>Ga0209119_1000018_pt1 | contig 163434 bp, 154 predicted proteins | sample COG_03_FD_184747 | JGI IMG/M metagenome (GOLD analysis project Ga0209119, IMG submission 184747) | Pelagic Microbial community sample from North Sea - COGITO 998_met_03 (SPAdes) (version 2) | ecosystem: Environmental > Aquatic > Marine > Neritic zone/Coastal water | place: Helgoland, sampling...
CCTATCAGCGCAGATGGTACTGCCAATGGTGGGAGAGTATGTCACCGCCTTTTTTTAGAATCCCCGATCACAGTTGATCGGGGATTTTTTTTGCAGTCAACTCAACCGAATTACACCAACAACATTGCGTCAAGGAATGGGGGTTTTAAAAACAGGAGAAAAGTACGCTCTCTTTTAAAAGGGATCTTATTTTTGGGGCTTGTACCTTGAGTTTCGAAAGAGGGATTCTGCATTCAATGCTAACAATTCTTGAAGTGAGACATCGTTGTTGTCTGCAAAAGATTGTACAATTTTGTAGCCAATCCACACACCAAGACTTCCTGGTGTCAATCGATCACTGTCCAAATAGAATTTAGAGAAAGGAGCTTTGTCAATAAAACGAGGGTTTAGTTTTTGATCGGTACTATACAAAAGGTTTTTACGGATAAAATAACTCCATATTTCTGCTTCATTCTCAACGGCCCATTGGTATTTTTCATCTTGATACCCCATGAGTTCTTGTATCTTGTAATTGGGCAAAACAGTAGACAACAGAAACACTTCTTTTCCATGGTACAACATTGTTTCTAAAAATGAGCGTCCGTTTTTGTAAATGAATTTTTTTTGGAGGATCTCTCTTGCGACATCTACCAACAAGTTTTTTTTTGTGAAGTTGTTCTTTATATAAGGAGGAAAGCTGTCATACGGCTCTGCATTTTTCCCCAGATACATGTCCAATGAAATAAAAAGAAGTGAGTCTGCATAAATCACATTGTTTTCGTAATCGAGACCCGTGATCAAACTGAAGGTTTTAGGAGGGGTAAAGTTGGAATTGTAATAGCGGATGTGTTTGAATAAAAGGTTGAGTTTTTCTTTTTCCTCGGTCAAATCTCCATAGATGCTGTCTGCCATTCTAAATAGTTCCCGTTCTTCTGGGTTGTTTATTTTGGAGCGCCATACTTGATCGCTTGTGGTATTGGGAAAGAGAAAGGGATGCCTTGACTTGAGTTGTGCCAAAACTTCTTCATCGGCTTCGTAAAACTGTTTGTGAAAGGTTATAAATTTGGTTTCAATATTTTGGGTTTTGATTTTTTGCAAAAGTGTTTTTTCTTTTTTACAATTGACAAACAAGAGGCCAACAAGGATAAGTATGCTAAGTTTTTTCATGAGTGTGATTCTTCTAAAGTCTGACGAACGACATCTTTTAAACTGTTTTTTTGTAATTCCTTATAGGAAACTTTTCAAAGAGTATATCGGAACTGTATAATTGTTTATTTTTGCTGAAACAATGTCAAAAATACTAAAAACAATTGATAATGAATTCTGAAAAAGTAGCAAGTCATATTGTAAATTGGTTGCAGTCCTATGCCCAAAAGAGTGGTGTCAAAGGATTTGTGGTAGGTGTTTCTGGAGGAATAGATTCTGCTGTTACTTCCACGTTATGTGCCAAAACGGGATTTCCGACAATTTGTGTTGAAATGCCAATACATCAAGATGCGAATCAAGTGTCAAGAGCATTGGAACACATCGAACAATTGAAAGGCAGGTATCCAAATGTTTCAAGTGTTCGAACAGATTTGACAGCGCCATTCGAAACTTTTCAAAAAGCGGTCCCCGCTTCTGAATCAACGGAATTGAAAGCTTTGGTTTTGGCAAACACAAGGGCGCGCATGCGAATGACTTCCCTCTATTATATTGCAGGCATGCATTCGAGTTTGGTGGTGGGGACAGGTAACAAGGTAGAAGACTTTGGTGTTGGTTTTTATACCAAATATGGAGATGGTGGAGTAGATGTCAGTCCCATTGCGGATTTGTTAAAATCGGAAGTGTTTGCTTTGGCAGTAGTTTTGGGAGTGCCTGATTCCATTCAAAAAGCAGCACCTACAGATGGACTTTTTGGTGACTCTCGAACAGATGAAGACCAATTGGGAGCTAGTTATGACGAATTGGAATGGGCAATGAAAATGCAAAATGCAGGCAAGCACAACACTGATTTTTCTGACCGTGAAAAAGAAGTTTATGATATTTACATCCGACTGAATACCGCTAATCAGCACAAAATGCAACCCATACCCGTTTGTGTGATACCTGCCCATTTAAAATAAAGCGGCATGTATCCGAATTGGTCGCTACTCATGGTTTATTCGTATTAAAATAGAACACTCGGATATAATTGCTATTTTTACAAAAACTCTGGTCCCTTGGATTTTATAGACTTTACTTTCTTAGATTTTCTCGACATTACATTGGTAGGTGTTTTGTTGTATTATGTATACAAGCTTTTGAAAGGCACCGTAGCCATCAATATTTTTATTGGAATCAGCATTGTTTTTTTGATTTACAAGATCACTCAGGTTCTGAAAATGGAAATGTTGAGTGGTATTTTGGAAGTTTTGGTAGGAGGGGGAGCCATTGCAATTTTGATTATTTTTCACCCCGAATTGCGTAAATTTTTATTGATGTTGGGATCTGCCAATATTTCTTCAAAAAGAAGTTTTATCAAACAGCTGAAATTTTTAAAAACAGAAATTACCTCTGAGGTAGATGCTGAGAGCATCGTCACTGCTTGTTCACATCTTTCCAAAACAAAAACAGGTGCTTTGATAGTGATGGAACGCAATAACAGCCTTGATTTTGTGAAACAGAATGGCGATCTGATGAATGCAGAAATTAACGTGCCCTTATTGGAGAGTATTTTTTTTAAAAATAGTCCATTACACGATGGAGCGACCATTTTAAAAGACAATACCATCATTGCCACAAGAGTTGTGCTTCCGTTGTCTGAAAAACAATTGCCTAGCCGTTTTGGGTTGCGCCATCGCGCTGCCATCGGGATTACGGAAAGAACCGACTGCATTTGCATTTTAGTTTCTGAAGAAACAGGCAAGATTTCTTTGATCAAAGACGGTGAATTTGAATTGTTTGAAACGGAGCAGGATTTGCTTGAAAAAATCAAAGGGTATCACAGCTAAACCTTTGCGATTCTTTCTGAAGGATATTTTTACAACCAGTAAATTTCGTTTAAGGAGTTTGATTTACGCAAGTCGTTGACTCCAAGCCAAACTGTTTTTCAAACAAATTTTTATACATGCCATTTTTGTTTTTTAGCAATTCCTTGTGGTTGCCTTTTTCCACAATTTCACCTTGATCCATCACAAGGATGGTATCTGCTTTCTGGATGGTTGCCAATCGATGGGCAATGATGATGGAGGTTCTGTTTTTTGTGATGGTGTCGGTAGCATACTGAATCATTTGTTCTGATTGGGTGTCTACAGAAGATGTAGCCTCGTCTAAAATCAAGATGGAGGGGCTGCTCACATAAGCTCTCAAAAAAGCGATTAATTGACGTTGTCCTGAAGACAGCATGCTTCCTCTTTCTTTTACGTTGTATTCGTATCCGCCAGGGAGACTCATGATAAAGTCATGCACACCAATTTGTTTTGCAGCTTTTTGTACTTGTCCCAATGAAAGCGTCTTGTTTTTTAAAGTGATGTTGTTTAAAATGGATTCAGAAAACAAAAAAACATCTTGCAATACAATGGCAATGTGATTTCGAAGCGAATGCAAAGTATAGGCATTGACATCGGTGTGATCGATGCTGATCTGACCGGAGTCTATTTCGTAAAAACGATTGATCAAGTTGATAATTGTTGATTTTCCTGCACCTGTTGCACCCACAATTGCAATGGTTTCTCCGGCTTTGATCTCAAAAGAAATCCCTTTCAATACCGATTCCCCTTTTACATAACTAAAATGAACGTCATTGAATTGAATGCTTCCTTCCAAGTTGGTTATTTCGATGCTGCCTTCTTTGGAGATGCTCTCTTGGGTGTCTATAATTTCAAATACACGGTCCCCTGCAACCATCCCCATTTGCAGGGTCGTAAATTTATCAGCAATTTGACGTAGCGGACGGTACAACATTTCAACCATCATGATAAAGCCCATTATTTCTCCAAGTGTGACAGCTCCTCCAACTGCCAATTTTAACCCTCCGTACCAAACCAAAAGTCCAATAGCTACAGAAGAGATGATTTCTGCAATTGGGAAAAATATCGAAAAATACCATACTGTTTTGACATGTGCTTTTTTGTGGGCTTCGTTGATTTGAGAAAATTTGTCAAATTCGATTTTTTCACGACCAAAGAGTTGTACGATTTTCATCCCAGTGATGCGTTCCTGAACAAACCCGTTCAAATTGGCCACTTGAATTCGAACCTGTTGGGAAGCTGCTTTGATGGATCTTTGAAATACTTTGGTCGCGTAAATAAGAATGGGTAAAACTGCAAAGGAAATCAACGCCAATTGCCAGTCCAAAACCAACATGGTGGCGGCAATCACAATCATTTTCAATAAATCTCCGACAATCATAAACAATCCCTGACCAAAAAACTGTGCGATTGTTTCGACATCAGTCACCACACGCGTGACCATTTTTCCGACAGAAGATTTGTCAAAATAGGACATTTTAAATTGCAGTACATGGGCAAACAATTTGATGCGAATGTCTTTGATGATGTGTTGTCCTAGCCAGTTGGCAATATAAATAAAGCTTAAGTGCAACAACACTTCACACAGCAAGACAACAAAAATTAAAATTGTATAAAACCACAATCCTTCTGCATCTTTGGTTTTGATGTACAGGTCAACTGTTTGCACCAATAAGTAGGGACGCACCGCAGCAATGACAGCTAGTAAAATGGCAACTAGGCTCGTGGTGAAAAACTGCAAGCGGTATTTCTTTGCAAAGCCCATTAGGCGTTTGAAAATCTGAATGTCAAAAATAGCAACTTTTGTTTTGTCAGACATTGAAGAGCGTTTCTGGATAGGTTACAGCAGTCAATGACAGTCCTTGAGCAGGAGCAGAAGTTCCTGCTTTGCTTCGGTCTCGACTTTTTAAGATTTCTTTAAAATCAGTCAGGGTGATTTTTTCTTTTCCAACAGCGACCAAAGTACCGACGATGGCACGTACCATATTCCGAAGAAAACGGTCTGCTGTGATGTGGAAGTTAAGGTGTTTTCCTTCGAGCAGCCAGGTGGCTTTTTTGATGTCACAATCGTAGGTTTTAACATCTGTTTTCGATTTGGAAAAACATTGGAACTGTGTGTGCGTCAATAAAAGTTGTGCCGCTTCATTCATTTTAGAGACGTTTAATTTTTGTCGGTAGAGTTGCCATGTCGTGTCTAACAGAAACGGATTTCTGCCCAGGTAAATTTTGTATTCGTAGCTTCTGCTCGTAGCGTGAAAACGTGTGTGGGCATCGTGGCGAACTCTTCGAATGTTTTGGATGACAATGTCTTCGGGTAAAACTGCATTGAACTTGTAAAGATATGCTTCCGTATCTATAAAATTTTCTACATCAACATGCACAAACATTTGCGATGCGTGAACACCTGTGTCGGTTCTTCCTGCTGCCACAGTAGCAATTGATTTTCCAATGATTTTAGACAAGGCTTCGTTTATTTTTTCTTGCACAGAGACTGCATCTGGTTGCAGTTGCCAGCCATGGTAGTGTTTGCCTTTGTAAGAAAGTTGGATAAAGTACCTCAAGAAAATATGTTTTTACCTGAACAAAGATACAGATTCCAACGGAGGATTTCCACTAATCTGCACCATATACCGCTTTTTATATTTTCAAAAACAAAATTTGAGATTCAATTGTGGTGTTTTGTTTTGAAACAATTCAATTTATTGGTTTTTCAGATTTTTTATTTGTGAGAAAAACGTTGCAGAGAAGTAAAAATGATTGTAATTTTGCAGTGGCAAGTCCTACACAACTAGCTCCTTTGGAATCCCCCAGGGTGGGAACACAGCAAGGGTACTTAGTCGTAGCAGTGTGATGTAGGTAGCTTGCCTTTTTTTGTGCCCAAAAGTTTCCCAACAGCTGATTTTTTCGATTGCTTTCCTTTGGTCAAAACAAGATATTTGAGATCATTTTCAAAATTTTATATCACAAAACAAAACCCCCTCAAACAAAAGTTTGAGGGGGTTTCTATAAGTAAGTTTTGAATGATTTAGTTTACTTTGTCAACGATGGCCTTAAAAGCTTCTGGGTTGTTCATCGCCAAATCGGCCAAAACCTTTCGGTTGAGTTCGATGTTGTTGGCTTTAACTTTTCCCATAAACTGAGAGTAAGACATTCCGTGAGCACGAGCTCCAGCATTGATCCGTTGGATCCACAAAGCGCGGAAATTTCTCTTGTTGTTTTTGCGGTCACGGTAAGCATAGCTCATCGCTTTTTCTACCGCGTTTTTGGCTACTGTATAAACGTTTTTACGACGTCCAAAGTATCCTTTTGCTGCCTTCAAGATTTTTTTTCTTCTTTTTCTTGAGGCTACTGAATTTACTGATCTTGGCATAATTTCAATGTTTTTTTGTAGCAGGCGTTCTTTCGAATCTTAAGCACTGCTCCAAGGTTAATACTCACCTGAGGAACTCAAACTATTTTAAGTTCAACTGTTGTTTGATGTTTGCTTCATCTGATTTGTGAACCAAACCGTCATGAGTCAACTTTAATTTACGCTTTTTAGATTTTTTTGTCAAAATATGACTCTTAAAAGCATGCTTTCTCTTTAGTTTTCCAGAACCGGTCACTTTGAATCGTTTTTTGGCACTGGATTTTGTTTTTAATTTAGGCATCTTCTACGTTTTATTTGTACTTACTTATTGTCTTTAGATTCTTGTTTACTTCTTTTTAGGAGCAATAAACATGATCATTCTTTTTCCTTCTAACTTTGGCATTTGTTCTACTTTTCCGTATTCTTCCAATTCTTGAGCCAATTTCAACAGCAAAATCTGTCCTTGGTCTTTAAAAATGATGGAACGTCCTTTAAAGAAAACAAACGCTTTTAGTTTGGCGCCTTCTTTTAAAAACTTGATGGCGTGTTTCTTTTTGAATTCGTAATCGTGCTCATCTGTTTGAGGTCCAAATCGAATTTCTTTTACCGTTACTTTTGTCGCTTTGGATTTCAAAGCCTTCTCGCGTTTCTTTTGTTCGTACAAAAACTTTTTGTAGTCGATGATTTTACAAACAGGGGGGACTGCTTTGGGAGATATCTCCACCAAATCCAATTCTTGCTCTCTGGCGAGTTCCCGAGCTTTGCTGATTGGATATACACCAATCTCAATATTGTCTCCTACCAATCGAACTTCTTCAACGTCTCTGATTTTTCCATTGATTCGGTGGGGGTCTTCATTTTGAATCCTCCAGGGTTTTCTTGGCGCTCTGTTTCTACGTATTGCTATGACTAAAAAATTTGTTCCTGTTTTTTACAGGAGTTAATTAAAATTGTACCAACGTACGGTTTATTTCTTGTTTTACCGATGCGATAAAAGCATCGAGTTCTAAGCTTCCCAAATCACCTTCTCCGTGTTTTCTAACGGAAACGGTGCCTTCGTTTTCTTCTTTTTCACCCACAATCAACATGTAAGGGATTTTGCTCATTTCCGCATCGCGGATTTTTCTTCCCGTCTTTTCACTTCGTGAGTCAATGAGGGCGCGAATTTCGGAATTTTCTAGCAGTTCTGAAACTTTTTTCGCATATTTTTGATATTTGTCGCTAATTGGCAAAATGATCACTTGTTCGGGTGTTAGCCACAAAGGAAAATTCCCGCCGGTGTGTTCCAATAAAATAGCGATGAACCGTTCCATAGATCCAAAGGGTGCGCGGTGAATCATCACCGGCCTGTGTAGTTGGTTGTCCGACCCTTTGTAGGTCAAGTCAAAACGCTCTGGTAGGTTGTAGTCCACCTGAATGGTTCCCAATTGCCAACTCCTGCCCAAAACATCCTTCACCATAAAGTCCAACTTCGGACCGTAGAAAGCAGCTTCTCCATATTCTACAATAGTTTTCAAGCCCTTTTCATTGGCAGCATTGATGATTGCTTGTTCTGCTTTGTCCCAGTTTTCATCACCACCGATGTATTTTTCTCTGTTTTCAGGATCTCGCAAAGAAACTTGTGCTGTAAAATCTTCAAAACCCAAAGCTTTGAATACATACAAGACCAAGTCGATGACGGCTTTGAATTCTGAATCTAATTGGTCAGGTGTGCAAAATATATGCCCATCGTCTTGGGTAAAACTTCGCACACGGGTCAAACCGTGTAATTCACCACTTTGTTCATAGCGGTACACGGTGCCAAACTCAGCAAATCGTTTGGGAAGCTCTTTGTAGGAGTAGGGTTTGACATTGTATATCTCACAATGGTGTGGGCAGTTCATTGGTTTGAGCAGGTATTCCTCGTCGTCTTTGGGGGTGTGAATGGGTTGAAAACTGTCTTCTCCATATTTTTCATAATGTCCAGAAGTGACGTACAATTCCTTTTGGCCGATATGAGGCGTAATCACCATCTCATAGCCTGCTTTCTTTTGAGCGCGTTTCAGAAATTGTTCCAAACGCTCTCTTAAATCTGCTCCTTTTGGCAACCACAATGGCAAACCTTGTCCTACTTTAGAAGAAAAGGTGTACAATTCCAACTCTTTTCCAAGCTTTCGATGGTCGCGTTTTTTGGCTTCTTCTAAGACGGCTAAATATTCGGTTAGCATTTTTTGTTTGGGGAATGAAATGCCGTACAAACGCGTAAGTTGTTTGTTTTTTTCATCTCCTCTCCAATATGCACCAGCGGCACTCATCACTTTTACCGCTTTGATCAGTCCCGTATTTGGAATGTGTCCTCCCCGGCAGAGATCGGTAAAATTGTCGTGATCGCAAAAAGTAATGTCTCCATCCGTTAAGTTTTCAATCAATTCTACTTTGAATTCATTGCCTTCTTCTTTGTACTTTTTGAGTGCATCTGCTTTGGAAACGTTGCGCATTTCAAACACGTGTTTTCCACGAGCCAATTCGATGAACTTCTTTTCAATTGTCGGGAAATCATTTTCGGAAATGCTTTGTCCTTCCAAGTCCAAATCGTAGTAAAACCCATTGTCTATCGCCGGACCGATGGTCAATTTGACACCTGGATACAATTCTTGAACCGCTTGAGCCAATACATGTGCCGAGGAATGCCAAAAAGCTTTTTTCCCTTCTGGATTGTCAAAAGTATACAAAACCAAAGTTCCGTCGGTAGTCAAAGGTGTTGACGTTTCTACAACAGTATCGTTGAATTTGGCTGAGATGATGGCCCTTGCCAATCCTTCACTAATGTTTCTAGCCACGTCGAATGGACTGCTGTCTTTGGCAACCTCCTTCACACTTCCGTCTGGTAATGTAATCTGAATCATGAATGTATTTTTTAAGAAAGCAAAGATATCAGAAAACGGCGGCTTGGCAAATAAAATAGCAAGATAAAACCGCAGCATTTTAACTTTTTTTTGGAAGAAATACCCCAGACTTCTTTCCTTTCAACCCCTTAAAAAAAAGGGGTGAACGCTACAGACAAAACTACAAGAAATGGTATCTTTACAGCAACCAAAAAAACAAAAATGGAATTGAATTTGCAAAAACCCATCGTTTTCTTTGACTTAGAGACAACGGGAATCAATATTGCCAAAGATCGGATTGTAGAAATTGCTATTTTAAAAGTACATCCCAACGGGAACAAAAACAGCAATACATGGTTGGTAAATCCCGAAATGGAAATTCCAAAAGAAGCTTCTGATATCCATGGAATCACCAACGAGCGAGTGGTAACAGAGCCTACGTTCAAAGAATTGGCAGCAGACATCAATGCGATGATCAAAGGTTGTGATCTTGCAGGCTTCAATTCCAATCGTTTTGACATTCCTCTGCTCGCTGAAGAACTGCTTCGTGTGGGCGTTGATTTTGACATGAAAAACCGAGTAGCCATCGATGTTCAGGTTATTTTTCACAAAAAAGAACAACGAACCTTGGGGGCTGGTTACCAGTTTTACTGCGGAAAAACCTTGGAAAACGCACATTCTGCCGCCGCTGATACATTGGCTACTTATGAAATCTTGTTGGAGCAACTGAATCGTTACGAAGATTTGGAAAACAACGTCAAAAGTTTGAGTGCCTATTCGTCGCATCACAAAAGGGCTGATTTTGCAGGGTTTCTAATTTTTGATGAAGAAGGGGAAGTGCTTTTTTCTTTTGGCAAATACAAAGGGAGAAAAGTAACAACAGTATTGGAAGAAAATCCAGGTTACTACGCTTGGATCCAAAATGCTGAATTTCCACTTTATACCAAAAAAGTTCTCACGCAAATCAAATTGCGCGGCCTAAATACCCAATTGAATAAATAAGTAATAGACAAGCATAAAAAACAGCGCCTTTAAACCATGTATACAAACTTCAATACACTGCCACAAAACTCCAGAATTTGGATTTACCAAGCTGACCGTGAATTTACTCGAGGAGAAGTCGATTTGCTTCAAGAAAACGCCATTGCTTTTATTGAAGAATGGACCCGACATGGAGCCGCTTTGAAGGGTAGTTTTGCCCTCAAATACAATCGGTTTTTGGTGTTGGCGGTCGACGAGTCTTTTGCAAACGCATCTGGTTGCTCCATCGATGCTTCTGTTCGGTTCGTAAAACAAATGGAAACACTCTTTTCCATGGATTTGATGAATAAATTGAATGTGACTTACAAAGAAGGTCAAACAATTCGTTTGGTCAATTTGAGTACTTTTCAAGAGTATGCCAAAGTTCAAAAAATCACTTCTGAGACGATTGTATTCAACAATATGATACAAACCAAAGGCGATTTGAAGTCACTATGGGAAGTGCCCGCTCAGCAAAGTTGGCACCGACGCTTTGTCTCGTAACTATTAAAAAGCCAAATAGAATGCTATTTAGATTTAAAAAGAAACTTTTTTTCAATTTAAAGACCCAGTTTTTTTTGTCTTCAGTTTTTTTTAACAATCACTTGAAAAAGGCTTTGCACCAAGCCTTGTATGGCACGCTGTTTTTCTTTGGCATGCCATTCCTTTTTGCGCAAGAGATAGATCCGCTATTGACCAATGACTCGTCTCAGCAAGAAGCTTGGGTTCAACAGCAATTGAAATCGATGACTTTGAATGAAAAGATTGGCCAACTTTTTATGGTGCAAGCTTATTCCAACAAAGGGGCAGCGCATGTAAAATCCCTGCTTAAAAAAATTAAAAAATACAAAGTAGGAGGTTTGATTTTTATGCAAGGAACTCCTGAAAACCAAGCGCGTTTGAACAATCGGTATCAAAAAGAATCTAAAATTCCTTTGTTGATTGGTTTTGACGGAGAATGGGGATTGGACATGCGTCTCAAAAAAACCTTTCGTTATCCTTGGAACATGACCTTGGGGGCCATTCAGAATGAGCACTTGATTACTCAGTTTGGAGAACGACTTGGCTTGCACTGCAAACGCATGGGGATCCATGTCAATTTTGCACCCGTAGTGGACATCAATACAAATCCGAAAAACCCAATTATTGGCAACCGCTCTTTTGGAGAAGACAAGTTCAATGTCAGCCGCAAAGCAACGGCTTTTGTAAAAGGGATGCAAGCACAGCGGGTATTGGCCAATGCCAAACACTTTCCTGGTCATGGAGACACTGCTGCGGATTCTCATAAAACCTTGCCACAAGTGTCCTTTGACAAAACGCGATTGCGAAACGTAGAATTGTATCCGTACACCCAAGTATTTGAAGCAGGATTGGGAAGTGTCATGGTGGCCCATTTGAGTGTTCCCGCTTTGGAGCCAAATGCATCCTTGCCCACTTCACTTTCTCACAAAGTAGTCTCTGAATTGCTTCAAGAACAAATGGGCTTTAGGGGATTGGTGTTTACCGATGCGCTAAACATGAAAGGAGCTTCCAATTATGCGAAACCAGGTGCCATTGATTTGGCAGCACTTTTGGCAGGAAATGACGTGTTGTTGATTCCCGAAAATGTAGGAGCCGCTGTCAAAGTCATTAAAAAAGCCTTGAAAAAGAAACAGTTGACCTTAGAGAGATTGGAACATTCCGTCACAAAGATTTTAAAAGCTAAATACTGGGCAGGACTCCACGCTTACAAACCCGTCTCTTTGGAAAATTTAGAAAGCGATTTGAACACAGTCGCTGACTCCTTGTTGCACCATAAACTCGTGGAAAATTCACTTACCCTTCTTCAAAACAAGGAAGGCATATTTCCAATAAAAGCGCTCGAAAAATCCAAAATCGCTTATGTGAAATTGGGAACGGCGCCCCACAGTAAATTTGTTTCCATGTTACAAAACTACACAGATGTGGAAGAGGTTACAGAAAAAAACACGACAGCGTTGTTAAAAAAATTAACCGATTATGACCGCGTTCTTATTGGCTACCACGCTTCCAACGAAACCCCGTGGAAATCGTATGATTTGAATTCTGAAGAACACGTCTTGTTGCAGCAGATTGCTGAACAGAATAAGGTCGTATTGACCGTTTTTGCAAGTCCATACAGCTTGTTGACAATTCCTTCTTTTGAATCCGTAGAAGGGGTGTTGCTCGCTTATCAAAACAGCAGTACAGCTCAAGAAGTCGCCGCACAAATGTTATTTGGAGCACTTGAAGCAAAAGGAAAGTTGCCCGTTTCTATCGGTGAAAAATTTCCTGTAGGCACGGGCCTGTCTTCCGTTAATTTGATGCGGTTGGCCTACAGTTTTCCAGAAGCTGTCGGCATGAGTTCTCTCAAACTTCTAAAAATTGACAGCCTTGCTCGTGAGATGATTGCTCAAAAAATGGCTCCAGGTGCGCAAGTGCTGATTGCGCGTCATGGAAAAGTCGTTTATCACAAAAGTTTTGGCTACCACACCTATGAACAAAAACAACCCGTTAGCACTTCCGATTTGTACGACTTGGCATCTTTGACAAAAATTCTTGGCGGCTTGCCATTGATTATGAAAAGTGAGGAAATGGGTTTGTTTGATTTGGATACCGATTTGGGAACCTTGCTGCCCGAATTCAAAAACTCAAACAAGGATACACTTACCGTCAAAGAAATGTTGTCACACACCGCAAGGTTGCCGGCTTGGATTCCTTTTTTCAGGCATACGATTGACAGCGTCAGCAAGCAACCCTTGAAGGAGTATTACCAAGCTTCCAAAACTTCCAACTACTCCATAGAAGTCGCTAAGGAATTCTATTTGAGAACCGATTATAGAGACAGTTTGTACCAACAGATCAAAGAAATACCTCAGCGTGCAGAAAGTGGTTACAAATACAGTGGGTTGCCGTTTTACCTGTTCAACAAATATTTGGAAACCCATTTTTCAATGGGCATGGACAGCTTGGCAGCTTTGTTGTTTTACAAGCCATTGGGAGCAAAAAAGTTGATGTACAATCCACTTCGAAAGTTGCCAGCAGCTCAAATTATTCCTTCCGAAAACGATGCTTATTACCGGCACCAAACCCTGGTTGGGCATGTGCACGATATGGGAGCGGCGATGATGGGAGGTGTGAGTGGCAATGCAGGTTTGTTTTCCAATGCGAATGACATCGCTAAGTTTATGCAGATGTATTTGCAAGATGGACTTTATGGAGGACATCGCTACCTTCAGGCCCATACCCTGAAAAAATTCAATAAGCGCTATTTTCAAGATGCTGCAGTTCGAAGAGGCTTGGGCTTTGACAAACCCCAATTGGATCCTGCAGTCAAAGCAACTTGTGGATGTGTTTCCGACAATAGCTTTGGGCACAGTGGTTTCACAGGCACCTATGCTTGGGCAGATCCTGATTCTGGATTGCTTTATGTGTTTTTGTCAAATCGGACCTATCCGACGATGGACAACAACAAACTGGGAGATGAAGACATTCGTACTAAAATCCAAGGTTTGGCAGTCGATGCAATTCAAGAATAAAAAAAATTCGAATCAAGCTCAGACTTCGTTGGCAAAGGCCACAGAATGACAAGCGACCAACGCAGCAGTTTCTGTTCGCAAACGGCTATCTCCAAGGGAGACGGAAGCATAATGTTGCGCTTTTGCCAATTCGATTTCTGCGGAAGAAAAATCTCCTTCTGGTCCAATCAAAATCGTTTGCTCAGCGCCCGGTGCGATTTCTTTTTTAAGCATTTTTTTTTCTTGCGTTTCACAATGGGCAATGTACTTATGTCCCTTTCTGTCTTGTTCTACAAATTCCTTAAATGAAATCGGTGGGTTGAGTTTTGGAAGCTGAAACTTCAAGGACTGTTTCATGGCGGATTGCAGTATTTTTTCATAACGATCCAATTTGACTGTTTTTCGTTCTGAGTGTTGGCAGATGATCGGAGTGATTTCATCGATTCCGATTTCAGTGGCTTTTTCTAAAAACCATTCCATGCGGTCGTTTGACTTGGTTGGAGCGATGGCTACATGTAAAAAGTACTTCCAGGGTTTTTGTTTTGTTTGTGAGTTCAGAAGGGTGACCACACATCTTTTTTCGTTTGCAGTGCAAATTTTTGCAGTAAACAGCGTTCCTTTGCCGTTGGTGATTGACAAAAGATCTCCTTCAGATTTACGCAATACCCGCACGATGTGTCTGCTTTCGGTTTTGTCGAAAGTGTATTCCTTTTGCTTTTGGTCGATTTGTGGATTGTAAAATAGTTGCACGATGTTGAGTTTATGAACCTTGATTTTCGATTCGTTTGTTTTTTGGGAGGTAAAATAAGTGTGAGCTCTTTGCTTCGGTCTTAAGGGATTGCCTTTTGATCCATGTCTTTGGTTTGGATTTCTTCTTTTGGTTTTTTCTTAAGTCTTGAATGGCTTTTGTGTTCTTTTATCAAGTGAACCCCTCGCACTGGTTTTTTCAGGGAAGTTTTATTGCGTTTGCGTGCTTTTTTTGAAAACACGTTTGAAAAAAACCGACCTATTTTACGGGTGCTTTCTTTGAAAAAAAATCCAACAGCAACAAGGTGTTGGCCAAAAGATTTCTTTCGATTAGCAAGGGAAAATGATGCTTCAGTAGCATCAACGGTGTCTTTTATTTGTAGTCCTTTGAACGGTGTGTTTGGTTTGTGTATTTCCGCTGTTCCTTTGTGTCGATCTACTCTCCAAGAAATACCAGCAGAAATTCCAAATGAATTTTTATAAAGCGAACTCCAGTTTGCCGAAGCGTCTACCTGTAAGTTTTTATGAACCAAGTAGGCCATCCCCAGATTTCTATTCCAATGTTCAATTTTATGATCATCGGAATTTTGTATTATTCTTTCGTTTGTTTGAATGTTTTCTAAATACACAGACCACTTGTTGTTGAAGGTGTATGTTGAGGTAACGGTGGTAAAGAATCTCTGCTCATCCCTGCCGATGCCATCGAAATTGATATTGGCGAGTAAGTTCCAATTGTGGCGGAGTTGGTTTTGGAAAAGCAAACCTGCGCTGAATCCTCCTTTGTTGGCAGAGGTAAAACCTAGATTGGTGCTTTTAGGATGAACAATATAGCGCACAGTCGCTGCAACAGAAGGGATAAATTGAGACCAGTTGAACGCATGTCTCTTCTTCCAACTTCGGATGTTTTTTGACTTGTCAACAATCTGGTGGTTGTAGAGTAGGTATTTCAACCCGACTCCGTAGCTGTCTATAAAGCCTTTGTGAATCTTATCAATGGTATCCATTGAAACAGCAGCTTCGTTGTAGTCAAACATAAAGTTGATCTCCAATTCGTCCAAAACAAACCCTTGTCTTAGGAATAAGAGGTTGTTGAGGTAGCTGTCTTTTTTACCGCTGTCAAGAATTATTTTGTGGTGCGCAATGCCATTTTCAACTTGAAAAACGCCTGTACCCACTGCATAAGTGCTTTCCGAAGTTCCGGGCCGATTGGAGTTGATGATTTCTGTGTACTGCGCAAAGGTGATTTGTGGAGCAATTAAAAATAAAAAAAAGTAGAAAAGATTTTTACTCATTTATGCGTCAAAATATTTTCAAATATAACATTTTCTTCAATGGGACGCTTCAGTTCCTCTCAAATTGTTATTTTTGAAATAAAATTCAAGTACGATGATTTTAGAAGCAGGATTTGTCACCTTTTTTAGGACCTTAGCCATTATCTTAGCGGTTATTTATGGCTTTAAGTTTGCAGCCAAATACCTCCTTCCGTTTCTTTTAAAACGTGCCGTTCGTAAGGCACAAGAAAAAATGCAACATCCATTCGGAAAGGAGCAGGATTCTCACTATCAAAAAGGCAAAGTAGGGGAGACCGTCATCGATAAAAAGCCAACGACTTCTCAAAGAAGAAGCAATCAGGTAGGCGATTATGTGGATTATGAAGAAATTGACTAAAAGCTACTAATCATAGGCTTTGTTTCGAAGCAACGGATGTGGCTCTTTTATTTTTCAATGCGATAGTTCACAATCTTTACTATATTTGCGCACACAAGAAAACGCAGGCTCTGAAAGTCTGTTTTTTAAAACAACAATCAAACCATTCAATTTATACAGTTATGTACAATTTATTAAAAGGGAAAAGAGGAATTATCTTTGGAGCTTTGGATTCCAATTCCATCGCTTGGAAAGTTGCGGAACGCGCACACGAAGAAGGTGCCACATTTGTATTGACCAATGCACCCATTGCGATGCGTATGGGAACCATCAACGAACTGGCTGAAAAAACAGGATCTCAAGTGATTCCAGCCGATGCCACTTCTATGGAAGATTTGTCCAATTTGATCGATCAATCGGTTGAAGTATTGGGTGGGAAAATTGATTTTGTTTTGCATTCCATCGGCATGTCTTTGAACGTTCGTAAAAAGAAACACTACACGGAATCGAATTACGATTTTACGCACAAAGGATTTGACATTTCGGCACTCTCATTTCATCGTGTGATGAATTTGTTGTACAAAAAAGAAGCAATGAACGAATGGGGCTCTATTGTCGCTTTGACCTATATGGCAGCACAAAGAGTTTTTCCAGACTACAATGACATGGCAGACAACAAAGCTTATTTAGAGTCTATTGCACGTAGTTTTGGTTATTTCTTTGGAAGAGATCACAAAGTGCGTGTCAACACCATTTCTCAATCACCTACGCCGACTACTGCAGGAAGTGGTGTCAAAGGATTTGATGGCTTTATCAATTACGCAGAAAAAATGTCCGCTTTGGGGAATGCAACTGCTTTGGATTGTGCAGATTACACCATTTCTATGTTTTCTGATTTGACCCGAAAAGTTACTTTGCAAAACCTGTTTCACGACGGAGGGTTTTCCAATATGGGTGTCAGTGATGCCGTTATGGAAAAATTTACTGAAGAAGTATAGCTTTCTTTCTTGGTTCCGAAAAAAATAGTGCAAAATGCAAATCTTTCTAAGGTTTGCATTTTGTTTTTAGTTCCCTTTTTTTGAGCGCCAAAATCCCTTCAGCTAGCAGGAGGCAGTTTCCCAAACTTTGCTATATTTGAATGCCTTATTTAAAACTATGAACTTTCGTTATTCCTTTGTCATTCCTGTCTACAACCGTCCTGAAGAAGTGGAAGATTTGTTGCGCAGTTTGACCCAGCTAGAGGAAGGCGAGCCTTTTGAAGTGGTCCTGGTGGAAGACGGTTCCGAAAATACTTCTGAAGCGGTAGTTGCGTCTTACAAGCAGGTTTTAGACATTCAATATTTTTTGACAGAAAACCAAGGGGCTGGTAAAAGCAGGAACTTGGGAATGCAAAAGGCTTGTGGAAATTATTTTTTGATTTTGGATTCGGATTGTTTGGTGCCTTCCGGTTATTTGACTGCTGTTCACAGTCAATTGACAACTTTGCCTACCGATGCTTTTGGAGGACCCGATGCTGCGCACCGAGATTTTTCTGTAGTACAGAAGGCCATCAACTTCGCAATGACGTCCTTTTTGACAACAGGTGGAGTTCGAGGCAAAAAAAATGCCGTTGGCAAGTTTCAGCCCAGAAGTTTCAACATGGGGATTTCCAAACGAGCTTTTGAAGAAACAGGTGGTTTTTCAGATCAAAAAATTGGCGAAGACATCGATCTGACCTTTCGTCTTTGGGCAAAAGGGTTTCAGACACAATTCATAGAGAAAGCTTTTGTGTACCACAAAAGAAGAAGCACCTACAAACAGTTTTTGCTACAGACTTATGCCTTTGGTTCAACACGACCTTTCTTGAATCAAAAATATCCAGGCACGGCAAAGCTTACGTATTGGTTTCCAAGTTTGTTTTGTTTGGGTTTTTTGGGGGCTGTTTTTTTGGCTTTCAAAGGATTTGAGTTCTTTGTATATATTTATGTGAGTTATTTTGTGTTGCTTTTTGTTCAGGGGAGTTTGCAATACAAAAGTTTGCGTGTTGGACTCCAATGTGTTTTGGCAACAACGGTGCAGTTTGCAGGTTATGGGTTTGGTTTCTTAAAAAAAGTATTTTGGACTTTAAAGTCTTGAGGTTTTTAAAGTCTTACAAACGTTCCAAATTAGATCAATCCAAGGTGTCAAAACGAATTAAAAACAAAGTCTCTTCCTCCTTTTTCATTCGGTAATGTTCTCGAGCAAATTTCTCGAGTTTTTCTGGGTCTTGCAAGGCGTCAATCATCGCTTTGTTTTGTTGAATTTCTTTTTGATAAAATTCAATGGCATTTTCTAGCTTTTCAATTTCTTTGTTGAATTTACGGTGGGTAAGGTAGGAGTTTTCATCAAAAAACAACATCCAAATACTGAAGATGAGCAAAATCAAAACATAGCGATTGGTCAGGATCTTAAAGAGGCGGTGTTCTAATATTTTTCTGAGAAAATTCATGGTGTAAGTGTTGTTTTTTTGCCGATCAAACCGGTCAGAATTTCAATTGTTTTTGGGTTTTTTACATTGTTAGAGATGACAAAATCTGCGAGGATTTTTGTAGGTTCAATGTGTGTATCGTGCATGGGTTTTAACATTGATCGGTAGCGTTCTGTCACTTCTTTCAAATCTCTGCCTCTCTCTTGTACGTCGCGATGAATTCTGCGAATTAGACGTACGTCAGCATCGGCATCGACAAAGATTTTAAAATCGAACAATTCAAGAAGTTCCGGGTATGAAAACACTAAAATACCTTCGACAATCAATATTTTTTTTGGGTGAATCTTGCGTGTCTCTTTCGTGCGATTGTGGTTCTTGAATTTATAAATAGGTTGGTCAATGGAAAGATTGTTTTTGAGTCTTTTTACGTGATTGACCAACAGTTCAAAATCAATAGAGTCAGGATGGTCAAAATTGATCGAAGATCGTTCTTCAAAAGTCAAATGATCGGTTTTGTGGTAATAGGAATCTTGAGAAATAACACAAAGTTCGTTTTCTTTGAATTGGTCTTTGAGTTCGTTTACCAACGATGTTTTTCCGCTAGCGGTACCTCCAGTTATTCCGATGACAAACATGCCTGTTTTTTTACAAATTTAGTAAAAATAAACGCCTTTACAAAGTTGTTGTAAAGGCGTTTTATTCATAGGTGTTTTGAATTTTTAAAGTCCAAAAGCAGTTTTTACTTTGTCCACATAATCCAATTTTTCCCAAGTAAAAGTTTCGACTTCTTTTTCTGCGACATCACCATAGGGAGACTCGTACCGAACCGTTTTGATTTCGGGAGTTCTTCCCATATGTCCGTAGGCAGCAGTCTCTAGATAAATAGGATTTCTTAGTTTCAAACGCTCCTCAATAGCGATGGGTCTCATGTCAAACAAAGCGTTGATTTTTGAGGCGATTTCACCATCGGTTAAATCGACTTTAGACGTTCCATAGGTATCCACAAAAATTCCCATCGGAGCAACCACACCAATGGCATAGGATACTTGTACAAGGATTTCTTTTGCAACTCCTGCAGCGACGAGGTTTTTGGCAATATGTCTCGTGGCGTAGGCAGCAGATCGATCTACTTTACTCGGGTCTTTGCCACTAAAAGCACCGCCTCCATGCGCTCCTTTTCCACCATACGTATCAACAATGATTTTTCGTCCGGTCAAGCCGGTATCTCCATGAGGGCCTCCGATGACGAATTTGCCTGTTGGGTTGATGTGGTATTTGATGTCGTCACCGAACAGAGCTTGGATTTCTGGAGTCAACTTGGCGAGAACTCTTGGGATCAATATTGAAAGGATGTCTTCCTTGATCTTGGCAAGCATGCGTTCATCGTCTTTGTCAAATGCATCGTGTTGCGTAGAAAGTACAATGGCTTCAATGCGGAGAGGGGTATTGTCGTCACTGTATTCTAGGGTTACCTGGCTTTTGGCATCGGGTCTTAGGTAAGGGATGTCTTTGGCTTCTCTACGAAGGGCTGCCAATTCAATTAACAAGCGATGTGAAAGTTCGAGTGCCAAGGGCATGAAGTTTTCAGTTTCGTCTGTGGCATATCCGAACATCATTCCCTGGTCTCCCGCGCCTTGTTCTTCTTTGGTCGCTCGGTCTACACCTCGGCTGATGTCGTCTGATTGTTCGTGAATGGCCGACAAGACGCCGCAGGAATTTCCGTCAAACTGGTAGTCTCCTTTGGTGTATCCAATTTTATTGATGGTTTCTCTCGCTATTTTTTGAACATCCAAATAGGTTTTGGATTTGACTTCTCCTGCTAAAATTACTTGGCCGGTGGTCACCAAAGTCTCACAAGCAACTTTTGACTCGGGGTCAAAAGCCATGAAATGATCAATCAATGCATCCGAAATCTGATCGGCTACTTTGTCAGGATGTCCTTCCGAAACGGATTCGGATGTAAATAAATACGCCATATTTTAATCTTTTAAAGTTGTGAAGGAAAGATGTTGAAAAGGCTACAAAAGAAGCTAAAGAGAAGAGTTGTATCCTGCTTTAGCACTTTTTTAACGAGGTGGCAATCAGTCAAATCTTTCCTCAAAAATTGAGCGACAAAATTATAAAAAAGAAATCAATATATGAACTTAAAAAAAATGTTTTTACATTTGCAAGCTTAAATACAGGGTGTCTTCTTCCAAAATAACCGTCATGCATTTGAGTTTTGTTTTTGGATGAGTCCCTTGAAATTTTTGACAATACAGCAGAGACAGGTCTCTGAACAGCCTTTTAGGAGGTTTTTTAACGTTCAATAAATTCACACTAAATAATTTTTCTCATGAGTACTCAAAAACTCTCCACACAGGCGTTGCATGCAGGACATGACACTACGCAAACATCCGGAACTAGAGCAGTTCCGATTTACCAAACTTCTTCTTATGTGTTTAACGATACAGACCACGCGGCCAATTTGTTTTCATTGGGCGAGCTTGGTTTTATCTACACGCGTTTGAACAATCCAACCAATGACATTCTACAACAGCGATTGGCAGCGATTGAAGGAGGTATTGGAGCCGTTGTTTTGGCTTCAGGAACTGCTGCAATTTCAACCGCTTTGATGACTTTGTTGAAAGCAGGTGATCACATTGTTGCTTCGAGCAGCTTGTACGGCGGAACCTTCAACTTGTTGAATGTTACTTTGCCAAGGTTGGGCATCACAACTACTTTTGTAGATGCGTCCAATCCAGCAAGTTTCAAGGATGCCGTTCAGGACAATACCCGTGCTTTCTTTGTAGAGTCTTTGGGGAATCCAAAATTGGATGTCTTGGATCTTGAGGCTATTTCAGTTGAAGCGAAAGCAGCAGATGTTCCATTTATTGTTGACAATACAGTTGCTTCTCCTGTTTTATTGAATCCAATCAAACACGGAGCAAACATTGTAATTCACTCGTTGACCAAATACATTGGAGGACAAGGAAACTCTTTGGGAGGTGCGATTATTGATGCGGGAACTTTTGACTGGACCAATGGGAAGTTTCCTGAGTTTACAGAACCTTCAGCAGGATACCACGGTTTGGTGTACAGCGAAGCGTTGGGAGCAGCAGCTTATACCTTCAAATTGATTTTGGAAGGCTTGCGTGATTTTGGTGCTGCCTTGAGTCCTTTCAATGCTTTTCAAATCATTCAAGGTTTGGAGACATTGCCGGTTCGGATTCAAAAACACAGCGAAAACGCTTTGGAGTTGGCCAAGTGGTTGGAAGCACGTGAAGAGATAGCCTGGGTAAATTACCCTGGTTTGGAAAGCAGTGCTTACCATGAAATGGCAAAAAAATACTTGCCGAATGGACAAAGTGGAATCGTTACTTTTGGAATCAAAGGTGGGTTTGAAGCTGCCAAAAAAGTCACCGATGCAACGGAGATCTTCTCTTTGCTTGCAAATATTGGAGATACCAAGTCTTTGATCATTCATCCAGCAAGTACGACCCACCAACAATTAAATGCAGAGCAACAAGCTGGCGCTGGAGTTTCTCCAGACTTGATTCGCCTGTCTGTCGGACTGGAAGATATAGACGATTTGAAATCAGATTTGGAAAACGCTTTTAAAACGCTTTCTTAATGCGTGTATAGCAACGTTTTCTTGCAAAATTATTAAAAAGCAACTTCGAGAAGAAGTTGCTTTTTTTTGTTTTCAAGCATTTTTTTGGTTTTAAATAGTTTGGGATGTGCAAATAATTCCTATTTTTGCAATGTAGTTCATACACGTATTGAAATTGTTATCAAGAAAGGCAGAGGGATTAGACCCGTTGAAGCCTTAGCAACCCTTTATCCAATAAAGAAGGTGCTAAATTCTACCAAAAGTTGCGGCGTAACTTCGGATAGATAACCCAAGGAATTTTCAATTCCCTTCATTTTCTTTTTTTTTAACAATTACAGATACTTAGAAAACCGTTCTCTCTTGGCTTAGAAAGCCTGTAAGAGAAGTGTAAATGGAAGTTTGTACAAATAAATTAAAAAAATAAAAATTGAGCAGTAGTTTGCAATACCATTCGATCGAAAATTTCACCACGGAAACGGGCGTGATTTGCAACGACATCGAACTCTCATACGAGGTCTTTGGTCAACAGTTGCACACGGCTCCTATTGTTTTGGTGAACCATGCCTTGACAGGCAATTCCGATGTTGCAAGCACGCATTCAGGTTGGTGGAATGGATTGGTTTCAAAAGGCAACTTGATTGACACGGAACGCTACACAATTCTCAGTTTTAACATTCCTGGCAACGGCTACGATAAAAAACCGGGAAACCTAATTGACAATTACAAGGATTTTACAGCGAGAGACATTGCTCGTCTTTTTGGGCGTGCGCTATCCGAATTCGGCGTGCAGAAATTGCACACCATCATTGGAGGTTCTTTAGGAGGCGGAATCGCTTGGGAAATGGTCGTATTGTTTCCAGAGTTGGCAACAAATCTGATTGCGATTGCAACCGATTGGAAAGCTGCTGACTGGATTTTGGCACATAACAAAGTACAAGAGCAGATCCTTTTAAATTCTAAAAAACCGGTACACGATGCACGGATGATGGCCATGTTGTTTTACCGAACAGCGGCTTCTTTCAAAGACAAATTTAACCGAAGTATCAACGAGAATTTAGGAATTCCCAATGTGGAAAGTTGGTTATTGCACCACGGTTTTCAATTGGAAAACAGGTTCCACTTAAAAGCCTACAAAATGGTCAATCATTTATTGAGTACCTTAGACATCTTAAGGGACAGAGGGACTTTTAAAGAGGTAGCTCCTTTGATTCAAGCAAACATCATTCAAATAGGAATTGATTCCGATTTCTTTTTTGTGCCTGATGAGAACAGAGACACCAAAAAACAATTGGATGCATTGCAAATTCCAAACACCTACAAAGAAATTGTCTCCATTCATGGACATGACGGTTTTTTAGTAGAAAACGATCAGTTAAAAAAATTGTTGCAAGACTATTTTAAATAAAACAATAGCGAAAGTTGGAAAGACCAATTTTTTCAAAGAGTAATTTACAGACAGAAAAAACCAAGCGCATGAAAGTATTAAAATTTGGTGGAAAATCATTAGCAAATGGTGTGGGATTGAAAAATGTTTTGGACATTATTAGTTCCAAAGTAGCACGAAAGGAAACCCTTGTTGTCGTGCTTTCTGCAAGGGGGAATGCCACAAATGAATTGGAGCGAATTTTAGACAAAGCCAAGAAAAGCCAAGATTACAAAGCGGCATTTCAAGTCTTTCAAAAAGAACAGCTTCAGCCCAATCCTGGCTTTGATTTTTCGGAAGAATTTTCACTGTTGGAAAAAATATTTGAAGGCGTTCACCTCTTGGGAGATTACAGTCCAAAAATCAAAGATTTGGTTTTGGCTCAGGGGGAACTTTTGTCTGTAAAACTGGTCGCGAGTATGTTGCGTGATCGAGAAGTAGCTGCAAAGGCAGTCGATGCTAGAAAACTTTTAAAGACGAATACTGATTTTGGAAATGCAGAACTGTTGGATGAATTGTCCAAGCAAAACGTCACGAACTATTTTGAGCAATCAAATCCGTCAGAAGTTCAAATCATCACAGGTTTTATCGCTTCTAACAACGAAAACGAAACGACCACCTTGGGAAGGAATGGAAGCAATTATTCCGCCTCTCTTTTTGCCAATTATTTGGAAGCGGAAGAGCTTCAAAACTATACTCATGTAGACGGTATTTACACGGCAAACCCGGACTTGGTCAGCAACGCGCGAAAAATTGAAAACCTGTCCTTTAAAGAAGCCAATGAATTGGCTAATTTTGGCGCCCATATATTGAATGCCAAGGGAATGATTCCTTTGGTTGAAAAAAATATTCCGTTGCGAATCCTAAACACCTTTGATCCTGAAAACAAGGGGACATTGATTACGAAAGACCACCGGTCCAAAGATGGGATCAAAGCAATTTCGGTATTGGAAAACAGGGCTTTGATCAATTTGGAAGGCAAAGGCCTTCTCGGAAAGGTAGGAGTTGATGCACGGGTGTTTACAGCTTTGCAAAAAGACAACATCAGTGTGAGCATCATCTCTCAAGGATCTTCTGAGAGAGGCATCAGTTTTGTGGTCGATGCGACCCAAGCAAGAAAGGCAAGAGAAGCTTTGGCCAATGAATTCAATTTGGATTTTTTGAGCAAGGACGTTACTAAAATTGAAGTCAAAACAAAGGTGGCTGTCGTGTCTACTTTGGGCAAGACATTGGCTTCTTTTAACAGTGCCTACAGTGCCTTGATTCGCAATACCATAGAACCGCTATTGATTAACAATACCGTTGCCGGTCGCAATGTGTGTCTTGTTTTGGAAGACAAAGATCTGCACAAAGCAGTCAACGTCATTCACGGAGAAATTTTTGGAGTTTCTAAAAAGGTCAACATCGCTGTTTTTGGAGTTGGACTGGTCGGAGGGACCCTTCTCAAGCAAATCTTAGAAGCCAAAGACACCATTTTAAAACGCAAAGGTGTTGAGTTGAATGTTTTTGCGGTTGCCAATTCTAAAAAATTGTTGCTCAAAGCACAAGGCATTCAAAAAAATTGGAGAGCCTCACTTGAAGAATTGAATGGCAGTTATTCAGTTCAAGAAGTCATAGACTTTGCAGAAAAACACCATTTGGAAAATTTGATTGCTGTGGACAATACCGCGAGTGCTGCTTTTGTTGAACATTACACATCGCTGGTCACAAATGGTTTCAACCTGGTTTCTTCAAACAAAATAGCGAACACCATCTCTTATGATTTTTACCATGAACTCAGAGAATTGCTTAAGAAAAACAAAAAGAGCTACCTCTACGAAACCAATGTAGGAGCTGGTTTGCCTCTGATTGATACCATTCGGATGTTACACCATTCTGGCGAAAACATCACACGGATCAAAGGGGTATTCTCAGGAACCTTGAGTTACTTGTTTAACAATTTTTCTGCATTAGAGACCTCTTTTAGTGCGGTCTTAGAGGAAGCCTCTAAAAAAGGATTTACCGAGCCTGATCCAAGGGAGGATTTGAATGGAAATGACGTAGGGCGAAAATTATTGATCTTAGCAAGAGAGCTCGATTTAAAAAATGAGTTTGATGAGGTTCAAATACAAAATTTGATACCAGAAAACTTGCGAGATGGAACGACGGCTTCTTTTCTGAAAAACTTGTCAGCACTTGACCCTATCTATCAAAAAGTCAAAGATGCACAAGAAGAAGGACATGTCTTGAGGTATGTCGGGGATTTGCATGGGGACCTGTCTTCGGAGAAAGGGATTTTAGAGGTCAAATTGGTGTCTGTTTCACGCGACTCTGCATTGGGACAAGTCAAAGGTGCCGATTCTATTTTTGAGATTTATACCGAGTCCTATGGCGAACAACCACTCGTTATTCAAGGTGCAGGTGCTGGCGCTGAGGTGACAGCGAGAGGGGTCTTTGGAGATGTATTGCGCTTGTCTGAAAATAGGCTTTAAAAAAAAACACGATGAAAAAAACACATTTTGAAACCGACGCGGTCCGGACACAGTCAGCGAGAACCCAACACAAGGAGCATTCAACACCGCTCTATCTTACATCTGGTTTTGTCTTTGACGATTCTGAGGAGATGCGCGCATCTTTTGCAGAAGAAAAACAACGCGATTTGTACAGTCGTTATAGCAATCCGAATACGTCAGAGTTTATTGATAAAATTTGTAAAATGGAAGGAGCAGAAGAAGGTTATGCCTTTGCTTCTGGTATGGCGGCTATTTACAGTACATTTGCAGCGTTGTTAAGTGCAGGTGATCACATCATATCTGCCAGGTCTGTTTTTGGAGCTACTCACAGTCTGTTTACCAAATACTTCCCTAAATGGCAAATCGAAACGTCTTATTTCAAGGTCAATGAACTCGAAACGATAACGGATTTGATACAGCCCAATACCAAAATTATTTATGCGGAAACACCCACCAATCCTGGTGTGGATGTTTTGGATATCGAAGTACTGAGTCGCATTGCAAAAAAACACGGGTTGTTGTTGATTATCGACAATTGTTTTGCAACACCTTACTTGCAACAGCCGATTAAATTTGGCGCCGATTTGGTCATTCATTCTGCAACCAAATTGATAGATGGCCAGGGAAGGGTTTTGGGAGGTGTTACAGTTGGCACCAAAGACTTGATGCGAGAAATCTATTTGTTTTCAAGATTGACAGGGCCTTCTTTGTCGCCTTTCAACGCGTGGGTTTTGTCAAAAAGCTTGGAGACACTTGCTGTTCGAGCAGAACGACAATGTGAAAACGCCTTGCGATTGGCTACTTTCTTGGAAGGACATCCCAAGGTAAATTGGGTCAAATATCCTTTTTTGAAATCCCATCCTCAATACGAAATTGCGCGCAAACAAATGAAATTGGGAGGAGTCGTTGTTACTTTTGAAGTTCAAGGCGGTGTTGCTGCAGGGCAACAATTTTTTGACAACATCCAACTCTGCTCGCTTTCAGCCAATTTAGGCGATTCCCGCACCATTGTTACCCACCCAGCTTCTACTACGCATGCCAAATTGGAGGAGGAAGACAAGCGAGCTGTTGGGATTACAGACGGTTTGGTGCGTTGTTCACTTGGTTTGGAGCATGTAGAAGATATCATTGCAGACATTCAGCAAGCCCTACAAACTTTGTAAACGGAGCTTGTTTCTTGTTGAGCGTAAGAAAAGCTCCAGCATTGGTATCGCTTGGCGGTCATAATTTTGTATCTTCGTCTCGTGCTTTCAAAAAAGACAAAATACGGACTAAAGGCCTTGACGTTTCTCGCCAGATGTGAAGAAAGCAACCCTGTACAGATTTCAGAAATCTCAAAGAAAGAGAACATTTCTCACAAGTTTTTAGAGAGTATACTCTTGACGCTTAAAAAAGCGGGGCTTCTCGGATCCAAAAAGGGGAAAGGTGGTGGTTATTACTTGCGCAAGCACCCAACAGAAATTAAAATGACCGAAGTCATTCGCGTTTTGGAAGGGCCGATTGCTATGGTTCCTTGTGTCAGTTTGAACTTTTATGAAAAATGCGACGATTGCCCAGACGAAACACTTTGCAGTGTCCATAAGTTGATGGTTCAGGTTCGTGACAATACGTTGGATGTTTTTCGAAACACCACACTAGCCGATTTGGCTTGATTTTTCACTAATTTTCTATTTTCCTATCATTTTTATAGGGTAATACTTGTGTATGTCTTCTTCAAGTTTTATTTTTGCAGAGTAATCTATTATTCCGGTAGGGTAATAGAAAAAATACAATATTATGTTGTTAGATCAATTACACAAAGGAAAAGAAAGCCAGAGCTATCGAGAGGCAGTGGGATCGGAAAAACCGATTCGCAGTGTTGCCAAAGCGATTAGCTGGAGACTTTTGGGGACTTTGGATACCTTGTTGGTCTCATTGTATGTGACAAAAGGAGAATTGGGAACTTCTACTGCGATTGCTTCCATCGATTTTGTCACCAAAATGATTTTGTATTTTTTTCACGAAAGAATTTGGAACACTATTAAATGGGGAAGGTAATGAGAACACACTACAGCACATCAGCCTTGAAAGAAATCAACGAATCCTTGAAAGGGAAAAGCCCTCAAGAGATTGTTTCTTGGGCGATTTCAGTTGCAAAAAATCCGGTGATCACCACCAATTTTAGGCCTTATGAAGGAGCAATCCTGCATTTGACAACTTCTCAAATTTCGGATTTGAAAGTGATTTGGTGTGATACCGGTTACAATACTTCAAAGACGTATCTGCACGCAGGCGCTTTGACCGAGCAATTGAATTTGAACATTCATTTGTACGTTCCTAAACAGACTGCTGCGCATAGAGATGTCTTGATGGGCATCCCAAGTGTAGAGGATCCTCAACACAAAGTTTTTACAGAGCAAGTAAAGTTGGAGCCCTTTAAAAGAGCCATGTCAGAACACCAGCCCGACGTTTGGTTTACAAACCTGAGAAAAGGGCAAACCGCCTTTCGTGACAGCATTGATATTGTGTCACAGGACGCGGATGGTATTTTAAAAGTAAGCCCTTTTTACGATTGGTCAGACGAACAATTGGATGGCTATTTAGCATTGAACAAGCTGCCCAACGAATTCAAATACTTCGATCCCACCAAAGTCTTGGGCAATCGAGAATGCGGGTTGCACGCCTAAAAAATAATTTTCAAAAAAAGGTCTTAGGATTAAATACGTTTAAAAATACAACAATGAGTACACGATTACAACCCAATGCTTTGGAAAGCGAAGCCATCTATATCCTCAGAGAAGTGGCAGCACAGTTTGAAAAACCTGTCTTGTTGTTTTCTGGAGGGAAAGATTCAATTACCTTGGTGCGCTTGGCACAAAAAGCATTTTATCCTTCTAAAATTCCGTTTCCTTTTTTGCATGTTGATACGGGACATAACTTTCCGGAAACCATTGAGTTTAGAGATCGTTTGTGTGCAGAATTGGGGGTGGAATTGATTGTCCGAAACGTACAAGACAATATCGATGCAGGGAAAGTACAAGAAGAATCTGGCAAATATGCGAGTAGAAATATGTTGCAGACTGAGACGCTTTTAGATGCCTTGGAGGAATTTGGTTTTGACGCTGCCATCGGGGGCGCTCGAAGAGACGAAGAAAAAGCAAGAGCAAAAGAACGTATTTTTTCTGTCAGAGATGATTTTGGAGGTTGGGATGAGAAAAACCAACGCCCCGAATTGTTTGACCTTCTAAACGGAAAAATTGACTTGGGACAAAACGTTCGAGTCTTTCCTATTTCCAATTGGACTGAGTTGGATGTATGGTCTTACATACAAAAAGAAAACATTGAAATTCCCTCCATCTATTTTGCACACCTGAGAAAAGTGTTTTTGAGAGATGGCATGGTTTGGTCTGCAAATGATGCCGTGGTATACCGTGAAGAGGAGGAAATTGTGGAAGAACGCATGGTGCGTTTTAGAACAGTGGGAGACATGAGTTGTACGGCAGCGGTCTTGTCAGAAGCGGTAGACATCGCCAAAGTTGTAGAAGAAATACGAGACTCCTCCATTTCGGAAAGAGGCGCACGTATCGACGACAAACGGTCAGAGGCTGCGATGGAGAAGAGAAAACAGCAAGGGTATTTCTAAAAAATAGATGATTTTGCTGCAACAAGTAAAAAAAATAAAAAATTAAACAAGGCAAATCGCCAATAGGGAACTAAAGAAATGGAAGTTTTAAAAATAGCAACAGCGGGAAGTGTAGACGACGGTAAAAGTACGTTGATTGGACGTATTTTATACGATACAAAATCTTTGACCGACGACAAATTAGAAGCCATTGAGCGAAGCAGCAAACAAAAAGGTTTCGATTACCTGGACTTCTCTTTGGCAACTGACGGTTTGGTGGCAGAAAGGGAGCAGGGAATAACCATTGACGTGGCCCACATCTACTTTTCAACAGCCAATAAGAGCTATATCATCGCAGACACTCCTGGCCATGTAGAGTACACTCGGAATATGGTTACAGGTGCTTCTACGTCTCAAGCAGCTGTGATTTTGGTAGATGCACGCAAAGGAGTCATTGAGCAAACCTACCGTCATTTTTTTATCAACAATTTGTTGCAAGTCAAAGACATCATTGTCGCGGTAAATAAAATGGATTTGGTCGCTTTTTCTGAAGATAAATTTACAGCTATTAAAAAAGAAATTTTAAGCTTGGCTGCCAAGTCGGATTACAAAGGGCAACACATCACGTTTATCCCTGTGAGTGCTTTGAAAGGAGACAATGTTGTGTACAAATCAGAAAATACGCCTTGGTATGTGGGGAAAACAATGTTGGAGCATTTGGAAAGTTTGAATGCACAAGATGTGTACGAAATTTCTCAAGCCCGTCTGCCTATCCAAGCAGTCATTCGTCCCAAGACGGAAGCTTTTCACGATTTCAGAGGCTATGCTGGGAAATTGTACGGAGGTTCTTTGAGTGTTGGAGATGCGGTGACGGTATTGCCTTCGAAGACCCGTTCCAAAGTCAAGGAGATTTATTTCTTTGACAAGACCTTTCAAACAGTTGAAAGAGGAACTTCTGTCAATATTACACTCGAAAATGACATCAATATCAGCAGAGGAGATCTGTTGGTGAAATCTGATGAATTGCCCAAAGAGGCCAAGCAAATTGAAGCAAAAATTTGTTGGATGGATGTGAAAAAATTGGTTCCAGGATCCAAATATATACTACAGCACGGTACGCAACGTGTTTTGGCAAAAATAGCAGCCATCAAAACGGTGATCAAAACTGATTTTTCTGGCAATGATGAAGATACAGACCATTTGGAAATAAACGCAATTGGACGCGTCAACTTAAAATTGGCAAAACCTTTGTTTTACGATGCCTATGCCGACAACAAAGCCAATGGGTCCTTTATTTTAATCGATCCACAATCCAATCATACCTCGGGGGTCGGTTTTATTCAATAATTAATTTTTTTGATGTCAATAAGCACATCACAAAACTCATATAAATACGTTTGATATGTTAAGTTTTAGATCAGAAATAGAAAATCCAGTAGTCGAGAAAGACATTGTCGACTTGGCCAATAAAATCCAACTCTTTCACGAAGGGAATATCGATGAAGAGAAATTTAGGAGTTTGCGATTGGCCCGTGGTGTCTACGGGCAACGTCAGTTTGGAGTTCAAATGATTCGAATCAAACTTCCTTATGGAAAAGTAACCAGTGATCAGTTGCACTGTATAGCAGATGTTTCCGATGAGTATTCTCGGGGTCGATTGCACATTACCACACGCCAAGATATTCAAATCCATTACGTAAGTTTGGACAGAACTCCTGAGTTGTGGGCCCAACTTGAAAAGAGCGACATTACCTTGCGTGAAGCATGTGGAAATGCCGTGAGAAACGTCACTGCTTCAGAAACGGCAGGGATCGATCCAAAAGAACCTTTTGATGTGTCTCCTTATGCACATGCCGTATTTCAGTTTTTTTTACGCAACCCTATATGTCAAGAATTGGGGCGTAAATTCAAAGTTTCTTTTTCGGGAACTTCAGAAGATACCGCTTTGAGTTACATGCACGATATTGGGTTTATAGCCAAAACAAAAACAATCAATGGGGCAGTTGTACGCGGCTTTAAAGTGATGTTGGGAGGTGGGCTAGGCTCACAGCCTCGATTGGCCGATGTGGCACATGAATTTTTAGAGACAGATAAGATCATTCCTTATATGGAAAGTGTTTTGCGTGTGTTTGACCGTTATGGAGAGCGTTCCAAGCGCGCCAAAGCACGTTTGAAATTTTTAATCAAAGAGCAAGGGTTGGAGGTGTTCAACGAGATTGTAGCAACCGAAACCAAAGCTTTGTTACACAAAATAGTTGCCATTGAAACGGCAGGTTTTGAAACTCCTGAACTCCCATCGATTGCCATTCCAAAAGTTCATATTTCTGACCAAGCAGCTTATGATGCATGGAAGGCAAACAACGTGATTGCTCAAAAGCAAGTAGGATTGTTTGCCATCGGGGTCAAAGTGACTGTCGGTGATTTTTACACCAAAGAAGCTCGGATTTTGGCTGATTTGATTAAGAAATATGCGGGAGACGAAATTCGTTTGACCCTAAGACAAGACATTTTGATACGTCATGTCAAAGAGGCTTTGTTGCCTTTTTTCTACCAAGAATTGGAAAAATTGGGAATGGTGGATTTGGGCTATCAATCCCTACAAGATGTCACAGCATGTCCCGGTACGGATACGTGTAACCTAGGGATTGCTAACAGTACGGGGATTGCTGATGAATTGGGAAAAGTACTGCGAGCAGAATATCCTCAGTTTGCCAACAACCCAAAGATGGAAATAAAAATCAGTGGTTGTATGAACGCTTGTGGACAGCACAACATGGCTGCCATCGGTTTCCAGGGAATGTCTGTTAAGTCAGGTAAAAATGTAGCTCCTGCCTTGCAAGTTCTTCTGGGAGGAGGTACGTTGGGAGACGGTCAAGGTCGTATTTCCGACAAAGTCATTAAAATTCCGAGCAGAAGGGGCCCAGCAGCCTTGCGTTTGGTGCTCAATGATTACATCCAAAACAGTGGAGGACAAACTTCTTTTATCAGCTATTATTTAGACAAAGGAGAAAAGTACTTTTACGACTTCTTAAAGCCCCTTTCTGACGTAACCAATTTAGATGCAATGGATTTTGTGGACTGGGGAGCTGAAGAAGCTTATGAAAAGGCAGTTGGAGTTGGAGAATGTGCTGGTGTGGTCATTGATCTGATTGCGACACTGTTGTTGGATAGCAAGGAGAAATTGGAGAATTCCAAAACTTCTTTTGAAGAGGGGAAGCATTCCGATGCCATCTATTATTCCTACAGTGCTATTGTCAATACAGCCAAAGCTTTGTTGACTGCTGAGGGGAAAAAGACAAATACCCATAACAAAATTATTGCTGATTTCAACGCGTTTTTTGTAGCGAGCAAAAAAATTGAGTTGGGAACCGATTTTGAGACTTTTGTATACCAAATCAATCAAAATGAGCCCTCAGAAGCTTTTGCTGCTCATTATTTGGAACAAGCAGAAAAGTTTTACAAGATTGTAGGAGCATACAGAGCCGAGGAATTAACAGAAGTATAAGCAGGCTATTTGAAGAGGTGATGTTATTTTTACAACTTCTTTTGAAAAGAGTAACAAGATGAAAAAACAACCTAAATTGACATTGGTAGGAGCAGGCCCGGGAGATCCGGATCTGATTACGTTGAAAGGCGTCAAGGCGTTGAACCAGGCAGATGTGGTTTTGTACGATGCCTTGGTCAATGAGTCTTTGTTGCAACACGCGCCTGAAGCCAAATTGCTTTTTGTGGGCAAGCGCTTAGGATGCCATGCGTATACTCAAGACGAAATCAATCAATTGATAGTAGACAACGCCTTGAGTTTTGGTCACGTTGTTCGGTTGAAAGGAGGGGATCCTTTTGTCTTTGGTAGGGGAACGGAAGAATTGGATTATGCGGAAAGTTTTGGCCTAGAGGTACAGATTGTTTCAGGTGTTACTTCTTCGATATCGGTTCCTGCCAGTTTGGGTGTGTCCTTGACCAAGCGAAAGGTAGCCAACAGTTTTTGTGTGGTAACTGGAACAACAACAGACCGTACGTTGAGTTCGGATTTGTACGCTTTTGCCAAAACCTCAGCGACGGTAGTCGTTTTGATGGGAATGAGCAAATTGGATCAAATAGTTGCCATTTTTAAAGGAGAAAACAAAGGAGATTTGCCTGTAGCCATTATTCAAAACGGCACCACTGAACAGGAAAAAATAGGCATTGGAACCATTGATACCATTGCAGCCGTAGTGGCTGAAGAGGCCTTGAGTTCCCCTGCGATTATTGTAATTGGAGAAGTGGTGAAGGAAAGTCAAAAGCTTCGATATTTTTATGAAGAACTTACGATTGACAACGAAGTTTTTTACGATCGATTTATCAATTAAAACAACCCATTCAAAAAATGGATACGCATACAAAGACCAATCATGAAAGCCCAAAGAAAGATGGACAGCCTTTGAACCAGCTGTACCCCATTTTTCTGAAGGTTAGGGTATTGCAGACCTTGATCATTGGAGGGGGCAATGTTGCTTTGGAAAAATTGACATTTCTTTTGAAATCAAGTCCAGATGCACAAGTGACTTTAGTTTCTCCTATGTTTCGTGAGGAGACCATTGCCTTGGCTAAAAAGCACGACATCCCGATGGTTTTGCAGGTCTATGACTCTAGTTTTTTGGAAGGAAAGCACCTGGTAATCGCCACCACAGATTCAGATGTCGTGAACAAAAGTGTTTACAAAGACTGCAAAGAGCAAAATATTTTGGTCAATTTGGCTGACAATCCTCCTTACTGTGATTTTTATATGGGCGGAATCGTTACCAAAGGAAATGTAAAAATAGCCATTTCGACGAACGGGAAATCGCCTACGATGGCGAAACGTTTGCGACAATTTTTTGAGGATGTTATTCCGGCGGACATCAATGAATTGGCAGAAAATTTAAACGAATATCGAAAAACAATCAAAGGTGACTTTGAACAAAAGGTGGAAGCCATGAATGAATTTACCAAATCTTTGGTTTCCAAAATCAAATAAATTGAATAACAACAGGGGCAAGTGGTAATTTATTGCGATTTTTGCCTTTTATAGTAATTGTATAAAAAGAGAAAAAAATGATCAAAACAGATATTTTAATAATTGGAGCCGGTCCCGTGGGGATGTTCGCTGTTTTCGAAGCAGGATTGTTAAAGTTGCGTTGTCACCTGATTGACGCATTGGCAGAACCAGGAGGTCAATGTACAGAGATTTATCCCAAAAAACCGATTTATGACATCCCAGCGTATCCCGAAATTTTAGCAGGAGATTTGGTGAAAAATTTGGCAACTCAAATTGCGCCTTTTCAGCCGAGTTATACTTTGGGAGAGCGCGCGGATACAATTGAAAAATTAGCGGATGGCAGTTTCAAAGTGACCACCAATAAAGGGACAGAACACAACGCACCTGTTGTGTTTATTGCAGGAGGACTCGGGTCTTTTGAACCCCGAAAACCGCCCATCAAAGAAATTGTCGATTTCGAAGATTGTGGTGTGGAATACATCATCAAAGATCCTGAAATTTACAGAGGTAAAAAAGTAGTCATTTCAGGAGGGGGTGATTCCGCCTTGGATTGGGCTATTTTCTTAGCCGATATTGCTGATGAGGTGTCGTTGGTACACCGAAGAAAAGACTTTAGAGGAGCTTTGGATTCTGTGGAAAAAGTAGCGGAATTGTCCAAAGAAGGAAAAATCAATTTGATTACCGATGCCGAAGTCAAAGAAATTCATGGAGAAGGAAAGGTGTCTTCTTTGTTGATTCAACACAAAACAGAAGGGGCAATTGTCAAAGAATGTGATCATTTTGTTCCCTTGTTTGGTTTGTCACCAAAACTCGGTCCCATTGGAGATTGGGGGTTGGAAATCGAAAAAAATGCTATTGTCGTAAACAATGCTTTGGATTACAGTACTAACATCCCAGGAGTTTTTGCTATTGGTGATGTCAATACATATCCGGGAAAGCTCAAATTGATTTTGAGTGGTTTCCACGAAGCAACCATCGCAGTTCAGTTTGCGTACAACATCATCAACCCCGGAAAGCGGTATGTGATGAAGTACACAACCGTCAATGGTGTTACAGGTTTTGATGGTGAAAAGAAAGAAGCGAAAAAAGCAGTTGTAAAAAGCATCGTATAATGTCAGATATCAAGGTAAAAATAACAGATAGAGAAGGAGTGGTTCATAATTTAGAAGCACCGACAGATATGGGGATGAACCTCATGGAATTGTGCAAAGCCTACGAATTGCCTGTTGAAGGGACTTGTGGGGGGATGGCTATGTGTGCCTCTTGCCAGTGCTATGTAACTTCTGATCACGAGCTGCCTGAAAAGGGAGATGCTGAAGAAGACATGTTGGACCAAGCTTTTTTTGTGGAGGACAACAGTCGTTTGGGCTGTCAACTTCACCTAACGCTTGAGCTAGACGGTCTGGAAATCGTTTTGGCTCCCGAAAGTGACGTTTGATCTTGATTAAGAGTCGTTTTAAGACCTATTGCAAATAAAAAAAGGCGGTTTAAAACCGCCTTTTTTTGTGCTCGTTTGTTTTTGCTATTTGCAATAGGAGATTTTAGAGGTTAAAACCTACTCACAACAAACCAAATCCCAAATCCAATTAAAAAAAGAATTCCCAAAACACTAATTGTTATTAAGAATCGGGAAGGACGCGCTTCTATAGGGGTGTGTTTGCTACAAATCAAGGAGAGGTTTAAAATGGCGTAAAATGGGGCACTTAAAAAAGAAAGAATGGTCGCAATCTTGATCAACCAAGCCATTTCAGATTTGAAGAATAAAAGTATGCAAAGGGTTCCAATGGCTAAAAAAGAGATCCAAAACCAATACCCGTATTTGTAATTGCGTTTTCCGAGAAGTTCCGTGGCTTTGAGCATTGACCTTGGAGAAGCATCCAAAGTAGTCAAACTCGTACTAAACATGGTTGTAAGTGCAGCAAAGGCAATAATCCAATAACTGCTAGGCCCCAAGTTTTTAGTGTACATGGAAACCAACTGTTGTGAGAATTTGACAGCCCCTCCTTCAAAAGTATCACCGGAGCCATAAAACACAAAACAGCCAAGAGCGACAAAACATAGGCCTATTGACAAGGTGGCCGCATAGCCAATGTTGAAATCCAATAAAGTTTGTTTGAGCGTCGTCTTTGTTTCTTTTTGCTTTTCAACAGTCCACAGCGATTGCCAAACAGAAATGTCCAAAGGGCCAGGCATCCATCCCATAAAAGCGATCAAAAAACCAATCTCCAAAGCGCCTTGGGGAATGATTTGTCGAAAATGGATGGTTTGTGTGTGATTTTTAAAGGCGATACTGACAGCGATAAAAGTTGTTAGTGTCAAAACAAGCACGATGTATTTGATCAAGTTGTCTAGCAATTTGTATTTTCCTAGGGTCAATAATAAGAAGGCCACAGCAGTGACTAAAAGGCTCCAGATAAAAATAGAAGCATCACTTCCGAAAAGGTTAGCTGCCAGCCCTGCGGTTACAATAGTCACGGCCGCTTGTATGGTAAACATGGTTGCAAACGTGAGAACAAAATAGGCTCTTAGGGCATTTTTTGACATTTTTTGATACCCTTCCAAAAGACTTTCTCCTGTTGCAGCGGCATACCTTGGACCAAATTGAAAAAAGGGGTACTTACAGAAATGGGCCAAAAGGAGCGCCCAGACCAAACCGAAACCGAAATCTGCTCCGGCTTTGGTGGATTGTACGAGGTGTGAAACCCCAATAGCAGCTCCTGCAAACAACAATCCAGGACCTAATTTTTTTATGAATTTGAACATGTTTTGAGTGTGTAAAGGGAGCTAAGAAAGTTTTGTGAAAAGGGATTGAAGTATTTGTTAATACGTTTGTTTTGAAGGATGTATTTTAATTTAAAGAATTTGAGTTTTGGATGATTTCTGCGAGGAGTTTTTTCGCTCTCAGAAGTTTGACTTTGACATTGTTGATTGGCTCATTTAATTCCGCTGCAATCTCTTTGTAAGTCAATTCTTGAAAATATCTTAAATGAATTACTTTTTGGTAGTGAGGTTTTAAGAGTTTGATGTGCGCGAGCAACTGCGAAAGGTTTTGTTCGATGATCAATTGGTCTTCTGGAGAAGGAGCATCATCGGTGATGTCTTGTGTGTAATTGAAAATAGGATCTATTGTTAACAACTCTTTTTTTGTTTTTCTCAATTCGTCAATCTGTAAATTTTTAGAAATGGAAAGCAGCCAAGTTTTAAAATTGTAGGAGTCCTTGTACAAGTCTATCTTGTCAAATGCTCTTGAGAAAGTCTGAATGGTGATGTCTTCTGCTTTGTTTTCGTCATTGGTTTTGGAAAATTGAAATCGGTAGATGTCATTCCAATAATGATTGAGCAAAGCTTTGAAAGCAGCTTGTTTGCCCTGTTTTGCCTCAGCAATATATAGTTGAATTGATTCTGTCATGTTATTTTCAAATTCCAGACGGACTAAAATAAATAGGGGATAAAAAAAGTAAAGCTTTTAAAAGTAGGTGTAATTTCCTAAAAAATGCACAAAAATTATTTTTTTTTAAAATTTGTGAATTTAACATACCAGGAAATGAATGGATGGAAGAGACGTTGTTATCTCCGAAAAGAGTTACAGATCAATGAAGATGATGTTACTTGTTTTCGCAGTCTTCCGGCATTTTTCCGCAAAAACCACAAGGCTCTCCCTTTTCATTGAAATTGCTGTTTTGACTGGCGCATGTCCCTGAGAACTCCCCGTCTTTTTTTGCCCAAATTTTAATAGCAATCCCTGCAAATCCAAGTGCCAATAGGAAAAAAGTAATTAGAAGAAGTTTCATGAACAAAATAGTTTTGAGTTGCAAAGATAGACAAAAGAAAAAAATAAAATTCAAACAATACAAAATCTTTACAGCATGTCTAAAGAGTTGATAAAACCCAATCTTTTCAAGTCAATATCTGTACTTGAAAGAAGAAATACAATTGTTTTTAAAGAATTTAATGACAAGAGTTTTAGGATGTTATTTTCTTTTGTTTATTTTTTTTGAGGTATTTTTTCAAAACAACATAGAGCTCCTTTTTGAGTTTTCGATTTCTTTCTTTCAACGTATTTGTTTGAATGGCCCAATCAAAGTGTTTGTTTCGATAGGTTTCGTATTCATTGGGGACTATAATGTCGTCCAACAGTTCTTGAAGTCGGTTTCTGTGAACTTGCAAATGTTGAAGGAGGTCAGCTCCCATCTTTTGATTTTTTTTCAATGAGTCTATTGTTTTTTTAGACTTGACAATGTGTTCTTTGTCCAGAAAGGCTAGTGTGTAATCGAGAATCAATTCTTCAAAAAAATGTTCTTCGTCTGCAATGAATTTTAATTCGGAGATCCATCTATTGGTTGCTTGGTACATCTCTGATGTTCCTGTTTTTATCTCTTTTTTTTTCATTTTGTTCGTGGTTTTTAATGCTGAAAAGGGAAACTGTTTGATAGATTTTCGACAGTTCCCCTCTTAAAAGACAGTTCCTTTTTTTTAACAAACACAAGTTTCAATCTTGTTTGTCAGTTGATGCATTTTCAATCAACTGATTTTAATTTGTTTTTCAGGGCTTGTTTTTACAGCTTCTTTTTTTGCCAATTGCAACTGTAAAATCCCTTTTTTGTAAGTCGCATTTACGTTGACTTCCAAATCGGCAGAGGCGGGAAGTTTGAGCGATCTATTAAAAGAATTGAAGGAAAACTCTTTGCGCTTATAATTTTCCGTTGTTTCTTCTTCCTCTTGAGTTTTTTCTCCAGAAACATGTAGTATGTTTTCATCGAGAGTGATGTTAAAATCTTCTTTTGAAAACCCAGGAACGGCAAACTCGATTTCAAACAAATCATCTTTTTCTTGAATGTTCATGGCGGGTAATATTCCGTTGTCAAATGTGAAATCATCATTGACAAATGGGTCGAAGCTCAGTAAATTTTTAAACGCATCATTTCTCCAAGGAAATAGAGCGTTTTGTGTGTTGAATTTTAAAAGTGTCATGGCATATTTATTTAAGTTAAACGTCTGCGGATGTTCAAAAGTATAAGATGAAAAAAGCATATAAAATGATATTTGTCAACATCTATAAATTATTTTTTTTGAGGCAGGTGTTTTGCTAGCGTTGCTTGGAATAATATTCGCGTACCAATGCGACAATTTGATTGTCTGTCATGTTGTCTTTTTTTTGAACTTCACTTGTTTTGCAAAACAACTCTTTGTAGTGTTCGTGCAATTCTTTTTTTAATTTGAAATTGGTTTCAGCTGGACCAAAAATCACCAATTCATCCGCATCTTTGATTTCAGTTACAATTGTTTTGAAATAGTTTTTAAGTTGTTGTTTTTCACGTTCAAGGTATTTGCTATCGTGTACAACATCTTGTGGCCCCCCTTTGAGTCGGGTTCCAGACCCACCTTTTACATGAAAATCATCCAAATTGGACGCAATGGTTTTGAATGGGTTTTGTTTGTTTGAAAGGTCTACAATATGTGCTTTTCGTTTGTCAATCCAGATACCAATTTGCTTCATGGGTTTGTGCTTTAGGTTTGTTGGTGTTTATGAATTAAGTTTCTTTCATTCCATATAATTTTCAGTCACTTTTGCCATTTTTTTTCAATACAGGCAATACCAACAAAGGCTTTTGCAAATGAAACCCAATTTGATGTATCAGAGAACCTGAAAATAATTTTTCAAAAAACGTGTGTTTGTAACGCAGCATAACGATCAGGTCTATCGGTGTATTTTTTTTAAAATTCTCAATAGTTTCTTCTGTGTTTTGGTTGTCAACAAAGTGAAATAAGTGAGCAATGCCATGAAACAGCTTTTCAAGTTGCAATTTGTTTTCTTTTTGTTGGGTAGATAAATTGTACCCATAAGTGGCGTTTAAAATATGGATCATTGAGTGGTTATTTGTGCCAATTTCCAAGAGTTCTTTGAGCGTTTCTTTTTGAAAGTTTACTTCGTAATTTGTTGGAAATAAGATTTTAACGAGCGGGGAGAAGGGGTGTTTTTGAGGGATTGCCAGGATCGGACACTTTGTTTTGTCTATTGCGTGAATGGTATTGGTGCCAAACAAAATCTTTTGAATCCCACTAGCTCCTTTGGTTCCCATCACAATCAACTCAATTGCATGTGCTTCCGTCAGCTTTTCGATTTCCGATTGCAAGGTGTTGAAAGATGAAATTGTTTCGAATTGGTGTTTGTCATTTGGATATTTTTCTAAAATCTTTTCCTTTGTCTTTTTGAGTCTGTTTTGAGAGTTTTTACGTGTGATGTCCATCAGTTCTAAATCTCGTCTGCTCGTAAGACTAAGTTCAGGATTGTACAATATAGGGGTGTAAGTATGCACCAAATACAACAAGCATTCGGTTGTTTTAAAGAGCTCTAGGGCGTAGCAAATGGCGTTCCATGAATTTTCAGAAAAGTCTGTAGGCAAAAGTATTTTTTTCATTTCAAACAACTGTTTTGTAGTTTTCTTTACAAACAAATAGGATTGTATGCAAAAAGGAGCTTTTCAGTTTAATTTTTGTTTAAATCAATTAATTGGCCGGTATTTTGGTGGTTGTTAAATTGTGAATGGGGAGCTTTTTTTATGAGTTTGAAACCCTTCAAGGATTTTATTTTTGTTCTTCCCAAGAATGTTTTAAAATGAAATGGGGGGTTGCCCCCCCATTTCGTTGATTGTCCCAAAAGATTAATTCAGACATAGAAATCACCGACATTGTCTTTAAACAAGAGTCGTTTCCTTCCGTTTTGTCAGTTATTTTGGAACACCAACTGTGACCCTAGGATTCGCTTCAAAGGATCGAGTTTTGAGAGCATATCTTATGTGTGATTTCTCCTTTGTTTTGGCACTGATGGGCATTCTTTTCTCAAGGTTGCAGAACAGCTAGTATCGGTTAAAGATAGATATCCAATAGTGTTCAAAACTCTTCAAGAAATTTTCAATTTTTCAATGAACTAAAATTTTAGTTATACAACCCTTGTCTAAAGGTAATTAACAAATGTTAATAATGCAAAATAATAGTAATATTTTTTAAAAATTATTTGCCACTATTGTCATACTAATGACGTTTTTTATCCTCTGTGCAAACACACGACACAAAAAAAACACCTTTATGACTAGCAAAAGGTGTTTCTTAAGGTTTTCGGGAATCTTTTTTTTAGAAAGAATACCTGTTTTCAGAGATCAATTTCGAGGCGATTGATTTTCGCAACGCGATTGCATCAGGATGGTTGTGGTACTTGGTGAATCGTTTCAAGCCCATGAGCAGCATTTGCTGTTCGTCTCCCTTGACCAATGAAAAAATAGCTTCTTTTGCTTTGCTCGAGATCTTTTCTACGGCATTGAACAGGTTTAATTGAGCCATGGCAATTTGTGCTTTGCTATCTGCATCAGGAGCCTGTTGCACTCTTTTTGCTGTTTTCAAGAGCGTGGATTCTGCCAAATAAATTTCTATAATGATTTCTGCTATGCAAGAGACCAATTGTTGTTGCTTTTCGAGTTCCATGCCATGGATTTCCACTGCCTTTCCGGCAATCATCAAGGCTACTTTTTTTAAATTTGAAACCATTGCATTTTCTTCAGAAAACAATACCGAATAGTCAGGCGTCTCAAACGCTGGAATACCCATCAATTCCTGAGCTACCTCCATGGCTGGAGTCATCAAGTCTAGTTCCCCTTTCAATGCTTTTTTTAGAAGCATGCCAACAGTCAAAAGGCGATTGATCTCATTTGTTCCTTCATAGATTCTACCAATGCGCGCATCTCGCCAAGCTGCTTCCATAGGGGTTTCTTTGGAAAATCCCATGCCTCCAAAAATCTGTATGCCCTCATCGGTTACGTATTGTACTGTCTCAGAGGCGTATACTTTTAAGATGGCACATTCGATGGCGTATTCTTCGACTCCTTTTAATTCTGCTTCTTGGTGTGATTTACCGGCTGCAATAAATTCATCAATTTTGTTTTGAATGTCTTTTGCTGCTCGGTAACAACCCGATTCTGACACATATGTTTTCGTAGCCATTTCTGCGAGTTTGTACTGAATGGCACCAAAAGAGGAAATGGGTGTTTTGAATTGTTTCCGTTCGTTGGCGTATTTGATGGCTTCGTTGTTGATTCTTCTGCATGCATCCAAGCAGGCTGCAGCCAATTTGATGCGTCCTACATTCAATGAATTTAAGGCAATTTTAAAACCGGCACCTCTTTCAGAAAGCATGTTTTCCAAGGGAACTTTTGTGTCGCTGAAAAAAACTTGTCTTGTAGAAGATGCTTTGATGCCTAATTTGTGTTCTTCTTCGCCCAAGAGAATACCGTTTGGAGTATTTGAGTCGTATTCAACGATAAATGCAGTGATGTTTTTGTCCTCTTCAATTCGTGCAAAGACAATCATCAAGCTGCAAAACCCTGCATTTGAAATCCACATCTTTTGACCAGAAATCAGGTAATGCTTGCCATCTTCTGTGAGTGTTGCTTTTGTTTTTCCAGAGTTGGCATCACTTCCGGCTCCGGGTTCTGTAAGGCAATAAGAGCCAAACCATTCTCCAGAAGCCAACTTAGGAACGTATTTTTGTTTTTGGGCTTCAGTCCCATACAACAAAATAGGCATGGTTCCAATCCCTGTGTGAGCGCCAAAGGCAGTAGCCATTGAGCCCGAAGCACCAGAAATATAATCACAAACCAACATGGCCGAGACAAATCCCATGCCCATTCCTCCATAGACTTCTGGAACAGAAATACTCAGAAGCCCCATCTCTCCGGCTTTGACCATGATTTCTTCTGTAAAAGCATAGTCCCCCTCTTCAAAACGGTTTTTTTGTGGCCACACATCTCGGTCAATAAATTCTTGTACCGAGACTTTCATCATTCGTTGTTCCTCCGTAAAGTCTTCCGTGATAAAAACATCGGTTGCTTTTGTTTCTTTGGTTAAAAACTCACCTCCTTTTATTGTTTCCATAATTACTTTTTTTAAGTTGAAAAAATAAAATTTATTTTAAAAATTCATAAATCCCCGCGGCACCTTGTCCTGTTCCGACACACATGGTGACCATTCCGTACTTGTTTTTTCGTCTTCTCATTTCGTTAAACAGCTGTACAGACAGTTTTGCACCTGTGCATCCCAGGGGATGACCAAGAGAAATGGCACCTCCATTGACATTCACAATCTCCTGATTGATTTCTAAGGCGCGTAAGACTGCCAAAGATTGAGAAGCAAATGCCTCGTTCAATTCAATCAAATCGATGTCTTTGAGTTGCATGCCTGCACGATCCAAAGCCTTAGGAATCGCTTTTACAGGACCAATTCCCATGATTTTTGGGGGTACGCCAGCTACTGCAAAAGAAACCATCCGAGCAATGGGTTCTAAATTCAATTCCTTGACCATTTTTTCGCTCATGACTAACACAAAAGCTGCACCATCACTCATCTGTGATGAGTTTCCAGCCGTTACAGATCCACCATTCGCAAAAACAGGTTTTAGTTTGGCCAGTGCTTCTATGGAAGTGCTTCTTCTGGGGCCTTCGTCTTTGGAAACGGTAAAATTCCGTTGTTGTTTATTGTCTTCTTCGTTCATAAAAATTTCTTCCACCTCAATCGGAACAATGTCCTCTTTGAAAAGATCCTTGTCCAAGGCGTTCAAAGCTTTTTGATGGGAACGAAATGCAAATGCATCTTGGTCTTCCCGAGAAACCTTGTATTGCTTGGCAACCGCTTCTGCGGTCAACCCCATTCCCCAATAGTAATCTTCATGGCCTGCGGCAGTTGCTTTGTAATTGGGAACCGGTCTGTAACCTCCCATTGGGATGTAGCTCATGCTTTCGACACCACCGGCCAAAATACAATCTGCCATGCCTGCTTGAATTTTTGCAGCAGCAATGCTTATTGTCTCCAAACCAGACGCACAATAACGGTTGACCGTCATTCCAGCAACGGTATCGATTTTCAAGCCCATCAAAGAAATCAGTCGGCCAATATTTAATCCTTGTTCTGCTTCCGGCATGGCATTTCCGACAATCACATCATCGATCCGAGATTTGTCCAATGCGGGCACATTTTTCAGCAGGTGTTCGATGGTTTCTGCTGCCAATTCGTCCGGTCTTTTGAATCGAAAAACCCCTTTTGGTGCTTTCCCAACAGCAGTTCTGTATCCTTGTATGATGTATGCGGTTGTGTTCATATATGTGTTTTTTAGAGGTGTTTTTTGTTCAAGAACTCTTTTGTGAAAAATCTAATTCCTCAAAGGTTTTCCTGTCTTCAGAGTGTGTTGTATGCGTTCCAAGGTTTTGCGTTCTGTCAACAAGGACAAAATGGCTTCTCGTTCTAAGTCTAATAAGTACTGTTCAGAGACAAATGTCGGTTCGGACAAATCTCCTCCGGCCATGATATAGCCCAATTTATTGGCGATTTTTTTGTCGTGCTCGGATGCGTACTGTCCTTTTTGAAGGCTGTCGGTTCCAACTTGAAACATGCCCAGTGCTTGTTGTCCAAGAACTTTAATCTTTTTCCGGATGGGTTGTGTGTAGCCGTCTTCTAACATCTGCAGTGCGTAGCGCTTTGCAATGGCGATCTGTCGGGCAGGGTTGACCACAACCAAATCTTTGCCCTCTTGGTAATACCCCAGGTCAAAAGCTTCGTGTGCGGATGTAGCCACCTTTGCCATGGCGATATTGATAAAGCTATCCCGCAATCGGTTTAACTTGACATCGTCTTTTAAAAACGCTTCGGAGGCACGCAGCGTCATTTCTTTGGTTCCTGCACCAGCAGGAATGATGCCCACTCCAAACTCTACGAGTCCTGTATAGGTTTCTGCGGAGGCAATTACTTTGTCTACGTGCAAACTCATCTCACAAGCACCCCCAAGAGTCATTCCTCTTGGAGTGAGCAGTGTGGGAACGGAAGAATAGCGCAAACGCATCACTGTGTCTTGAAACAATTTTGTCGCCCGATTCAATTCGTCGTATTCCTGTTCAACAGCCAGTAAAAAAGCCATGGCTAAGTTGGCACCCACAGAAAAATTAGCGGCTTGATTTCCTAAGATGACTGCTTCGTATTCTTGTTCGGCCAAATCGATGCCTTTGTTGATGGCTTCTAGTACTCCGCCTCCAATTGTATTCATCTTGGATTGAAATTCGACGTTCAATACCCCGTCGCCAAGGTGTTGGATTGCTGCTTCCTTGTTGGACCAAATGGTGTTGGTTTCCCGAATGTTGTTTAAAATTAGGAAGCTTTCTTGTCCGGGTACTTTGAGGTTGGATTTTGTGGCGATGTCATGGTAGCAGGAAGCCCCTTCTTGAATTGTGTAAAAGGAATTTTGGCCTTTTTCAAGCATCTCGCTCACCCAGTTGTTCAAACTGAGATTTTCAGATTCGATGAGTTCGATTCCTTTTTCGATGCCGATGGCGTCCCAAATTTCAAAAGGACCGTGTTCCCAGCCAAATCCGGCTTTCATAGCGTCGTCTATTCGGAACAACTCCTCAGATATTTCGGGAATTCGGTTTGCGCTGTAAGCAAACAATGCCGCCAATGTTTTTCGGTAAAACAGGCCCGCTTTGTCTTTTCCTTCAATCAATATTTCAAAACGATCGATGACTTTGTCAACATTTTTTGTCGCCGACAAACTTGCAAATTTCGCTTTTTTAGAAGGGCGATAACCAAGGGTGTCTAAGTCAAGAGCTAGAATTTGTCTCTTTCCATTGGCGTCGATGTCTTTTTTGTAAAAGCCTTGCTTTGTTTTGTTGCCCAGCCATTTATTTTCAAGCATTGTACTGAGAAATGTAGGCAGTTCAAAAAGGGCATGTGCTTCGTCTTCGGGGCAGTTTTTATGGAGTCCGTTTGCTACGTGAACAAGTGTGTCCAATCCGACCACATCAACGGTTCGAAAAGTGGCTGATTTTGGGCGCCCGATGAGCGGCCCTGTTAATTTGTCAACTTCTTCTATGCTGAGCTTCAGTTCTTTGACAATGTGAAACATACTCATGATTCCAAAAATACCGATGCGGTTGCCGATAAATGCGGGAGTGTCTTTTGCAAGCACAGCTGTTTTTCCAAGAAAATTTTGACCGTAGTTCATCAAGAACGCTACCCATTCGGGTTTGCAAGAAGGACCTGGAATTACCTCAAAAAGCTTTAGATATCTGGGTGGATTGAAGAAATGAGTCACAGCAAAATGTTCTTGAAAATCTTTGCTGCGTCCTTCATTCATAAATTTGATGGGAATCCCAGATGTGTTTGAGGTAATAAGAGTTCCAGGTGTTCTGTATTTTTCTATGGATTCAAAAACACGTTTTTTGATGTCTAAACGTTCTACGACAACTTCTAAAATCCAATCCACACCGGCGATTTTGTGCAGGTCGTCTTCCAAGTTTCCCGTCTTGATCCTCTTTGCGAATTCTTTTTTGTAAATAGGGGAGGGACTAGATTTTAAAGAAGCCAAAAGGTGCTCGTTTACAATGCTATTTCGCACAACTTTGTCTTGCATTTTAAGTCCATCTGCAGTTTGTTTTTTGTTGAGTTCCTTTGGAGGGATGTCTAACAACAATACTTCCACTCCTATGTTGGCAAAATGACAAGCGATTCCAGATCCCATAATCCCGGATCCAATGACTGCGACTTTTCGTATGTGTTTTTTCATTTGGTAAAAATTCTGAGATTTTATTCTCATGGGTTTGTTTAAAAATGAGGCAGGGCTTTATTTTGACTCAAATATCAATCGATCCGAAATCAATTGATTGATTGTTTCGGTGACCTCAAAAAAATGTTTTATTTGTACTTCTGACAATTGATTTTTGACGGTTTCGTTAAATCGAAGCACACTTTTTTTCGAATCTTCTCTTTTCTCTTTTCCGAGTGCTGTCAATTTTATAAAAACACCCCGTCCATCCTTTGGATTTTTTTCTCTGTAGATCAATTCTTTGGTTTCCATGTTCTTTAACAACCGTGATAGACTCGTAGATTCCATTCCCATTTTTGGTCCCAATGCCGTTGATGCTGTGCCCTTCTCTTGGTCGATGTTCAATAGCATGAATCCGGTAGCCATCGTGCTTTCGTGTTTTGTTGCTTCTTCGTTGTACATTTTAGCAACGGCTTGCCATGTTGCTCTCAGGTGATGGTCTAATGATTTTTCTTTGGGGTACATTGTTAAAAATATATTTTGATTTACTATGCATGCATAACAAATCTATGCAAATATTTCAAACTGACAAAACAATCGCAAAGAAATATGACAGCCCAATTAAATTTATATCTTTGAAAGCAAACCTCTAAAAGAATTTCATTTGTTAAGGATTGAAAATGTAAGTAAAAGTTATGGAGCCAAGCAAGCGCTGAAAGGGGTTTCAATTTCAATCCCCAAAGGAAGTATTTGTGGATTGTTGGGTCCTAATGGAGCTGGAAAGACCACTATCATTCGGATTTTAAATCAAATTATTTTACCAGATTCCGGCAAAATCTATTTGGACGGAGCGTTATTGGCCCCCAAACACATAGCTGCAATCGGCTATTTGCCGGAAGAACGCGGCCTGTATAAAAACATGAAGGTAGGTGAGCAAGCCTTGTATTTGGCCCAATTGAAAGGGCTGTCAAAAGGCGAAGCGACCAAAAGACTTCGCTATTGGTTTGACAAATTTGACATTGCTGACTGGTGGCACAAAAAAATCCAAGAGCTTTCCAAGGGAATGGCACAAAAAATACAATTCATTGTCACCGTGTTGCACCGTCCAAAATTATTGATTTTTGACGAGCCATTTAGTGGTTTTGATCCTGTAAATGCGGCATTGATGGCCAAGGAAATTTTACAACTTCGCGACGAAGGTGCAACCGTTATTTTCTCCACACATCGGATGGAATCCGTTGAAGAAATGTGTGACCACATCGTTTTGCTTCACCGATCGGAAAAGATTTTGGAAGGTTCCTTGACTTCCTTGCAAAAACAATTTCAGTCTCGTGTTTTTGAGATTGGATTGCAAACAACTGATAAGAAGCAAGTGATGGCAAAGTTGTCTTCTAAGTTTGGTGTTTCAGAAGCCCACTTCCAAACGCAGCAGGACGAATTGAAATTCCATCTGCAATGGGATCTTGACAAATCTTCAAACGAGTTGATTCAAGCCCTGCAAGCATATGGGGAAATCTCTCATTTTGTTGCTGCCATTCCTACGGTGAATGAAATTTTTATGAAAGCCGTAAACGTACATATCGAATAGGTTTGCAAACTGAAATGCGTTGTTGAGCGTACTTTGAATAATAGAACAATGAAAAAACTACAATTGATTATTTACAGAGAGTTTAAAAGTAAAGTGAACAACAAATCTTTTGTGATTCTTACTTTTCTCAGTCCTTTTCTTGTCATTGGGATGGGCATGCTCATCTACTACCTCAGTGCATTGAATGGAAAGGATGTAAAAGAAATTGTCCTAGTAGATCAGTCTGCCTTGAAGTTCAAGGACGTGTTTTTGGACAATCCTACTGAGAAATATTTAGACTTTACGGATTTGGGACTTGAACAGTCCAAAGATCTTGTCCGGCAACACAAATACAGTGGCTTGCTGTACATTCCACCAATTTCTAAGGGCGTCAAACATTTGGCAGAGTCCATTGAATTTTTTTCTGAAGAGACACCGAGTCTTCCTTTTTTGAGTGCGTTGGAAAGCAAAATCGAAGAACGGCTAAAGTTGCACAAATTAAGTTTGTCTGGAGTGACTTCTAAAACCATCTCAGAAGCGCATTTTGATGTCGATCTCATACAGGTTAACTTCTCAGGAGAACAATCCTCCAAGTTGGGCAATGGGTTGCGAATAGGATTGGGGTTGGGTGCGGGCTATTTGGTCATGATGTTTATCATCGTCTACGGAAATTCGGTCATGCGAAGTGTGATTGAAGAAAAGACCAGCCGGATCATTGAAATTGTTATTTCCTCTGTCAAACCTTTTCAGTTGATGTTGGGTAAAATTGTGGGCAATGCGATGGCGGGCCTTTTGCAGTTTTTTATATGGGGAATTTTGCTCGTGCTTTTTGGACTATTGGCACGTTTCTTTACAGAGGGAGGTTTTGGGACAACGCCTTCTTCTCTTGTAGCAGCATCCAACATCGAAATGCCCGCTCAGAACAGCGAACAAAGCACCTTAATCCTCAAAGAAATAGGGGCACTTCCACTGTTTCAGATGTTTGTCATGTTTGTTTTTTACTTTTTGGGCGGCTTCTTTTTTTACAGCGCGATCTATGCGGCCATTGGAGCTGCCGTAAACAGTGAAACAGATACTCAGCAATTTCTATTGCCAGTCCTGCTTCCTCTGATGCTAGCCGTCTATGTAGGCATTGTTTCGGTGGTAGATGCACCTCACGGCCCTGTGGCGACAGTATTTTCGATTTTGCCCTTTACTTCTTCAATCGTCATGCTGATGCGAATTCCATTTGGTGTTCCTTGGTGGGAGTTACTCCTTTCTATGGCATTATTGTTGATAAGCTTTGTAGGAATGGTTTTGTTCGCTGCAAAAATTTACCGCATTGGGATTTTGATGTACGGTAAAAAACCCAGTTACAAGGATTTGTACAAATGGTTGCAGTATTAAATATTTTTTTAGAATAAATTGAAAAAACATGAGTAAAATTTTGATCATTGAAGACGAGGCAGCAATTCGGCGCGTATTGTCAAAAATAATTGCAGAAGAAAGTACATCCTACCAAGTATTTGAGGCAGAAGATGGGCTTAAAGGCCTAGAAATGCTTCTTACAGAAGAATTCGACTTGATTTTGTGCGATATCAAAATGCCTAAGATGGATGGTGTGGAAGTATTGGAAAAAATAAAAAAAGCAAATCCTACAATTCCTGTCGTCATGATTTCTGGTCATGGAGATTTGGAAACTGCTGTCAACACCATGCGTTTGGGAGCGTTCGATTACATCTCAAAACCTCCAGATTTGAACCGTCTTTTGAATACGGTTCGCAACGCTTTGGTTCGTAAAGACTTGGTTGTTGAAAACAAGAGATTAAAGAAAAAAATAAGCAAACGCTATGAGATGATTGGCAAAAGCCAGGGCATTTCCAAGATCAAAAACATGATTGAGAAAGTAGCACCTACCGATGCACGTGTTTTGATCACGGGACCGAATGGAACAGGAAAAGAACTGGTGGCTCATTGGATACACGAAAAAAGCAATCGCAATGTTGCACCTATGGTGGAGGTAAACTGTGCTGCGATTCCTTCTGAATTGATAGAAAGCGAATTGTTTGGGCATGTAAAGGGTTCCTTTACGGGTGCCAACAAAGATCGGGCAGGAAAATTCGAAGCTGCAAACAACGGTACTGTTTTTTTGGACGAAATTGGAGACATGAGTTTGTCAGCACAAGCCAAAGTTTTGAGAGCGCTGCAAGAAAATAAAATCAGCCGTGTTGGAAGCGACAAGGACATTCAGGTGAATGTTCGTGTGGTTGCAGCGACCAACAAAGACTTAAAAAAACAAATTGCAGCGGGTAATTTTCGAGAGGATTTGTACCACCGTTTGGCAGTGATTCTGATTGCTGTTCCCAAGTTGAACGATCGCAGGGAAGACATTCCACTGTTGGTGGATTACTTTTCAAAAAGCATCGCCAAGGAGCATGGTACGGCTCAAAAAAAGTTTACTCTTAGCGCAATCGAGATTTTGAAATCATATGATTGGACTGGGAATATTCGAGAGTTGCGCAATGTTATCGAACGCTTGTTGATTTTAGGTGGTTCCGAAATATCGGAAAGCGATGTGCGCATGTTTGCGAACAAATAAATACAGGCCCTTAAAAAACAAACTTACCGAGAAGCCTCTTCCGTTTTGCTTGATGTTCCAATTTTTTGTTGCATGATTTGAAGCTCTCGTTCTGTAAAAGAACGGTATTTTCCCGGTTTTAAGTTCTCCAAAGCAATGTGCATGATGCGCACTCTTTTCAAATGAATCACCTCGTACCCTAAGTAGGTGCACATCCGACGTATTTGTCGGTTCAAGCCTTGGGTAAGTATGATTTTAAAAGTATCTTCTTTTATTCTTTCCACCTGACATTTGTCTGTAATGGTGTCTAAAACAGGAACACCTTGGCTCATTTTTTTGAGAAAGGAATCGTGGATTTTTTTGTCCACACGTACGATGTACTCTTTTTCATGGTTGTTTTTAGAGCGAAGAATTTTGTTGACAATGTCTCCGTCGTTTGTCAAAAAAATAAGTCCTTCACTGGGTTTGTCCAAACGACCTATGGGGAAAATTCGTTCGGGGTAGTTGAGGAAGCTGATGATGTTGTCTCTTATCTTTGTGTCCGTCGTACAGGTAATGCCTGCCGGTTTGTTGAATGCTAAATAGATTGGTGACACTTCTTTGGTGATCAGTTGGTCGTATACAGTAATGCGGTCTGATTTTGTCACTTTTACACCCAGACCGACACTTTCTCCATTGACTTTTACATGTCCATCTTCAATGAGTTTGTCGGCGGCTCTTCGGGAGCAATAGCCCGTTTCAGAAATGGCCTTGTTGAGTCTTTTAGTTTCCATATCGAGTGCGATTGACTTTCAAAATCTTGTTATTTAATTTTGGGAATTTGGATGCGGGCCATGATGGGATAATGATCCGAAAAGGGTACGTTGAATGTTTTGAAATTGTTGATTTCAAAGCAGTTTTCGGTCAAAATAAAATCGATTCGAAAGGGGAAGACATAATCAAAGGATTTGCCCAATCCTACTCCGGCTTCCACAAATGCGTCTTTTTTTCCGTTCGATAACTGCCGGTACGCCCATGAAAAAGCGGTGTTGTTAAAATCGCCTAAAAAAATCGTTTTGTAGGGGGATGCCTTTTGATGTTCCAGTATTTTTTGTACTTGTACAACTTGTTTTGCAAAGGACTTTTTAAAACGGCTCAACAATGCTTCTGAGTCTTTTTGTCCAAAATTGTCTTTGTTTTTGTCAATGCTCATCGATTCCAAGTGGATGTTGTAAATCCTTAAAGTGTCTTCTTTTACAACGATGTCTGCAAAAATGGCATTGTTTCCCGATTTTTCAAAGTGCAAGGAACCTTTGTCAATCATTTTGTGTTTTGAGAACAAGGCTTGTTTGGCCAAAGAACGTCCGTTTGGATTTTTTTCGACATAGGAATAGGGGAAGTCCAAGGGAACTTTGTTTGTTGGGTAGTATTCTTGTATGCCCAAGACATCTGGATTCTGTTTTCGAATTAACAGCGCTGTCTTTTCCCCCAAGCTGTCCTTTTTTGACCACTTGGATTTGTTGAACAGACGTACATTGTAAGACATCACTTTTAAATCCTCATCCAAGAAGTCCTTCTTTTCTTGGAACCGAAACAGCGTTTGTAGGGTGTTGTATCCCAATCCTAATACCACTAGGGAAACAAAGAGTTGCTTTTTTAGTTTGAGCAACCAATACGTCAAAAAAAAAGCGTTTGAAAATAGCAGCAGTGGCATGCTCAAACTCATAACGGACAGCAGTCCAAAAGCGCTGGGATTTAGAAAGGGTATCACATATCCAAACAACGTAAAAACACCCAACAAGGAATTGATTAAAAATAAGAATTTATCGAAAAGAGATAATTTTTTCATGCGCAATGAAAGCTATTTTTTTCCTTGACGAAACAACAAGTCTTTTTCTTGTTGGTTCAAAGAATCGTATCCGGATTTGCTAATTTTATCGAGAATGTGGTCTATTTGTTCTTGATTTGTGGCGGCTGGTTTTTTCTTGGTTTTTACCTTGGATTTGTAGACGGTTTTAAGCGGTTTTTTAAAAGAGAACCATTTGTCAGTCGTTCTTTTGGTTTTGCGGGGTTTGTTTCCCAATTGCCTCACGGAAAAATAGCCAAACAAGGCGCCTCCTAAGTGGGCCAAATGCCCTCCTGCATTCCCTGAGGGAATTTGAATCAAGTCAATTCCTAAAAAAATAGCTGCCAAAACCCACAGTTTTACATAGCCGACAAATCGAAGTCGGAGTTCGTAATTGGGCAAGTAGGTAGCAAGACCGACAAAAATAGCCATTACAGCGGCAGAAGCCCCAACGAGATTGCTGTCTTGCTCCTGAAGCGCAGGAAAAAAATTGTAACTAAACAAATACAAAAGACCACCAAAAAAAGACCCGTATAGGTAAAAAGACACCAACTGTCGCGCTGAGAAATAAGAGACAAACAGTTCGCCTATATAATAAAGCACAAACATATTTGACAAAAGGTGAAAAAAGCCCCCGTGTAAAAACCCATAGCTCAAAATTGTCCAAGGACGCATAGCAAAGCGGTTTAAGTTTGCCGGCATAGAAAACCATTCAAAAATCAAGTTGTTGTCAGCAATGAATAAATAACCCAGTGTATTTGTCAAATAAGTCAACAAAAATGCAGCGACATTGAGGGATATCAATTTCTCAACGATACCAGCGGTTCTGTATTTTTCTAAGAGTTTGTTCATAAATAAATGTGCGTTCTGAGCGCGTAATAGTGCTTTGCAAATTACTTTTTTTTAAATGCATCGCCAACTTTTTAAGCATTTCAAATATGGGTCATTAATTCCAACGTTGAAACTGGTTTTGTTTCCAATACCAAGCGATTGCAAATCCGATGATGGCACCTCCAATATGTGCAAAATGCGCAATGTTTCCTACAGAATACTTAGTAACTCCGAAGAAAAAATCTCCGAGAATCATCACGGGAATAAAATATTTGGCTGCAATGGGGACCGGGAAAAATATCAATGCGAGTTTGGCATTTGGAAACAAAATACCAAAAGCAACCAGCACACCGTATATGGCTCCAGATGCTCCTACCGCTTGCATGTTAAACAAAGAAGCGATTTGATTGAATTGTTCTTGTGTGATCCCATTGATCACGCGCAAGTCGTTGGTTTGTCCTGCCTCTAAAATAGAGGTAATTTCTGCCTTTTGCAGTCCGAGTTCAATCAATACGTCATAAATTTGGTTGAACTGGTAGTAGTTCACCAATGTATAAATGATTCCAGCACCCAATCCAGCTGAAAAGTAAAAAAATAAAAACTTGTTGCGGCCCCAGGTCTGTTCCAAAGGGGTTCCAAAGGCCCACAATCCATACATATTGAATAAGATATGGGAAAAAGAGTATTGGCTGTGCATAAATATATGCGTCAAGTATTGCCAGTATCCAAAACCTGAGTTTTCAGGAAAATGCAAGGCAAAAAGACTTTGAAGATCAATTCCCTGAAATAGTTTGGGGGCGATGAATAAAATCACGTTGATGATGATTAGGTGCTTGATGCTTTCTGTTATTTTACCCATGCTCTTTAAGATTTAGTGGTGTTGAATAATTTGTCCAATTCACCCATCTGCAAGGTTTCAAACGTTTTTTTACCATAAGGAGATACCGAAGGCTCTTTGCATTGGAACAAATTATTTACCAAAGCCTCTTGTTCTTTTTCATTGAGTTTGTTGCCCGTTTTGATGGCCAAAGATTTGGCCAAAGACTTGGAGATGACATCCAATTGACCAAAACTGGTGTCCGGTATTTCTTCTTTGATGTCGCGAAGTAGTTCTTCGAGAATACTCGCAATCTGGCTTTCCGAAATGCTTGTTGGAATTCCTTTTATTACGATGGCCTCTTCTGTGATTTTTTCAAACAGAAATCCAGTACTTACAAGGTCTTCTTCAAGGTCTTTGATCACGGCAATTTCTTCCTTCGAGAATGAAATTTCGATGGGAAACAGCAATTGCTGGCTCGCCGCTTCTTTGACCGTGATGTGTTCCAAAAAGTTCTCGTACAAAATTCGTTGGTGTGCCAAGTTTTGGTGGATCAAAACCACTCCGGACACGATGGTGCTCAACAAGTACTTGTTGTGAATTTGAAAAGTTTTACCAGAGGCTGTGGTCTCATCTGAAGAGTCAAAACTCAGTTGTGAAAAAGCATTGCTTTCATCTTTAAAACCTGTGTACAAAGATTCCCAACTATCAGTTGCTGCTTTTTTTGACGTATTGGCAAAAGAATTTTTGGGATTGTGTTCGCTAAAAGGGTTGAAATTTGGGTCTACTGCAATCGTCGGGTTGCCGCTGTGTTCTTTTTTGCTCAATGCGTAAGGCGTATCCATCGAAGCATCTCGGTTGAAATCCAAAACGGGTGCGACATTGAATTGGCCAAGGCTGTGTTTTACACTTGCGCGTATGATTGCATACAAAACTTTTTCATTGTCGAATTTGATTTCAGTTTTCGTAGGGTGTATGTTGATATCGATTGTTTCTGTTGGGACAGTCAAAAACAAAAAATAAGAAGCGTGGTAACCGTTTCCTAGCAATCCTTCAAAGGCACTGTTCACAGCATGGTGCAGGTAGGCATTTTTGATAAATCGGTTGTTGACAAAAAAGAATTGCTCGCCACGTTTCTTCTTAGCGTATTCTGGTTTTACGACAAATCCGTTGATGGAGATGACATCTGTTTCCTCAGAAATTGGAACGAGCTTTTCGTTTGTTTTTCCGCCCAAGACCGCAACGATTCGTTGTTTTAGGTTGCCCGCTTTTAGGTTGTATATTTCCGCTTGGTTGTGGTTCATTGAAAAAGAAATCTCCTTGTGGGCGAGAGCTACTCTTTGAAATTCTGTAACGATATGCCTTGTCTCAATGGTGTCGGACTTTAAGAAATTTCGTCGAGCGGGAATGTTGAAGAATAAATTTTTCACGGCAACACTGCTGCCTTTTGTGGTCGCTTCTACTTCTTGAGAGATGACTTGTGATCCTTCAATTTTTAAGCAGGTGCCTAATTCCTCATCCTGCTGTTTGGTTTTTAGCTCAACATGGGCTATCGCTGCAATTGAGGCCATGGCTTCTCCACGAAAGCCTTTGGTGTTGAGGTGAAACAGGTCTTGGGCTTCTTTGATTTTAGATGTTGCATGTCTTTCAAAACAAAGGCGTGCATCCGTCTCGCTCATGCCCCTGCCATTGTCAATCACTTGAATTAAGGTCTTGCCAGCATCTTTGACGAGCAATTTGACTTCAGTAGCGCCCGCATCGATTGCATTTTCGATGAGTTCTTTGACCACAGACGCGGGTCTTTGAACAACTTCTCCGGCAGCAATCTGGTTGGCTACATGATCGGGCAATAATTGGATGATGTCTGACATTAAAAAAGCGTATGGAGTTCAAAAATATAAGCACAAATCCCTACAAGAATGGCAATGATGATTGCCAAACGTTTGTTGGTGTCTGCATCCGTCATTGTTTTTTTTGTCTTTGACCAATCTCTTTTGAGGCTGTTTTTGCTCAAATGTAAGGTGTAGGTGTTTTTTTTTACAGCAGTGTCATCAGCGTATTTTTCCTTTAATTTTTCCAAACGTTCTTTGCGCTCGTTGAAATAACGAGGCTTGTAATTGAATACGTAATGAGCTCTTTGTTTAAAGGGTGTGCCAAACATTATTTTTGGAATTGTATACTTTCAAAATTACAGAAATTAATGCGAACGGTCAAGAGATGTGGGAATTTAAAAGTGAAAAAACACTTTTATGAATTGCTCCATAAGGCTTTGTAAAAAGGAGGGGGGCTTACAGTTGTTTCAACACTGCCATTTTGATGGCTGCAACGGCACATTCTACCCCTTTGTTACCGTGAACACCTCCAGATCTTGCCATGGATTGTTCTCGGGTGTCATCCGTCAATACACAAAAAATTACGGGGGTTTCTTGTTGGATGTTCAAGTCTTTGATCCCTTGTGAGACTCCATCGCAGACGAAATCAAAGTGTTTTGTTTCCCCTTTGATGACATTTCCAATTGCAATTACAGCATCCAGGTTTTGTGTCTGAACCATTTTTTTTGCACCATAAATCAATTCAAAGCTTCCTGGAACCTCCCATTTGAGAATGTTTTCGGGAAGTGCGCCATTTGCTTTCAAAGTCTCTAGAGCTCCTTCGAACAAAGCGTTGGTGATTTCTTCATTCCATTCCGAAACAACCATCCCAAAACGAAATTTTTTTGCGTTTGGGAGGCTTGTTTTATCGTAAGCAGATAGATCGGTCGTAGCCATGCAGTTATTTTTGCGCGTACTTAGCTTTGTTGATATGCATTTCAATGTCTTTTGCGGCGGAAGTTGTTGCGTATTTTTCTTTTACTTCTGTAAACAATTCCACAGCTTTTTCTGCAGCTCCAAGTTTCAAGGCAGTGTTGGCGGCTTTGATTAAGAACAAAGGCGTCAAGGCAACATTGCTTTTTGTGCGCGCTGCTTTTTCGTAGTATTCCAAAGCGTCTTCAGCTTGATTCAAGTTGGCAAATGCATCTCCGATTGCTCCCAATGCGGCAGGTCCCAAAAGGACGTCTTCTGATGAGAAAGCTTCTAGGTATACAATGGCTTGCTGGTAGTCATTTGTTTTTAGGTAGGAGATTCCAGCGTAGTAATTTGCCAAATTTCCTGCAGCAGTTCCCTTGTACTTTTTTGCAATGTTTACAAAACCGTATTTTCCATCGCTTCCTTGCAGCGCCAAATTGTAGATTGAATCCGCCGCAACATTCATCGAGGTCGCTTTTTCAAAATGATCCTTTGGGAAGGCCAATTCATTGGCGGCTTCGAGTTCTTTAGGAGCCTGTATATAGGTTGTATATGCCAAATATCCTAAGATCAAAACAACCACTGCAAGCAAAGTGGAAAACAAAGGCTTTTGATTCTTTTCAATCCATTGTTCAGAACGGGAAGCTGTCTCGTCTAATGTGTTGAATACTTCAGCCGTTGTGCTGTCGCTTTCTACAGCTTCTAATGGAGCTTTGTTGATTTTTTTTTGACCTTTTTTCTTGTAGGTTGCCATTCTTTATAATTTCTTAAGTTTTTAGTATGCTATTTTCTAACAATTTGGGGCAACGAGATATCATCCGTTTTCCAATGTTGAGGAGCAAAAATAGTTTTTTTAATTGGATTTTAAAAGCCTCTTTTTGGCAAAATTTTAATAATTTGCACATTCTTACGTATTCGAAAGTTTCCCTATGTATTTGCAAAAACTATCCTTAGTCAATTATAAAAATTTAAGCCATCAAGTATTTGATTTTGAGCACAAAATTAATTGTTTTGTGGGGGGGAACGGTGTTGGGAAAACCAATGTCATGGATGCAATTTACTATTTGTCTTTTGCAAAAAGCTATTTCAATTCCGTAGCTATTCAGAACATCCGTCACGGAGAAGATTTTTTTATGTTGGAGGGAAATTACCTCGTCAATGAGCGTGAGGAGCAGATTTTGTGTAGCCTTAAAAAGGGGCAAAAAAAAATCGTCAAACGCAATGGCAAATCTTATGACAAGTTTTCTGACCATATCGGAAAACTTCCATTGGTTATTATTTCCCCTGCAGACCGCGATTTGATTGTAGAAGGAAGTGATACCCGTCGAAAATTTGTAGATGGAGTGATTTCTCAACAGAATCAAGGCTATTTAAAAGCCTTGCTTGCCTACAACAAGGTTTTGGTACAAAGAAATGCACTGCTCAAGTTTTTTGCTGCCAACAGAACTTTCGACGCTCAAAACTTACAAGTCTACAACGAGCAGTTGGTTTTTTATGGAACGACCATCTTTAAAGAGAGAAGTCAATTTTTACAAGCATTTATCCCTATCTTTAAAAAACGTTACGAAACCATCGCAAACGCTCAAGAAACCGTTGCGTTGCGCTATAAATCTCAGCTGCAAGAAGGTTCTTTTTTGACGTTGTTAGAAGACGCTCTGGAGAAAGACCGTTTGCTTCAGTACACCAGTACGGGGCTTCACAAAGACGATTTGTTGTTCGAAATCGAAGGATTTCCAGTCAAAAAATTTGGTTCTCAAGGCCAACAAAAATCATTTTTAATCGCTTTGAAATTGGCGCAATTTGATTTTATCAAACAAGAATCAAAAACAACCCCTTTGCTCTTGTTGGATGATATATTTGACAAGTTGGATGAAAACAGGGTTTCACAGCTCATTGCTTTGGTCAACCATGAAGACTTTGGGCAAATATTTATCACTGATACCCATGCAGAACGAACAGAAGAAGTGGTCAAAAGAATCAATCACTCCTACAAAATGTTCCAACTGTAACTGATTTAAAAGAAAGCAAGCCTCAAAACTGTGTCCAAAAAATAAAACCATGTCGAAACGTCAAAACGAATACCTTTCCTTAAAAAATCTGATGGGTGAGGTGCTCAAAGAAAACAACCTGTCCAAAGGAATGAAAAAAATTTCAATAGAGGAAAATTGGGCTTCTTTGATGGGGAATGGAGTGGTCTCTTATACCCAGGAAGTTACTTTAAAAGGGACAACCTTGTACGTGAAATTGAATTCCTCTGTATTGAGAGAAGAACTCAGTTATGGCAAAGAAAAAATACGAGCGATGATGAATGAAGCCTTAGGCAAAGAGGAAATCAAAAAAATAATGTTTTTGTAAGCGTGTTTTTGATTGTTGTGCTATCAAAAGAAGCAATAGCACGCTTTGTGAAGGAGGGTGGTTTTGCTTTAAGCCAGCAGTGTTTTGGGGCCTTGGGTTTCGTGAACGTTCAGAATTTTTAAAGACTTTACAAACCCATCCTCCTTCTTTTCAAAAGGTGTGATAGGCGCGATTGCAAGCGTTAAAAAAAGACTGCCCAAAAAGAATGACTTGATTTTCATAAAAAAACAATTACGCTACAAAATTACTGCTAGGCAATGGTTTTTGAGTTATCGAATTGTTAAGAAATTGTTTTTTAATTTAAAGAAGAACTGTCTTTTCGAGAACGTAGGCAATCATGTTTTCAATGGTTTTTTGAGGATTTTCACTAAAAATTCCCAACTTCCTATTGGCCAAGATGGCATTCATGGAACAAGCTCGGTGTCCCAGTAGTTTGGAAAGTCCATAAATTCCTGCAGTTTCCATTTCCAAGTTCGTAACTTTTAAATCTTTGTAAGAAAAAGAAGCTATTTTTTCATGCAATGTTTCACAGGCAAGAGGCAAGCGAAGTACGCGTCCTTGAGGGCCGTAAAAACCGTTTGCGGTCATGGTAATTCCTTGCGCAACCTCAGGTCCGTCTAAAAGCGCTCTCAATGTTTTGTCACCTGCTATAACCATTGGTTCTGCTCTTTCTCTTGGCCACTTGGTATGTGTGATAAAATCCTTTGCAATTTTCGACTTTGAAAGTGAGGTGTTTTGATATGTTTGAAGAAGTCCGTCTGTTGCCAGCGCATAGGTGCTCATCACAAAACTGTCAAGGGCAATAGTTTCTTGCAGTGCTCCGGAAGTTCCAATTCGAATCAAGTTGAGCTGAGTCAACTCATTTTTGACACAGCGTGTTTGGAAATCGATGTTTGCAAGCGCATCCAATTCGTTGAGAACGATGTCGATATTGTCAGTCCCAATACCGGTGGAAATCACCGAAATTCTCTTGGTTCGGTAAAGCCCTGTAACCGTTGTGAATTCTCTGTTGCTGACCGAGTATTCGACGCTGTCAAAATGAGCAACAATCATTGTTACACGGTCTGGATCTCCAACTAACAAAATGGTATCGGCGATGTGTTCAGGTTTCAATTTTAGATGGTAGATGCTTCCATCTTTATTTAAAATCATTTCGGATGCAGGAATTGGATTCATAACAAGCTGGCGTATTTAATGCCCAAGGGATTTAGGAACTCTGATTCCATTTCTGGATCCAACTGACCATCACATCCACCCATGCGTCATTTTCATTTAGGCAAGGGATGTGTTTGTAGTTTTCTCCACCTCCTTCTTCAAATTGTTCTTGTCCCTCCATGGCAATCTCTTCCAAAGTTTCCAAGCAATCCGAAACAAAAGCAGGTGTAATGACTGCGAGGTTCTTTTTGTTTTCTTCTTTTGGAAGGCGTTCAAATTCGAAATCTGTATAGGGTTTGAGCCATGGGTCTCTTCCCAATCTAGATTGAAAGGAATTGCTAAAAGTACCAGCTTCCAATTGCAATTCTTTTGCAACTTCTTTGGTGGTCTCAAAACATTGGTGTCGGTAGCAGGTAGCATGCGCTTCCGAAGATTGGTTGCAACAAGATCCGTCCATTTGGCAATGCGATTTTGTTGGGTCTGATTTTTTTATGTGGCGTTCTGGAATTCCGTGGTAAGAAAATAAAATATGGTCGTATTCAAATCCTTTTAAGTGTTCACGGATATTGTCAGCCATGACTTTTATATAATCTTTCTGATTGTAAAATGCAGGCAGTACTGTTGTGGTCATGGAGGAAAAAGAGTTCTTTTGAACGTCGCGCGCCTTTTCCACAACGGTCTCAAAAGAAGACATTGCATAGTGAGGGTAGAGGGGAACCAAAAGAACATCTGTAACTCCTTTGTCCTTTAGTTCTTGGTACGCATTGTGGATGCTTATCGACCCATAGCGCATGCCCAGAGCAACAGGCATGTCCGTTTTATTTTGAACTTTTTTGTGAAAGCGTTCGGAAATGACAACCAACGGAGAGCCCTCTTTCCACCAAATTTTTTGATAGGCTTTGGCTGATTTTTTTGGGCGGGTATTTAAAATGATTCCTTTGACCAGAATTGTTCTTAAGATGGGATTGACATCAATCACCCTTTCGTCCATTAAAAATTCGCCAAGGTAGCGTTTGACATCTTTGGGTTTGGGGCTGTCTGGGGATCCTAGGTTTACGAGTAATACACCTTTCATGCGTTGTTGTTTTTCTTAGTAAATTGTTTTGGAGTCGTGTTGAATTTCTTTTTGAATGCGGCGATAAAATGGCTGGAATTGCTATAACCTACTTGCAAAGCGATTTCGGAAACGTTGAGTTGGTTTTCTTCCAAGAGTTTTTTGGAGTGCTCGAGTTTGTAGTTCAGCAAAAAGGTAAATACAGGCATTCCATAAAAATCTTTGAATCCCATCTTTAGTTTTTTGATGTTCAAACCGACCGCTTTGGAGAGTTCTTCTAAACTCGGTGGGTGAGCCATATTTTCAATCACTATGTCTTTTGCTTTTTTGATTTGAGCCACGGTTTCCTCATTGGCCATGAATGGGCAGTGTTCCGAATCGTTTTCTTCTGAACTGTCAAAATAAAGGCTTAAAAGTTCGTAAATCTTCCCTTTGGTGTAAAGGTCTTGGATAGATCCATGCATTTTTTTTGAGATGACCTGTTGCAGAACCATTTTTATGGACATACCAACTGCTTTTTCTTCGATGATTGGACGACCACCTTTGAGTTTGTTAAAGTTGAAAAACAAATCGTCTTTCTGTGAAAACAGCGAATGGAAGTGGGGCACAGAAATCAACAAAACCAAAAGTTCCCCTTGGGGTGCAATGGTCAACAAAAGATTCATGATTGTATCTTTGAAATAAATCAACCCTGAGTCCTCGGGAGATAAACTGATGGCACAATGCTCCATGTTAAAAGCAACTTTTGAGTTTTTTTCCAAACTAAAATACAATTGAATGTAATTGCCGTTCAATTGGTAATTTGTAAAGTCTACATGGTCACTTTTATTTTGAAACCGAAGGAGAGAAAACTTTTCTTTTTCTGAAAAAAAGACTACCGAACTTTTGTCGATATTTTTGTATTTGGAACTGTCAAAATTCATCAATCATTTTTCATTTAATCAATGCAAAAATACAACAAAATATATAAAATGTTCTTCAGTTTTGTTTTCAAATAAACCTCTTTGACCTCCGGTATTATTTTGATTTTAACGATTGTTTTGTGTTAATCTATTGTTTTATAGCGGTTTGTGATTGTTTAGATTGAATCTAAATTAACCAGAAGTTCCTCTTGACGTTGTTTTAAGTCCTTTTGTCGATATTTTTATTTCTAAGAAGGTGGTATTTTTGTCGTTGTTTTGAAAATCGAACGTCACTCAACGCTAAAATTACAGGTTAGAAAACAAAATTTTCACCGATGTTTTTAGCAAACAACCAAACGAATAGAAGTAAGTCAGGTATGAACATCGAATCTTTAGGAGCTACATTTTACATCGTTGGACTGAGTTATAAAAAGGCAGATGTCAAAACACGAAGTTCTTTTAGTGTCAGCAAGGCCAATCAGGTCCTTTTGTTAAAAGAAGCGAAAGTGCAAGGAATTGATGGTATTATCATCTTGTCTACCTGTAACCGAACTGAAATCATGGGCTTTGCAAAGCATCCTTTTCAGTTGATTTCCTTGTTGTGCAAATACTCCCATGGCTCAGTAGAGGATTTTGCCAATGTCTCTAGTGTTTTTAAAAACAAAGAAGCCATTCGACATTTGTTTGATGTTGCAACAGGTTTGGACAGTCAGATTTTAGGGGATTATGAGATTGTGGGACAATTAAAGTCCGCTTTCAAACTGGCAAAAAAACAACAAACTTTGAACGCCTATTTGGAGCGCCTGACAAACTTGGTTTTACAAGCCAGTAAGAAAGTAAAGAACACCACCAAGCTCAGTTCTGGAACCACCTCTATTTCCTATGCGGCCATTCAGTATTTAATGGATACGGATCCTCATTTTGAAGAAAAAAATATTTTGGTGTACGGCTTGGGTGAAATCGGAAAAAATACGTGTAAGAACTTGGCAGAATACACCCAGTGTTCTAATGTTACTTTGGTGAACAGAACTCCCGAAAAAGCCGCACTTTTTGTCAAAGAGCACCCACAAATAAATCACCAAACATTAGACAAACTGACCCAAGAGATCGAAAAAGCTCAAATTTTGATTGTTTCCACAGGAGCTGAAATACCAACAGTGAGCAAACAACAAGTTCGTCCCGATAAAAGGTTGTTGATTTTAGACTTGTCCATGCCAGAAAATGTCGACTTGACACTCAAGCAATATCCTGGGATTGAATTGGTCAATATCGATGAGCTTTCAAAAATTACTGACCAAACCCTTGCTGAGCGAAAAAATGAAATCCCCAAAGCTGAAGCCATCATTTCCGTTTACAAAGCAGAATTTATGGAGTGGTTGGATCACCGCAAGTTTACCCCTGCTGTCAATGCGCTCAAAGCCTCTTTGACAGCAATGCAGAAAGTTGAAATTGATTTTCAACGAAAAAAAACAAAAGATTTCAATTCCGAACATGCACAATTGGTCACCTCGCGTTTTATTCAAAAAATAACCACACAATTTGTCAAACACCTCAAGGACGAACAGACAACGACCAACCAAAGCATTGAAGTGATTGCCAAAATATTTGAGATCAAAGAAGATGACAATTAGACAGAGAAACTGCTTTCAAGCAGTTCTGTATCTTGTTTAAAAATAAAGTGCAACAGCAAGCGAAGGCTCATGCCGTATGAACAGAACAATTAAAATAGGAACGAGAACAAGTCAGTTGGCCTTGTGGCAAGCACGAATGGTACAGTCGAAACTGAACGCTTTTGGGCATGCAACGACACTTGTAGAGATTTCCTCCAAAGGCGATGATACTTTAGACAAGCCGCTACACGAAATAGGTGGAATGGGTTTGTTTACAAAAACTTTGGACGAGGCAATGCTGCGAGGAGAAATTGACATCGCGGTTCACTCTTTGAAAGACGTTCCTACAGATTTGCCTGATGCGATTGTACAAGCCGCAGTATTGGAACGCGCAACGACTCACGACGTTTTGGTGTACAAAGGTTCCTTAGATTTTCTGGAAAGCGTGGATGGCTGTATCGCCACAGGAAGTCTTCGACGAAAAGCACAATGGTTGCACCGTTATCCGACACATCAAATTACAGGATTGCGGGGCAATGTCAACACACGTTTGCAAAAATTGAAAGACAATTTTTGGAATGGCGCCATCTTTGCCATGGCAGGATTGGAACGCATTGACTTGTTACCTAAGGACCATTTGGTCTTGGATTGGATGCTTCCAGCGCCTGCCCAAGGTGCTGTTATGGTTGCAGCTTTGGAAGGTGATTCCGATGTATTCGCGGCTTGCCAGCAACTCAACCACTCAGAGACTGCACTGGTTGTGGCTGTGGAGCGACAATTCATGAAAACCCTAGAAGGAGGCTGTACGGCGCCCATTGGTGGTTGTGCAACTGTTCGGGGCGACCAAGTCCATTTCAAAGGAGTTTTGACGGCTTTGGACGGCAGTGAACAATTACTAGTAGAAAAAACAAGCTCCCTCAAAGCATGTGACCGCCTCGGTGCCTTGTGTGCACAAGAAGTGTTGGACAATGGAGGGAAAATTTTGATGGAACGCATTCAAAAAGAAATAAAGTCCTGAGATGAACACAAACAAAACACTGCTGGCAACCAAAAAGCTCTCCACGGCACAAAAAGGCCTGCTCAGTGAGTTTGTCTTGTTGGAGGAATCGTTGATTGAGGTGTTTCTAAAAAGGGATTTGAAAAGGGACGAATTTTATGGCTGTGCCGTATTTACAAGTCAAAATGCGGTCAAGGCTGTTTTTCAGGAAAACAAATTTTTGGCAAGTTCTTTTGGCACCGTTTTTTGTGTAGGTGCTAAGACAGCACAGCTTTTGGAAAATTTTGGAGTTGAGGTAACTGGCAACAGCGATTCCTCAGAAGCCTTGGCACAGCGCTTGTTGAATGAAGCAACAGGTCCAAAGGTTACTTTCTTTTGTGGAAATTTAAGAAGAGATGAACTGCCAGATTTGTTGCGAGAACACCAAATAGCGATTGAAGAAGTGGAAGTGTATGTCACCGTCTTGCATTCAGTGCAACTGCAACAGGAACTAGATGGTGTTTTGTTTTTTAGTCCCTCTGCAGTTCAGAGCTACCTTGCAGCTGGCAATGCAGTAACGGCCACGGCTTTTTGCATTGGCAATACAACTGCGCTTGCTGCCATTGCAGCTTTTGAAAAAGTCTATGTACCAGAGACACCCACAATTGAAGAAGTTGTGGCACTTGTAAAAACAGTTTTTTAAGCAATTTATAGGCAATGCCAGTACAAGATAAAAATCGAATTCTAAAAAAAGAAGCATGATGAACAGAACAAGACGTTTGCGAAAATCGGAGGGAATTAGAAGGCTCGTTCGGGAAAACCAATTGACAGTAGACGATTTGATCTACCCTTTGTTTATAGAAGAAGGAGAAAACATTGAAAAAGACATTGTTTCCATGCCGGGAATCAAACGTTTTTCATTGGATCGTTTGTCCTCCGAGTTGGATGAAGTAGTTTCTTTAAACATTCCTGCGGTTTTGTTGTTTGGCATTCCATCCAGCAAAGACGGAGAAGGTTCAGAAACGTGGAATGATCAAGGGATTTTACAACGAACCATTCGCTTTGTGAAAAAGCACTACCCCAATCTGTATGTCATTACAGATGTCTGTTTCTGTGAATACACAGACCACGGTCATTGTGGTGTGATGCACAACAACGATGTAGACAACGACGCCACCTTGGTCAACATTGCGAAACAAGTCATTTCACATGCCAAAGCCGGTGCAGACATGGTAGCTCCATCAGGAATGATGGATGGAGCCATTCAAGCCATGCGAGAAGCTTTGGATGCAACGGGTTTTTATGACTTGCCAATCATGGGCTATTCTGTGAAATACGCGTCGGCATTTTACGGTCCTTTTAGAGAAGCTGCTGACTCAACACCTTCTTTTGGAGACAGAAAGACCTATCAAATGGATCCTGCCAATCGGGATGAAGCCTTTCGAGAAGCTGCTTTTGACGATCAAGAAGGGGCTGATATATTGATGGTCAAACCCGCTTTGTCCTATTTGGATGTCGTTCGTGATTTGAAAAATACCTATGACCGGCCCATCGCTTGTTACAATGTAAGCGGAGAATACGCCATGATTAAGGCAGCAGCAGCAAAGGGATGGATTGACGGTGAGCGTGTCATGATGGAATCCCTTTTGTCCATGAAACGAGCTGGAGCAGACATCATCATTACCTATTTTGCCAAAGAAGTGGCCCGAATACTTTCAAATAAATAATAAGTTCAAACACAGCGTCAAACAGGCTGTTTTTATAAATAAAAAAATGAATTTCAACCAATCAAATAAACTGTACAAAAGAGGGTTGACCCATTTGGTCGGCGCCGTCAATTCTCCCGTTCGAGCTTTTGCTTCGGTAGGCGGAAGCCCCTTGTTTATCGACAAAGCCAAAGGGCCGCATATCAAAGATGTTGATGGCAATCGCTATGTAGATTTGGTCTTGTCTTACGGTCCTATGATTTTAGGGCACCGTCCAAAAATAGTAGAAAAAGCAGTCGGAAAAGCCTTGAAAAAAGGAACTTCCTTTGGCGCCTCTACCGCGGCAGAAATCCAATTGGCAAAAATTGTATGCGATGCTTTTCCAGGGATGGACAAAGTACGCTTTGTCAACTCAGGGACAGAAGCCGTATTGAGTGCCATTCGCTTGGCAAGAGCTCATACGGGGAAAAATAAAATCGTCAAATTTTCTGGATGTTACCACGGACATATGGATGCCATGTTGGTCGCAGCTGGTTCAGGTCTGGCGACTTTGAGTTTGCCTGGCAGCAAGGGGGTACCAGATGCCGCGGTTGTCAACACGTTGATTGCGGAGTACAACAACATAGAATCTGTGCAAAAACACTTGACAGCTCACGACGATATTGCAGCCGTCATCTTAGAGCCTGTTACAGGGAATATGGGAGTGGTGCAGCCTACGGATGCTTTTATAAAAGGCTTGCGAGATTTGACAAAAAGCAAAGGTGTTTTGCTAATCTGCGATGAGGTTATGACTGGTTTTCGGTCTCATTTTGGAGGTGCACAAGAGTTGTTGGGCATTCAAGCTGACATCACTTGTTTGGGGAAAGTGATTGGAGGAGGTTTTCCTGTAGGAGCCTATGGGGCAAGTGATGAAATCATGCAAAATGTGGCTCCTTTAGGAGGTATGTATCAAGCGGGTACCCTGTCAGGAAACCCAATTGCTATGGCTTCGGGGATGGCTACCTTGTTGGAGTTGAAACGGAAAAACCCGTATTTGTTTTTTGAAGAAATTGGAAAAAAAATAGAAATTATTCTGTTGGAAGCTGCAGAGAAACACGGTGTTGCTTTGACGGTAAATCGCTTTGGATCCATGCTCAATCCTTTTTTTGCCAAAGGGGAGGTTTCTAATTTTAAAGAAGCCCAAATATGTGATACAGAGAAATTTTCCATTTTCTTTTGGGCGATGATTCGCAATGGGGTCTTTTTGCCTCCCTCTCAGTACGAAGCGTGGTTTTTGTCCACGGCACTTCGGGAGTCCGATCTCTATGTAATTTCAAAAGCTGCAGACAAAGCGATGGCTGCAGTTTCAGCAGCCTCCTAAACAGAGGAGTTTGCTGGGACAAATAAGAACAGCGCATTTTTTTGCGTTCCAATAAAAAACACAAATCAAAAACAATGTTTTATGATTAAAAACGACCGCTATTTGAGGGCCTTGAAAGGCGAAACCTTAGACCGGCCACCGGTCTGGATGATGCGTCAGGCAGGAAGGTATTTGCCAGAGTTTATGAAGTTGAAAGAAAAGTACGACTTTTTTACCCGTTGCCAAACGCCAGAATTGGCTGCAGAAATTACGGTACAACCCATCCGGCGATATGGAATGGATGCGGCTATTTTGTTTTCTGATATTTTGGTTGTTCCCCAAGCGATGAACATCGAAGTAGAGATGAAAAATGGAGTAGGACCTTGGTTGCCAAATCCCATCCGTTCGATGGCAGACGTAGATAAAGTGATCGTTCCCAACATCGAGGAGACCTTGGGGTATGTGATGGATGCGATCCGATTGACCAAACAAGAACTGAACGACGCGGTTCCATTAATCGGTTTTGCGGGTTCACCATGGACTCTTTTGTGCTATTGCATCCAAGGGCAAGGTTCTAAAAACTTTGACAAGGCAAAAGAGTTTTGTTTTACACAGCCCGTTGCAGCGCATACCCTGTTGCAAAAGATCACAGACACCACTATTTTGTATTTGAAAGAGAAAGTCAAAGCGGGAGTCAATGCGGTTCAGATTTTTGATTCCTGGGGTGGGATGTTATCTCCTGTCGATTACCAAGAATTTTCATGGAAATACATTCAGCAAATTATTGAAGCTTTGAAAGACGATGCGCCAGTGATTGCTTTTGGCAAAGGTTGTTGGTTTGCTTTGGAAACCATGGCAGAGAGCAATGCTTCTGCTTTGGGAGTCGATTGGACATTGACACCAAAAATGGCGCGAAAACTAGCAGGGCCTCACATGACGCTTCAAGGAAATTTTGATCCGACACGTTTGTTTTCTCCTCCTACAACCATCAAAAAAATGGTCACGGCCATGATAGATGATTTTGGAAAAGACAAATACATAGTCAACTTAGGACACGGGATATTGCCCAATGTTGGTTTGGACAATGCCAAAGCTTTTATCGACGCGGTAAAAGAGTACAAACAGCCTGAGTCTTAATTTTAAAACCGAAAAGAATTCAATTTTCAAAAGATGAAACAACAATTTTACACCTACATTCAAAACCTTCAAGACAGCATTTGCGTCGCCTTGGAAAAAGTTGATGGTGTTGCTGTCTTTGAAGAAGATCTTTGGAAACGACCGGAAGGAGGTGGGGGGCGTACAAGAGTGCTTTCCAATGGGGCGGTGTTTGAAAAAGGAGGAGTGAATATTTCTGCTGTAGAAGGTGAATTACCACAAGCTTTGCGAGATAATTTTGGCGTTTCAGAAGGTGCTTTTTTTGCCTGCGGTCTCTCGTTGGTCTTGCATCCCAAAAATCCAAAAGTACCAACTGTTCACGCCAATTGGCGTTATTTTGAAATGTACGACGAACAGGGCAATGTTGTAACACAATGGTTTGGGGGAGGACAAGATTTGACGCCTTACTACTTGTTTGAAGAAGATGCCGTTCATTTTCACAGGGTTTGCAAAGATGCCTGTGACAAGCACGACCCCAATTTTTACAAGGCATTTAAAAAACGCTGTGACACCTATTTTTGGAATGCGCACCGGAACGAATCCAGGGGTATTGGTGGTTTGTTTTTCGATTATCTAAAACAAGACGAGACATTTTCTCTTCAGGATCGTTTTAGTTTTGTGACTGAGATTGGGAATAGTTTTTTAGAGAGTTACCTCCCAATTGTCGCAAAAAGAAAGCACCTTTCCTATACGAAATCAGAACGAGATTGGCAGGAAATTCGGAGAGGTCGCTATGTAGAATTCAATTTAGTTCACGACAAAGGAACTTTGTTTGGTTTGAAAACCAATGGTCGTATTGAGAGTATTTTGATGAGTCTGCCACCTGCGGTTCAGTGGCATTACAATTTTCAGCCCGCGCCGGGCAGTGAAGAAGCGCGCTTGTTAGAAATCTTAAAAACACCTAAAGATTGGATGACTTAAAGGACTGTAATTCAGTAATTAAGAGTTTATTAAATAAACCTAAGGTTTAAGTAGTTTTCGAATCAATCCTTTGAATACAAAGGCGTGAAAAGGAGTCACTGAGTACCAGTAAAGCCTTCCCCAAATACCCCTTGGCCTAAAGACAGCGCGTTGGTACAATTTGTTTTTGACAATTTTAAATTCCAACCAAGCCTCTCCTGGCAATTTCATTTCAGCATACAACAGCAACCTTCCTTCTTTCTTGTCAGCGTACAAAACACGCCAAAAATCTAGGGCATCTCCGGTTTGTAGTTTGGTAGGGTGTGTTCTTCCTCTGCGCAAACCGATGCCTCCAAAAAGTTTGTCGACGATGCCACGCATTTTCCAAAGCAGATTGGAACTGTACCATCCGTTTTGTCCTCCCAAAGCCCAAATCTTGTCCAGAGTTTTATGTCTGTTGACAAGCGTGCCTTGCTGCAAGTCTTTAAAACAACCATAATGTGGGATGTTGATGTGCTTGGATAGTTTTTTGTTGAGACGTCCGCTGATTATGGAGTCTTTCCAACTAGAAATCAAAACGTTTTGCTCGATGGTGCCAAAAGCATTTTTTACGGCTTCCTTGTAGGAAATGGGTTGAATGTCTAATAGTGTTGTGAGGTTGTTGGGTTTTCCGATTATTTCTACTTTCATGCTGTCTACCAAAGCTGCGGCCAATTTATAAGAAGTCGATGTGACAAAATACAGCCAGTAAGACGAAAGTTTGGGTGTCATTACCGGAACGGTGTGAATGCTTCGTTTGAGGCCTCTAACCTCCGAAAATTGTAGCAGCATTTTTTTATAGGTAAGAATCTCCGGGCCACAGATATCAAAGGAGCCGTTGAAGAGTTCTTCTTTCATCAGAGACTTGTTTAAGAATTGGGCGACATCTCTTATTGAAATCGGTTGTGTTCTTGTATTGAGCCATTTTGGGGCAATCATCACGGGGAGTTTTTCCGACAAGTCGCGAATGATTTCAAAGGAAGCACTTCCGCTTCCGACAATGATTCCTGCTTTTAGTGTAGTGAGTGCATAGCTGTCGGATTGAAGTGTGTGTTCCACTTGTTTTCGTGAGTCCAAGTGTTTTGAAAGTTCTGTGCTGTTGGTGATGCCACTCAAATAGATAGTTTGCTTTGCTTGCGTCTTTTCTAAATAGTTTTTAAAATTGATAGCACACCTCTTTTCCAATGCTTGAAAATCTTCCCTGGAGGTAGACATGGAGTGGATGAGGTAGTAGGCAGCATCTAGGTCTTTTGGGAAGTGGAGTTCTGGTTTGTCTTCCAGAAAGTCAATCTCCAAAAATGTGATAAGTGGGTGGTTTTTGTAAGTTTCTGGAACACGCATCAAATCTCGAACACAACAAATGAGTTCGTGGTCTTGATCCAATAATAGCGGGATCAATCTTTTGGCGATGTAGCCTGTTGTCCCTGTGATGAGGATTTTCATAAGTTCTCTTTTGGACGCTGGTAGGCTTGTCTTTTCGGGCTTTTTGGGATGGCATAGCCGTCCAGTCCATTGATGGCCGCGATATTGCCCTTACTCAAGTTGATAAACAAGTCTTCTTCGAGAAGGCTTTCTTCTACGTACAGTCTTTCTACTTCTGCTAAGACCAAGAGCGTTCCATTGGCTTTGATATGGTGTTCCTCCAAATACCGCATGGCGAGCTGAATGGGGGCACCTTTTACAAAAGGCGCTGACCAACCTTCTTTGTATTCGGCTTCCAAGGAAGTTCTGTCAAATTCGGAAACTTCTTTTGGGTATTTTGCAGAAGTGTGGTGAGCGTCTTCTACAATCGACTCAAAAATAGGATTGAGTGTAAAGATACCTGTTTCTTTGATATTGTCATATGTATTTCTCGCGACCGTTGTAGGTCTTAGCACAAAACCAAAAATAGCTGGGCTGGATCCGTAATGGGTCACCGAGCTGAACACAGCCAGGTTGGTTGTGCCGTTGCTGCAAGAAGAGCCAATCAGGTTGGCAGATTTGTATCCGGTGGCACTGTTGACCAAATTTATTTTTTCAAGGTAAGGAAGCCCTTTTATTTTTGCTTTGTCGAAGAGAACCATAGAGATTTGTCTTAGTAGTTGTTGATTTTTACCCGTTGGGCTTTTAAGTCATGCATCAAATTATAGAGACCAAAAAAGGTCCTGTTGATGTAGATGAAATGCTTGGATCCCCGATTGCCATTCATGTCTTTGAGTTCCGCACTTTTGGCGTACTTGGCTCCCAAGTCCGCAATTTTTCCAAAAAAATCACCGTCAGAAAAATCAAAGTATTCTTCTTGGAAGGGTTGGGTAAACAAACTCAACATTTCGTGAAACAAGGCTTTGAAAAATACAATTTCTTTTGGGGAATCGTCGCGTCTTAAAATTTCGAGTTCGTATAGTTTGTTTTCAAAAACATCCGGATTGTCAATGTTCTCTTTTTTTGCCAATTCAAAGTAAGGTACGTAAAAATCTTCTGGAATGGTTTTCATACATCCAAAGTCAATGACGATCAACTCGTTCTTTGGACTGATCAGAAAATTGCCAGGATGTGGATCTGCATGTACTTTTTTTAGGCTGTGAATTTGGTACATGTAGAAATCCCACAAAGCTTGTCCAAGTTGGTTTCCAATGTCAGCGGCAAAAGGTTTTTGAGTAAACTCGGACAAATGCAAGCCTTCCATCCAGCTCATTGTCAAAATTCTTTCTGTGGAAAGTGTTTTGTAGTAGGTAGGGAATTTTAAGTTGAGAATGTGCCCACAGGCAGCAGCGATTTCTTCACTTTGTTGGAATTCGAGGTGGTAGTTCGTTTCTTCTGTCAGTTTTTCTTCCACCTCTTCAAAATACTTGTCAGAGTCTTTTCCTTTGATATTGAACATCTTGATAGCAATGGGTTTGACCAATGCCAAATCGGAAGAAATGCTGTCGGAAATTCCTGGGTATTGAATTTTTACAGCCAAGGTTTCTCCTTTGTATTCTGCTTTGTGAACCTGTCCGATACTCGCTGCATTGACTGCTTCCAAATTAAAATCATCAAAAATTTCGTAAGGGTGTTTCCCAAAGTACTTCTTGAAAGATTTGACTACCAACGGCGCAGACAAGGGTGGGACTGAGAATTGAGACAATGAAAATTTTTCAACATAAGCTCTTGGCAAAATGTTTTTTTCCATGCTCAGCATTTGGGCTACTTTCAAAGCGCTTCCTTTCATTGTCTTTAAGCCATTGTAGATGTCTTCAGCATTCGATTCGTTTAACTTTTCTTTGGCTTCTTCTTCCGATTGTACCAGTTTGTTTCCATAAAATTTTACGTAGTTGACGCCTATTTTGGCGCCTGTTTGAACCAGTTTTGAGGCGCGTTGTATTTTGGAAGTGGGGATGTGGTCGATGGTTTTCATAGCAATTTCTTAGAGTTTAAAATTCATGCGTTCTTTGACGATAAATTTCCCGAGGTCTATAAAGCTTTTGACCGGCTGTGTGTTCATGGCGTCGAAACTTGCTTGAACGCTTTTTTCAATCAACACATCTGTTTTTTCAAAGGATGGGGAACTGTCTTCCATCCAAAATTTTAGGGTAATTAATAATTGCAGCCAAAAGAATTCTTCCCTGCCTTTTTCTTGTATTTTTTCAATTCCTTCTTGTTTGAAGTCAATCGTTTCGATGTCAAGGGTTTTGATAAAATTTTTAAAATGGGTTCGCAAACCGCTCAGTGTGCCCATGTTTTTTAAAGTACTGCCATTTTGATTCAATGCCATAAGAACATAACTCCTGTTTACTGTAAGTATTTCAAAAAAGGTAAAATACAAGCTCAACACTTTGTTGCGAGCATCGAAATCTTTGAAATCTTCGTTTTTGGCAAGTAGTTCCAACGAATTTTCTAGAAAGAGCGAAAAAATTCTCCTTTCTAATTTTTCAAAATTGCCAAAGTAACCGTAAAAAACTCCTTCTTCAATATCCAGTTCTTTGCAAAACTTATGTATAGATGCTGGTTTTTTTCCATGATCCAAGACAGTTTCAATGTACTTTGAAACCAATTTGTGTTCGTCTATTTTTATTTTTGTAGCCATAATTTGATTGTTTGAAACAAAAATACAAAATGTTTAACATATTTACGCATAAGTTAAACAAAAATAATGTAAATTTACAGTGTTAATTAAATATCCATATATAATGAGAACAATCTTAATCGTTGGAGGCAGTAAAGGAATCGGCAAAGCCCTTGTCGATTTGTTAGTGCCCAACACAAAAGTGATTTCAATGAGTCGATCGCCTTTGGATTTGTCACACGAAAACTTAGAACAACATTTGTGCGATGTCTTGTCAGACAATTTGCCTGATTTGGAAGCTTTGGATGCCTTGGTATATTGTCCAGGGAGCATCAATCTCAAGCCTTTTGGTCGTTTGCAAGCGGATGATTTTAGAGATGATTTTGAAATCAATGTGATGGGAGCTGTTCGCGTTATGCAAAAATACGCGCCGGTTTTGAAAAAAGGAAAGCATCCGAGCGCCTTGCTTTTTAGTACAGTGGCCGTAAAGATGGGCATGCCATTTCACGCCAGTATTGCTGCAGCCAAAGGGGCCGTAGAGGGATTGGTAAAATCTTTGGCGGCAGAATTTGCACCACACATTCGAATCAATGCGATTGCACCAACTATAACGGACACCACACTCGCTTCCAAAATTTTGAGAAATGACCGTATGAAAGAAATGAGTGCAGAACGACATCCGATGAAAAAATATTTAGCAGCTCCAGAAGTAGCTGCGATGGCCGATTTTTATATTTCAGACAAGTCCACTGCTGTATCGGGACAAATCATCCCTTTGGATTGTGGTTTGGTAACTCTTAAAATTTAAATGACATGTTTCAATTATTCAAGAAAAAATCAAAATTAGAGCAATTGCAAAAATCCTACGAGAAGTACATGAGAAATCATTATTTGCTTTCCAAGTCTAACCGCAGGGAGAGTGACAAGGAATTTGCCAAAGCGGAACAAGTGCTCAAACAAATAGAAGCGCTTGCCGTCTCTTAAAATTACTTTGCGATGACTTTGAAAAAACCAGACACGGTCGTGTACAATTCACAATCCGAGAGTTACGATGCTTCTGTAAAACCCTATGGGACAGATTTGGGAGCTCCGGTTATTGAAGTGTTGGATACCGTAGCGTGGAAAAACAAAAATGTCCACTTGGTCAACGCCCAGTTCAAAGCCAAATACGCGGCCTTAAAGGAGGCTTTCGACCTCCTTCTGACTGAGTTTGAATACAACGACATGATTTATGCGTCCAAATTCAATTTTGAACCCATCGTCGGCAAAGTTTACCATCTTTACAGAGACAAAAAAAGTGCGTTGTTTTTGTCTCTCATAGCTCCCCAAGAATGTCGTTTCGATTTTGTGGGCAGTTTTTATCTAAACGACGACAAGGTCTGGATAAAAAAAGAAACAGCATAGATGACGTCAAAACTTTTTTTGGAAAAGCGTTTTTCCATTCCCTTGTATTTGTTGCTCAATTTTAGTGCGCTTGGCATTGGCAGTTGGTTGATGAATGACGGGCCTGTTTCCGATTGGTATTCCAGTTTGAACAAAGCCCCTTGGAGCCCTCCGGTTTGGGTCTTTGGGTTTGCTTGGACCACAATCATGATTTGTTTTTCGTTGTACATGTCTTGCCTGACAAGGGCAATTCCTTCCAAAAGAATATTTGTTCTTTTTGCGGTTCAATGGGTGCTAAATACTTCCTGGAATTTTGTTTTTTTCAACCGACATTGGGTGTTGTCAGGCTTATTGGTCTTGCTTATGATCACGTCTCTACTTGGCTACCTGATGACAGCATACAAGTCTCTTTTAAAAGGTCACACTCTCTTGGTGCTTCCCTATTTTGTTTGGTTGTTGGTGGCCATTTCATTGAATGCTTATGTGCTATTTTGGAACAAGCTGTAAGTTTTTTTAGACTTGCAAACCGCTGCTGATTTTTGAACAATGCATCTGTTTCAGGAGCAAATACATACAGCTTGGCCTGTAATGCGTATATTTTTATTAAATTTGCATCCTGTTCGAGGAGGATTTGTATTGCTGCTAATAGGCGGGTGTTTTTTAACTACGTACACGCTTTGCCAACGATCGGATCCTAAGTTTATCGTAAAACCAAAAAGTCCAACTCAGGCAAACAATAGTCAAATGGCAAAATTTGAATTAAAGCTCCCTAAAATGGGAGAAAGTGTTGCAGAAGCAACCGTAACATCTTGGTTGAAAGAAGTGGGTGATTTTATTGAAGCCGATGAGTCTGTCGTTGAAATCGCAACTGACAAGGTGGATTCGGACGTTCCCTCTGAAGTTTCAGGTACCTTGGTACAAATACTACACGAAAAAGATGCGGTTGTTCAAGTAGGACACACACTTGCGATTATAGAAACTGAAGGAGGTGTTGAAGCAGAGCCTGTTGAGGAACAAGTTCCCTCAGCAGCAATAAGTGCTGCGGTTGAAGAAGTAGAAAAAGAAATTGAAAAAGCAGCAGCCATCAACGAAACACCGAGCGCAGTTCCTGTGATTCCGACAGATCGTTTTTATTCCCCTTTGGTAAAAAACATGGCTTCTAAGGAAGGGATCTCTGCGGAGGAACTGGAAAAAATACCGGGATCCGGAAAAGATGGACGTGTGACCAAATCGGACATGCAGGCCTATCTTAGAAATCGTCCAAAAACAAAGCAGATGCGTTCTGATGCAACTGCTCCAAAAATAAATACACCTTCAAAAACGATTCCGCTCTCTGTTTCAGGAGAAGACGAGTTGATTGAGTTGAGTAGAATGGGCAAAATGATTTCAGATCACATGATTCATTCTGTTCAAAAGTCAGCACATGTTCAGTCTTTTATTGAGGTGGATGTGACCAATTTGGTGACTTGGAGAAACCGAAGCAAAAATCTTTTCTTTGAAAGAGAAGGTGAGAAATTGACATACACACCCGTTTTTATGATGGCTGTGGCACAAGCAATCAAAAAACATCCTTTGGTGAACCTTTCATTTGACGGAGACAAAAGTGTTGTGATTCGGAAAAACATCAATTTAGGAATGGCAGCAGCTTTGGGCAATGGAAACTTAATCGTCCCTGTCATCAACAACGCAGATGAATTGAACCTGATCGGAATGGCAAAGGTGGTGAATGATTTGGCATTGCGTGCCAAGAACAACCAATTGAAGCCCGATGAAATTCAAGGCGGTACTTATACGGTGACCAATGTCGGTGGTTTTGGAAGTTTGTTTGGTACTCCGATCATCAACCAACCAGAGGCTGCAATATTGGCTTTGGGGGCGATTCGTAAAGTTCCGGCGGTCATCGAAAGTCCTGAAGGGGACATGATTGCCATTCGCCACAAGATGTTTTTGTCTCATTCTTATGACCACCGTGTCATCAACGGTGCTTTAGGAGGTTTGTTTATCAAGTTCATCAAAGACTATTTGGAATCTTGGGACGCAGAGGGTGATTTTTAGGTTCACATCAACTGAAGGCTTTCTTGTTGGAAATTTTACTTGAAAACACCTTCGATGACAGTGCCCGAATTGCCGTTCGTGAATTCTATCTGAAGCAAATTGGCGAGCGTAGGCGCAATGTCAATGATCGGGTGGTACTTTTTTGAGTGTCCTTTTCGAATTCCTTTTCCATAAAAAATGACCGGAACATGGGTGTCGTAGCTATACCCACTTCCATGACCTGTTCCTGTATTTTTATAGTATCCTCCAAGGGTTGCTGGCTTTGGAATAAATACGATGTCTCCAGAAATTTTTTGATTGTAGCCTTGTTGAATCAAATGCAAGATCCCGCTTGTGTAGGAGGTGTTTTGTAAAGCGTGGGCAGTGACTGTTTTGTATATCCGATCGAAATCAAGAATGGCATCAGCCAAGTAATTCTCGACCTTTCGAATATCTAAGCCCAAGTCATTAAGGGTGCTTCTGCGAAGGAAAATTTGATGGTTGGAAATGTTTTCAATCAAGGTTTTGGTTCCGTATTTTTCTAGCGCCAGCTTTTGAACAAAACTCCTAAAGGCATTGTTGTCTAAATAACCTGCAGGAATCTTTAATTTTTTAAGGTAGTTTGGCACTTGAGCGGCTGCGTGATCAGCTGTTAAAACAAGCGTGTATTGATTTTTTCCAACTTGTTTGTCCAAGAATTTCAACAACCTTGCAATTTCCAAGTCCATCCGAATGTAAGTGTCCTCGATTTCTTTGGAGTCCACTCCGTATTTGTGACCGATTTTGTCGGGACTCGAATAGCTGATGCATAGAAAATCGGTGAATGAGCTGCTTCCCAAAGCCTCTCCTATGATGGCAGCTTCTGCAAAATCTGTGGTAAAGGTGTTTCCAAAAGGAACTTGTGGTAGCAAGTCGTAATTTTGGTTGGTTTTTCTCAGTCGGGGCAGGTCATGCGGGAATACAGGAGCCGTTTCTCCGACGAACAGCCCCTCGTAAGGGTTGTCGTCTTCGATGCTTTCCGTGTAGCTCTCAAGAGCTGCGTAGGGTTCCCAAATTTGGTTTAAATAAGCGTTGGCTTTTCCGTTTTTATTGAAATCTTCCACCCATTCAGGCAGTGCATCCAAATAGAAGCTGCTTGAAATCCATTTTCCCTCATCGCCACCTTCGTACCAATAAGCAGCGTTGGCAGTGTGACCTGCAGAGAGTATCGCAGAACGGTCTTTGAAAGAAATGCCAATCGATTTGCCGCGCATGTTTTGTGCCAGTCGCAGCTGGTCTGCAAGGGTAGTGGTTTGGAGTCTGTAGGGTGATTTTTGGCCATTTGTAGATGTAGACCCTACAGTTTGGTAGCGTGCGTCATCCACACAGTAAATTATTTTTTGCAAAGAACTGTCGTACCAATCGTTTCCGACAATGCCGTGATTGGCAGGAGTGGTACCTGTAAACACGGAACTGTGTCCGACAGCGGTGTAGGTGGGAATGTAGTTGAAGTGTGCATTTTCGAGATGAAACCCATTGCGTAGCAAGCGTTTGAATCCATGGTCTCCGTATTTGTCTGCAAAGCGCACAAGGTAGTCGTAACGCATCTGGTCAATGACGAGCCCAACGACCAATTTGGGACGTTTGTTTTGTTGAGCGAAAAGTTGAAAGCCAATACCTAAAAGGGCAATAAGTAATAAAGAAACTGATTTTTTCATGGGTTGGAATGTTTTAATTGCCGTATTTTTTAGACAAAGGTTCTAGTTTGACATTCCCATTCTTGGTGCCCGACAAGATTCTTTCGTAAAAGTACAAATGTAAGTAAAAACAAAAAGCACGTTTGGGTTTTTAAAATGTTAAATTTTGCCAGTACCAAAGATTTAGAAACCGAAATTTAAAGAGTCGCACTTTACAGAGTGCTTATAATTTAATACTTTAGCAAAAAAAGCGGTACATGAATTATTTAGAACATGTTGGAAAGTATTTCTTGATGCTCAAACAGGTTTTCAAACGCCCACAAAAGCGGAGCGTTTTTGGAGCTGCTTTGTTCCGAGAGATTGAAGATTTAGGTTTGAAGTCTATCGGGATTGTCGCTTTTATCTCTTTTTTTGTAGGAGGAGTTGTTTCCATACAGACGGCTTTGAATGTCGAAAGTCCATTGATTCCTAAATCGCTCATTGGCTTTGCGACCAAAAGATCGATGATTTTGGAATTTGCACCTACTTTTGCCTCGATTATTTTGGCGGGAAAAGTAGGTTCTTTTATCACTTCCAGCATTGGGACGATGCGAGTCACTGAACAGATAGATGCTTTGGAAGTCATGGGTATCAACTCATTGAATTATTTGGTGTTGCCTAAAATCCTAGCAGCTCTTTTGTTTTATCCTTTGTTGGTTTTTTTGGCGATTTTTTTGGGGATTTTTGGAGGATGGATTGCGGGTGTTTTGACAGATCTCTTTCATTCACTGGACTACATTACTGGGATTCAAATGGATTTTGATCCTTTTTTGATCAAGTATGCATTTATCAAATCCGTTGTTTTTGCCTTTGTCATTGCAACCATTCCGTCATACCACGGCTACTATGTCAAAGGCGGTGCTTTGGAAGTGGGTAGAGCAAGTACACAAGCGGTGGTATGGACCAGTGTCGTGATTATTTTACTGAACTATTTTTTAACTCAATTGCTTTTAGGATAGATGATTACTGTAGAAAACATACACAAAAGTTTTGGAGATAACAAGGTCTTGAAAGGGATTGATGCTACTTTTGAACGAGGGAAAACCAGTTTGATCATCGGTCAAAGTGGATCTGGAAAAACCGTTTTTCTCAAATCACTGTTGGGTTTGTTTCAGCCGGAACAGGGCAGCATTTCTTTTGATGGAAGCATCAGCAAAGAGATGAGCGATGACCAAAAACGACAGCTTCGGCAAGACATGGGGATGGTTTTTCAGGGCAGTGCGCTCTTTGACTCTTTGAGTGTGGAAGAAAATATCATGTTTCCTATCAAAATGTTTGCAAACCAAGCACGTTCGGAAATGTTGGATCGGGTCAATGCAGTTTTGAAAAGAGTCAATTTAGAAAATATCAACGCTAAATTTCCTGCAGAACTTTCAGGAGGGATGCAAAAGCGGGTAGCTATCGCACGTGCCATCGTGATGAATCCCAAATATTTGTTTTGTGACGAGCCGAATTCTGGTTTGGATCCCAAAACAGCCATCGTCATTGATAATTTGATTCAAGAAATCACCAAAGAATACCAAATTACAACTGTGATAAATAGCCATGACATGAACTCTGTGATGGAAATTGGCGAAAAAATCCTCTTTTTAAAAGACGGGTTAAAAGCGTGGGAGGGAAGTAACAAAGAGATCTTTAAAACTGATAATGAATCGGTTGTGGATTTTGTGTATAGTTCCAATTTATTTAAGAAAGTTCGCCAAGTTTATTTGGACGAAACTAATTGAGCAAAAGGTTTGTTTTATTGGATTATCCCTGTATATTTGCAGCCGCTAAAACGAATAAAATTATGACCTGGTAGCTCAGTTGGTAGAGCATCTCCCTTTTAAGGAGAGGGTCCTGGGTTCGAGCCCCAGCCCGGTCACTAAAAATTTACTTTTTTTTATTGAATTTTGGTGAGATACTCAAGTGGCCAACGAGGGCAGACTGTAAATCTGCTGCGCAAGCTTCGAAGGTTCGAATCCTTCTCTCACCACCACATTTTTTTAAAGGACCTGGTAGCTCAGTTGGTAGAGCATCTCCCTTTTAAGGAGAGGGTCCTGGGTTCGAGCCCCAGCCCGGTCACAGATGCCCCTTATTTTTATGAGGGGCATTTTCGTTTTCCTACTATTAATAGGTGACTGAATATTTCCTTGTTTTAGGGTGTTGTGCGGGTGATTGGCCTTTGCTATCTTTGATTGAGCGAAAACAGAAACACCAACCCCCCCCCTCACAAATTTTTCTTAAACTCCTCCAATTTTTTTCGTAAGCACCTCTATATGGGTGCTTGCGTTTTTAAACCATTGTACTGGAATTCGGTTGTAAGTTGATCTTTTTCTTTAAGACATGCTTGGTAGATGCGTTATTAGGGACAAAAAGTTGGGCGCTGCCTCTTGGGGTAATAGTTGAGAATACCCTTTTAAAGTTTGCCTGTTTATAGGGAGCTTGGTGTCAAAAAAAAAGCGCCATTTAAAAATGGCGCTTTTGAGCGAAAGACCGGGTTCGAACCGGCGACATTCAGCTTGGAAGGCTGACGCTCTACCAACTGAGCTACTTTCGCGGTATTGCGTTACAAAGATAGTCGCTTTCTTGGTTTTTGCAAGGCAAATTTTTCTTTTTTTCAAGCAATTTCGCTAAGTCTTTGTCATTGAGTACAGTACTTCATTCATCCGTTTTTCGCTTTCAAAACAACCGTTCTTTTTTCAGTTTGCATTGGAATTGTCTGTTTACAGAATTGTTACAAAAAAAAATCCTGCCTATTGAGCAGGATTTTTTTGTTGTCAAATGCGTTTACTTAACGGCCATCAATTCAACGTCAAAAATCAAGGTTGCATTTGGAGGGATCACACCACCAGCTCCCGATGCGCCGTAGCCCAAATTGGAAGGAATGACATAGCGCGCTTTGTCTCCAACTTTTAGCAACAAGATTCCTTCGTCCCATCCTTGGATTACTTGGCCTATGCCAACAGTAAAATCAATGGGTTGCTTGCGTTTGTAGGAAGAGTCAAAAACGGTCCCGTCCAACAATTGACCTTTATAATGCACAGAGACATTGGCGCCTTTGACGGCTTGTTTTCCTTTGCCTTCTTGTAGTATTTTGTAACGCAATCCACTTGCTGTTTCTTCGTAGCCAGCAGATACTTCATCCAATTGACTTTTTAGAGCCGCTTTTGCTTCGGCATCTCTTTTTTCTCTTGCTCCTTCAAACGTTCGAAAGGCTTCGATTGCGTTAAAAGCTGTAGCCTCCGTACCGATTCGAATGATTTCCAAGTTGTCAATCAAGTCTTCTTGCGCGATCGCGTCAACAATCTCTTGTCCTTCTTCTACAAAGCCAAAAACGGTGTGTTTGTTGTCCAACCAAGGTGTTTCTACATGGGTGATAAAGAATTGACTTCCGTTGCTTGCCGGTCCTGAATTGGCCATTGACAAAACTCCAGGCCTATCGTGTTTTAATTCGGGGTGAAATTCATCGTCAAAACTATATCCTGGGCTACCAGTACCGGTGCCTTGAGGACAGCCTCCTTGAATCATAAAATCTGCAATGACTCTGTGGAACTTCAAGCCGTCATAATAGGGAGTTCCTTGTGGTTTTGAGTTGTTTTCTAAGTTTCCTTCTGCCAAGGCGATAAAGTTTCCTACCGTTCCAGGAGTTTTGTCGTAAGTCAAGTTCACCAAAATGGCTCCTTTGTTTGTGTTGAATTTTGCGTAGATTCCGTTGTTCATTGTTGTAAGTTTTATTTTAGCGTTGCAAAGATAGCCATAATCTACGGATGGGCAAGGGAGTCACAAGAAGGCAATTCCAAAAGAAACTTCAAACTTAGGGGAGTTCGCGAAAGAAATAAGGGTGGTAACCTGGCAGCAATTCTGGGTGTGCGATTTTGACAATGTCTTTCAGCAAAATATGGGGTTGCACGGGAGCCAATTCAAAATACAGCAAGCCTCCTGTTGCTCCTTTTAGGTGGGCATAGCTGTAAATTTTGTTGTTTGTAAACGCTTTAAATTGTTTGTAGTGTTCCGTTGCTGATTCCAATTCCTTTCTACTTGCGTAGGAATCACAACCGATCCACAAGTCCGCGTTTTGTGCTTTTTCAAAGACGTTCTCAAAGTTTAGACCGAGGCTTCCTTTTCCTTTGCTGTTTTTCCAAAGGTAGTCGGTATGAGCATCTTTAAAGAATTGTGCATTGAAACTGTCACCAGCGGGCAGGTACCAAACATCTTGAAACAAAGATCCCGAGAGCACGGTTGGTTTTGAAATTGCTTTGTGGGCAGCTTTTTGAATTTTCAGGTATTCCTCTTCGATTTCCTTAAAAATACGAGCGGCCTCGTGTTCCTTTTCGTACAGTGCCCCAAAAAGCCGAATCCATTCGGTGCGTCCCAAGGGGGTTTCTTCCAACCAATCCCTGTTTAGCAAAACAGGAATTCCACTTTTTTGAAGGTTTGAAAAAGAGCTGTCCGGACGCCCAACTGAAAAGCCGACGACCAAATCAGGAGCCAAAGCCAAGAGTACTTCTGTATTGAGAGCTTGTGCGCTGCCAAGCTCATGGACTTGGTTTTCAACTACCCGTTTTCTTGTTTTTGGGGAAGAAATAAAAGCGGTGTTTGGAAAGCCTACCAAGGAATTTTCTTCTTCTAGCAATTCCAAGATTGGTATGTGTGATGTCGATGTCAGGACAATTCGTTCAACAGGAGTTCTGATGAGTTGTTTATGAATCAGTTGTGGGGGAATTTTGTTTTTTTTGGGCACCAAAAAATACTCAATTTTTTCATTGGAGTCTTTGCTGGAACCCAACAGGGTAAGTTTTTTATAACCTTCCATTTCTTGAATGGAGAATCCTTTGGCATGTTTGAATTTCTCTTGATTACCCTCGTTCTTTCTTGCTTGTTCATGACATGAAAAGAGTCCCAAGAAAAAAATGAAAAGCAACATGTGGAAAGGAATTTTCATCAAAAATATTTTTCACAAATGTATTCTTTTTAGGGCAGCTTGACAAGATGTCTTCTCGGAACAGTTTTTTTAAAAGGGCCTCATTGCAGTTCATAAAAGCCTGCTTTCAGTACCGTTTTGAGAATAGGTGTTTTGAAATTATATGAGATTTAGGAGGGTTTCGTAAAAAATAGTCCTTATTTTTGTGGTGAATTTGGTTTTTATTTCAACCCGTTTGAAATAAAATTAAAAGGGAATCTCGTTCCATTCGAGAGCTGTCCCCGCAACTGTAAGCTCAGTCCATTCAGGACGCTTGTTGTACTCTTATACCACTGTGAACCATTGTTCATGGGAAGGTCGCAACAAGACGCAAGCCAGGAGACCTGCCTTTTTCATAATTGTAAATAGACTTTCGGGGAGAAAGGTTTTAGATGATGAAAAATAGGTTCGTAAGTTTTTTTTGCTTTTTAGCAAGTGTTTCTGTCTTTGCCCAAAAGGATTCTATTGTGAATTATTTGGAGGAGGTGTATGTGGTTGCTGACAAAAGGAATAAACAAGAAGCATTAGTCCAAAAAAGAATTGTATTCAACGCTGAAACGATTGTTAAAAACCCTACTAATTTCACATCTTTACTAAGATATAACAGTCCAATAGTTTTTAAAGATTTTGGGAATGGGGGGACTAGTTCTGCTCGTTTCAGAGGAACTTCAGCTTCCAACACCGTTGTTTTGTGGAATGGGATCAATATTAATTCTGTAGGGAGTGGTCAAACAGATTTCAATTCCCTGTCTGCAAATACAGCCGATCAGATCATTATAAAAAGCGGAGGAAGCAGTTTGCAATATGGTTCTGGTTCAATTGGAGGTGCAGTACATTTAAAAGATGTGTTGACATTTGAGCCACATAAAGATTACCAGTTTTTCTCTTCATATGGAAGTTTTAATACAACTTCAAATTTCTTTAAGTCCAATTATGGAGGAGGGAAATGGGCAATAAAAGTAGCTGGAGTTTTCAATAAATCAAATAATGATTATGAATATATTGATGATCGATATACTGATGAAGATGGGGATTCATGGAAGAATGAGAATGGGAATTACATCAATTATGGCATTGATTTTAGCCTTGGGTGTAAATTTTCAGATGTAAATAAGATTTATTTTTATTCGACCGGGTATTATGGTGATCGATTGTTTTCTAATGGTCTGCCAAACCCTTCTGCGGGTAGTGAACGAAATGAAGATTTTAATCAACGAAATTTATTAAAATGGCTATACAAATTTGGTGGTTTCACTCAGTTGTTGAATGCTTCTTTTATCACACAAGAGTATAGGTATTATGCTGATAAAGATGCTGGAGATTTTGATTTTGGTAAATCTCAAAAAGCCTTGTTAGACTATTCTTTAGCGTATAAATTGTCGACATTTTGGAGTTTAAAATATTTGATGTTGATAGAGTCCACTCATGGAGAAACCAATAAAATAGAATCAAAAGTTAGAAATGCATTTTCATATGGAGGAATCGTTACGTTTAAACCTTCTTCTAAACTAATTTCTACACTTGGTGTTAGAAAAGAATACAATTCTGATTTTGAAGTACCACTTTCTGTTTCTTTGTCGGGTGAGCAAAAACTAGGGGGATGTATTTGGTTAAAAGCAAATGTGTCTGCGAATTACAGAGTGCCCACTTACAACGAAATGTATTGGCCTATTGCTGGGAATAAAGATTTGATTCCGGAACATTCAAAACAAGGTGAACTAGGAGTGGAGTTGGAAAAGTATGGTTTCAAACTAAATGCTACATTTTTCTACATTAAAATTAAAGATAAAATTATATGGAGACCTGTTCGCAACTCTAATTTATGGACACCTGTTAATTTGGATGCTGCGGTAAATAAAGGTGCTGAATTGTTTTTAAGTTATTCCAAAAAAATAAATAGACATTCCTTTCATTTTTCTGGTAATTACATTTGCACAATCGCAAAAGATTCAGAAACAAAGAAACAATTGCCTTATGCACCAATACACCTAATGAATTATACGATGGAATATGGTTATAAGAGAGTAAAAATGTATTTACAGGATTTGTATCAGAGTAGCGTGTATACAAACAGATTGGCTTTGGATTTCTATTCGTTAGCTCCCGTGAGGGTCCTGAATTTAGGAGTTGATATAGCTATTTGTAAAAATAATAAGAAAACATTGGTGCTAGGAGGAAAGGTGAATAACTTCACTAATGAGTTGTATTACTTTACAAACTTACGCCCTATGCCAGGAAGAAATTACGCAATAAATATCAATTATAAATTTTAAACAAACAAAAAATGAAAACAACGAAATTAATTTTTAAACTATTCTTATTCAATTTGGTTTTAATAAGCTGTAACGACAATGATAAACCAGGATTGGAAGAGTTTTTGGATCGGTATGAAAATGGGATTATGATTAGTTCTGAAGGGAATTTTGGAGATAAAGATGGCTCGTTGTCATTTGTAGCAGGAGATTATAGTTTTGCTTCAAATTTTCTTTATAAAGAAGTCAATGGGGCGCAATTAGGAGGGCTTGTTCAATCTGTAGCTTTTGATGATGAAAATGCATATATTATTTTAAATGATGTAAGTACTATTGTTGTAGCTGATAGATATACGCTTGAGAAAAAATCAGTAATTATGGCGGGATTAGAAAATCCGAGATATATGACCATTTTTAATGGAAAAGGGTACATAACTAATTGGGGTAAAGGTGCTGATGAAACGGATGATTACATTGCTGTTTTGGATTTAGCATCTAATAGTATTGAAGAATCTTCTAAAATAGCTTTGGACAATGGTGTAGAAAGAATACTTGCTAAAGATAACAAGCTTTATGTTTCACATAACGGAGGATGGTCATCAAACAATATAATTTCTGTGATTGATTTAGTGGACAATTCAGTTGGTGAAATAACGGTAAATGACAATCCAGACGATATCTTTTTTACGACTTCAGGAGATTTAGTAGTTTTGTGTAAAGGAAAACCATTGGTTTATGGTGCCCCCCCCAACTACGATGTTGTTGAGGCTACGACATCTTCTATTTCGTTTGTCGATGTTTCTACAAAAACGGTTTTTAAATCGCTAGAATTTTCTAAGAATATAAGAGGAACTATCATGTCTTATAGTGAAGGAAACATTTATTATTATTCTGACAACCGTGTGTATAAAATTTCTGAAACAGCCACTGAACTGGGTGCTGATGGGTTAGATGTAGGAGATATTTATGGAATGAGAGCCAAAAATGATAAATTGTATACTTTAGAATATGCTTTTTCAGAATTAAGTAAATTAAGAATAATAGACTACGAAACTGAATCTGATTTGTATGCTACTGCTGTAGGTTTAGGCGCTTCCAAAATCTATTTCAACTAAGCATCTAGACAGACACTGATAAATTTTGTTAAAAGCACCTCGATTTCGAGGTGTTTTTTTTTGACCGTTTTACAGCAATTGCAACACTTCGTTTTTAAGAGCGGAAAGCGCAATGGCGGAAGGAGGTGGGCTTTTGAGTCCCTTTTTTAAGAGGGCTTCCCTCAGGTCTTGACTTTCTGGAATACCATCATCTGTTGCCATTTCATGAAGCAGTTGTACTGTTGCATTTTTTGAAGAAACCACAATGTTCCAAGTAGCTTCTGTGATGTAGATCTGTTGGGTCAGGTTGTGTTCAAACTCTTGTTCGATGGTTTTGAGCAAAAGGCTGCAATACGCTGCTTTTTCTTTGCTCAGGGGTTTGATGCGCACCAACAGTTGGTTGGGGTTGATTCGTTCCAAAAACAAGGCAATGCGTTCGTACGCTTGCAAGCGAAGTGAAAGGCTTTGTTTCTTTTCCGCTTTGAGCAATTGGGAATTCCTTCGATGGGTCTCGTTTTTAAGGTGCAATTTGAAAAAATAAAAAGCGACAACTCCTGTTATCAAACTGGCAAGGAGCGTTCCTAAAATTTGTATTGTGTCAAAGCTGTCTATAAGTATTGCTTGAGTAAAGAGCTAAAATAAGCAAAGTTTTTTATTCAAAACTTGTCAATAACTTTTATTGTTTTGAACGGTTTGATAGCTTATTTTTGAGGAAGCATAAGAAAAATGTAGCCGCAGCTCAAAAAAAGAGTGCGAGGCAGTTAGCAACGACAAACAAGCAGTATTTTGGCAGATTATTTAGACGGATTGAATCCCTCACAAAAAGAGGCAGTTTTACAAAAAGAGGGACCGATGATCATCATCGCTGGAGCGGGGTCTGGAAAGACACGTGTACTGACCTACCGCATCGCGCATTTGATGAAAGAAGGCGTCGATGCTTTCAATATTTTAAACCTGACATTTACCAACAAAGCTGCCCGCGAGATGAAAGAGCGCATCGCCGCCATGGTGGGGCAAAGCGAAGCCAAAAACCTTTGGATGGGAACGTTTCACTCTGTTTTTGCACGCATTCTCAGGTCGGAATCCGACAAATTGGGCTATCCTTCTAATTTTACTATCTACGACACCCAAGACTCTGTCAAATTATTGGGAGCCATCATTCGCGAGATGCAGCTCGACAAAGAACGCTACAAAGCCAAGCAAGTACTCGGGAGAATATCCCAATACAAAAACAGTTTGATTACAGTAAAGGCCTACCGCAACAACCCCGACCTTCTCGAGGCAGACACCATGGCCAGTCGTCCCAAAATGGGCGATATCTACCAAGCCTATGTCGAGCGTTGTTTCAAATCCGGTGCCATGGATTTTGACGATTTGCTCCTGCGAACCAATGAGCTCTTGTCTCGGTTTCCGGAAGTATTGGCCAAGTACCAAGACCGTTTTCGCTATGTGATGGTGGACGAGTACCAAGATACCAACCATTCGCAATACCTCATTGTACGAGCACTTGCGGATCGTTTTCAAAACATCTGTGTCGTGGGAGATGATTCCCAAAGCATCTATGCCTTTCGTGGTGCAAACATCAACAATATATTGAATTTTAAAAACCACTACACAAATGCCAAAACATTCAAGCTGGAACAAAACTACCGTTCTTCTAAAAACATTGTCCAAGCAGCAAGCAGCCTGATTGAAAAAAACAAAACCAAACTGGACAAAGAAATTTGGACCGCCAACAATGACGGACCGAAAGTAAAGGTCATGCGAACCGTTTCCGATGGAGAAGAGGGGCGCTGGGTGGCCAATTCTATTTTTGACAACAAGATGAACCACCAACTGACGAACGACAGTTTTTGCATTCTCTACCGCACCAATGCCCAGTCGAGAGCCATGGAAGACGCCTTGCGGAAAAAGAGAATTGCCTACAAGATATACGGAGGCACCTCGTTTTACCAACGCAAAGAGATCAAAGACGTGCTTTCTTACCTTCGCATATTGGTCAACCCAAACGATGAAGAAGCTTTCAAAAGAATCGTCAATTACCCGGCAAGGGGCATCGGACAAACGACGGTAGACAAATTGGTTGTTGCGGCGAATCACTACAACAAGTCACTTTTTGAAATCGTTCAAAACATAGACAGTGTCGATCTGAAAATCAATGCAGGAACCAAAAACAAGTTGCGAGATTTTGCGACCATGATTGCGAGTTTTGCAATCTCTGCTCAAAAACAAAATGCCTTTGAAATCGCTGAAATGGTGGTCAAGCAAGTGCGAATTGTCAAAGAATTGGAAGCAGATGGTACTCCCGAAGGACTGAGTAAAATAGAAAACATTCAAGAACTTTTAAACGGAATCAAATACTTTATAGACGATGCTGCCGAAAAAGGTTTGGAAACTTCTTTGCCGGTCTTTTTAGAGGACGTCGCCTTGAAATCCGATTTGGATAGTGACAAACCCGACGACGAACCGATGGTCTCCTTAATGACCATTCACTTGGCAAAAGGACTCGAGTACCCTTATGTGTATGTCGTGGGTATGGAAGAATCACTCTTTCCTTCTGCCATGAGCATGAACACGCGCAGTGAGTTGGAAGAAGAACGCAGGTTGTTTTATGTCGCACTCACACGTGCCGAACACCAAGCCTATTTGAGCTATGCACACACACGCTACCGATGGGGAAAACTCATCGATTGTGAGCCGAGTCGATTTTTGGAGGAAATAGACAGTCGCTTTTTAGAATACATCAGTCCCCAGCGTTTGCAAGCCCGGCCCAATCAATTTGTAGACAGCAGTCTTTTTGAAGACGACGTTCCAAAAGATAAAATTCGCTACCGCAAACCGATTTCTAGAGGCTCTGGTGGAATACGTGCTGAGAAAGCACGTACCGAACTCGGAAAAAAGAAGGTGCTCGTTCCTCAAAATTTCAAACGCGTAACAATACCCCATTCCAACATTCCTCCATCCGCAACACCCAAAATTTCCAAGGGAGATAGCGTGGAACACCTGCGTTTTGGAAAAGGAAAAGTTTTGCAATTGGACGGTGTGGGAGGGGATGCCAAAGCTGAGATTCAATTTGAAACACAAGGTGTTAAAAAATTAATTTTAAAATTTGCCAAATTGAAAGTGCTGGATTCTAAATGAATGCAATTGTAGGAGACTTTTCTGACACCTTGTTTTTTTTCCAAATGCTCAGTTCAACAGTCCTTCTCACCAAAGGGTAGGATATCAGGAATTATTTTATTAATTTCACTATTTCCCTAAATATTTCAAACCATGTACAATGCTAAAATCACAGGATTGGGCTTTTATGTCCCTGAACAGGTAGTTACCAACGACGATTTGTCCAAAATCATGGATACCAATGACGCTTGGATTCAAGAGCGAACTGGAATTCAGGAGCGCAGGTGGATTCACAAAGATTCAGAAGACAGCACCTCTCTGATGGGTGCCAAAGCAGGAAAAATAGCCATTGAACGTGCAGGCTTGACCAAAGACGACATCGATTTTATTGTGTTTGCCACCCTCAGTCCAGATTTGTATTTTCCAGGCGGAGGGGTTGATGTGCAAGCACTTTTAGACATGCCTACGATTGGTGCCTTGGATGTACGCAACCAATGCTCTGGATTTGTCTATGCCATGTCTGTGGCAGATCAATTTATCAAAACAGGGATGTATAAAAATATTTTGGTCATTGGTTCGGAATACCATTCTGGAGGTTTGGACAAAACGACGAGAGGAAGAGGGGTTTCTGTGATTTTTGGAGATGGTGCTGGTGCTGTGGTCTTGAGTCGAACGGAAGAAAAGGGAAAAGGAATTCTCTCCACGCATTTGCATTCAGAGGGAAAGCACGCCAAAGAATTGGTTTTGGAAGGTCCGAGTACTTCGAGGTGGGTTCCTGAAATCATTGAGAACAACGATCCAAACGATGTGTCCTTTTATCCTTATATGAATGGTCAATTTGTGTTCAAACACGCTGTGACCCGTTTTTCTGAAGCCATATTGGAGGGGTTGGAAAAAAACAAGTTGTCTGTAACAGATATTGATCTCTTGGTTCCCCATCAAGCCAATCTTCGAATATCCCAATTCATACAGCGTAAATTCAAACTCTCAGACGCTCAGGTTTACAACAACATCCAACGTTATGGAAACACGACAGCTGCCTCTGTTGTGATCGCACTTTCTGAAGCTTGGGAAAAAGGAAAAATAAAAGACAATGATTTGGTAGTACTCGCAGCTTTTGGGAGTGGCTTTACTTGGGGATCAGTATTTATCAGGTGGTAAGAAGCTGAAAACAGCGCGTATTTTCTTATTTGAACTTGTTTTCTTGGAGGACAAAACTTTCTCCAAGGTACACTTTTCGAACAGTTGGATCGTCGGACAATTCTTTAGGAGTCCCTTCTTTGAGGATTCCTCCTTCAAACATCAAGTAGGTTTTGTCGGTAATGGCCAAAGTCGCTTGTACGTCGTGGTCTGTGATTAAGATTCCAATGTTTCGGTTTTTTAATTGTGCAACAATGCTTTGGATATCTTCCACCGCAATGGGGTCTACACCGGCAAAAGGTTCGTCCAATAAAATAAATTTTGGATCGGAAGCCAAGCAGCGTGCAATTTCAGTTCTTCTTCGTTCTCCTCCAGACAAGAGGTCTCCTTTGTTTTTGCGAACGTGTCCTAAACTGAATTCTTCGATCAAAGATTCTAGCTTTGCATCTTCTTCTGCCTTGGTTCTTCCTGTAAATTGCAGTACAGACCGGATGTTGTCCTCCACAGATAATTTTCGAAATACAGAAGCCTCTTGGGCAAGGTAACCAATGCCGTTTTGAGCCCTTTTGTACATAGGGAAGTCAGTGATTTCTTTGTCGTCCAAAAATATTTTTCCTTCGTTGGGTTGGATCATGCCGACGATCATATAAAAAGAAGTGGTCTTACCTGCACCGTTGGGTCCCAGCAAGCCAATAATTTCTCCTTGATTGACTTCCAGGGAAATTCCTTTGACTACTTTTCGATTTCCGTAGATTTTTTGAATGTTTTCTGCTCTTAATTTCATACGATGGTCGCTTATAGAGATTGGTTCCTTCTTTCTTGTTTTTTGACTACCCATTTGGACACGTGGATGCTGATTTCATACAAAATCAAAATGGGGATGGATACGATGATTTGACTGGCGATGTCTGGAGGGGTAATGATGGCAGACAGCAACAAGACGACTACCAATGCGTGTTTTCGGTATGTTTTTAAAAACTCGGGGCTGATCAGTCCCAGTTTTGTCAAGAAGAAAATCAGTACCGGCAATTCAAAAACGACGGAAACGCCTAAAATGGTATTGGTGACCATTGAAATGTAAGAGGACAGGGTAAAATTGTTTTGGATGGCATCTGTGATTTCAAAGTGGTAAAAGAAATACACTGACATTGGAACGATTACATAAAAGCTAAATAAGACGCCCAAAAAGAACAGCAAGGAGGTTATAAACAAAAAACCCTTTGACTTTTTCACTTCTTCTTTGCGCAGGCCTGGAGCAATAAACCTCCAAAATTCCCAGAGCACGTATGGAAAGGCGGCAATTAGCCCGAGGATCAAGGATGACCAGATGGCATTCATCAGCTGGTTGGTCAAAGAAAGGCTTTGCAGTTTTTGAGGAAAATGAACCCCACAAAAATCACTGTTTATGCCCACCAAATTGAAAACTTTGCAAAAGACTTCGTAGGTGACAAAATCACTTTTTAGATGGGCCAACAAAAAAAAATCATAGACTTCTTTTTTAAAGATAAAAAGCACAATTCCAAAAGTAAAAATAGCGATTGAAGAACGTACCAAATGCCACCTCAATTCTTCGAGGTGGGCTAAAAAAGACATGTTGTTTTTTTGCTGTATCATTTTAGAAAATACCTTCTTTGATCAAGTCGTGCAAATGTATGATGCCTACGTAGCTGTCTGTTTCGTCAACGACGAGAATTTGGGTGATGCCAAAATTTTCCAAGGTGTGCAACGCGTCAATCGCCATTGCGTTGGCGGGCATTGTTTTTGGGTTTTCACTCATGACATCAGCAGCGGTCAAAGCTGTTATCGATTCGTTGGCTTCGAGCATGCGACGGATGTCACCATCGGTAATCATTCCGACAATTTTAGAATTTTCGAGCACAGCAGTGGCTCCCATACGTTTGTTTGAGATTTCAACAATGACGTCTTTGATTTTTGTGTCAGGGGCAACGACGGGCATTTTATTGTTGGCAATCAAATCAGCCACTCTCAGGTATAGGCGTTTTCCCAAAGCGCCGCCTGGGTGGTATTTTGCAAAATCATTGCTTGAAAAATCTTTTAAATTCAACAAGCACACTGCCAAAGCATCTCCGAGAACCAATTGAGCTGTCGTGCTTGTGGTCGGAGCAAGGTTGTTTGGACAGGCTTCTTTTTCTACATGGCAATTCAAGGTGAAGTCAGCCTGTGTCCCTAAAAAGGAACTTGGGTTTCCGGTGATTGCGATCAACTTGTTGCCGTAATTTTGAATGAGCGGCACCAACACTTTGATTTCAGGCGTGTTTCCGCTTTTGGAAATGCAAATCACTACATCTTCCTTTTGAATGTTTCCGAGATCCCCGTGTATTGCGTCTGCGGCATGCATAAAAATTGAAGGGGTGCCGGTTGAGTTTAGTGTGGCTACAATCTTATTGGCAATGATGGCACTTTTTCCAATTCCTGTAATAATGACCCTGCCTTTTGATTTAAATATAAAATTTACAGCATTTTCAAAATCAGAATTGATAAAATTCTTTAAATTCGCAATGGCACTGCTTTCCAATTCAATTGTTTGGTGTGCAGTGTCGATAATAGAGTTCGTTTTTTTCAAAAATTTTAATTTTTACGGAATAAAAAAAAGGAGTATCTTTATTTGCAAATGTATTTAAAAATTGATTAAGAGCGGTAATGAATAGAGAGGAAATTGACTTGTACGGTCCGTTGAAAACTTTTTTTGGTTTTACGAAATTCAAAGGACTTCAAGAACAAGTAATCAGGAGCATTGTAAGTGGAGAAAATACATTTGCGATCATGCCTACAGGAGGCGGGAAGTCTTTGTGTTATCAGTTGCCGGCTTTGATGAGTGAAGGGACTGCCATCGTTGTGTCGCCACTGATCGCTTTGATGAAAAATCAAGTCGATGCCATTCGAGGCGTTTCTGAGGTGGATGGAATCGCACATGTCTTGAACTCTTCCTTGAACAAAACTGAGATTGCTTTGGTCAAGTCGGACATCGAATCGGGAGTCAATAAATTGCTTTACGTCGCTCCTGAATCCTTGATCAAAGAGGAGTATGTTGACTTTTTAAAACAACAGACCATTTCCTTTGTCGCCATAGATGAAGCCCATTGCATCTCTGAATGGGGCCACGATTTCAGACCTGAATACAGAAACCTCAAACACATTATCAAAAACATAGGCGACGTACCTGTGATCGGTCTAACGGCTACTGCTACTCATAAAGTACAGGAAGATATTTTAAAAACACTCGGCATTTCCGATGCCAAAACATTCAAAGCTTCTTTTAACAGGCCCAATTTGTTTTACGACGTCCGTCCTAAGACAAAGGACATTTATAGTGATATCATTCGATTTGTAAAAGGCTACGAAGGCAAGTCTGGAGTCATCTATTGTTTGAGTCGCAAAAAAGTGGAAGAGGTGGCACAGATTCTTCAGGTCAATGGTATCAAAGCGATGCCTTACCACGCAGGTCTGGACGCAAAGACGCGGAGCAAGCACCAAGACATGTTTTTGATGGAAGACACGGATGTGATTGTTGCAACCATCGCTTTTGGGATGGGAATCGACAAGCCAGACGTTCGTTTTGTCATTCACCACGACATTCCCAAAAGTTTGGAAAGTTATTACCAAGAGACGGGAAGAGCGGGGCGTGACGATGGAGAAGGGTATTGCTTGGCATATTACGCTTATAAGGACATTGAAAAATTAGAAAAATTCATGGCAAGCAAGCCAGTTGCCGAACAGGAGATTGGACATGCATTGCTGCAAGAAGTCGTTGGTTATGCGGAGACATCCATCAGCAGACGCAAATATTTATTGCACTATTTTGGAGAAGATTTTGACGAACTCAATGGTTTGGGAGCCAGTATGGATGACAATTCAAGAACCCCAAAGCCCAAAACAGAGGCGAGCGCTGAAGTGAAAATGTTGCTCGAAATAGTTAGAGATACCAAAGAAAAATACAAATCAAAAGACATTGTTGCCACTTTAAAAGGGGAGGTCAATGCCATGTTGATTTCTCACAAAACCACGGAGCGTACTTACTTTGGGGTCGGAAGTGAAAAAAGCACAGGCTTTTGGACAGCTTTGATCCGACAAACGCTTGTGGCACATTTTTTGAAAAAGGAAATCGAACAATACGGGGTGTTGAAACTCACCCAGGCAGGACTCGATTATATTGCAAACCCCACGTCTTTTATGATGACTGCTGACCATGTCTACGCCCAAGATGAACAAATAGGCGAAGGGGTGGTAAATTCCAAAACATCGGGTGGCGTGAGTGATGAAAAATTGCTTTCCATTCTAAAGGACATTCGTAAAAAAGTGGCTAAAAAACGCGGCATTCCGCCTTTTGCCATATTTCAAGACCCTTCATTAGAGGCAATGGCATTGCGTTATCCGATGACCATTGAGGAGTTGTCGAATGTATTTGGGGTCGGAGATGGCAAAGCGAGAAAATTCGGACAGGATTTTGTCAAGGTCATCGCTTCTTATGTAAAAGAAAACGACATTTTACGACCCGATGATTTGATTGTCAAAGGAACAGGCGTCAAATCAGGACTCAAGCTCTACATCATTCAAAATACAGATCGAAAATTGTCTTTGGAGGACATTGCAAGCTCCAAAGGCTTGGAGATGCCAGACTTGATCAAAGAAATAGAAACCATTGTTTTTTCTGGAACAAAATTGGACATTTCATATTGTGTTGATACCCTTTTGGACGAAGACCAACAAGAAGAAATTATGGACTACTTTATGGAGGCCGAAACCGACGATATTCAAGAGGCAATGGAAGAATTTGACGGAGATTATGAAGAAGAAGACTTGCGGTTGATGCGCATTAAATTTTTCAATGAAGTTGGTAACTAACAGGTTTTCAAATGCTCCCTCAAAATTTCCGTCTCTTATTAAAATATTAACAGCGTTCAAGAAAACGATTAGATTGCAAAAATTGTTTTTACAACAGCCATTGGTGCCTTTATAAAGCATCAATAGCCATTCAAAATTGATTATGAAAGAAACACCCCATTTGACGTTTGAAGAAATTGAAGGAGTTCAATCTCGTTCAGATTTAAAAGACATCATCAAAGGAAAAGGCGCTGCCTATGCAAAAATAATAGACACCATCGCCTACGAAGATGAGTTGCGGAATCTCCAAGTTGAATTGGTAAAATTGCAGCAATGGATTGCGAAAAACAACAAGCGTGTCGCGGTTGTCTTTGAGGGGAGAGATGCAGCAGGAAAAGGAGGTGCTATCCGTCGGTTTATGGAACACCTCAATCCCAGGTCCTCTCGTTTGGTGGCTTTGAACAGGCCCACAGAGATAGAAAAGGGCCAGTGGTATTTTATGCGTTACATCAAAGAATTGCCCAATCCAGGAGAAATTGTCTTTTATGACCGAAGTTGGTACAACCGTGCTGTGGTAGAGCCCGTAATGGGATTTTGCAAAGACAAGGAGTACAACGACTTTATGGCACAAGTCCCCGAATTTGAACACATGCTCTATGAGGACGGTTTGATCATCATAAAATTTTGGTTGTCTATCTCCAAGGACGAGCAACTGAAGCGTTTCAATTCACGAATGAAAAACCCGCTTAAACGTTGGAAATTCAGTCCCGTGGATAAAAAAGGTCAAGAATTGTGGGACCGCTATACACATTTCAAAGAATTGATGTACAGCAAAACACATACTTCCTACAGCCCATGGGTAATTGTAAAAACCAATGACAAGGAGGTTGCGCGTTTGGAGTGCATCCGCTATGTATTGTCTAAATTCAATTACACAGGAAAGAAGAAATCGAAAACCAATCTGTTGCCAGACCCAAATGTCATCATGCATTATTTCCGGTCTTCCCATCAAATAGATTGATTCGGTACAACCTCCCTTTCTATTGCCCTCTAAAAAGCTTAACAAACAAAAAGAACATCCAAGATTATGGCCACCAAAGACGATAACAACAACTTGGCATTGAAAAAATTAAATTCCAAATTGGGAATCAAAGCACTCCTTTCCAAAGAGAAAATAAGTGTTGACAGAGCCTTGCGAATTGTCAATTATGAAAAAAGGCTAAAGCGTTTGCAAGTAGAATTGATCAAAATGCAAACAGGTGTCATTGAAAATCAAGAGCGTGTCATCGTGATTTTTGAAGGAAGAGATGCAGCTGGAAAAGGAGGGGCCATCCGGAGAATTACCGAGCGAATCAATCCGAGACATTTTCGAATTGTCGCCCTGCCAAAACCCACGAACGACGAACAGACGCAGTGGTATTTTCAACGTTACATTCAAAAGTTTCCAAAGGCGGGTGAGATTGTTTTTTTTGACCGGAGCTGGTACAACAGAGCGGTCGTAGAACCTGTGAATGGTTTTTGCAAAGAAGCCGAGTACAACATATTTATGAGTCAAGTCAATGATTTTGAACGCATGATTACGGAATCGGGGATCAAACTGGTAAAGATTTACATGTCCATCACCAAAAGAGAGCAAGCAAAAAGATTTGAAGACATTCGCAACAATCCTCTGAAACAGTGGAAGATGACTGCTGTAGATGAAAAGGCTCAAGACTTGTGGGATCGCTATACCGAATACAAATCAAAAATGTTTGAAAACACTACAGAAGGAGCCGTTCCATGGAAAATCATCAATGCCAATCGAAAAACCTTGGCGCGCATCCATTCCATTGAATATTTGCTAAAGCAAATTCCCTACGACAAAAAGAGAAAAGTTTAATTTTTTTGAAGAACTAAAAAATGAAGTTTGCAAAAGGAGATCGAGTTGTTGTAGTCGATGCAACCACAAAGGGAGTGGTTGTAAAGACTGATGGGACGCGTGTGCTCATTACTGAAGAAAACGGTTTTGACCTGTACTTTGATGAAAAACAGTTGGTAAAAGTAGTACACGATCAATTTGAGATGTCCAAATATTCGGACATCAACAACGCGCTGTTACAACAAAAAATAAATACCTCCGAGACAGGTAGAAGAAAAGCTCCCAAGAAAAGAAATAAAGAAACCCTTGTCCCGCCCATGGAGGTAGACCTCCACATACAGCATCTCGTTAAAAACCACCAAAGGATGTCGAACTTCGACATGCTGAATTTGCAATTGGATACGGCCAAATACAAATTGGAATTTGCCATACGCAAACGAATTCCGAGGCTTGTCTTTATACACGGAGTAGGTGAAGGTGTTTTGCGAAGTGAGTTGGGCTATTTGTTGGCCAAATACCCTGTCAAAATCTCGGAAGCTTCTTATCAAAAGTACGGCATGGGAGCCACAGAAGTCTACATACTACAAAACAAAAATAAGTAAAAAAAGTACTTGCTTGATCAAAGCCTTGTTGGCAAAATGATTAAGGGAGCTCAGAAATGGTAAAGCTGCCCGTTTTTGTTCCAAAAGTATAGCCGTCTGTATAATTGATGTCACTTTCCGAGTTGGTGAAATTCAACACCGTAAATTCCAAAAGCAGCGTGTAGTTTTGTTTGTAAGAATTGGTAGCTGTTGTTTTGGGTTCTTGGACCGTATCGGTATTTGGGTCCAAATAATCCAAAATGGTATCCAGATTTTCATCTCCGGTATGGGATTCGTTTGCCGTCGGTGTCCCGTCATTGTCGTCATCTGCATCTAAGTAATTGGGAGTGCCATCGTTGTCAGAATCGTCGTTTGTTGGGTCGCCGTCTAAGTTGAGGTCTTCTTTTTTTGTAGGAATGTTGTCGCCGTCATCATCGGTATCGATGTAATCGGGATATCCATCTCCATCAGTGTCGTCATTCTTTGGGTCATTGTCTCCATTACGGTCTTCTAGTGTGGTGTCCACCAGATCTTCATCGTCCAAAACGATGGCATTGTTGACCTGTAAAGTTCCGTTTCCGAACCATTCTTCCGATACAGTAGGGCTGCTCGGGGGGATGTCTTGACAAAAATAAGAGCTGCTGACCGTACCATTAAAGATGCGGTAGGTCATTTGGTGACTGCCATTTTCGGAAATCACATAACTTTGATCTGTCAAAGGCGTTTTGAAATACGTGTTTTCTTCTGAATTACTCAGGTCCAATTTCAAAATCAAAGCTTCTTTCTTACTGCTGCTAATTTTATGCAAAACGAGGTCTCCACAATGGTTTATGGTGATGTTTTCAAAATCAAAGGAAGGAATGTTAAAATCTCCATCATCACAAGAGAGAAACAAAAGTAAGAAAGCGATCAGGCTTGTTTTTTTCATTGCACGGTCAAATTTACAAAACAAATGTAAGGGTTTTAAACAGAACCCAAAAAGTGTTTTTCGTTAATTTAAATTAACTTACTTTTGTTTGGATTAGGGATCCGATTTTTTTAAAATACAACAGTTTTGAGGAAAGTTTATTTAGACAACGCAGCAACGACAGCCATTGCCGATGAAGTAATCGAAGAAATGGTCCAGACGATGCAAACTGTTTGTGGGAATCCCTCTTCCACCCACCAATACGGAAGGACGGCAAAAACAATTGTCGAAAATGCACGTAAAAGCATTGCCAAGCATTTGAATGTGACCGCAAGCGAACTAATTTTTACCTCAGGTGGAACCGAAGCCAATAATTTGATTTTGAGAAATGCTGTTGTCAACCTAGGAGTTACCCAGGTGGTGACCTCAAAAATAGAACACGCTGCAGTCCTAAATCCACTTAGGGAACTAGCAGCTGACTATGGAATTCAAATCTCCTTCGTGGATGTGGATTCCAAAGGCCTTTTGGACTATGCACATTTGCGCAGCTTGTTGTCAGATAAGGCACACAAAACACTCGTTAGTTTGTTGGCGGTAAATAACGAAATAGGAACCTTGTTAGACCTCCAAAAAACAGCCACAATCTGTCAAGAATACAAGGCCTTTTTTCATTCTGATGCCGTACAAGCAGTCGGTCATTTTGACATGGACCTGCAACGAGATTCGGTTGATTTTATAACTGCAAGTGCACATAAATTTCACGGCCCCAAGGGAATTGGATTTGCCTATTTCAAAAAAGGTGTTGGCATCAAGCCACTCCTGTATGGGGGAGGCCAAGAAAAAGGAGCGCGCGCAGGTACCGAAGCAGTTCATCTCATTCGCGGAATGCAGGTAGCCTTGGAAATTTCCCTAAAAGACCTCACAACCGATATTCAAGAAATGCAAGTACGCAAGTCCTTTTTTATTCAAGAATTGAAAGCTTTGTCTCCATCTATTGCCTTCAACGGATCTTCCGAAGATTTGCAAGCTAGTACAGCGACCATACTGAACGTGCGTTTGCCATTGGACAGTCCTTTTCTTTTGTTCCAACTGGATTTAAAAGGAATTGCGGTATCTGGTGGAAGTGCTTGTCAGAGTGGAAGCAATGGTGGATCACATGTCTTAAGAGAGCTTCTTTCTGCCGATGAAGCACAACATACATCGCTTCGCTTTTCGTTTAGCAAGCACACGACAAGAGAGGAGCTCCTCTATGTTGTGGATGTTTTAAAAGAATTGATTTGTAAAGAAGTGAAAAATTAAACTTACGAAGTCAACCTCCCTTTCAGGCGTTTTTCAAATTTCTGTTTGATTGCAGTGATGCGTTTCATGATTTCCATGATTTCCGGATTTTTAGACTCCTTATAGATTTCATTGAGACCCAAAACCAATTCTTTTGCAGTATGTGAAGCTTTTATACGTTCATCTCTTGATTTAAAACTTGAAACATTTTCTTCAAATTCTGCTGCACTTTTTAATAAATCCATATGTGTTCTAATGATGGTTTTGGTTTCGATAAACAAAAAAATTATATACTAGGACAAGGTACTATTATTTTTGAATAAACATAATATGAATGCTTGTTTTTCAAAAAAAATATAATCAAATCAAAACAAAGACTTTGAGCAAGTCTTAAAGTATTTTCATGAATTCCGATTTTTAGCACTATTTTTAAGGTCTTAACTATGGCGCTTTGGCATGGGTAACAAATCCCGAATGCGAGCCTTGTTTCAATTTTAAAGGGTTTCTTATAATTAAGGAGGGTGTTTTTTATAACAGGAAAACAATTAAATTGAATTTAATTTAATGAGAATACAGGTGCCGAATATTTTTTTTAAAGCGTGTGGGCAACGAATTGCATTGGTTGTGTTTTTGCTGGTTTCATCTGTCAATGGGCAGGTTTTGATCAATGAATTTTCTGCTTCAAATTCCACTCAGATTGAAGACACAGATTTTGAAAAATATTCCGATTGGATAGAACTATACAATGCAGGTACAAACGCTCAAAACATCAAAGGCTATTACTTAACTGACGATTTCAAAGAACCTGAAAAGTGGCGAATTTCTTCCGATTTAACAATCGAAGCGGGTGGTTTTTTGTTGGTGTGGGCAGATGGAAATGATATCGAAAACCACACCAATTTCAAGCTGTCAGCGGACGGAGAAGAGATTGCCTTGTACAATTCCAATGCCGCACTGCTTGACTCCATCAGCTTTGGGGTTCAAACTGTGGATGTTTCAATGGGAAGAACTGTTGACGCGAATGTAAATTGGTCTTTCTTTGAGACAGCGACTCCGAAGGCGTCGAATTCCACAACCTCTTACGAGAGTTTTGTTTACCACGTTCCTGAATTTAGCATTCGAGGGGGTTTTTATACATCCTCTCAGGATGTCGAACTGACCACTGATTTTGGAGGTGAAATTCGCTATACGACAGACGGTTCAAAACCCTTAATGACCTCAGAAAAATACAACACACCCATACCCATAACCAATACGACAATAGTCCGAAGTCGAATTTTCATGTCCAATTTTCTACCCGGGCCAACGGTGACTCACACCTATTTCATCAATGAAAACTCGGTTGATGCTAAAATCCCAGTGGTTTCCATCGCTACGGAACCGTCCAACTTCTGGGATCCAAACACAGGGATTTATGTACAGGATTTCAAACCCCTTTGGGAAGTGCCAATCAACATTGAATTGTTCGAGAACAAGGGCGGTGACCGAGCTGCTTTCAACGAGCGAGCAGGCTGTAAGGTCAATGGTTTGTGGTCTTGGCAATTGCCACAAAAGATGTTGGGCGTTTATTTTAAAAAACAACACGGAACCAATAAATTGGAGTATCCTTTGATGACTCAGCGCAAACGCAGCAGTTACAAATCCTTTTCTTTGAGGGCTTCGGGTAGTGATTGGAGCTACACACTTTTTCGAGATATGTTGGGGCATCAAAGCACTGTGTTGAATATGGACCTAGACATTATGGCTTTCAAGCCTTCTCTTGTTTATGTAAACGGTGAGTACATGGGGATTCACAACATTCGTGAAAAAGTGAACGATGATTATATCGAGAAAAGTTACCATCTTGATTCAGGGAGCTTCGACCTCGTAGAAAATGAAGATTTTGCCGAATCGGGTGACTTGCAAGCCTACAATGACTTGTTGGTACTGCTCAACAAAGAATTGTCAGACGAAGCCAACTTAGATGCAGTCGCCAATGTCATGGACATCGAAAATTTCACCGATTATGTCATTGCTGAAATGGCGGTGGCCAATACCTCCATCAACCACAATGTAATGGCTTGGAAACCCAAACAAACAGGAAAATGGCGATGGATACTGATGGACGTAGACCGTGGGTTTTTCAAACCGAACGATCATTTGATTGATTTTTACAGTGACCAAACCGTGTGGCCTTTTAGCAAACTCCTAAACAATGCGGGATACAAGGCTTATTTTGGAAAAAGATTGGCCGATCAGCTGTACACAAGTTACAACCCTGACAGGATGATGATGCTCATTGACAAACAAAAACAAGCAATTGAAAGTGAACTGCCAAAACACGTGGAACGTTGGGAGGGAAGAACCTCGAGCTATGGAGATGCGCTGTCGTCCGTTGACGATTGGTCCAATGCTGTAAGCGCTTTGTCATCATTTGTTGCCCAGCGTCCTGCTGCCTTGCTAAATGATTTAGAAAATTACGGCTTTGATGGAACGTCTGCGCTGTCCTTACGTGTTTTTCCAACAAATGCGGGTACGCTTACATTGAACGGCTTGACCGTTCCAAATACTGAAAACAACGGTTTGTACTTGAACAATGTTCCCGTGCAGCTTATGGCCGAAAACAGGCCTGGATATGAATTTGTTGGTTGGTCAGAAGCAGAAACGGTCACATTGATACAAAAGGGGGCTTCTTGGAAATATTTTGACGGTGGTGTCGCATTAGAATCCTCTTGGAAGACCTCAACATACGACGACGCCTCATGGAGTGTTGGAATGGCTCAACTCGGCTATGGAGACGGAGATGAGGCAACGGAAATTGGTTATGGCTCCGATGCTTCTAACAAACACATGACCACTTATTTTAGAAAAACAATTTCAATAACAGCCGCACAAAAAGCAAACTCTCAAATCGTGTTGAATTTACTTTGTGACGATGGAGGCGTTGCATACCTCAATGGAGTGGAAGTACTTCGAACAAATATGCCTGGCGGTTCAATAAATTATGAAACTCCCGCTTTGTCTAGCGTGTACGGAAGTGCAGAAGAGGCTTTTACACCCTTTGCAATCAGTACAGATCACTTGGTGGTAGGCGACAATACCTTGGCAGTTGAGGTACATCAAAGAAATGCAAGCAGCAGCGATACAAGTTTCGATTTGGAATTGCGGAGCTATCAAAACGATACAACCCGTTTTGTTTCAAATGCTAAAATTTACGACACTGCCATTTCGGAAAATACAGCTTTGACCGCAGTTTACAAAGCAACTGATCAGTGCGTCGTCCCTGAAGTGATTGCAACAGACACAACGCTCAGCAAAGACTGTTCTCCCTATCTTGTTCAGGAAAATGTGACCGTTGAGAGCAACGCGACTTTGACAGTAGAAGCAGGGGTAGAAATATGGATGCCCCTTGCGGGTAACATCATTGTTAAGGGCAGACTAAATGCAATTGGAACCGATGACAATCGCATTGTTTTTAAACGAAACCCAGATACAGAAACGGGCAGTTGGGGAGCGCTTTTGTTTCAACATACAGCAGAACCCTCATCTTTGAAATACACACGCCTTGAAGCGGCTTCGCAAGGTCCAGATCCCGTGTTTGATATTGCAGCCATTTCAGCTTTTGATGCCGATTTGGTTTTGGATCATTTGACGATCGAAAATGTAAAATTCAATCCGATCACGGCACGTTATTCTGATGTCACTCTGACCAATAGCAAACTGCATTCCAAGGTTACAGGTGACTGCATCAATGTGAAATACGGAAAAGCCCGCATTGAAAACTGCCAGTTTTTAGGAAACGATGAACCCGATACAGATGCAATCGATTACGATGGGGTTGAAGGCGGTGTGATCAAAAACTGCTTGATGTCAAACTTTAGGGGATTCAATAGTGATGCGATTGATATCGGCGAAAAAAGCAGCGATTTGGTGATTGACAGCATCGTTGTTTGCAATATTACTGACAAAGGAGTTTCCTTGGGACAACGCTCCACGGCTACGATCCAAAACGCTGCCTTTATCAATTGCAACAAAGGAGTTGCTGTAAAAGATTCAAGCAATGTCACAATCAACCGAAGTGTCTTTTACAACAACACAGATGCAGTGGCTTGTTATGAAAAGAACTTGGGAAGTGCAGGTGGCAATGCAATTGTTACGAACAGCATCCTGTCCAACAGCTCTAACAAACCCTTGTTTGTTGATGCAAAGTCTACCCTGCAAAGCGCTTATTGTTTGACAGATTTTGCTACGGACACTTCTTACCCTTTGAACCTGCAGGGAAATCCAGAATTTACAAATCCTACATTCTTTGATTTTCAACTGCAACCCAACTCTCTAGCATTGAATGCAGGCATGGAGAACGGAGCAGCTATTGACTTAGGGACTCTTTTTCCGCAGCCTAGTTTTGAACCCAATGTCATGATTTCACAAATTTTTACAAACCTTGAAAACTCCAATATTCCTGAGTTTTTAACACTTTACAACCCTTCAAATAAAACAGCAGATTTATCCGGCTATGTCTTTACCAAAGGAATAAGTGCGGTCATTCCTGAGGGTGTATTTTTAGAAGGGAAAGAGGTGCTTTTCCTCACCAAAGATGCATCCGCTTCAATTTGGGTCGAACAAAACAAGCAGGTTGTCGAATGGCAAAGCGGCAAGCTCTCCAATACAGGAGAATCTTTGCAACTACAAGACCGCTTTGGAATCACAATCGATCACCTGAAATACCAAGAGGACGGACGGTGGCCAGGCAACGCTTTTGAGGGGCAATATGTATTGCAAATGAAAAACGAGGCTCTTGAAAATCATTTTGCTGAAAGTTGGACCGCTGTCAAAATTGACGAAGCATTTGCATTAGGAATTTTTCCTGTCGATGTGTTTTCTGAAATTTACCCCAATCCAAGCACCGGGTTTTTTACAATCAAATCTTTGAATAAAAACAACCAGCACATCAAAGTTTTTTCCCTTTCAGGACAGTTGCTCTTAGAAAGTCAATTTGAAATGCAAGACATTTACACACTTGATTTGTCCCTATTTCCTAGAGGCATTTATTATGTGAAGGTCGGAGCGGAGGTACACAAGCTCCTCAAGTTGTAGGCCACCCGAAAAGCATTGCAAACGTTCGAACGATGGAGGGGATGGCCATTTTTTAGTTCTTGCAATACCTAGAAATTGGGCGATGTATAAACCGTCAATCAATCCGCGATGTCCGTCGATGGCAACAGACATTCATTTTTTCACGACCGTAAAATAATACACCAACAAGCCTCCAATCAAGAGTCCTTTGAAAAAGGCAATCCAAAGGACTGCGTAGTTGGAAAGTTTTAGTTTTTTTTGAAACCAACGGATGTAATTTTTATGCCATTCCATAAGCAGGTGTTTGACTTATTAAGTGAAGGGGGAGGAGTCAAAATAGTTGTCCTATCAAGATGCTTCAAGTTAGGAAATTTTGAAAGAAAAAAAAAGGAGCGATTTCCTTACTTTCCAATACAGAAATTGGCAAAAATATTTCCCAACAAATCATCTGTTGTCACTTCTCCGGTGATGAGTCCAAAGAAATACAAGGCTTCACGAATGTCAATGGCCAACAAATCTCCAGAAACTCCAAGTTTCATTGCTTCGTCCACTTTGTTGATTTCGTTCAGTGCTTTTAGAAGCGCGTCGTAGTGTCGGGAATTGGTCACGATGCTTTCGTTGTTTTCCAAGGCACCTGTCTGTACCAAAGACGTCAAGTGATTTGTAAGCAATTCGATGCCCGTTTTTTTCTTGGCGGAAAGTGCGATCAGTTCTGGAATGGCTGCTTGTAACTTGGCCAGTTGTTTTTGGGAAATGGCATCAGTTTTGTTGGCGATTACCAAAAGTTTTTTATGGGGGTGTTTGCTTTTGATGTTTTGGATTTCAAATTTGAATTTTTCTTGCTGTATTTCAAAAGTTTCCGCATTGAGTAGATAGAGCACCACTTGCGCTTGGCCAATCTTTTCAAAGGTCTTTTGAATGCCCATGTTTTCAACGAGATCTTCCGTTTTTCGAATGCCGGCGGTATCGATAAAACGATAGGCGATTCCGTCGATATTGATTTCATCTTCGATGGTGTCCCGAGTGGTCCCCGCAATTTCAGAAACAAGTGCGCGCTCTTCGTTTAACAAAGCGTTCAGTAATGTGGATTTTCCCACGTTGGGCTCTCCGACAATGGCAACGGGAATGCCGTTTTTGATGACATTTCCAACAGCAAAAGAATCGATCAGGCGTTTCAAAACCAGCTGAATTCTTCCGATCAGTTCTTTGAATTGGCTTCGGTCTGCAAACTCCACATCTTCTTCCGAAAAATCCAATTCCAACTCAATCAAAGAAGCAAAGTTCAACAATTGTTCGCGCAAGTGTTGGATTTCATTGCTAAAACCACCACGCATTTGTTGCATGGCAACTTGGTGAGAAGCCTTGGAGTCGGAGGCAATCAAATCTGCGACTGCTTCCGCTTGGCTCAAATCCAATTTGCCATTCAAAAAAGCACGGAGTGTAAACTCTCCTGCAGCTGCCATGCGTGCTCCTTTATCGATAAAAAGTTGCAGAATTTCTTGTTGGATATAAATGGATCCATGGCAAGAAATTTCGACGGTATCTTCTCCTGTATAAGAGTTCGGATTTTTAAAAACAGATACCAGTACTTCGTCCAAAGTTCTCGTTCCTTCCACAAGATGTCCCAAGTGCAAGCTGTGTGATTTTTGATCTTTGAGGAATTTTCCTTTGTGAACAGATTGAAAACAGCAGTCTGCAATTTCGATGGATTTCGGTCCCGACAAACGGATGATTGCAATGGCACCAACCCCGGAGGCGGTCGCTAAGGCTACAATGGTATCATGATGGTTCATAAGGCAAAAATACGCTATTATTTTGAGCCGACAGCATCCGTTTAGTTTACTTCTTTGGCGTGTTTTTATTTCAAAACATTGGCAGAGGAACTTTATGAATTGTAAAATATTATAGTATTTTAGCATTGTTATTGAGCCGTCTTTAGATTTCAATTTGTTTGATGAAGAAACTAATCCTTATTTTTAGTGTCCTGCACTTTTTCACCGGTTTTTCACAGACAGGGGGAACATCGGTTTACGCTTTTTTAAACCTGCCCACTTCTGCAAGGCAAATGGCTTTGGGAGGGGCTGCACTCACCCTTGAGGACGATGTCAACATGCCTTTGTGGAATCCTGCATCCCTTGACGAGAGCATGAACAACCAGTTGTCGGCGAACTACACCAACTACTTAGCGGGAATAGCGTTGGGTTCTTTTGTTTATGCCACCAAAACAAACGATCGTTTGGGCATGCTCCACGCAGGAGTCACTTATTTGGATTACGGGACGATGATTAGGGCAGACACACAAGGCCAGATCACAGGCGAGTTCAGAGCTTATGACTTGTCGCTCTCTGTTGGATATGCCTATCAGCTTAAAAACAGTCCCTTTAAGATAGGGGCCAATGTTAAATTGATCAACTCCCTTATTGACACCTATTCCTCATTGGGAATCGCGACAGACGTCTCTGTTTTTTACAAACCTTCCCGCCGTCCTGTTCGTGTTTCCTTGGTCTTTCGCAACATCGGTTTGCAGCTGAAATCTTTTGATGGGGTCCGTGAAAAAATACCTTTTCAAATGGCTCTTGGATTTTCATCTCAGTTGCAACACGTACCATTGAAATGGTATGCAACCCTTGACAATCTGCAACAGTGGGACCTTTCTGTTAGCAATCCTTCAAATGCAAAAATTGACATTGAGGGCAATGTGATACGTGAAAAAATTTCTTTTGCCAACAACGCCATACGACATGCCGTTTTTGGTGCCGAATTGTTTCCCGATAAAAAATTGTGTTTTCGCATCGGCTACAATTACCGACGGGCAAAAGAACTCAGCCTTACTAACAGACGAACTTCTGCCGGGATTTCTTATGGTTTTGGCCTGCGTTTGAAAAACCTACAACTCAACTATGCCTTGACCAAATTCCACCCAGAGACCAATGCCAATACCTTTAGTCTTCTTGTGAATTTAGATTGACAAACCTTGTAAATCGTTGTACTTATGAACTCAAAAATAACCATTGCTATAGACGGCTATTCCTCGACAGGAAAAAGCACCATCGCCAAGGAATTGGCCAAACGTTTGGGCTATATATATGTGGATTCTGGAGCCATGTACCGAGCTGTCGCTTTGTTTGCCTTTCAACAAAAATGGATTGGAACGGATTTCTTTCAGGTGCGTTCTTTGGTAGAAAATTTAAAACACGTTTCCATAACTTTTGTTTACAATGCGGAATTGGGTTTTGCTGAAACCTATCTCAATGGTATAAATGTTGAATCAGACATACGTTCGCTTGAGATTTCCAATTATGTGAGTAGGGTGGCGGCCATTCCAGAAGTTCGAAAACTATTGGTTTCTTTGCAAAAAGAGATGGGGGTTTCGAAAGGTGTGGTCATGGATGGCCGCGATATTGGAACCGTAGTTTTTCCCGATGCAGAATTGAAACTTTTTATGACGGCATCCCCTGATACCCGTGCCAAGCGTCGCTTCGATGAATTGCGAGCAAGAGGAGAGGAAGTCACCTACCAAGCCATTTTGGAAAATGTGATCTACCGAGATCATTTGGATACGACTCGAGAAGATTCCCCTTTGACAAAGGCGATTGATGCCGTGGAAATTGACAACTCCCAACTGACCCGAGAAGCCCAAGCAAAAACGATCTACGACTTGACCTTGCAAATTTTACGGAAAAACAATTAAGAACTTGGTTCGTTATCTAAAACAAATCCGTGATGTTGAGGAGTCCCGTTCTGATAGCAGTTTCCATCTCAACCCTATTGATTTCAGTGATTTTTTCGGATGCGTTGTTCAACGCACGAATAAGGTGCGCTTCCAGTTGCACCCTGTCTTCCATGATCGCATCGTCTATGGCAATGTTGACGACCTGCCGAGAAGCGGTAAGGGTGACAACTACGGTCCCATTGTCTGACTCTCCGTCGATAAAAAGAGTTGACAAACGGCTTTTAATCGTTTCAATTTTTTTTGATACTTCCTCAAATTCGCTTTTGAAAGCGGTTTTATCTTTATTCATAGCAGTGAATTTTATAAAACATCCTTTGTTTTTCGTCAGATACCTTCCGTGGAAAGGACGCAAACCACAAAGAATCCTTATTTTTATGCAAAAGCTATATAAATGTATAAAATAATTAAAGGATTGGGCATATTAACACTTATTTTTGTTCTCTCTTGTAATACAAATCTCATGACCGACACAAGCACCGCCCCAATAGCTGTTCAAAAACCTGTAGAATTCAACACGCACGGAGACCTCAGAACCGATTCTTACCATTGGATGCGTCTGACAGATGCTCAAAAAGAAGCTGAGAACCCAGACACGCAAACAACACAAGTACTCCAATATTTAAAAGATGAAAATTCGCATTTGGAAGCGGGGATGAAACACACAGAAAATTTCCAAAAAGAATTGTTTGAGGAAATGAAAACCCGCATCAAAGAGGACGACACTTCAGTTCCCTACAAAAAAAATGGCTACTACTACCACACCAAATACAAGACGGGGATGCAGTACCCGATATACATTCGCAAAAAGGAAACTTTGGAAGCCGCAGAAGAGCTCTTGTTGGACGTTAACAACTTGGCACAAGGGCATGAATATTACTCTTTGGGAGGGCTTTCGGTCAGTCCTGACAACAGCAAAATTGTCTATGGAGTGGATACAATCAGCAGGCGGCAATACACCCTGCACGTCAAAGATTTGAAAACAGGCCAACTCTTTAAAGAAACGATTGAAAATACCACAGGCGGAGGTGTTTGGGCAAATGACAATCAAACCTTTTTTTACACACGTAAAGATCCAGTTACCCTGAGGAGTCACCAAATTATGAAACACGTATTGGGAACCGACATCAGTGAAGATGTGCTCGTCTATGAAGAAAAAGACGAAACCTTTGGCGTTTATGTAACCAAATCAAAATCGAGCAAATACTTGGTTATTGGCGCCTACAGTACCCTTTCGACAGAATACCAAATTTTAGAAGCGGACAATCCTGAGGGGGCCTTTCGCATCTTCCAAGCGCGGCAGCGTGATTTGGAATACAGCATCGCTCATTTCAAAGACCATTTTTATGTGTTGACCAACGCAGATGGTGCCACCAACTTTAAATTGATGAAAACACCCGTTGGACAAACCTCAAAAACGCATTGGGAAGAGGTGCTTCCTCACCGAGCAGACGTTCTTTTAGAGGATATTTCCATCTTTAGTGGGTTTTTGGTGCTTGAAGAACGCAGCAATGGTTTGAATCGAATTCGCATCAAAAGATGGGATGGGACAGAAGATTATTATTTGCCTTTTGGGGAAGAAGCCTATGCCGCCTACGTCTATGCAAATCCTGAATTTGATACGGAGGTCATTCGCTATGGCTACAATTCCCTGACCACCCCAAGTTCGGTCATTGATTTCAACATGGTGGACCAATCCAAAGAAATCAAAAAAGAACAAGAAGTATTGGGCGGTGCCTTTGACAAACAAAATTACCGCTCTGAACGCATCTGGGTCACGGCACGTGATGGCAAACAGATTGCGGTTTCCATTGTTCGGCACAAAGAAACGCCATTCAGTTCAGAAACCCCTTTTTTGCTCTATGCTTACGGATCTTATGGACATACGATTGACGCGGGTTTTAGTACCACACGTTTGAGTTTGTTGGACAGAGGATTTGTCTTTGGAATCGCCCACATTCGCGGCAGTGAATATTTGGGAAGGGCTTGGTACGAGGATGGAAAATTACTTCGAAAAAAGAATACATTTACCGACTTTGTCGATTGCAGTGAGCAATTGATCACTTCAAAATACACTTCGGAAAAGCACCTCTATGCAATGGGAGGATCTGCTGGTGGTTTGTTGATGGGTGTCATTCTCAACACCAACCCGGAGTTGTACAACGGCATCATCGCAGCAGTTCCTTTCGTCGATGTGATTTCCACCATGTTGGACGATAGCATTCCCCTCACAACCGGGGAGTACGACGAATGGGGAAATCCAAATGACAAAACCTATTACGACTACATCAAAAGCTATTCTCCTTACGACAATGTTGCGGCTTTGAACTATCCAAACCTCCTTGTAACCACAGGATTGCACGATTCTCAAGTTCAGTATTGGGAGCCTGCAAAATGGGTCGCCAAATTGAGAACACATACGACGAGTGCGAATAAATTGTATTTGCATACCGACCTAGAAACAGGGCATGGAGGCGCATCGGGGCGTTTTGATGCACTCAAAGAAACGGCAAGAGAATTCACCTTCTTATTGGATCTCGAAGGAAAAGTAAATTAAGGGTTTTCCATAAAAAAAGGCATCCCAATGGATGCCTTTTTTTTGGGATTAGACGGAGCTTATTTAAGACTTCCAATCATTTCTTCTGGTTTTACCCATTCGTCGTATTGTTCCGATGTTACATAGCCCAAACGCACCGCTTCTTCTTTTAAGGTAGTTCCTCTTTCATGAGCTGTATTGGCAATTTCGGCTGCTTTGTAATAGCCTATTTTTGTATTCAAAGCAGTGACCAACATCAACGAGTTGTTGAGCAATTCTTTGATGACCTTGTGGTTGGGTTCGATGCCCACTGCACAATTTTCTTCAAAAGAGACACAAGCGTCTCCGAGCAATCTTGCAGATTCCAACAAGTTGGCTGCCATCACTGGTTTGAAGACATTCAATTCGAAGTGGCCTTGTGTTCCCGCTATGGTAATGGCCACATCATTTCCCATCACCTGAGCACAAACCATCGTGATGGCTTCGCATTGAGTGGGGTTTACTTTTCCTGGCATAATCGAAGAGCCAGGTTCGTTGGCAGGCAATACCAATTCTCCGATTCCAGAGCGAGGACCTGAAGCCATCATGCGAATGTCATTGGATATTTTGTTCAAGGAAACAGCAATTTGTTTCAGCGCTCCGTGTGTTTCTACAATGGCATCATGCGCTGCCAAGGCTTCAAATTTGTTTGCTGCCGTGACAAAAGGCAGGCCGGTAAACAGTGCGATTTTTTCGGCGACCAAGACGTCATAACCTTTGGGTGTATTCAATCCGGTACCGACCGCAGTTCCTCCCAAGGCCAATTCAGACAAATGTGCCAAGGTGTTTTGAAGTGCTTTCAATCCGTGGTTCAATTGCGAGACATAACCAGAAAATTCTTGTCCGATGGTCAATGGAGTAGCATCCATCAAGTGGGTACGTCCAATTTTCACAACATCTTTGAATTTTTCCGCTTTCGCTTGCAAGGTATCTCTGAGTTGTTCGATTCCTGGAATCGTTGTTTCCACGAGCATCTTGTAACACGCGATGTGCATGCCGGTTGGAAAAGTGTCGTTTGAGGATTGAGATTTGTTGACATCGTCGTTGGGTTGGATGGATTTTTCACCTTCCCCAATGACTTTTCCTGCTAGCTCTTGTGCTCTGTTGGCAATCACTTCGTTGCAGTTCATATTGCTCTGCGTACCGGAACCCGTTTGCCAGATCACCAAAGGAAATTGGCTGTCGTGCTTTCCAGCTAAGATTTCGTCACAAACTGCAGCAATCAAATCCCGCTTTTCTATTGACAACACGCCCAAGTCACAGTTGGCATGCGCTGCAGCCTTCTTTAAATAGGCAAATCCGTATACGATCTCAAGCGGCATTGAGCCACTGGGACCAATTTTAAAGTTGTTTTTGGAACGTTCTGTTTGGGCACCCCAATACTTATCGGCAGGGACTTTTACTTCTCCCATCGTGTCCTTTTCAATTCGGTGTTTCATAAACTGTGGTTTTGCGTGTCGGTTTCAGCGCTTTTTTTTCAAGACTCTTTTAAGAACAAGCGCAAAACTCTTAAAACAGTTACAAATATATGGAATCAACCTGTGAACACCATTCAAAAGTACTGCTTTTTAAAAGTTGAAACTTCTTCCAAAAACAAAAAAAGAATTCAAAAAAATTGGTTCAAAAATGAAAAATAGCTTATTTTTGCAATGTATTTATAACGTCAAGCGATCGCATTATGGACATTTCTCAATATTTAGGTTTTTTATTATTTCTTTTTGTATTTACAGCCGGTTTTTGGTTGTTGATTTTCCTGTTGACATTTGTCGTTCCCTATTGGATTACAGGAACGGTTCTTGAAAACCTTCAGTTGAAAAAAGAAGCAAAAGCTAAAAAATAAAATTTCCACACCTCATACACAAAGGATTGCAGCTACTTGCAATCCTTTTTTTTATGCTTTTACCTGTTCAATTCAAAAGAGAAGACCCTTTCTGTTTTGACAATAAATTGTATTTTTATCCAAACTCCTTTTATGAAAGCTGCCTCTTTGAAAGATCTGAAAACCGAATTGACTGAACGCTCCCATTCAGAACTGTTGCATGTATGCCTGCAGTTGGCAAAATTCAAAAAAGAAAACAAAGAGTGGATGACCTACCACCTGTTTGAGGCAGCTGACGAAGCGGCTTATGTACAAAAAGTTCAAGCAGAGACAGACGCGTTGTTTGCAGGTCTCAACACCAAGCGTTTTTTTTACATGAAAAAGTCAATTCGCAAAATTCTTCGTATTCTCAAAACCCGGATTCGCTATTCCAAAAAGAAGACAACAGAGGTGGAATTGCTGCTTTATTTTTGCCACAAGTTGGGCCAAGTAAAGCCTTCTATTCGACAGAATTCGGTCTTGAAAAACCTGTATTTGAGAGAGTTGGCATCTATTGAAAAAAAGACAGCAGTCTTGCACGAAGACCTGCAGTACGAGTACCACCTCGAATTGAAGTCTTTGCAACTTTGATTTCAGCCGGTTTTCTCAGCTATTGATCGAAATGATTTCTTGGATGTTTGTAGAGTAGCGAGGAGACAATCGTTCTTGTCTCATCTTCCATTGTCTGTCGAGAGCTTGTCCACCAAATTTTATTTTTTGATTTCCGTAAGCGTTGTTTAGGCGATCTACGACGTCCATCAAGGGGGGGTGTTTGCTGTTTTCATTCGAAAACAAAGCCAGTTGTTTTTGTGTTGAGGGGGTCAATCCCATCACAATGACACCTGCCTTTTTGTACTGGTAGGACTCTTTGAAAATTGCCTGCAATCCCTTGTTGGCACATTGGATCAATTCGATGCTCGAATTTGTGGGGCAGGGGGTTTTGAGTACAATACTTCTCCCGTATTGCGGCAAGTCTTTTCGAAAACGATTCGTTTGAAGAAAAACCAACAACATGTTGCAGTCGGATTGTTGACGTCTGAGTTTTTCAGCACAAGAAGCTGCAAAGGTACTGATGCGTTCCTTGAGTTCTTTGTGGTCGCTAAGGGGTTTGTCAAAAGAACGGGTGGTGGCGATTCGTTTTTTAGAAGTCGGACTTTCCAAGTCCAAAGTAGGAATGCCTTCCAACTCTTTTTTCAACCGCAAGCCCACCACAGAAAAGTGTTTGCGTACCCAGTCGTCTGGGAGTTGGCTAAATTGATAGGCCGTGTGAACAGCATGTGCTTTGAGTTTTTGCGCGTGTTTTCTGCCAATACCCCAAACATCTTCTACAGCAAGCCATTTCAATGCTTTGACACGTTTTTCTTCGCTGTCCATCAGGTAGACACTTTGGGTGCGTTCGGGAAATTTTTTGGCAATTCTGTTCGCTACTTTTGCCAGGGCTTTTGTAGGAGCCATTCCGACACATACAGGGATGCCGGTGCCTTTGAAAACACGGCGACGCATTGCTGCTCCATGGGCTGTCAACGAAAATTTTTCAAAACCTTCGAGTTTTAAAAACGCTTCGTCGATGCTGTAAACTTCCATTTCTGGGGTAAATTCAGCAAGCAAATTCATGACCCGACTGCTCATGTCTCCGTACAGGGCATAGTTGGAGGAAAAGACCTGTACCTTGTGTTGTTGGAACAGGGCTTTGTATTGAAAAGCAGGAGCTCCCATCGGAATGCCCAGCGCTTTGGCCTCGTTGGAACGCGCGACCACACATCCGTCGTTGTTGGAGAGTACCACGATGGGTTGGTGGTTTAGGGAAGGGGCAAAGACCCGTTCACACGAAGCGTAAAAATTGTTACAGTCAACCAGTGCGTACATTAGAAGTATTTGATGACGTTGGTAACGATGCCCCAAATGAGGAGTTCGTTTTCTTTGGTGACTTTGATGGGTTGGTAGTCTTTGTTTTCGGCAATCAACCACACAGTGTCTTTTTCAATTTGAATTCTCTTTACCGTAAATTCTCCATCGATAAAACAAACTGCGATTTTGTCACTTTGTGGCTCCAGGCTTTTGTCGATGACCAACAAGTCGCCGTCGTGTATGCCTGCATCGATCATAGAATTTCCACGAACCCTTCCGTAAAATGTGGTACTTGGATTTTTGATCAAGTGTTTGTTCAGGTCGATGTTGATGTCTAAAAAGTCATCTGCAGGAGATGGAAAACCGGCACTAATACCTCCGTCAACAAAAGGAAGATCTAATGCTGTGTTGTAGTTAGGTCGGTAAAACTCAAGCGTTGAGTTTCGAGATGAAGGGGTAAGTTTCATATTGCTAAGTTAGGAAAGTTTGCACGCAAATAAGCGAGTGGTTGATAACTTTTAGCCGTGTTTGTGTTATTTCTTTTCGAAACGTTGGGGAAGTTTTTTACACCTCTATTCAAGTGAAAAAGGGAGGGGAGTTATTTGTTTTGTACCAGAAGGTATTCGTAGGCTTCTTGCAAAGTAGGAAAGACAAATTGGCTTCCTGCAGCTTTGAGCTCGGCTTCTGAATAAACGGTCAAAATCCCAATTGGGACCATTCCAGCTTTTTTGGCAGCGGTCGTTCCGGCGAGGCTGTCTTCGAAAACCCAGGTGTTTTCAAAATCTTTTTTTTCGATTCCAAGGTTTTTGGCGAGGGAGATATAAGCTTCTGGGTGTGGCTTGGGATAGACGTAGTCTTCGACGCCAAACCAAGTGGTAAATCCCAAAGACAGTTGTGAGATGCTGTTTGTTAAAAAAGCCTTGGTGGCGTTGCTGGCAATCCCGTGTGGAATGTTTTGAGCCGCCAAAAAGCCTTGAATTTCACGGACGCCCGGCAAAAGCGTGGGCGGGGTTGTGCCTGCGTGTAGGTGCGTGGCTTTTAGGAGGTGGAGTTCGAGGGTTTTTTCTGCTTGACCAAGAGTGTTGCAAAAATATTCAGCGATCAAAAGAGGGGATTTTCCTGCGAGCTTTTCGTGAGGGAAAGGCGGGATTTCTTCTTGAAATAACTCGTAAAAGGCAGATTTCCAAGCACGGTAATGCACTTCAAAGCTGTCTACAACGACGCCGTCAAAATCAAACAAAAAAGCTTTTGGGAAGGAATTACTTTTCATCGAACAAACTGCTTAAGTAAGGGTTCAAAAATTTATTACTCGGGTCTAGTTCTTTACGGATGGTTTTAAAAGCCTCCCATTTGGGATACAATTTAGACATTTCCTCGTTTTTTGCGGCAAAGCGTTTTCCCCAATGGGGGCGTCCTCCGTACTTGAGGAAAATTTTTTCAATGGTTTGAAAAGCCTCGTATGCGTCGGCTGTTTCTGCGTTTCTAGATACACAACCCATGGTGACAGTGTCTTGCTTGTAGGCATAACTCAACCAAGAATTGTCTTTGGAGACAAAACGTACGTCCATTGGAATGTGGATAAAAGAAGCGTTGCTCCATTTGTTGATTTCAGTTTTCAGTTCTTCAAATACCTGTGGAAATACGTCCAATGCGACGGTCCATTCGGCGAGTTCTAAGGTAGAACCTCTTGATTTGGTCACAGTTGCTTCGTACAAAGATCCCTTGGATTCTTTTTTACTGCTAAAAAACGCCCAGTACAAAAGGTTGTTTGCGATGGACGTAAACCAAGGAAATTTGTGGGTGTATTTGTAGAGGAACTTTGAAGCAGTTCTTCGGTGTTTGAGGTATCCGGGACCGTTGTTTTCAACAACTTCAGTGTTTGCAGGGATTTTGTCACCTGTGATTACATAGCCTTTGCCGGTATGTGGCAACCAAAGAACGCGGTAAAACGCGTATTTCTCTACTTTTTCTTTGAGCTGGTGCATCCATGTTGCGTCTTTTTGAGGTCCTTCTTTGAGGTGCAGTGTGTAGAGAGGTTCACATTGAAAAGTAATGGTAGAAAACACGCCCAATACTCCTATGGAAACACGCAGAGCCTCCATGAGTACATCACCTTCTTTGACAATTTTGACAGAGCCGTCTGCCAAAACAACGCGGAACTCACTCACATAAGTAGCCAGCAGTGAACCACTGGTTCCGTGGGTACCGGTAGCCAGGGCACCTCCGATGGTGACGGTGTTGATGTCGGGCAGGCAAGGAATGCACCAACCATTAGATTCAACAGTTGCAATCAAGTCTGCTAGGAGCATCCCCGATTCAACGGTGATGCTTCGTTTGGCATCGTCATAGCTTACCAGTTTGTTGTATGAACGCATGTCGATCAAAGTGCCGACTCCGGCGCCGATGTCAGAGGAAGATTGTTTGCTTCCAAAAAAGCGGACTTTGTCTGATTGCGCTACAATTTCTTGCAGTTCTTTTTCGTCGTGTACGGTATAGAGGTCTTGGAATGTGTGTGTGATGTTTTCATTCCAACTCGTCCAAACTCCTTTGTTTTCTTTTGTCATAGGTAACATCGTTCTGAGGGGTAAAGGTACAAAATGTTTAACTTTTATTCAATATAGTTAAACATAATATTTTTTTAAGAAGTGTTGTTAGAGAAAAGTGTCAAATTATTTCCAAGATGCGCTCTGTAGGCCTGCCGATTACCGCTTTGTCGCCGTTGGATACAATGGGTCTTTCGATCAGTTTAGGGTGAGCAGTCATGGCGGCAATGATGTCGGTGTCCGAAAGTGTTTTTCCTTTGTAGTTTTCCTTCCAGATGGCTTCGTTTTTACGGATGAGTGCCAAAGGAGAAATTCCCAATAGTGCAATTATGCGCTCCAACTCTTTTTTATCAAGTGGGTTTTTTAGGTACAGGATTGTTTCGAATTCGTGTTTTGAATTTTCTAACAAGGCCAAGCCTTGACGGCTTTTGGCACAACGTGGATTGTGGTATAGTTTGATCATTTGTTGTTGTTTAATATTCGATCCCCAATGCTTTCAACTCTTTGTCGAGTTGTTCTGGAGAATTGAAATGAATTCCGTGGATGCCAAGTTTCCTAGCAGCGACCACATTGTCGTAGTTGTCGTCGATAAATACCGCGCTTTCCGCTTGAATCTGATAGCGTTCCAAAAGGATTTTGTAGATCGCATCAAATGGTTTTCTTGTTTTTTCTTCTCCTGAGACTACAACTCCTTGAAAAGTGGTTAGAAAAGGAAACAATTCCAATGCCGTTGGCCAAGTTTCCGCACTCCAATTGGTCAAGGCGTAATAGCGGTAGTTTTTTGATTTTTTCAAGGCTTCAAAAATGGACAATGTCCCTTTGATGGCGCCCGAAAACATTTGTGGCCACTGCTCGTAATAAGATCGAATCAAGGTTTCGTGTTCAGGGAATTCTGCAATTTTTAGTTGGTTGGCCTCTTCGATGCTGCGTCCAGCGTCTTGGGCAACGTTCCATTCGGAAGTGCAAATGGTGTTTAAAAACCAATTTACTTTTTCGGGATTGTCCTTAAATATTTTTCGGTACACATATTCGGGATTCCAATCGACCAAAACGCCTCCCAAGTCGAAAATGACGGTTTTAATTTTTTTGTTCATAGCTGTTGCATAGGAGGGGTTACAATTCGTTGTCGGTTGTGGGTTGGCTGTTGCGCATCAAATAGGCTTTTAAAAGGGCGTCGATATCTCCGTTCATCACGGCATCGATGTTTCCTGTTTCAAATCCTGAGCGGACGTCTTTTACGAGTTTGTAGGGATGCATGACGTAGTTGCGTATTTGAGAACCAAATTCAATTTTCATTTTATTGGCTTCAATTGCATTTCGTTTTGTCATTTTCTTTTGCAGTTCAATTTCGTACAGTTGGGATTTTAGCAATTGCATGGCCTTGCTTTTGTTGTCCAATTGAGAACGTGTTTCTGAATTTTCAATCATGATTCCAGAGGGTTTGTGACGCAGCCGTACTGCTGTTTCGACCTTGTTTACATTTTGGCCACCGGCGCCACTCGCACGCATGGTTTCCCACGAAATGTCTTTGGGATTGATTTGTATTTCAATGCCCTCGTCTACAAGCGGGTATACATAGACGGAGGCAAATGAGGTATGGCGTTTGGCATTGCTGTCAAAAGGGGAGATGCGCACCAAACGGTGTACGCCGTTTTCCCCTTTTAAAAAGCCAAAGGAGTATTCGCCTTCAATTTCGACAGTGACGGTTTTGATTCCTGTGACATCACCTCCTTGGTAGTTCAGTTCTTTTACTTTGTATCCTTTGCTTTGTGCCCACATCAAGTACATGCGCAGGAGCATGTTGGCCCAATCACAACTTTCGGTGCCTCCGGCACCCGCTGTAATTTGTAAGACGGCATTCAAATTGTCTCCTTCTTCAGAAAGCATGTTTTTGAATTCGATTTCTTCCAAGAGGTTTTTCAGTTTGATTTCTAGATCGTTGAGTTCTCCTTCTTCTGCTTCTCCCTCTTTGTGAAATTCAAAGAGAACCGTGAGGTCTTCACAGAGCGAAACGATGAGTTCGTAATCTGCGACCCACTTTTTTAGAAAACGAAGGTTTTTCATCACCAACTCTGCTTTTTTGGAGTCGTTCCAAAAATCGGGATTGGCACTTTTTTCCTCTTCGTTTTTGATCAAAATTTCTTTTTTGTCAATTTCTAGATAGGATTTTAAGGCCTGTGCCCTTTCGCTGTAATTGTCAAGCTGTTCTTGTGAAATCATACAACAAAAATAAACAAATATCTGAGTTTTGTCCTTCATTTGAAAAATTCTATTTGAGAAGATTTATAGCATACTGCCCGCTGGTATTGGAGGAATCCTTTTTGTTTTTTAGGCCTTTAATGTGAAATGTTTTTGAGGTATCTTTGCTTTTTTAATTTAGAAGAAGATGCACAAAGAAATAGCGACATTCGCAAACGGATGTTTTTGGTGTACAGAAGCTGTTTTTCAGCGACTGAAAGGAGTGTTGGAAGTCCGTTCAGGATTTAGTGGAGGCAACATTAAAAACCCGGCGTATCGCGAAGTTGTTACTGGTCGAACTGGACATGCTGAAGTGTTGCACATACACTACGATGCGGCCGTGATTTCCTTTCAAAAATTGTTGGAAGTTTTTTTTGCTACCCATGATCCCACAACTCTAAACCGCCAAGGAAACGATGTGGGTACCCACTACCGCTCCGCAATTTTTTTTCACAATACAGCTCAAAAACAAACCGCGGAGGAATTTATCAGCCTTTTGGAAAAGGCGGCTATTTTTGAGGCGCCTATCGTCACAGAAATAAACTCTTTTGAAGCTTTTTATCCTGCCGAAGCGTACCACGAGAATTATTTTGAACGTCACCAAGAGGAACCTTATTGTAAGCTCGTCATCCAACCCAAACTTCAAAAATTTCTCAAAACTTTTTCTGAGGATTTGAAGAATTAAATTGAAGGGCATAGCAAGCCATTTCTTTAACATATTTTTTTATCAGCTTCTCACGATCAACAGACAATCATTTGTTTTGGTTCAAACAATCTCCATTGCAATTTTGATAAGTGGATAAGCTTCTATCCGATCGGTCGTTCATTTCTTTATCACACACATTGAGTACATTTTATATTGAGTTTTGATGGCAATTTCTTTCAAAAGGCGCGTTTTTGCTTCGCATTGTTTTAGAATGCTGCGGTGAGGTTTGTCCAACTGTTTATGCTTTGAGTACCGATGTGTTCAAATGAGTTGCACAAAAAAAACGATTGAATTGCTCCAATCGTTTCGTCGTGTTTTTGTTTGGGGAGTTTACAAGTGAATCACCTCGTCATAGGCATCTGCTACCGCCTCCATCACTGCTTCGCTCATGGTCGGGTGGGGGTGGATGGTTTTGAGTACCTCGTGTCCTGTTGTTTCCAATTTTCGGCCCAAGACAGCTTCTGCAATCATGTCCGTCACACCGGCTCCAATCATATGGCATCCGAGCCATTCACCATATTTGGCGTCAAAAATAACTTTGACAAAACCGTCTTTGGTTCCCGCAGCACTTGCTTTACCAGAGGCTGAAAACGGGAATTTCCCAACCTTTATTTCGTAACCTGCTTCCAAGGCTTTGGCTTCTGTCATTCCTACAGAAGCAATCTCAGGCGAGGCATAGGTACAACCAGGAACATTTCCATAGTCGATAGCTTCGGTGTGCAATCCGGCTATTTTTTCGATACAGGTGATTCCTTCGGCAGATGCGACGTGCGCCAATGCTTGTCCAGGGACCACATCTCCGATGGCATAATAGCCTGGAATGTTGGTTTGGTAAAAATCATTGACCAATATTTTATCTCTGTCTACGACGATTCCTACGTCTTCCAGTCCAATGTTCTCGATGTTGGATTTGATACCAACCGCCGAAAGGACGATGTCTGCTTCCAGCTTCTCTTCTCCTTTTTTTGTTTTTACAGTTGCGATCACTCCTTTTCCTGAAGTGTCTACAGACTCAACAGAAGCGTTGGTCATTACTTTGACGCCTGATTTTTTGAGTGATTTTTCAAACTGTTTGGAAACGTCTAGATCTTCTACAGGAACGATGTTTGGCATGAATTCAACAATCGTTACTTCGGTGCCCATCGTGTTGTAGAAATGTGCAAATTCTACGCCGATGGCTCCAGATCCTACTACAATCATTTTTTTAGGTTGCTCAGGAAGTGTCATTGCTTGACGGTATCCGATGACCTTTTTTCCGTCTTGGGGAAGGTTTGGCAACACTCGCGAACGCGCACCTGTAGCGATGATGATGTGGTCGGCATCATATGTAGTTTCCTTTCCATCCTCAGCGGTAACGAGGACTTTTTTTCCAGTTTGTATCTTTCCAAAACCGCTGATCACATCGATTTTATTTTTTTTCATCAAAAAGGAAATCCCTTTGCTCATTCCTTCAGCCACTCCGCGACTTCTCTTGATGACGGCCTGAAAATCTTTGTCGATGGCTTCGGCTTTCAATCCGTATTCATCCACATGTTTCAAATAATCATATACCTGTGCACTTTTCAAAAGTGCTTTTGTAGGAATACATCCCCAGTTCAAGCAGATTCCTCCCAAGCTTTCTTTTTCGATGACAGCCGTTTTGAATCCCAACTGAGATGCTCTAATAGCGGTTACATAGCCTCCAGGTCCAGTACCGATAACAATTACGTCGTATTTCATGTGTTTTAATTTTAATGTTTCAATGTCCAAAACAATGCTGCAAATTTAGCAAAACTCTGTTTAATTTTTAAGCGCTTTGGCAGAATTTCGATTTCGATGCCTCAAGTCCAAAGTTCTTATCTTTTTCGCAACAAAGCGACTTACATTCTTTCAGGTACGTGGATTCCCAATGTATTGAATCCGGATTTGATAATTTCCCCCACTTTTTTCGACAGTTGCGTTCGGAAAATTTTCAAGCCTTCGTCTTCACAACCCAAGATATAAGAGCTTTGGTAAAAGGAATTGTAATCTTTGACCAAGTCGTAAGTATAGTTGGCGATGATGGCAGGACTTTGGTTTTTTGCCGCCAATTGTACTGTTTCCGGAAAAATTTGCAGCTGCTTGATCAAGTTTTTTTCTTTGTTGCTCAGCGTGATTTCAGCGATGGGTTTGGCAATGTCAAAGTCGGCTTTTCTGAGGATGGATTGGATTCTCGCATAGGTGTATTGGATGAATGGCCCTGTATTTCCATTGAAATCAATCGATTCTTTGGGGTCGAACAGAATCCTCTTTTTGGGGTCTACTTTTAAGATGTAATATTTCAATGCGCCCAATCCGATGGTTTGGTAGAGCGCTTCTTTTTCTGAGTCGTTATACCCCTCCAGTTTTCCGAGTTCTTGAGAGAGCTCTTTTGCAGTCTGCACCATTTCTGCAATCAATTCGTCTGCATCGACGACGGTTCCCTCTCGAGACTTCATCTTTCCGGAAGGCAAATCCACCATTCCGTATGAGAGGTGGTGCATGTTGTCAGCCCAAGAAAAACCAAGCTTTTTTAAAATCAAAAACAACACCTTGAAATGGTAGTCCTGTTCGTTTCCTACAGTATAAGTCAGGGAATCAATGTCAAAATCACGAAAACGTTCGATGGCCGTTCCCAAATCTTGGGTGATGTATACGGACGTTCCGTCTGAACGCAGGACAATTTTTTCATCGAGTCCCTCGTCGGTCAAGTCAATCCATACAGATCCGTCGTCTTTTTTGTAAAAAACACCCTTCTTCAAACCGTTGTTTACCACGTCTTTTCCGAGTAGGTAGGTATTGCTTTCAAAATAATTTTTGTCAAAATTAACCCCCAAGGCTTTGTAGGTCGTGTCAAAACCGTCGTAAACCCACTGGTTCATTTTTTTCCACAAGGCTACTACTTCCGGTTTGCCTGCTTCCCACTGCAACAACATTTTTTGTGCTTCCATCAAAATGGGTGCTTGTTTTTTTGCTTCTTCTTCTGAAGTGCCTGCAGCAACGAGCTTGTTGATTTCTTCTTTGTATGCTTTGTCAAAGGCGACGTAGTAATTTCCGACGAGTTTGTCTCCTTTTAGTCCCGTGCTTTTAGGAGTCTCGTTTTGGCCAAATTTTTGCCAGGCAAGCATGCTCTTACAGATGTGGATCCCTCGATCGTTGATGATCTGTGTTTTGTAGACTTTTTTCCCGGATGCTTCCAGGATTTTGGAAACGGAAAAACCCAGCAAATTGTTTCGGACATGTCCCAAATGCAACGGTTTGTTGGTGTTGGGAGACGAGTATTCCACCATCACTGCCTGTTCCGCGACTATGGGACTACAGATTCCGTAGTCAGCTGTGTTGAAAAGAGCAGCAAAGCTTTCTGTGTAATAACGGTCTGCAATGCTGAGGTTTAAAAAACCTTTCACCACGTTGAAGCTTTCAACTTCTGCAACTGCCTCCACAAGGTAGTTCCCGATTTGGGTGCCGATGGCTTCGGGATTGCCTCTCAAAACTTTCAACAAAGCAAACACCACGATGGTGATGTCGCCGTCAAACTCTTTTTTGGTGGCTTGAAATTCTACCGTTTCGATTTCTTTTTCGAAAAGGGTTGAAGCGGCTTGTTTGACAGCCGTAGAAAGGATGTTTTGAATGTGCATAGGAACGCGAGTTATTCCGGCAAATTTAGGAATAAATGGGCCGGTGTACAATTTTACTTTTAAAAAAGCGGAAAAAAGAGGTGCCGGTTTGTTTGACTCGATTCTTCCTAGGGTTGCGAATGTCATTTCACCGCATTGGACAAACAAAATTCCCCTATCTTTGCTCCATGGAAAAACGTTTAGAAACACTGCTTAAAGACGCAAAAGAGGTCGAAAAAGAATCGAGAAAATACTTTCAACGACTCAAAAGACGTACGCCCAAAACCCTGGATTTGACCATGCAAGCCTTGCACGAGGAAGAATTTGCCAAAACAGACTGTTTGACCTGTGCCAATTGTTGCAAAACGTCCAGTCCCATTTTTACCCCAAAAGACATCCAGCGCATTTCGAAACACTTTCGAATGAAAGAAGTGGACTTTATGACGCAGTTTTTAGAACGTGACTCAGACGATTTCTATGTGTTGCAATCCGTTCCCTGTACGTTTTTGGACACACAAGACAACAGTTGTTCGATTTACGACGTGCGCCCAAAAGCCTGCAGTGAATACCCACATACCAATCGAAAAAAATTCATACAAATTACAGAACTGACCCTGAAAAACACAGAAATCTGTCCTGCAGCTTTTGCAATTGTAGAAAACTTAAAAAAAACACTTCCGCTTGGTGGAAAAAAAACATTGTAAATCACGGAAGCTTGCATCATTGAATCCGAAATGCAAATAACGATGCCAAAAGTCACATTGAGATCGACCAAGTTTTTTGCTGTTTTTTACGGCGACACCCTTGCTGAAAAGGAAATCTATGCACGCTCGTTTGAGGTTGCAATGGACCATAACAATGCGGTTTTTTCTTTGAAAATACTTTCGGGTTTGGATGCGGATTCGGTAGTTGAAAACTTAGCAAATTTGGATACTTTTGTATTGGAAGATGCTTTTTTATGTTCCAAGATGGCTGCCTTTCTTCAAGCACATCCAAAGCCAAATCAATTGAAATTGGTGTTCCAAGGACTTCCCAATGCCCGTTTTCAAATTGCACGTGTTAAATTCCAGACAACACGGGTGGTTTTGTACAGTCAGCAACGCAATTCGACTCGGTTTTAATCGTACAAGAGGTATTTTTGACGGATTTTTTGAAAGGCTTTTAAGTCTTTTTGCCAAGAGGCTTCAATTTCTTTTGGGGATTTTTGGGCTTCCAACTGTTTTTGCAGTTCTGTATTTCCAACGTGTTTTGTAAAGGTTTTGCCAAAAAACAAGGTTTTGTTCGGAGACTTTTGATAGGCGTCTGCCAACCAAGAGATGTTGATTTTAGACAGTCTTGGGGACGAGGACAGGTCCACACCATAGCAACGTTGGCCGCGGTGTTTTGGATATTTGCTTCCGAAGTTGGGGAGTGGTGTGTAGAAAAAAGTTCCTTTTGGAAAATCAGGGGCTCCGTATCTTTGGAACTGAAATTCAGTTCCTCTACCTGCATTGACAGGTGTTCCTTCAAAGAAACCCAAGCTGGGATAGCAGTTTACGGCTGTGGCATTGGGCAGGTTGGGAGAGGGGCGTATCGGAAGTTGGTACCTCGTTTGGTGTATGTATTTTTGCAGTGGAATGACCGTCAAGTCACAGGTGCGGCCATTTTTTAGCCAGCGCTCTCCATTGATCATTTGAGCGTATTCTCCGATTGTCATTCCATAGACCAATGGAACGGCATGCATGCCAATAAAACTTTTGTGTTCCGGCTGCATCATCGGACCGTCTACATAATGGCCGTTTGGATTGGGTCTGTCCAAGACCAAGACAGGGATGTTGTTTTCCGCACAGGCTTCCATCACATAGTGCAAGGTAGAGAGATAGGTGTAAAAGCGCACTCCAACATCTTGGATGTCAAAAAGGACAAGCTCTACGTTTTTCAATTGAGCATCAGTGGGTTTCCTGTTTTTTCCATAAAGTGAAACCAAAGGCAACCCTGTTTTTAAATCCTTTGAGTCTTCTATGTGTTCGGAGGCATCTGAGCTTCCTCGAAATCCGTGTTCTGGTGTAAAAACCTTGGCAATGGTTATATTTAGTTTTTGCAAAGAATCGATCAAATGTTTGTAGGAGCTGTGTTCCGAATTTTTAAATAGGACGGAAGTCTGATTCGCGACAATTCCAATTTTCTTGTGCTTGAGTAGAGGGAGGTACTTGGGGATTTGGTTGGCGCCCACAACCGGTTGCACTGTGGAGAACTGTTGTTTTTCCTGTGCGATGCAAATGCCATTTAGAAAAACCAACAGGAAAAGGAGTGCCTTGGAATTTAGGAAGCATTTGGAAACTCCAAATAGTAATTTAGAAATTCCACCGACCCAATTATTATGTGTATTTTTGAATTCCAACATTGATTCCATCAGATTGAATTACGAATTGTTTATAGCCAGAAGGTTTAGGTCTGCTAAAAAAGATAAAAGTAGCATATCCGCTCCAATAATAAAAATTGCCATCACGGCAATTGCTTTGGGCATGGTCATGATGTTGGTCACCCTTGCCACTGGTTTGGGATTGCAAAATAAGATTCGAGAGAAAATAGCTGTTTTTAAAGGACATGTTCAGATTGTGAGTTTTGACAACAATGCGTTGGAGACAACTCAAAATCCAATTTCAAAAACCCAAGATTTTTACCCTGATTTTTCAGCATTGCCGGGTGCAAAACACGTGCAAGTATTTGCCAGCAAGGCGGGAGTTATTCGGACGGAAACCGATTTTGAAGGAGTTGTTTTTAAAGGAGTGGATACCGGTTACGATTGGTCAGGAATTGAAGAATATCTCGTCTCAGGAACACTTCCTTTATTGGAGGGCGCAACGAGCAATGAGGTGCTGATTTCGTCTGTTCTTTCCAAGCGATTGGACTTGAAGTTAGGGACTGCATTTGACACCTATTTTGTCAAAAACCAAGCGGGTAAATTGCCCAACAGACGTATTTTTAAAGTTGCGGGAATTTACAATTCAGGTTTTAAGGATTTCGACGAAACCTATGTGTTGGGAGACATTCGTCATCTTCAGAAAATCAACAAGTGGCAGGAAAATCAAGTTGGTGGGTTTGAGGTTTTTTTGGAAGATTTTGATGCGATTGAAATTCTTGGAGATCAGATTTACAGCAGCATTGACCCTGTATTGAACAGTCATACACTCACAGATTTGTATCCGGATATTTTTGATTGGTTGCGCTTGTTTGACACCAACATCGCCATCATCATCGGTTTGATGATTTGGGTGGCAGGCATCAACATGATCACTGCTTTGCTGGTGCTGATTTTGGAACGTACGCAGACCATAGGCATACTTAAAACCTTGGGGAGTACCAATTGGAGCATTCGAAAATTGTTCTTGTACAATGCTTCTTATTTGATTCTAAGAGGTCTTGTGATTGGAAATGCGATTGGGATTTCCTTGTTGTTGTTTCAGAAATATTTTGGAATCATCCGTTTAAATCCAGATACTTATTATGTGGATACAGCGCCTGTATACCTGAACTTGTGGCATGTATTCTTTTTAAACCTCGGCACCTTGTTGTTGTGCTTGTTGATGCTTTTGTTGCCGTCTTATTTCATCACAAGGGTTCGACCTGCAAAAGCAGTAAAATTCGAGTAAAAAGAGTGGCTTTAGATTTTCAAGCTTTTGAACATTTCTTGCAGCAAAGGATCGGAGGGTCTTGGAGCATATGCATCCACAATTTTTCCTTCGGGATCGATCAAAATAAACCTTGGAATTCCTGAGATTTGATAGGCTTGAGCAAAGGACTGGTCGCCATTGGCAAACAGTTGGACTCCTGTCATGTTTTTGTTCTGAACCATTTGACGCCATTTATTTTCTGCATTGATTTGGTCGATGGAGATGCTTACAAAAGTGATGTTTTTGCCGTGGTATTTCGTTTCCAATTCGTTCAAATAAGGGATTTGTTGTATGCAAGGTCCGCACCAAGTTGCCCAGATATCCAAATAGACATATGTGCCTTTGAAATCCTCCAAAGAGCTGACGCCTCCCGCATGGTTTTTGTAATTGGAAAAAGAGGGGGAGAGGGCTCCTTTTTGAGTGCTTTTGGACGCGGCATATTGTGTTTCTAAGTAGTCGTAAAGCTTTGCGTTGTTTGCGGCTTCTGCGTTTGCAAAAGGGGCGTCTAAGCCAGCGTGTTTGTCGAGAAGCATTTGGTTTTTTTCTTTTATTTCGACCAAGCTTTTTTCAAAAGACTCGGGCTTGAGTGCCATCAAATCTACCGTACGCATCTGTTCGTTGTTCAAAGCGATTTTTTCTGTGATGTAATTGGTGTTTTGAGCGCCTTTTCCACCAAATTCAAAATTCTCACCATCGATGTGTACGGTCAGTTCAAACCCATTTAGAAGGTAGGCAAGGGTTTGTTGCTCACCAATGCGAATGGCATAAAACGAAGCGTTGTAGGAACTAGTGTCTTCCAACGCTTTCAAATGCAAAGTGTCTTCAAAAGAGCCGTCCTCTTGAATCTCAATTTCTTTTTGGTAGGAATTGTTTTGGACAATCAGGGTTTTTTCGCTGCTGTTTTTCACGGTTCCAACTATGGTGATGTGCTCCTTTTTTTTATGGGTACATGCCGTTAGGGCAATTGCGAGTAGGAAGAGGTGAAATGCTTTCATTGGGTTGTTTTTTTAAAAGTACAAGATACGGATTCTCTGCAAAGGAGCAATTTCTGGTGGTGCATATTAACACAGAATTAAGTTCCTGTGGAGGCATAAAAAAACCCTTTGTTGTACAAAGGGTTTTAAAAAAAATCAGTAAAAAATCTAAGCCAGCATAGTGACTGGATTTTCAATGTATTGCTTCAAAGTGTTCAAGAAGGCAGCTCCTACAGCACCGTCAATGGTTCTGTGGTCACAAGCGAGAGTTACTTTCATGATATTTCCTACGACAATCTGACCATCTTTGACAATCGGTTGTTGATTGATACCTCCTACGGATAGAATGGCAGAGTTGGGTTGGTTGATGATGGAGGTAAACTCTGTCACACCAAACATCCCTAAGTTGGAAACGGTAAACGTGCTTCCTGACATTTCTGCAGGCGATAGTTTTTTGTTTTTTGCTTTGATGGCTTTGTCTTTTACTTCTGCACCAATTTCTGTAAGGCTCTTGCTGTCTGTAAAAGGTATGACTGGAACAACCAATCCATCTTCGATGGCAACCGCGACACCCACACTGATGTGGTTGTTGTAGATCGTTTTGTCATCGGTCCATTCTGTATTGATTTGTGGGTGTTTTTTCAAAGCCATTGCACAGGCTTTTACGACCATGTCATTGAATGAAACTTTGGTGTCTGGCAAGGCGTTGATCTCTTTTCGAGAAGCCATGGCATTGTCCATGTTGATGTCCATGCCAATGGTAAAGTTGACAGCAGTGGTTTGGGAATTGTCCAAAGCACGAACGATTGCCTTTCGCATTTGTGAATTTTTTACTTCTGTCTGACTCACTTCTCCAACAGGAGCTGTTACAGTGAAAGCAGGTGCATCGGCAACAATTACGTCTGTAAAGTTTTCAACATCTGTTTTTATGATGCGCCCTCCTTCTCCGGATCCAACGATTTTCGCCAAATTGATGCCTTTTTCTTGTGCCAATGCTTTGGCCAACGGCGAAGCGATGATGCGTCCGTTTTCTGACTGAATCGCACTGACTTTTTTGGCAGCGCTTGGTGCTGGCGCACTCGCAGCCGGTTTTGATGGAGTTGCTGCTGCTGTTGGTGGAGTTGGAGTAGGTGTGTCTTTTTTGGGTGTTTCTACTGCTGCTGCAGGACTTGCCGTTTCCGTCGTAAATGAATTGACGACATCCGTCACATCGGTACCACTTTCACCGATGATGGCCAACAAGGAATCTACAGGAGCCGTTTCTCCTTCTTGCAATCCGATGTATAGCAAGGTCCCCTCGTTGAAAGATTCAAATTCCATGGTGGCTTTGTCAGTTTCAATTTCGGCAAGAATGTCTCCCTCAGCAACAACATCTCCCACTTTTTTCAACCAAGCAGCGACGGTGCCGTCGGTCATGGTGTCACTCAAACGCGGCATGGTAACCACAGTGATGTTTTCAGGGAGGGTTGTCGTTTCAGCAGCAGGTGCCACAGCGACAGGTGTTTCTTCTTTTTTGGCTGCTTCAGGGCTTGTTGCTTCTGCAACAGGAGCCGCAGCATCACCCGCCAACAAGGCAGAAAAATCTTCGCCCTCTTCTCCGATGATCGCCAACAAGGCATCTACGGGAGCAGTTTCGCCTTCTTGCAGTCCGATGTGCAATAAAAACCCTTCGTTGAAAGATTCAAATTCCATGGTGGCTTTGTCAGTTTCAATTTCGGCAAGAATGTCTCCTTCTTCAATTTTGTCACCAACTTTTTTCAACCATTGTGCTACGACACCTTCTGTCATCGTATCACTTAAACGGGGCATTGTAATTATTTGTGCCATAGTATTTTTATGTTTTTAGTGTGGGATTGCTCTAGACAATCGGTCCACTTGTACGTGTGTTTTTTTAGGCGGGTTTGATAAAAGGATAGTCTTCTTGCTCGTATACCACATCGTACAATTGCTGTACTTCTGGATAGGGTGATTCTTCAGCAAACTTCTCACATTCAGCCACTTTACTTTTTACGTCTTTTTCGATTGCTTTGATTTCATCAGCAGTCAGGTAGTCCTTTTCTTTGATGATGTCCAATATTTGTGTGATTGGATCAATTTTTTTGTATTCGGCAACCTCGTCTTTTGTTCTGTAGTGTTGTGCATCTGACATGGAATGTCCTCTGTATCTGTAGGTTTTCATTTCTAGGAAAGTGGGGCCGTTTCCTGAACGTGCTCTTTCCATGGCTTCGTGCATGGCTTCTGCTACTTTGATTGGGTTCATGGCATCTACGGGCCCACAAGGCATTTCGTATCCCAAGCCTAATTTCCAAATGTCTTCGTGGTTGGCCGTGCGCTCTACAGAAGTACCCATGGCATAGCCATTGTTTTCAACAATAAAAACAACGGGTAATTTCCAAAGCATGGCCATGTTAAATGTTTCGTGTAAGGACCCTTGTCTTGCGGCTCCGTCTCCGAAGCAGCAAATGGTCACCGCTCCTGTGTTGTGGTATTTGTCTCCAAAAGCCATTCCAGCACCTAAGGGAATTTGACCTCCTACAATTCCATGACCTCCATAAAACCCTTTTTCTTTGGAAAAGATGTGCATCGATCCTCCCATACCGTGAGAAGTTCCTGTGACCTTTCCGTACAATTCAGCCATCACTCTTTTGGGATCGACACCCATACCGATCGGTTGCACGTGATTTCTATAGGCAGTGATCATTTTGTCTTTACTCAAATCCATTACGTGCAAGGCTCCAGCCAAAATGGCTTCTTGTCCATTGTAAAGGTGTAAAAACCCCCTTACTTTTTGTTGTATGTAAACTGCAGCCAGCTTGTCTTCAAACTTTCTCCAAAACAACATGTCTTTGAACCAGTTGATATAAGTTTCTTTTGTGATTTTCTTCATGGTGTATTTAATAGGTAAATAGCGTATGCCCGCAAAAATAAGACAATCCCCATAAAGTTGGAAGAAAACCCCTGCTTTTTTTCGGTTCGAAGCGTCGAAGTTTCAAAATCTTAAAATATAGCGCACAAAAACAAAAAACCCAAGATTTTTTCTTTAGATTATTTAATAATTCTCAGTTTGTGTGTTGTTTCTATGAATAATTACGAATCACAGGTCAAATATGCGGTAATTCTTACAAAATTAATAATTCACAACCGGTTGAATCTCAGTTGCAAAAAGGACTAGAAATGGCTTTTTAGTCACACAATTCTATAGAGGTCATACGGGTGCTTTTTCAGCATAGGCTTCTACTGGGGTGCAGGAACAAATAAGGTTGCGGTCTCCGAAGGCATCGTCTACACGACGAACAGCGGGCCAGAATTTAGTATCCGCTACAAAATCCAAAGGGAAAGCAGCTTGTTGGCGGCTGTATTTGAATTCCCAATTGTCATCTGTTAGGAGCTGTAGGGTATGCGGCGCATTTTTTAAAACCGAACTGTCGTCATGTACTTCTTCAGCATCAATTTCTTTTTTGATTTCGAGTAGGGCGTCTGCAAACTTATCCAACTCCTCTTTTCCTTCACTTTCGGTAGGTTCGATCATTAGCGTACCTGCAACCGGAAAGGAAACGGTGGGCGCGTGGTATCCGTAATCCATCAAACGCTTGGCGATGTCTACAACTTCCACTCCTTTGCTTTTGAATTCCCTGAAATCCACAATCATTTCATGTGCACAAAAGCCATTTTCTCCAGTGTACAAAATCTCATAAGCACTTTCCAGACGTTTTTTGATGTAATTGGCATTGAGAATGGCTATTTCAGTTGCAGCCTTCAATCCAGTGGCACCGAGCATTTTGATATAGCCATAGGAAATCAACAGAACCAAAGAGGAGCCCCAAGGCGCTGATGAAATTGCGGAGATGGCTTTTTCACCACCAGTGGGTACGATGGGGTTGGTCGGTAAAAAAGGAGCCAAGTGTTTCGCGACGCAAATTGGGCCGACTCCGGGGCCGCCACCACCATGCGGTATGGCAAAGGTTTTGTGCAGGTTTAAGTGACAGACATCTGCACCGATCTTCGCAGGATTTGTCAAGCCTACCTGCGCGTTCATATTGGCACCATCCATATATACTTGACCGCCGTATTGGTGAATCAATTCGTTGATTTCTCGAATGCCACTTTCAAAGACTCCGTGGGTGGAAGGGTAGGTAACCATAAGTGCTGCAAGACGGTCTTTGTAAAGAAGGACTTTTTCTTTGAGGTCTTCAAAATCGATGTTTCCTTCAGCAGTCGCCTTTGTCACCACCACTTCCATTCCCGCCATGACGGCAGAAGCGGGGTTCGTACCGTGAGCGGACGAGGGAATCAGACAAATGTTGCGTTGCGGGTTGCCATTGGATTCGTGGTACGCTTTGATGACCATCAATCCAGCATATTCACCTTGTGCTCCTGAATTGGGTTGTAAAGAAGTGGCATCAAAGCCTGTGATTTCGTTTAGGTCAGCTTCCAATTGTTTGAAAACTTCTTGGTATCCGCCTGTTTGTTCTAGAGGTGCAAAGGGATGTATGTTGGCCCAATTGGCCCAGCTTAGCGGGAACATTTCAGCTGCAGCATTCAATTTCATGGTACAGGATCCCAAAGCAATCATGGAGTGGTTGAGGGAGAGGTCTTTCCGTTCTAGTTTTTTGATGTACCGCATCATTTCGGTTTCTGAGTGGTATCTGTTGAAAACAGGATTTTCTAGAAAAGAAGTCGTCCTTGAAAGATTTTGAGGTATCGTAATTTGAGGGTTTACAAATGTTACTTCACTGAATGTTTTGTTTTCTGATTTTGCAATGATTTTAATGATTTCATTGATGTCGTTCAATGTGGTTGTTTCGTTCAGTGAAATACTAACAGTATTGTGGCTTGTATAATGGAAATTTACATTTAGCAATTCTGCATTTTTTTTTATTTTTTGAGTGTCAGAGACCTGTACATCAAGCGTGTCAAAAAAAGTTTCATTGATTTGAAGGATGCCTAATTTTGTCAGCTCTTCATGAAGCGTAAAAGCCAATTGATGTATTTTATTGGCAATGTATTTTAATCCGTTAGGCCCGTGATAAACACCATACATTCCTGCCATAACAGCAAGTAATACTTGAGCTGTACAGATATTTGAAGTCGCTTTTTCTCTTTTTATATGTTGTTCACGTGTTTGTAGCGCCATGCGCAAGGCACGATTTCCATTGCGGTCTTTGGTGACACCGATTATGCGTCCTGGAATGTTTCTTTTATAGCTTTGTTTTGTGGCGAAATAGGCAGCATGAGGTCCTCCATACCCCATTGGAATTCCGAAGCGTTGCGTGGTGCCCACTACCACATCAGCGCCCCATTCTCCGGGAGGTGTCAAAAGTGTCAGACTCAACAGGTCTGCAGCGACGGCGACACGGATATCTTTTTGGTTGACGGCTGTTACAAATTCACGGTAGTCAGCAATTGCGCCATTTTTTTCAGGGTATTGCAACAAGGCACCAAAAAAAGTTTCGGTGACTGCTGCTGCGCACACTTTGCCAATGGAGAGAACGATGTTCAGAGGTTTGGCACGTGTTTCAAGGATGGCCAGTGTTTGTGGTAGCACACCTTCCGCAACAAAAAAGTGCAAAGCCCCTTGCTTTTTTTGAGCTCTGCTACGTGTGTTGTAAAGCATGATCATGGCTTCTGCTGCGGCAGTTCCTTCGTCTAAAAGGGAAGCGTTTGCCAATTCCATGCCAGTAAGTTCGCAGACGAGGGTTTGGAAGTTCAACAAGGCTTCCAAGCGTCCTTGAGCGATTTCTGCTTGGTATGGGGTGTAGGCGGTATACCAACCTGGATTTTCTAAGATGTTGCGTTGGATGACCCCCGGTGTGATGGTTGGGTGGTAGCCCAAGCCAATATAGTTTTTGAATAATTTATTTTGAATAGACAGTTTGTGCATGTGTGACAGGTATTCCTGTTCGCTCATGGCTTTGCTTAAATGGAGGTCTTTTGCAAGTCTGATGTCAGAAGGGATGGTTTTTTCAATCAGTTCTTCCTTGTTTTTTACTCCAACAGCCTGAAGCATTTGCGAGATTTCCAACTCTCTTGGTCCTATGTGTCGGGAAACAAATACGTCGGTTTTCATGGGTGAAGTAAGGTTCGTGAATTGCAATGCACAAATTTAATTATAAATGAAAATTTACTGCTTGATCGTGTAGAATAATTGTTAACTAAAATCTGAGGTTATGAACAAAAGCAAAAATGTACGCAAAGGTGGTAGTGCTTAAATATAGGAATCTACTATTTTTGTGCTGTGAACACTTTTGGAAAAATCTTTCAATTTTATGTGTATAGCAATTTGCATGTCTCGATGGCTGTGTATTGCTTGGTGCGCATGACCGGTTGTTTTTTGCAATTCGAAAATGCTAGGGAGGCCCTTTTTTTGGGGCTTTCGACTTTTGTATCTTACAATTTTATCCGGTACTTAAATTTTTTAGAGAACAAGTTGACAGCACACATAAATACTTGGTTTACAAAACATTTGAAGTTGCTTTTTTGGCTCGCTATTTTTGATGTTTTGGGGCTCTTGTTCCTGTCCAGGTCATTCCACGGGCTGTCTTTTTTGATTCTCCTGCCTTTTGTAGTGCTCACAGCGATGTATGGGCTGCCTTTTTTGAAATACAAAGGAGAAAACATTTCTTTGCGAAGGTTTCCGGGATTGAAAATAGTGAGCATTGCTTCTTCTTGGGCTGGCTTGTCTGTCTTGTTTCCATTGGTGTCCCAAAAAATTCCACTTTCGTTTTTGCACGGACTCTTTTTTTTACAACAATTTTTATTTGTCCTCGTATTGACATTGCCTTTTGACATTCGCGACTTGGGGGTGGACGCAAAACAATTGAAGACAATTCCTCAGTTGTTGGGTGTACAAAAGACCAAGTACTTGGGTGTGGTATTGTTGGTGTTGTTTGTCGGAATCTCTTATTTTACGATGCCTCTATTTTTCTTTTGGCATGCTTGTTTTGGTGCATTTCTTGTCGGGGTATTTTTACTTTTATCCAATAGGGAACAAGCCCATTACTATGCCTCTTTTTGGGGTGAAGGTATTCCAATCGTTTGGTATTTCGTCGCGTCTTTGTCAGTGCTTTGGCCTTGCTTCGTTGTTTCATAGCTTCTGTTTTTTAGAGCTATTTTAGTTTTGTTTTATTTTTCGACTAAATAGTTAAACAAAATATGTATATTTGTTTTGTACTAAAAAAAAACAATTGCATGCATTTTGAAACCAAAGGAATCGTTTACCGTTTGTCAGCCAAACAAAAGCTTCCCATGTCCTTAGACGAAGCCTGGGCATTTTTGTCCAGTCCCAAAAATTTAAAAACAATCACACCCGATTACATGGGCTTTGAAATTCTCTCAAAAGAAGAAACAGAGATGTATCCTGGGCAAATCATTCAATACATTGTCACCCCTGTTCTGGGAATTAAAACCCATTGGGTGACCGAGATTACCCATGTAAAAGACCGCTTTTATTTTGTTGACGAACAGCGTTTTGGACCCTATGTCCTTTGGCATCACAAGCATTTTGTAAGAGAGATTCCAGGAGGAGTTGAAATGGAAGACATCATTGACTACAAAATTCCATTAGGATTCATAGGCCGCTTGTTTCATCCTTTGTTGGTGAAGCCAAAATTGAAAGAGATTTTTTCCTACCGCAAACAGAAGTTAGAACAATTATTTGGTGTCTATGAAGCCTAAAATCTCCATATTTTGGTTTCGAAGAGATCTTCGTTTAGAAGACAACGTCGGGTTGTACCACGCTTTGTCCTCCGGAAATAAGGTGTTGCCTTTGTTTGTTTTTGACACGGATATTTTGGAAAATCTCGATGCCGATGACGCTCGTGTTACATTTATTCATGAAGAATTGACACGCATGCATCGTTTTCTTTCTGAAGTGGGTTCTTCCTTATTTGTAAGAAGGGGAAAAGTTACAGAGGTTTTCAAAGAGCTCCTAGATACTTTTGATTTGCAAGAGGTCTATGTCAATCGTGATTATGAACCTTATGCCACTCAGAGAGATGCAGAGGCAAAGGATTTTTTGTCGTTGATGAATGTACCGCTGTTGTCCTTTAAAGATCAAGTAATTTTTGAAACCAATGAAATTGTCAAACAAGATGGCAGTCCTTACAAGGTGTACACACCTTATTCGAAAAAATGGTTGTCACAACTGAGTGAAACTTTTTATGCGTGTTTTACAACTTCGGATTTGTTGGAGAACTTCTACAAATTTACATCGAATTTGATTTCTTTAGAGGAGATTGGTTTTCGTCCTTCTGCAATCAAAGTCCTACCATTTAACACCTCAGAAAGCATGGTAAATGGCTATGAGGGGACGCGAAATTTCCCCGGTGTCCAAGGGACCTCAAGATTGAGCCCTCATTTGCGTTTTGGAACGGTAAGTGTTCGAAAGTGTGTCCAAAATGCGCTAAAGAGCAGCAACACCACTTTTTTAAAAGAATTGATTTGGAGAGAGTTTTTTATGCAGATCTTATGGCATTTTCCCAAAACGGTACTGTGCAATTTCAAGCCCAAATACGATGGGATATTGTGGCGAAACAACCAGAAAGAGTACCAAGCTTGGTGTGATGGCAATACGGGTTATCCGATTGTAGACGCTGGGATGCGAGAATTGAACAGCACAGGTTTTATGCACAACAGAGTTCGTATGATCACTGCGAGCTTTTTATGCAAACACCTCTTGATCGATTGGAGGTGGGGAGAAATGTATTTTGCAAAAAAATTGTTGGATTTTGATTTGGCTCAGAATGTCGGAAATTGGCAATGGGTGGCTGGCACGGGTTGCGATGCAGCACCCTATTTTCGGATTTTCAATCCCACAGAACAAGTAAAAAAGTTTGACAAAGATTTCGCCTACATAAAAAAGTGGGTTCCGGAATTTCAAGAATTGACGTATGTCCTTCCTATAGTTAACCACAAGGAAGCGAGAGAGCGGTGTTTGAAAACGTACAAAGAAGGCTTGAACAACAACTAAACCAAACCGATGCCCTTGATCAAATGCATCAAAGACTCCATTAAGAGTTGGCGAGTTTGCATTGAAATATTGTTTTTAAACAAGGAATTGGTTACATTTAAGAATAGTAAAAACGTTACTTATGAATTCAATAAAAAATTCTTTTAGCATCAAAGATTTGGAAAATCTTTCCGGAATCAAAGCACACACCATTCGAATTTGGGAAAAACGCTACGGCCTTTTGAGTCCCGAACGCACCAAGACGAACATTCGTTTTTATTCTTTGGCAAGTTTACAGAATTTGTTGAACATTACATTGCTTTATAAAAATGGCATTAAAATTTCCAAGATATCGGCATTGAACTCAGAACAGATTTTGGAAGAATGCGACGCCATTGCTACTAAGACAGCAAATAGAAATCTGGTGAACAACAATCTTAAGATTGCTATGTTGAATTTTGATGCCCCAATGTTTGAGGCGACTTATCAAAAACTTTTAAAGGGTAAGAATTTTGGAAAGGTCTTTGTTTCTTACTTTGTACCCTTGTTGAAAGAGATTGGTTTTTTATGGCAAACAGACTCTATCATGCCTGCGCATGAGCACTTTATAACAGCTTTGATCAAACAAAAAATATTGATTCATATTGAAAAAGAGCAACACAAGCCCATTAGACAAAGCGAAACCTTTGTTTTATTTTTGCCAGAAAGTGAGATTCACGATTTAGGTTTGTTATATTTGTCCTATGAGTTGTTAAAAAGCGGCTACAAAGTGATTTATCTTGGGCAAAGTTTGCCCATCAAAAGTTTGGACCTGTTCTTGAACAACGACAACAAAACGACTTTTGTGAGTTACTGTACCGTAGCACCTTCTTCTGATGCGATTCAAAGTTATGTTGAAGAATTGCACGACCGAATCATTTCTAATTGCCATTCAGAATTGTGGTTGTTGGGAAACAAAGTATTGGAATTGGACGCGTCAAAACTTCCCGATACAACCAAAATATTTACCTCGGTCTCGGATGTTATACATTCGATGATTATTGAAAAAAGTTTGCAACTATGAGTAAAAAAGTACATGTTATAGGCTCTGGATTCTCCTCATTATCAGCGGCTTGTTACTTGGCACAAAAGGGATTTCAAGTGACCGTTTTTGAAAAAAATGACACATTGGGAGGGAGAGCTTCCCAATTTGTAAAAGACGGTTTTACCTTTGATATGGGACCTTCTTGGTATTGGATGCCAGGCGTTTTTGAACGTTTCTTTGCAGATTTTGGCAAACAACCTTCCGATTATTACGAGTTGGAAAAACTCAGCCCCGCCTACAGTGTTTATTTTGGAAAAAATGATTTTTTTACCGTTGGAGATTGTTTGGATCAAATTTACAAAGCCTTTGAAACAGAAGAACCTGGCAGCGCTAAGAAATTAGAAAAATTCATCAACAATGCAAAAAAAAATTACAAAATAGCCATTGATGATTTGGTCTACAATCCAGGAGTTTCACCCTTGGAATTGGTGTCTCCCAAAACCATCGCTAATTTACATCAATTTTTTAGTACTATCTCTAGAGATGTTCGAAAGTCCTTTGCCAATCCAAGGTTGATTTCAATTCTGGAATTTCCCGTTTTATTTTTAGGAGCCAAACCTTCCGATACTCCATCATTTTATAGTTTTATGAACTATGCCGATTTTGGCTTGGGAACATGGCATCCAAAAGGAGGGATGTTCAAAGTCGTTGAAGGCATTGTCGCTTTGGCCAAATCTTTAGGAGTGGCTTTTAAAACTTCCGCGGAAATCAGTGAAATCGTTCTAGCAGATGGGAAAGTAAGTGGTTTGATGAGCAATGACTCTTTTGTTCCCGCTGATGTTGTGTTGTCAGGTGCGGATTACCACCATACAGAAACCCTTCTTCCCAAAAACTACAGGCAATACTCAGAAAGTTATTGGGCCAAAAAAACATTTGCGCCATCCTCCTTGTTGTTTTATATAGGTTTTGATAAAAAAATTAAAAATGTCAACCACCACACCTTGTTTTTCGATGTGGATTTTGACGCACATGCAAAAAGTATTTACGACCAACCAGAATGGCCAAACAACCCTTTGTTTTATGCAAATTTCCCGAGTATCTCCGATGCTTCCTTTGCACCTCAAAACAAAGAAGCTGGTTTTTTCTTGGTGCCCATTGCACCCGGATTGAAAGACACGCCTGAATTGAGAACTAAGTATTTTGACCTGATTTTAGCGCGGTTTGAGACGCTTACAGATCAAAAGGTAAAAGATGCGGTGCTTTTTAAGGAGAGCTTTTGTGTCAACGATTTTAAAAGCCGTTACCATTCCTACAAAGGCAATGCCTATGGAATGGCAAATACCTTGTTGCAGACTGCCTTTTTAAGGCCTAAATTAAAAAGCAAAAAAGTAGCAGGTCTTTATTTTTCAGGCCAATTGACCGTTCCGGGACCCGGAGTGCCGCCTGCCTTGATTTCAGGCAAACTAGTAGCAGAATTGATATAACACAAATCCCCCAATACCCATATGAAAGCTATTTTCGATGACATTTCTTATACAACGGCAAAAAATGTGACCAATGCGTACAGTACTTCTTTTTCGTTGGCCACCAAAATGCTTGGACAATCCATCCGTCAAGACATCTACAACATCTATGGTTTTGTTAGATTTGCTGATGAGATTGTCGATACCTTTCACGACTATGACAAAGAAACGCTGTTTGACAATTTTGAGGAGCAGCTCTACAAAGCGTTGGATCAAAAAATCAGCCTCAACCCCATCTTAAACGCCTTTCAGCATACGTTTCACAAACACCAACTGTGTCGTGAGAATGTCGTTAGTTTTATGAAGAGCATGAAATTGGATTTGCACAAACAAAACTACAGCACCAAAAAGGAATACGACGCTTATATCTACGGTTCAGCTGATGTAGTCGGCTTGATGTGTTTGAAAGTGTTTGTAAAAGGGGATTTGGAAATGTTTGAGCAGTTAAAAGAAGCGGCAATGAAATTAGGGTCTGCTTTTCAGAAAGTCAATTTTTTAAGAGATTTGAAAGAAGATTTTGAAAATTTGAACCGTACGTACTTTCCAAACACCAATCTAAGTGCGTTGGATGAACTTTCAAAAGCGGCCATCATCGCAGAAATTGAAGACGATTTTGAACAAGGATACCAAGGAATTCTAAGGTTGCCAATCGATGCAAAATTTGGGGTTTTTACCGCCTACCGCTATTACAAGCAACTGCTCTTAAAAATTAAAAACACACCCGCCGTGGAAATCAAGTCCACGAGAATTCGCATTTCGAATCCTAAAAAAATAGAGCTGCTGACACGCAGTTACGTGAAATACCAATTAAATATGTTGTAATGAGTTATTTATATCATTTTTTATTTTTTATCGGAACTTTTTTTATCATGGAATTTATGGCTTGGTTGACACATAAATACGTCATGCATGGTTTTTTGTGGTCTTTACACAAAGACCATCACCACAAACACCACGATTCTTGGTTTGAACGAAATGATACTTTTTTTATTTTTTATGCACTCGTTAGCATTGGTTGTTTTCTCTTGTGGAAGTACGGTATTTTTGTGTACGGATTGTCGGTTGGTGTTGGGATCTTTGGTTATGGATTGACTTATTTTTTGGTGCACGATATATTTATTCACCAGCGTTTTAAGTGGTTTCGAAACGCCAATTCTCGCTATGGAAAAGCGGTAAGAAGGGCACACAAAATACACCACAAACACCTCGGCAAGGAAGATGGAGAATGTTTTGGCATGTTATTTTTTCCTTTGAAATATCTAAAATAGTCGAAGTGTTTTTTTAATTTTTATGATGAAGTACCTCTACTTATTTTTAAACATCGCTTCGCTACTGATTCCTCTTGTAGTCAGTTTCCATCCCCGCTTGAAGTTTTACAAAAAATGGCCTGCGCTTGCCCTGTCTACATTGATTACAGGAGTATTTTTTATTGTGTGGGATGTCATCTTTACCAGCCACGGTATTTGGGGTTTCAATGCTTCGTATTTGATTGGTGTTGACTTGTTAAACCTTCCGATTGAGGAATGGCTTTTTTTCATCTGCATTCCCTATGCCTGTGTTTTTACTTACTATGCCTTGTTGGAATTGTTGCCAAATTTCAGTTATTCTGAAAAATGGTTTCGCGGTATTTTTGCCACTTTGCTCTTTGTGAGTCTTGCGCTCGCAATCACCTACAACAAACGATGGTATACGTTTGTCAACTACAGTTATTTTGCTTTTGTGTTGGTTCTCGTATATCTGAAAAATAGGGCTTTGTTGAAATCTTTCTTTGTGATATTTTTGAGCATCCTATTGCCCTTTTTTCTTGTCAATGGCATATTGACAGGGAGTTTTATTGATGGTGAAGTGGTTTGGTATGACAATGCCCACAACTTAGGGGTCCGATTGTTTACCATCCCTGTTGAAGACATGGCCTATGCTTTTAGCTTGATTCTTACCAATCTTTTTTTACTGGAACTTTTTCAAGGAAACGAAAAATAACACAGTCCTTTTCCTTGTCGGCGAGGATTTTACGATTTCTTGAAATAGACTTCAATACGGATGGCCACGTCACTCCATGTTTTGCTGATTCCATCTGCTCCTTTGTGAAGTTCCAAACAGGCTTCGTTGATGGAGGCAATCGCTGACTGAGCTTGCCAAGAGTCGGTGTTCATAACTGCTGTTAAGCGTATCTTTTGACCTTCAATGACATAGGTAAAAGGAAGTTTTTCTACGACGCCATTCATGGAGAAATCTACATAACCAGCTGTTTTGTCGGTGATGTAAAGTATTCCCGATAGAAAAGCAGTGTTTTTCATGACTCCAAAAAACAAGGTTTTGAGTTTGTAATCCCTTGCTTCGTTGTTGGAGTATATGCTACTGACAGGAATAGAGAATTCAGAGCCGTTCAAGGCCTCAGTCATGCTGTTGCCTTTTTTTGGATTTTCAAGCGTCAACAAGGTGAATTTTCCACTCACAGGAACCTTGTCAGTTGTTTTATAAGCCGTCCAATTGATGGCTGTCTGAAATGGGTCAATCGAGTATTGTTTGGTCTGAGGAGCCGATTTTTTGACTGCTTTTTTACAAGAAATCAAACTTACAAAGGCGAAACTTGCAAGAAGTAGGTAAAGGAATGTATTTTTCATAAGCTTCAATTTAACTGTATTTTTCAACAAGTGCAATGTATTTTTCTTTGGCGTGTTCTGTCGTGATTCCTTTGAGTTGGTACCAAGCATTGAATTTGAATGCGTCTCTTACTCCCTGATTGGCATTGAAAGAAAAATTGTCGCCTGCAGTGGCTTGTTTGTAGTGAGCATAAAATTCTAGCATGACATCTTGCGGGAGTTTCTGAGTCATGTTGGAAGCTTTTTCAACAGCTTCTAAAAAAGATTTGTTTAAGTTTTTGCTCATCTTTCTTTCAGACGGTTTTTTAGGGCTTTTTTGTATGCTTGGCAATGATGTTTTCTGCTCCTTTTACGGTTTGGTTCAGTTTCACAACAATCTCCGAATCCAAAGGTAAGAATAAATCAACTCGGGAACCAAATTTTATAAATCCGGCATCGGTTCCTTGTTTGACAACGGCGTCTTTTTTAGCGTAATTGACAATGCGTTTGGCCAAAGCTCCTGCAATTTGACGGTACAATACCGCTCCAAAAACGGGGTTTTCAACAACGACAGTGGTGCGTTCGTTTTCTTCAGAGGCTTTGGGGTGCCAAGCTACTAAAAATTTTCCAGGGTGGTATTTGCTGAATTTTACCAAGCCACTCAATCCATAGCGCGTCACATGTACGTTCAAAGGCGACATAAAGATAGATACCTGAATGCGTTTGTCTTTGAAGTATTCTTTTTCAAAAACCTCTTCAATCACAACGACTTTTCCGTCTACAGGAGCGACCACATGCCCATCTCCTTCAACGGTATGTCTCTTAGGGTTTCTAAAAAATTGAAGAATGATGACGAGTAGCAAAAATAAGGCCCCGTAGAGCGTGTATTGCAGCCAGGAAAGCCCTACAAAGCGATCGGTTAGTAGAAATCCAGTTGTGACGACTGCCAATGCAATGGCGATGCTGTTAAATCCTTCTTTATGAAACATAGGTGTGGGTAATTTTTAAAAATAAATAAACAATGGGTGCAGCAAAAATAACGCTGTCGAGACGGTCAATGATGCCTCCGTGTCCGGGAATGAGATTTCCAGTGTCTTTGACACCTATGTGTCTTTTAAACATAGAGGCAATCAAATCTCCTAGCACTCCAAAAACACTTATTAAAACTGCAATTCCAATCCATTGAGCTGAAGTCAAAAAATCGAATTGAAAGGACATCAAGTAGGCGAGTAGTAAAGTCATGAAAACACCTCCGGCAAAACCTTCAATAGTTTTTTTAGGCGAAATGCGTTCCATCAATTTGTGTTTTCCAAAACTGATGCCCGACAAATAGGCGAAAGTGTCACTGCTCCAGATCAACACAAAGAACCCTAGGAGTAGTTGGCCGTTGTAGCTGTTTTGAGGGTTTGTAAAAGGTATTTTTTGGAGGTACAGAAAAGGAACACAGACATAGGTAAGAACCAATACAAATTTTCCAAGTTCACTGACAGAGCGGTCATTATTTTTAAACAATTGAGTGATGAAAAGGATTGAACCTCCGAGTATTAAGAGTCCATCAATCACAAGTTCCTGATTTGTCTCTACAAAAGGCAGTTGTTTGAGGTAAAGTAAACTGGCAATTCCATAAATGCTGAAATTTTGAACCGTTAACATTTTGGAAAACTCAAAAATTGCGAGTATCATAAAGATGTAGAGCAGCCCCAAAAGCACATACGAGTTGTACAGTGTTGCACTGACGAGTAGGAGGACGAATACAGCACCTGAAAGTGCTCTTATAAGGAGGTTGCTCATGGCTTATAGGTCTTCAAATAAGAGCAAGTACAAATTTTTTGTATTGCTGTTTTCACTTGACAAAAAATTATCAACATCACGGTCAGGTGCATAATTCTTAATCGCACAAATATTTGTTGGAATGTTTGTTTTGAAATTGCTTTTGATTCCTCTCAGTCCTTCACCCATGTTTTTGACAAATTGGCTCGTCTTGGCAAACACAATAAAATCATCTGAAAGGTTTGGTAATTTTTGGTCTTTGATTTGATTGGAGCTCAGCATGATACTTCCCGAGTTTGAGATCAAATATTCACAGCTGCTTAAAATAGGGGTTTTCTTGGAACAATCTGTGTTTACTTCAACCGACAAGGTGTCTGTATATTCTGAAAGATTTTCAGTGTCCAAACAGGTGATGTTGGTCCAGTTGTTTTCGTCCAAAATACCCACCAAGTTTTCGGTGATATCTTCTTTGGAAGTGCAATACAAAAACCGGCCTCCTTTGTCGATAAAATTATGAACAAACAATTCGTCCATTTCCATTTTAATCTGCTGCTTTTCAAGCAGCATTTCTTCATCAGATTTTTTCTGTTTATCGAATAGTTTGTTGAAAAATTTCATACACGTTTTTCTTTGTGATTTCTTGAAATTACAATTCGTTGTTTTCTTCGGAGACACTTTCTGTTTGTGAAGCTTCTTTTGCTTCAAAAGGTCTTTTGCCAAAAATAGCCACCAAGTCGTCCTTGAAAATGACTTCTTTTTCTAGGAGCAATTCTGCCAAGGTTGTTAGTTTGTCTTTGTGTTCTGTCAAAATTTCAATTGCTCTTTGGTATTGGCTCTCGATGATGTTAGAAATCTCTTCATCAATCACTTTAGCGGTTTCTTCGCTGTAAGGCTTGGAAAAGCTGTATTCTCCTTGCCCAGAAGAATCGTAATAGGTGATGTTTCCAATTTTGTCATTCAGCCCGTAGATGGACACCATCGCTTTGGCTTGCCGCGTCACTTTTTCTAAGTCGTTCAAAGCTCCTGTAGATATTTTGTCAAACATCACTTTTTCGGCTGCCCTACCCGCCAAGGTAGCACACATCTCGTCCAACATTTGTTCCGTTTGAACAATCATTCTCTCTTCCGGAAGGTACCAAGCAGCACCCAAGGATTGTCCTCTTGGTACGATGGTTACTTTTACAAGTGGAGCAGCATGTTCCAACATCCAACTAGCGGTGGCGTGACCTGCTTCGTGGTAGGCAATCGTTTTTTTCTCTTTTACAGAGATGATTTTGTTTTTCTTTTCCAACCCACCAATGATGCGATCAACAGCGTCTAAAAAGTCTTGGTTTTGAATTTTTTTGTTTCCTTTTCGGGCAGCAATCAATGCCGATTCGTTGCACAAATTGGCGATGTCAGCACCTGAAAAACCTGGTGTTTGCTGGGATAAGAATTCTGAATCTACATTTTTTCCTAATTTGAGGGGTTTCATATGAACTTCAAAAATGGCTTTGCGCTCGTTCAAATCCGGTAGATCCACAAAAATTTGACGGTCAAATCGACCTGCTCTCATCAAAGCTTTGTCCAAGACATCTGCTCTGTTGGTTGCTGCCAAAACGATGACATTGGTATCGGTTCCAAAACCGTCCATTTCAGTCAACAATTGATTCAAAGTGTTTTCTCTTTCATCATTCCCGCCGGTCATGTTGTTTTTTCCACGTGCTCTACCGATGGCATCAATTTCATCGATAAAAATAATTGATGGCGACTTTTGTTGTGCTTGCTTGAACAAGTCACGTACACGAGAAGCACCGACACCGACAAACATTTCGACAAAATCAGAACCCGAAAGGGAGAAGAATGGCACACCAGCCTCGCCCGCAACAGCTTTCGCTAACAAGGTTTTTCCCGTTCCCGGAGCACCAACCAAAAGGGCCCCTTTAGGAATTTTTCCACCCAAGGAAGTGTATTTTTCAGGTGTTTTTAAAAAGTCAACGATTTCTTGAACTTCTTCTTTGGCACCTTGAAGGCCTGCCACATCTTTGAAAGTCACTTTTACTTTTTGATCTTGGTCAAAAAGTTTTGCTTTTGATTTGCCAATGTTGAAAATTTGTCCTCCTGCACCTCCTGAACCGGATCCACCTGACATGCGACGCATAAAGAAAATCCATAGGCCAATCAAGAAGATAAAAGGCAAGTAGGCCAAAATGGAATCGAATAAATCTGTTTGTTCGTCATTCATTTTGTCGAATTCCAAACTGTTGGCTGTTTTTGCTTCTTCCAACTTTTTTTCAAAGTTTTGAAGATCTCCAAAATTGTATTCAAAAACCGGGGCATTTTTATTAAAAAAGCTGGAATTCGTTACTTTTTTATAGACCTCATTCGACAAGGCTTCTTCTTTGATGTAAATTTGAGCAACCGTTTTGTTGAGAATGACAATTTTAGAAATGTCATTACTTTCTAAAATGGTTTCAAATTTGTTTTGTGAAATTTCGCGTTGCACCAAATTGCCACTGTTGAAGTATTGAAATATAAGAAAGAGCAAAAACAAACCTCCGTAAATCCAATAAAAATTAAATTTAGGTTTGAAGTTGGAATCCTTGAAATTACTTTTGGGTTTGGTGTTTTTATTGGTAGCCATTTTTTGAATCTGCTTAAGAATGAATTAAAGTGAAGAAGAAATTTTAGTAACCTTGGCATCGCCCCAAAGGCTTTCGATGTCATAAAAATCTCTGATGTGTTTTTGGAAGATGTGAACCACCACATTGACATAGTCAATCAACACCCATTCCGCGACAGATTCTCCTTCGACGTGCCACGCCTTCTCTTGAGCTTCTTTTCCGACCACTTTTTGGATGGCTCCTGAGAGCGCCTTGACTTGTGTGTTTGAATTCCCAGAACATACTATAAAATAATCACAAACGGTGTTTTCAATCTTTCTCAAATCCAACAACTGAATTTCTTCTCCTTTTACGTCTTCGATTCCTTTGATGATGGTTGAAATCAATTGATCAGTACTGATATTTTTTTTTGACATTAAATAGTATTTAATTTGCAGCAAAGTTATCACTTTTTTGCAACTAATTTGCCGATGAGAACCTTGTTTTTGTTATATTTTACGAATGAAGAGAATCAAACTTGATGCCATTGAATCCACAAACACCTTTTTAAAAGACTTGGTGGCGCATGCTCGGTTGGAAGAACCCACGGTAGTGACTGCAGAGATGCAGACCAAAGGCCGCGGTCAGGTGGGGGCTTCATGGGAGTCGGAGCCGAGTAAAAACCTCTTGTTCAGTGTGTTTGTGGTTCCTGAGGAACTGCTTTTCAAAGAGGCCTTTTTTTTGAGTTACGCCGTTTCCTTAGCCCTGCATTCGACATTGGCTTCTTATTCGATTGCCAAACTTTCGGTGAAATGGCCGAACGACATTCTGTCAGGTTCTTCGAAACTGGGTGGGATATTGATTGAAAATAGTTTTCGTGCAGGTACATTGAAACACAGCATCATAGGAGTTGGACTGAATGTCAATCAAGTAGAATTTTCCCCGTCGCTTTCGAATGCAAGTTCCTTAAAAACGATTTTAGGAACAGACGTTGACCGCGAAGCACTGTTGCAATCCTTGCTGGAGAACATTCAAACTCAAGTTCTAAATTGCAGGCCAGAAAACTTTGAAAAAATAAAAGAGAACTACACATCTTTATTGTACAAACAGGGAATTCCTTCTATGTTTAAAGAACCTTCTGGCAATGTTTTTATAGGGAAAATTGTCGGTGTGTCTTCTGTTGGAAATCTTCAAATCGAACTTGAGAACGAAAGCATTCGTACATTTGGATTGAAAGAAGTTGAACTGATCAAATAGAAAAAATCAACTGGAGTATTTTATATTTTTTCGATGTTGTCTATCAGCGTATTGATAAAATGAGTCAATGGTTTGGTGACCATCATACGCATCATGGGATTGAAATCTCCCTGAAAAGTCAAGTGAATTTTTGAAGACCCCGCTTCTTCCTCAATGGAAGAGGTCAAGGTAAAACGCAGTTTGTTGCTTGCCGCTCCTAAGACAATTGTTTTGTTGGGTATTGTTTCTTTCAAGACCAAGCGAATTTCTGGCATCCCTTTTAGTGCAAAGACAAAAGAATCCCCGTCTATTTGAAATTTTTCAGTGCTTTCGGGCATCAATTGCTCGTAGTTGGAAAGCGTTGACAAAAAAGAAAAAACTTCTTGAGGACTTTTAGAGACCACAACGGTTCTGCTTTCTAGATTTAGAGACATTTTGGATGTTTTAGATTACTGGTTCCAGGTACTGGGTTCTTTTCGCCAAAGTTTTAAAGTTTCCAATTGGTCTTTGGAAACGAAGTTTTCGGCAACCGCCAATGCGATCAAATGTTCGTAATTGCTCAAAGTAGTCAATTCGACATTCAACGCTTCGAAATTTTCATCTGCAATTCCAAATCCGTAGGTAAAGATGGCGAGCATTCCCAGGACATTGACATTGGCTTTGTTCAAAGCCTCAACAGCGTGCAAGCTGCTTTTTCCGGTACTGATCAAATCTTCAATCACGACCACATTGCTGCCAGCAGGTAAAAATCCTTCAATTTGATTTTGACGTCCGTGTTTTTTAGCTTCGGGTCTGACATAGACAAAAGGCACTTCCAGTTCCTGTGCGACCAACATGCCGATGGCAATGGCACCAGTGGCAACTCCAGCGATGACATCGGGTTTTCCGTATTTTTCAAGTACAATTTGAGACATGCTTTTCATTAAAAATGTCCGAACCTCAGGATAGGAAAGGGTGATGCGATTGTCACAATAAATAGGCGATTTCCATCCAGAAGCCCATGAAAACGGGTTTTCGGGTTCCAGTTTGATTGCTTTTGTTTGTAAAAGTAATTTGGCGGTAGCTTTTGCTGTATCTTTGTTCAAAATCATCCTACAAATGTATAAAGTTTTTATGAATGATTGCCCAATTATACTGACAGATTTTTTGCCAAAAAATCCTGTAGGAAGGGTCTTGGATTTCAAAGAAGCATCCCTTGAAAAAATGCTCTCTTTGCTTGAGGATAATCCCAAAAAGGGACTGTGTTTGTACACTTCCAATTTGGAGAGTGCTTGGGCCACCTTCAAGACTTGGTTTCGAATGTTGGAAGCTGCAGGTGGAATGGTTTTGAATGCCAAAGAAGAAACACTGTTTATCTACCGTTTTGACAAATGGGATTTGCCGAAAGGACATTTGGAAAAAGGAGAGCATAAAACTGCAACGGCTTTGAGAGAAGTAGAAGAAGAATGTGGTGTTCAAGGGCTTTGCATTGAGAGAGAGTTGCAGACCACTTATCATATTTTTCAATACAAAAGTGAACTGCGCTTGAAAGTGACCTATTGGTTTTTAATGAGAACTACCCACAATGGGGCTTTGGTTCCCCAAAAAGAAGAAGGCATTCAAAAGGCCGTTTTTAAAAACAAACGAGAAACTGCCGTTGCACTGGAAAACACTTATGCAAATATCAAATTGCTATTTCCGCCCATTTGATCTCTTGAAGTCCTTATGTTTTTTCAAAGCCTTATTGAGTCTTTGAAAAAGGATTCGATTTTGGGTTTCCAAATTCTTAGCCATAAATATGCTTGTCATTGCAAATAATAGCCCTATTTTTGCAGTCCATTAAAAGCAGCTACAATGACAGAATTTATCAGAAAAATAGCCCAAAATCCTAAAGACGATGTATTGGCAGGGATGACTGTTTCACTCGCGATGATTCCCGAAGTCGTCGCCTTTGCTTTCGTAGCACAAATCGACCCATTGGTGGCGTTGTCAGGTGCTTTTATGATTGGTTTGATCACAGCCGTTTTTGGAGGCAGACCGGGGTTGATTTCCGGAGCGGCAGGGGCCGTAGCCGTTATTTTTGTTCACCTCATTGCTGAAGGCCATACCAAGGGAATGCTTTTTGATGCGCCGATTGACAACATGGGGTATTTTTATCTATTGGCTGCTGTTGTGTTGATGGGACTTATACAAGTTGCTGCAGGTCTGTTGAAATTAGGACGTTTTGTGCGTTTGATCCCACATCCCGTGATGATGGGTTTTGTGAATGGATTGGCAATTGTCATTTTTTTAGCACAAGTGCGTATGTTTTCTCACAAAGAGTTGCAGGTTTCAACGGAGGGAGTCAAAGAGTACCTCAACATCCCCATGATTGGAACCGAACTCTATACAATGTTGGGTTTGGTTGGCTTTACGATGGTCATTATTTGGTTGTTGCCAAAAATAACCACCAAAATACCGGCTGCTCTGACAGCCATCTTGGCAACCACTGCGCTGGTAGTTTTTGGAGGCTTGGATGTCAGCACTGTTGGTTCATACATCATCGAAGGTGGTGGTGAAGGGCTGAAAGGAGAGTTTCCAACACCCAACAAGGAGTTGTGGAGCAACCTCCCTTTTAATCTGGATACCTTTTTATTTATCCTTCCCTATGCTTTTTTGGCCGCATCCGTGGGCTTGATTGAATCTTTGATGACCATGAACTTGGTCGATGATTTGACAGAAACCCGAGGAAATGGAAACCGCGAATGTGTGGCACAAGGTGCTGGAAATATCGTCAGTGGTTTGTTTGGTGGTACTGGAGGTTGTGGGATGATTGGACAGACTGTCATCAATATCAATGCAGGTGGTCGGGGAAGACTTTCTGGAATTACGATGGCTTTGACGCTGTTGACCTTTATTTTATTTACAGATCAGTACATTGAGCAAGTACCAATTGCTGCTTTGGTAGGGGTCATGTTTATGATGGTCATTGAAACCTTTGCTTGGTCGAGTTTTCGCGTCCTTCGAAAAATTCCACTTTCGGATGCAGTGGTGCTGATTGTAGTTTCTGCGGTGACTGTTGTTTTTGATTTGGCAATCGCTGTGTTTATCGGGGTCATCATTTCGGCTTTGGTTTTTGCTTGGGAAAATGCGACCAAAATTAGAGCACGCAAACGCATCAAAGACGACGGGACAAAAACGTATGAAATTTGGGGACCTCTCTTTTTTGGTTCTGTAACTGGATTTCTTGAAAAGTTTGATGTAAAAAATGATCCAGACAAGGTGGAAATTGACTTTGTTGAATCTCGTGTCAGTGATTATTCAGCCATTGAGGCCATCTCTATCATTGTAGAAAAATACGATGCCGCAGAAAAATCGATCAAATTGAAACATTTGAGTGCTGAATGCAAACAGTTGCTTTACAAATCTGATGACAAGTTTTACAAGGTCATCGAAGAAGATATCGATGATCCACGTTATCACTTGGCTGCCGATCCAGAAAAATTTTCAAAAGCAATTTTGTCTAAAAAGTCATTCTAACAAACAAATGCTGCGATACTTTAATTTGTACTTCCATTACTTGAGAAGGACTGGCTTGTTTCATTTTTTGGCTTCCAACCTCTTGAAGTTGGTGCTCGCCATTGCTATTTTAATTGGCGCCTTGTTTTTGATGGAAAGCTATGTCATCTCCATCAAAGAAATTTTTTCACTGCTGGTACTCAATGTGTCGACGGGACTCGTTTTTGCGATTTTTGTTGTTTCTGAATCGCTTTTAGGACTCCTTCCTCCAGACCTGTTCATCTTATGGTCCAAGGAATTGAGCAATCAACTCCAATGGAATCCTTGGTGGTTGCTTGTGATTTTGGCCTTGCTTTCCTATTTAGGAGGTATGGTTTCTTATTTTTTAGGAATGAAAATCATTCACATTCCCAGCATACACAACTGGTCATTTAAAAAATACGGGGCGTTGTTTGCGAACTTAAAAAAATGGGGAGGTTTTTTTGTGGTGGTCTCTGCCTTGTTGCCAGTTCCTTTTGCGGTGGTTATGCTGATTTGCGGTGCAACCCAATACCCTCTAAAATGGGCAACTGTTTTAGCACTTTTTCGTTTTGTACGCTTTTTTGGATATGCCTTGTTTCTGTTTGAATTGGTCTAAGTATTGACAATTCCTTCAGGAAGCAGGAGGGAAGCATCTCCATTGTTTCTTAAGATGTCCCGAACGATGCTGGAACTGATAAAAGAGGTTTCAGCACTGGTCAGTAAAAACACCGTTTCAATACCCGATATTTTTCTATTGGTGATGGCAATCGCTTTTTCAAATTCAAAATCTGCCGGATTTCTCAGGCCACGTAAGATAAAATGAGCGTTGACCGATTTGCAAAAATCCACTGTCAATCCTCGGTAAGTTTTAAGGGTGATTTTCTTTTCACCCGCAAAGGTCTTTTCGATAAAAGCGATTCGTTCTTCTAAAGAAAACATGTAGTTTTTTTCAGCGTTTACGCCAACAGCGATCACTATTTCATCAAAGAGCGGCAAGGCTCTGTTGATGATGTCTACATGCCCCAATGTGATGGGGTCAAAAGACCCTGGAAATACGGCTTTTTTCATGACTTTGCTTGATAGAGATGTTCAAAGATAGCGTTTCTTTGGAAGATTTTCTGTTTTGTTGTTTTTTCAACTTCTAGAAAAGGTTTTTTTATCCTACTTGTTTCAAGCCAATGAATTCAAATTAAACGTTTTTATTACAGTTCTGCTTCTTTGATAAAACCCTCGTACTCGAAGAAGAAGCGTTCAAAGAGGGACATTTTTTCGTTGAAAAATTCAAAAGCTTTTGGCCAGGTGTTTTTGTTGTAGATGTTAAAGGGGCTTGGAAGTGCTGTGTATATGCGCGATACTTCCTTGCCAGATGCGACCCTGTAGTTTTCGGAAAACACGATTTCAGGCAGGTAATTTTCTGTGAGGATGGGTTGCAGTGCTTGGAGCTGTTCGTAGAGCAAGGTGCGTTTGGCATCGCTCTTGGGCGCGATGTCTAAGAGCACCAATGCAGCATTCCGATCTGCATGAAATTTAAAAGAAAACCCTTTTATTTTGGTGTTGTATAGGAGCCATTTTTTTGGAAAGGATTTGGCAAATGAAAGCCAAAATTCTTTTCTGACCAGTGCTGCTTCTTCTTTAGAGAACATCTCGTGATTTATGGAGTGGGTTAGGAGTCTAATTTTTTTGTAAAAGTAAAAAAAAATAGCGCCGTTGCAGTTTTGCAATGACGCTATTTTAGAATGGTTTTACTTTTTGATTATTTGATCATTTCATAACTGCGTTTGATAAATTTCGTCAGCTCTTCCCCATGAAGAAGGTTTTGAGACAGTTTAGCGAGGTCAAAAGCTTGGCCGATCAAACGGTTTTGCTTTTTTGCTGTCTTGGTGTCGAGAATTTCACGAATCAACTCGTTGTTGGTGTTGACCACGAGGTTGTACATTTCTGGCATGTTTTCCATTCCAAACATTCCGCCACCGCCTCCTGACTGGCTCATTTCTTTCATTCGTCTCATAAACTCAGGAACGGTAATGCTAAATGGATTGGCATTGGAATCCAAGGCTTCCAACTGCACTGTATAGCTCTCTTTAGGTACATTTGCTTCGATCAGGGGTTGCAAGCTTTCTTTTTCTGCATCTGACAATTTGCTGATTTTTGTTTCGTCTTTTTTGATCAAGTTGTCTACATGGTCAGAATCAACACGTGTAAATTTCACTTTCTCATTGCTTCCTTCCAATTTTTGCATCAAATGCGATACGATTGGTGAATCCAACAACAAAACCTCGTAGCCTTTTTCTTTGGCCTCTTCAATATAGCTGTGTTGAGCTTCCTTGTTGGCTGCGTACAAAACAATGAGATTTCCGTCTTTGTCAGTTTGCAAATCCTTTGTCTTTTCTTTCAATTCCTCCAACGTAAAGAAGGTTTCATCTACCGTAGGGAACAAAGCAAATTTTTGTGCTTTTTCATAAAACTTGTCGTCTGACAACATCCCGTATTCGATGATGACTTTGATGTCATTCCATTTTTGCTCAAAATCTGTTCGGTTGTTTTTAAACAATGAGCTCAGCTTGTCGGCAATTTTTTTGGTGATGTATCCCGAAATCTTTTTGACTGCGCCATCGGCTTGGAGGTAAGACCGCGACACGTTCAATGGGATGTCTGGTGAATCGATGACTCCTTTTAGCATTTGCAAAAAGTCAGGCACAATTCCTTCTACGTTGTCGGTGATAAAAACTTGGTTTTGATAGAGTTGGATTTTGTCCTTTTGAATGTCCATGTTTCTGCTCAATTTTGGAAAGTACAAGATTCCTGTCAAATTGAACGGATAGTCGACATTCAGGTGAATGTGGAACAAAGGTTCTTCCATTTGCATGGGATACAACTCGCGGTAGAAAGCGTTGTAATCACCTGCTTCTAAATCAGCAGGTTTTTTTGTCCAAGCTGGGTTTACATTGTTGATAATACTATCAACCGTAATTTGCTTGTGAGGTTCCGTAGTTTCTTTCCCGTCTTTATCTGTTGTTGTTTGCGGAGTAAATTCAGGATCGTTTATTTCTTTGGTTCCAAATTTAATTGGAATTTGATTGAAACGGTTGTATTTGTTTAGCAATTCTGTGATTTTAGAATCTTCTAAGAAATCCAAAGAATCCTCAGCGATGTGAAGCACAATTTCAGACCCTCTTGTTTCTTTTTCTACCGGTTCAATCTCATAATTGGGAGATCCATCACAAGACCATTTGACGGCTGCAGCGTCTTTGTAAGACTTGGTGATGATTTCTACCTTGTCGGCTACCATAAAAGCGGAATAGAATCCCAATCCAAAATGACCGATGATTCCTGAATCTTCTACTTTGTCCTTGTATTTGTCGATAAATTCCTCTGCCCCAGAGAAGGCAATTTGGTTGATGTATTTTTCCACTTCCTCTTCGTTCATTCCAATTCCTTGGTCGATGATGCGAAGTGTTTTGGCTTCCTTGTCAGCAATCACTTCAATTTGGGGATTTCCGTATTCTTCGCTGCCAGCTTCTCCCATTGCGATCAGGTGTTTCATTTTGGAAGTTGCGTCTGTCGCATTCGAAATCAATTCTCTTAAAAAGATTTCATGATCCGAGTACAAGAATTTTTTGATCAGGGGGAAAATATTTTCCACAGACACATTGATATTTCCTTTTGCCATAATGATAGGTATTAATGTTTTTAGTTTGTTATTAGTTAATGCCTGCTATTGAGCAAATAAAATACCAAACTTTCTTTTGTGACGTGAAGACAGATTGAACTGACAAGATGACGTATTGAAACCGTGAAATAAGACTTTTGGTTATAGAAGAGGCGGATTTATATTTTCAAGCAACTTGTTTTTTAGGAATTGTAATGGGCCATATAGAAGGGAACTTTTAAAGCCTCTGGTCCTTTGAGCATGTGGGGATAAAAATATTTGTATTTTTTTAAAAAAACCATTTGTGAAGCCCAAAAGGTTTTGTATATTTGCCCTCGGTTTTAGCGCATGGTTTTAGTGCCTATGCTAATCATAATTACAAAGATTTTTAAGACACACGATAATGAGTAAAAGAACATTCCAGCCATCAAAAAGAAAAAGAAGAAACAAACACGGTTTCAGAGAAAGAATGGCTTCCGCCAATGGACGTAAAGTTTTGGCAAGAAGACGTGCGAAAGGAAGAAAGAGACTTTCAGTTTCGTCTGACCCTAGACCGAAGAAATAATGAATTTATATTCTACAAATAAGGTGTTGCTATTTTTTTAGTAACACCTTTTTTTTGAATATATTTACAACGAAAAATTAAAAGAGTACTAAATATCAAGGAAGAGTAGCCGAATTTACTGCACACAAGAAAGGCAATCTTTTGCTACTTATCTGAAAACGAATTGACAGCATGCCAAAAAAAGACAACCTCAAATCGATTTTAATCATAGGTTCTGGACCTATCATCATTGGACAAGCCTGCGAGTTTGATTACTCGGGTTCTCAATCCATCAGGTCACTAAAAGAAGAAGGAATTGAAGTGACTTTGATCAATTCAAATCCAGCGACTATTATGACGGATCCGTCATTGGCGGACAATGTGTATTTGAAACCCTTGACCACCAAGTCCATTATTGAAATTTTAAAAAAACATCCCAATATCGATGCTGTACTGCCAACAATGGGAGGACAGACGGCTTTGAACTTGTGTATTGAAGCCGATGAAAAAGGAATTTGGGAAGATTTTAATATTCAGATGATCGGTGTAGACATTGATGCCATCAATGTGACCGAAGACAGAGAGCAATTTCGAGAATTGATGCTGAAAATTGGAGTTCCAATGGCGCCCCAGGCAACAGCAACTTCTTTTTTGCAAGGAAAAACGATTGCTCAAGAGTTTGGTTTTCCTCTGTGCATCCGTTCTTCTTTTACCTTAGGAGGAGCTGGAGCTGCCATCGTTTACAATGAAGAAGATTTTGACGATTTATTGTACAACGGATTGGAAATTTCACCGATTCATGAGGTAATGATTGACAAAGCCATGATGGGATGGAAAGAATACGAATTGGAATTGTTGCGTGATGCAAATGACAATGTAGTAATTGTTTGTTCTATTGAAAACATGGACCCAATGGGAATTCATACGGGTGACTCTATTACCGTTGCTCCGGCAATGACTTTGAGTGATTCTACTTTCCAAAAAATGCGTGATATGGCAATACATATGATGCGTTCTATTGGAGATTTTGAAGGTGGATGTAACGTGCAATTTGCAGTTTCTCCGGATGAGAAAGAAGATATTATTGCAATTGAAATCAATCCACGTGTATCGCGTTCTTCAGCATTGGCATCAAAAGCCACAGGGTATCCAATTGCAAAAATTGCCACTAAATTAGCTTTAGGTTATCACTTAGATGAATTGAACAATCAAGTAACAGGAAATACTTCTGCTTTATTTGAACCTACCTTGGATTACGTCATTGTAAAAATTCCTCGTTTCAATTTTGATAAATTTGAAGGAGCAGATAGAACTTTAGGCTTGCAAATGAAAGCAGTTGGTGAAGTCATGGGTATTGGACGTTCTTTTCAAGAAGCATTGCACAAAGCAACCCAGTCATTAGAAATCAAACGCAACGGTTTGGGAGCTGATGGAAAAGAAGAAACCCATTACGATACGATCATTTCGAAGCTGACAAATGCTTCTTGGGATCGCGTGTTTTCAATTTATGATGCAATTAAAGCAGGAATATCACTAAAGAAGATCTATGACATCACAAAGATTGACATGTGGTATTTAAAACAATATGAAGAATTGTTTGCCTTGGAAAAAGAAATTTCTTCATTCAAACTAGAGACCCTTTCTAAAGACTTGCTTTTGGAAGCAAAGCAAAAAGGATATGGTGATAGACAAATTGCACATATGCTAGGTTGTTTAGAATCCGAAGTGTACAATAAAAGAGAAGAATTGAATATCAATAGAGTGTATAAATTGGTAGATACTTGTGCCGCAGAATTTGAAGCACAAACACCTTATTTCTATTCTACTTTTGAAAATACGATGACAGTTGCTGGTGGTCAACCCTATGCCTCCAATGAGTCGATTGTCACAGCAAAGAAAAAAGTTGTGGTATTGGGATCAGGTCCCAATCGAATTGGACAGGGAATCGAATTTGATTACTGTTGTGTCCATGGGGTATTGGCTGCCAAAGAAGCAGGCTATGAAACCATCATGATCAACTGCAATCCTGAAACGGTTTCTACTGATTTTGACACGGCTGATAAATTGTATTTTGAGCCCGTATTTTGGGAGCATATCTACGACATCATCAAACATGAAAAACCAGAAGGTGTGATCGTACAATTGGGAGGTCAAACGGCTTTGAAATTGGCGGAAAAACTAGAGGCTTATGGAATTAAGATTTTAGGAACTAGCTTCGAAGCCTTGGATTTGGCAGAAGACAGAGGACGTTTTTCAGACATGTTGACTTCTTTGGACATTCCTTTTCCAAAATTTGGAATTGCTACGAATGCTGACGAAGCTTTGGAAATTGCAGACACCTTGGATTTTCCAATCTTAGTTCGCCCTTCTTATGTGTTGGGTGGACAAGGAATGAAAATTGTCATCAATAAAGAAGAATTGGAACAACACGTGGTCAGCTTGTTGCGTTCCATTCCTGGAAACAAATTGCTGTTAGACCATTATTTGGACGGAGCTATTGAGGCAGAAGCAGATGCAATTTGTGACGCCGATGGAAATGTTTACATCATTGGTATTATGGAGCATATTGAGCCATGTGGTGTGCACTCAGGAGATTCCAATGCTACATTGCCGCCTTTTAATTTAGGAGATTTGGTGATGCAACAAATCAAAGAACACACGCATAAAATAGCGGTAGCGTTAAAAACCGTTGGACTGATCAACATTCAATTTGCCATTAAGGACGATACGGTTTACATTATCGAAGCCAATCCAAGAGCCTCTCGTACGGTTCCTTTTATTGCAAAAGCATACGGCGAGCCTTATGTAAATTACGCAACAAAAGTAATGCTAGGCGTGAATAAAGTTACCGACTTTGACTTCAACCCCAAGCTAGAAGGTTACGCTATTAAGCAACCTGTATTCTCTTTCAATAAATTTCCGAACGTTGATAAAAAGCTCGGTCCTGAGATGAAATCTACGGGAGAGAGTATTCTGTTTATCGACGACTTGAAAGACGATGCTTTCTACGAGTTGTACTCAAGAAGAAAAATGTATTTGAACAAATAAGTACCGCACATCAAACCAAAAAGAGCTTCCATTAGGAAGCTCTTTTTGGTTGGTTTTTTTTGTGCTCTTATTCTATGATAAGGGATTGTTGGAAGTTGATTTCCTCTAAATGATAACGGATTTGGTAGGTTCCTGAAGCCAAATCACTTGTGTTAATTTTGTTCTGTCCCGCTTGCAATTGGTCTTTCTTTAGCAAGCGACCCTCGTTGTTGAACAACTCGAACAAAACTCCAGTATGGTCTGATGGGATGTCTACAAAAAACGCGTCTTTTGTAGGATTGGGATAAGAACTCATCTTTCCTTTTCCTGTAGCGTCGACGCCTGAAAGCGTCATGGCTGAGGAGCTGGCTGTGGTGACTTGATCGTTGGAGCTACCACTGCCGTTTCCTGCCACACTGGCGGCATAAAATTCGATGGGGCCTTGGTCTGTATCCGGAGAAGTCCACGTAAATTCCCATTTTCTGCTAGCCGAATTGTCGTGGGTTACATGCTGTCCACCGTCAACCAAATGTGAATTGGTACCAGCGGCAAAACTTCCGGTATCTGTATAGTCACTTGTGCGTTCCGATACAATTTGAAAACCGTGGTTGTTGGCAGTAGATCCGATCACTTCCACAGTGATGTTGTAAGAAGTGTTCAGGGCATAGCCACCAGAAGGAATGTCAGTAAGGATGTCTAAGGAGGCGCCGTAATTTGACGACCCACCATGACAGGCGGTACAAGTAGTACCGTTCCCTCCGGGAGAACCACTGTAAGCACCAGTTTTTCCTGAGGAATTAGAAAGAAATAACAAAGAAAAGATGGGGGTTGCCATCAGTGCGATTTTAAAGAAAGTAGATTTTTTCATGGGGATTGTTTTTTATTCAAGAAGGTATCCGTTGTCGATCCAGTTTTTGATCAACTCTTTTTCAGCTGCTGACAAATTATAACTTTTTGGCATTTGATTTGTTTCAATTTGATTCCACGAACCGGAGTAAATAAATCCATCTTTGACTTCTTGGAAAGTAGACAGTGCGATGCCGGCTGATTTGCTGCTGCTCGAATGACAGCCAGAAGTAGCACAATTGTTGTCAATGATTGTTTTGACATCATTGGTATAGGTGGCTTTGGATTGTGGTTCTGGTTCGTTATCTTTAATGGGGTCGGTTAATTCCGAATCAGAAGCGGAAGAACACGCTGTAAAAAGGAGTGTGAAAAAAAACAAAAAAAATGGAAAGTAGGTGCGTTTCATATATGAGGCTTTGTGAACTGATAAACGTCTCAAAAGATACATAAAAAAAAACAATTCAACACCGTTATTTTCAATTGCACTTGTGTTTCGATACCTTTGCTCATAAAATTTATTCAGATGAACATCATACTCTACGATGGCGCTGTTCGCAACCAATTGTTGCCTTTTACTTACACACGGCCTGTTTGTGAGCTTCGCATTGGAATTTTAACCATCAAAGAAAAGTGGGAATTGTTTTTAGGAACCACTGCAACCATTCTCACGGAAGCGTATTTGGAAGAAAAATTTCCAATGTTGGAACTGGAACAAAATGTGTTTGTAGATGCGGCTGTATTGCCGACTCCTTCTTTGGCAGCGCAAATCAAGTCTTTGAAACAAAACCAACTTTTGGCAAGAGGTGAAGAGGTCATCGCTTTTTACACGATGGAAAGTCAAGACGCTGTAGATTTTGACCTTTACGAAGTGGTGGAATGCAGAGCACCTCTTGTTCGCTTGGAAGGCTTGACCTGTTTGTATGCAAAAAATGATTGGGCCTTGCGTGCGGATTTTGAATTGCTGACGGAAGGTAGCAATTCGCAAACCATCTCCAAAACCAACCGAGTACTTTGTCCAGAAAACATTTACATTGAAGAAGGTGCTGTGGTGGAATACGCAACCTTAAATGCCAGTTCCGGCCCGATTTATATTGGAAAAGATGCTGTTGTGATGGAAAACACCTCCATCAGAGGTCCTTTTTCATTGGGCGAACAATCGGTTTTAAAGATGGGAACAACCCTCTATGGAGCGACCACAATCGGACCGAAATGTACTGTAGGAGGGGAGGTGAAAAATTCAGTAATTTTTGAAAATTCCAACAAAAGCCATCATGGATATTTGGGGAATTCTGTCATTGGAGCTTGGTGCAATTTGGGTGCGGGGACTTCCGTTTCCAATATGAAAAACACCTTGAGTGAAGTTTTTTTGTGGAATGGAGCTACTGCTAAACTTGAGCCTACGGGAGAGC
>Ga0209119_1000020_pt1 | contig 156972 bp, 127 predicted proteins | sample COG_03_FD_184747 | JGI IMG/M metagenome (GOLD analysis project Ga0209119, IMG submission 184747) | Pelagic Microbial community sample from North Sea - COGITO 998_met_03 (SPAdes) (version 2) | ecosystem: Environmental > Aquatic > Marine > Neritic zone/Coastal water | place: Helgoland, sampling...
CAACCGATAAACGGATTAAGTCTTTGGTAACTCCCGTTGCTTCTTGTGAGGCATCACTTAGCTGTTGGTGTGTAGTACTTGCTGGGTGTATAATCAAAGATTTGGTGTCTCCAATATTAGCGAGTAACGAAAATAACTTTGTGGTATCGGCAATTGTTTTTGCTGCTTCAAAGCCGCCCTTCACGCCAAATGTTACGATTCCACTTTGTCCTTTAGGCAAGTACTTATCGGCAAGTGCTTTGTAAGGACTCGAATCTAAACCTGGGTAATTCACCCACTCCACATTGGCTTGCTTTTGCAACCACTGTGCCAACTCCAATGCATTTTCACTGTGTTTCTGAATTCTAACTTCTAAGGTTTCTAAGCCTTGAATGATTTGAAACGCATTGAATGGACTTAATGCAGATCCATAGTCTCTAAGACCTTCTATTCTAACTTTAGCAATAAAAGAGGCAGCTCCAATAACTTCGTTATAAATTAAGCCATGATAGCCTGCGGAAGGTTCTGTAAATTCAGGAAATTTCCCACTACCCCAATCAAAAGTACCGGCATCAATAATAGCACCTCCAAGAGCGGTTCCATTTCCGTTAATGTATTTTGTAAGCGACTGAATTACAATATTAGCGCCGTATGCAATAGGGTTTAATAAGTAAGGGGTTGCAACTGTATTATCTACAATTAATGGCACCTTGTAAGCCTTGGCTTCTTTAGATATTGCTTCAATATCCAAAACATCTAGTTTTGGGTTTCCAAGAGACTCAATAAAAAATGCTCTTGTATTTTCTTGGGCTGCTCTTTGAAAGTTTTCGGCACTAGATGGGTCTACAAACGTAGTCGTAATTCCATGTCTTGGAAGTGTTACACTTAACAGGTTGTAAGTTCCTCCATACAAACTACTTGAGGCAACAATATGATCACCTGCTTTTAATAAGGTTAATAAACTTGTTGCAATTGCTGCAGTACCTGAGGCAGTTACAACAGCCGCAATAGCGCCTTCTAAAGCTGCCAGTCGCTGCTCCAAAACATCATTTGTAGGGTTATTTATACGGCTATAAATATTACCTGGCTCGGCCAAAGCAAATAGATTAGCAGCATGGTCAGAACTGTTAAACACATACGCTGTAGATTGATAAATTGGCACGGCTCTTGTGCCTCCGTTTTCTGACACATTGTGTCCTGCATGCAACGCTTGAGTTGCGAATTTTTGTGTACTCATTTTTCTAGTTTTTTTGAGTTAATACTAATTAAACCAAAAGTCAAATGCACTTTTTGAAAGTGTACTTATTAGAAAAATGTTATTAAGAAGTCCTAATTACAGAAGTGTAATTAGGGTTTGTTATCTATCTAACTTCCGATTATTAAATCGAAAATCAAGTAGAATTTAGCACCTACTTTAACAAGTTAAAGGGTTGCTAAGGCTTCAATGGGTCTATCCCTCCGCCTTTCTTGATAACATTTCAGTAAGTTATTGAACTTTGTGAGTGCAAATATTCAATAATTAAAAGGTATAAACCAAATATTTTTCGGTAAATTTTATTTTATTTCACTTAAAGATAAATATTTTCGGTTAATTATAGATTCTACCGATTTATTTTCTATATTACTCTCAAGCCAAGACAACACATCTAAATACAAGAAAGCTCTTTTTTCATAAGGATCGTTTTCAAACACTTTAAGCTTGGTATGAAGCTTCTTAAACGCTGCTCTTAGGTCTTGAGGATAAATATCGCCTAAGCGCTTCAGAAACTTAATCATTTCTTTTTGAACCATATGAAGATCTTCCATTTTTATCAAAAACTTATACGTGCTTTTAATGAGTGAGTCAAGGTTATAATCCAGCCCTGCTTCATAATGCGCAACTAAATTTAAAATCCTAGAGAAACACAAAAGGTCTTCACGCATTTGTAGAGATTTATTGCTAATTATTTTCTCTAAGAAATCAATACACTTATGATAATCGCCGATGCCAAAATACAGACTTGCGAATTTATAATAAAAAACCATAACATGGTGTTCGTCAATGCGGCTTTTATGCTTTCGAAGCCCTTCTAGTGTATCTGGAATTAGTGGAAGCCCTTGTTTAAAGGTACCTTCCATAAAATGGGCATTGAACTTATTTGAACTAATATACAGAAAGGTAAGGCTCTCTACGTTATCGTCTTTAGGAAACCAATCTTGATTTGTAACTCTAATTAGATTGTTTAATGTATCTAAAAACTTGTCGTGTCGTCTTATGAAAAATAAAGCTTCTAATAAATTCTGGTTACCATTAAGAAAAAAGACAGGATTAAGTCGGATCATTGCAGGATACTCATGGAATAAATCTACCCATTTTTTTGAATACTTATAACATGCTAAAAAATCTTGTGTCAAGAAACTATACCATAAATAAGATTTGTAAAGCCATAATTTCTCCCTGAATCCTAATTCAGATATTTTATAATCAGGCAGCCTATCTTTAAAATACTTAGTCACTTTCTTATGCTCAGAAGCCTGTTTCACATAACCCGTTTTTAAAAATAAACCATATAACTGAAGTGCTAAATTAGACAGCTTACTGGCTAATAAATTTTGATTATTTATCTCTTTAGCTTGAACAGTTAACTCGTCTGCTCGTGTGCTAATACTTCGAGTAATATACTGAGATTCAATTACTTTCTCCAACTCTATAATTTCATTAGCAATATTTTTCTCTTCATTTGCAATGGCCAGTGACTTGGCTTTGTCTAATATTTTTAAACTTTGTGTGTAGAGCCCTTTATGGTATAAAATCGTAGCAAAGTCTAGTTGTTCGCGAATTTGAATTCTAATATTTTGGTGAGAAGGGTTTAATCGTAGGCTAATTAAAATCTGTTTATACAAATGCGCTTTTAAATTAGATAGTTGTTGCTTTTTTACAAAACCGTTTTTTAAAATTGATGTTTCATCGTACACCTTTAATTTTTGTAAAATATTGAAAAGCAATAAAAATTTAGAATCCTCATTAACACCCAAACGGCCAACATAGAGTTTAAATTGTCGTTTTTCAGATTTGGACAATGACTTTATAAGCACAAATAAATTATCTTTTTGCTCTTTAGTCATAGTATATATATTGACATATTATGTTGTATATTAGAACCTTAATTGAAATATGGCATTGTTATGCATCGTAATGCAAATATGATAACCAACTCATTTAATAGAACCAAAATATAAATTCGTACAACAATAGAAAAATTTATTCCAATAAATGTCTAACACACAAATTCAAATTTTTGACACAACGCTTCGTGACGGCGAGCAAGTCCCTGGATGTAAGCTAAATACGCCTCAAAAAATAATTATTGCAAAACAATTGGATTTGTTAGGCGTTGATGTAATTGAGGCTGGATTTCCCGTTTCAAGTCCAGGCGATTTTAAATCTGTAGAAGAAATTTCTAAAATTGTAAAAAATGCGACTGTTTGCGGCCTCACGCGTTCAGTAGAAAACGACATCAAAGTTGCCGCTGACGCTCTCAAACATGCTAAAAGACCTAGAATCCACACAGGAATTGGGACTTCAGACTCCCATATAATTCATAAATTCAAATCAAATAAAGACGCAATTATTGAGCGTGCTGTACGAGCGGTATCTTACGCAAAGTCCTTTGTTGAAGATGTAGAGTTTTATGCTGAAGACGCTGGACGAACCGACAACGAATATTTGGCGCGTGTTTGTGAAGCAGTGATAAAAGCTGGAGCAACTGTGTTAAATATCCCAGACACAACTGGCTATTGCTTACCCCATGAATATGGAGCTAAAATTAAATACTTAAAAGAAAACGTAAAGGGAATTGATAAAGCGATTATTTCTTGCCATTGTCACAATGACTTAGGACTTGCAACGGCTAATTCTATTGAAGGAATCATTAACGGCGCCCGCCAAATAGAATGTACTATTAATGGAATTGGAGAGCGCGCCGGAAATACCGCTTTAGAAGAAGTAGTGATGATTATGAAACAACATCCTTACCTAAACCTAGACACCAATATAAACACACAAATGTTATATGAAATAAGTCAATTAGTTTCTGAAAGCATGGGAATTTACACGCAACCTAACAAAGCTATTGTTGGTGCTAATGCATTTGCTCACAGTTCTGGAATTCACCAAGATGGCGTGATTAAAAATCGTGAAACCTACGAGATTATAGATCCGAAAGATGTTGGCGTCACAGAGTCGGCTATTTTACTTACTGCCAGAAGTGGCCGTGCAGCCTTAGCATACAGAGCTAAAAATGTTGGCTACGAACTTACTAAACTTGAATTAGATGTTGTCTATGCAGAATTCTTAAATTTTGCAGACACTAAAAAAGAAGTAATTGATTCCGATATTCATGAAATTATAAAAACCACTAAGATTTATAACTAAATCGAATACGCATTTATGAAAAAAACTCTATTTGATAAAGTTTGGGATACCCATGTCGTTGACACAATTCAGGACGGGCCCCAAGTGCTTTACATTGACAAGCACTTAATTCATGAGGTCACTAGCCCTCAAGCTTTTAATGAACTCGAAGAACGACAGATTCCAGTTTTTAGACCGCAGCAAATTTTAGCAACAGCTGATCACAACACACCTACTTTAGACCAACATTTACCGGTTAAGGATGAGTTATCTAGAAAACAACTTGCACAACTCTCTAAAAACTGTAACAAAAACAATATAACTCTTTATGAATTAGGTCACAAATACAATGGCATTGTACACGTAATGGCTCCAGAATTAGGGATTACTCAGCCGGGAATGACAATGGTATGTGGCGATAGTCACACCTCTACACACGGAGCTTTTGGAACTATTGCTTTTGGGATTGGAACCAGTCAAGTTGCCCAAGTATTTGCAAGCCAGTGCTTACTGCTGTCAAAACCTAAGAGCTTACGGGTTAGCGTCAATGGAAAACTTAAAAATGGAGTACTTCCTAAGGACGTGATCTTATACATAATCTCAAAATTGGGAACCAACTCTGGAACCGGTTATTTCTGCGAATATGCAGGAGATGTTTTTGAAAAAATGAGTATGGAGGGTCGAATGACTGTTTGTAATATGAGTATCGAGATGGGGGCTCGAGGCGGAATGATTGCACCAGATGAGACGACTTTTGAGTATGTAAAAGATCGACAATTCGCTCCTAAAAATGAAGAATTTAATAAAAAAGTAGACTACTGGAAAACGCTTCCTTCTGATGAAGGTGCAGCATTTGATAAAGAATATTTCTTTGACGCAGCAGACATAGAACCGATGGTTACTTACGGAACAAACCCTGGAATGGGTATCAAAATCTCTGAAACAATCCCTGTGAATAATGACCCTTCATTTCTAAAGTCATTACAATACATGAATTTTGAGGCTGGTAAATCTCTGATTAACACTCCTATAAACTTTGTGTTTATAGGGAGTTGTACAAACTCTAGAATCGAAGATTTTAGAGTCGCTGCTAACTATGTAAAAGGAAAGCATAAGGCTAAAAATGTAACTGCATGGTTAGTACCTGGTAGTAAACAAGTAGAAACACAAATTATCGAAGAGGGACTAAAAGACATTTTTAATGCCGCAGGATTTGAATTGAGACAACCAGGATGCTCTGCATGCCTAGCAATGAATGATGACAAAATTCCACAAAACGAATACTGTGTGTCTACGTCAAATAGAAATTTTGAAGGCCGGCAAGGACAAGGCTCAAGAACTATTTTGTCGAGCCCCTTAGTTGCAGCTGTAACTGCGATTGAAGGCAAAATTATAGACATCACTAAACAATTAAATTAATGGAAAAATTTAACACACACACCGATCAAGCAATTCCATTAAATATTGCTAATGTAGACACCGATCAAATCATACCAGCTCGTTTTTTAAAGGCGACTGATAAGAAAGGTTTTGGAGACAATGTATTTAGAGACTGGCGTTTTGATAAGACAGGAAAATCGGTTTCAAATTTCTCTCTCAATAACCCATTATATTCAGGAAGCATTTTAATTGCAGGAGACAACTTTGGTTGTGGTTCTAGTCGTGAACACGCGGCTTGGGCGCTTGTCGGTTTTGGATTCAAAGTAATCGTATCTAGTTTTTTTGCAGATATCTTCAAAGGTAATGCTCTTAATAATGGGCTTTTGCCTGTCCAGGTGTCTGAGTCCTTTTTGACGCATCTATTTTCAGCTATTGATAAAGATGCTAAAACTCAATTTGAGGTAAATTTAGAAACTCAGTCTATTAGCATTATAGGAACCGATTTAAGCGAAAGTTTTGATATTGATCCTTACAAAAAAACATGTATGATTAATGGCTATGATGATATTGATTATTTATTAAGTAAAAAAGAAATTATCGAAGCTTTTGAGCTTCAAAAAAACTATTAATATGAATTTAAAAATCGCTGTATTATCGGGAGATGGTATTGGGCCAGAAGTAACTGAACAGGCTGTAAAAGTGCTGAAAGCAATTGCCATTAATTACGACCATCATTTTAGCTTTACCCCAGCTCTTGTTGGTGCAATCGCTATTGATCAGCTAGGAGACCCTCTTCCTGAAAGCACCCTCGACGTCTGTAGAGCCAATGACTCTATATTATTTGGCGCTATAGGACATCCAAAGTATGACAATGACCCAACTGCAAAAGTACGCCCGGAACAAGGACTCTTAAAGCTTCGTAAAGAGCTAGGTTTATATGCAAATGTAAGACCCGTAAAGGCCTATGAATCATTGCTTGGAAAATCTCCTTTAAAGAAAACAATAATTAAAGGAACCGATATTAGTATTTATAGAGAACTAACTGGTGGTATTTATTTTGGAGAAAAAAAATTAAGTGCCGACGGGAATACTGCATCTGATCTTTGTCAATACTCTAGATATGAAATAGAACGCATTTCACACCTTGCGTTTAAAGCGGCCAAATCAAGACGACAAAAAGTGACTCTTATTGATAAAGCAAATGTACTAGAAAGTTCTCGGCTTTGGAGGAAAGTTGTTGGAGAACTTGCTAAAGACTATCCAGAAATAGAACTAGATTACCTTTTTGTAGATAATGCAGCTATGCAAATGATTTTAAACCCTACGCAGTTTGATGTAATTCTTACAGAAAACTTGTTTGGAGATGTGATAAGTGATGAAGCTAGTGTTATTGGTGGCTCAATTGGACTATTAGCTTCTGCTTCTGTTGGTGACAAACATTCTATGTTTGAACCGATCCACGGATCGTATCCACAGGCTGAAGGGAGAGGAATTGCAAACCCAATTGCTTCAATATTATCTGCAGCTATGTTACTAGATCACTTTGAGCTCCACAAGGAGGCTGAAATGATAAGAACAGCTGTTGAAAAGTCACTTAAACTAAACATAACGACGCCCGATTTAAATACAAAGTTTGATAATATTTCAACAAGTAACGTGGGTGACTTTATAGAAGACTTCATTAATAACCCTGATGACTCAAACCTGAATTTCAAAAATATGCATCTAGGACAATCTACAATTATTTAGTAGGTTATTGAAAACTATTATATAAAAAAAGCCCCGCTAATGCGAGGCTTTTTTTTTACAGTTTAATGGTTTTGCCATTACTATTTTTAAAATGATATTGTAGATACGTGTAAGCATCTCTTGGCAGTACTTTTACCCATTTTTTATGTTCAAAATACCATTTTGTTCGTATGGATGGGAAACCTTTAGTGATAAAGGCTGCTATAAAAGGGTGTGTGTTTAAAGTCACGTCTTTATAGCCTTTTTTAATAATTTGGTCCAGCTGATGATTCATTTTTTCAATCAAGACAATTGGAGCTTCAACTTCAACGCCATTAATCCCGCTAGGATTCGTTTCCTTGGTCTTAATATTCATTTCTGGTCGAACACGTTGTCGTGTGATTTGAATTAACCCAAACTTACTTGGAGGTAATATTTTATGTTTGGCTCTATCGTCTTTCATCTCATCTCTAAGATGATTAAAGAGTTTTTTCCGATTCTCAGATTTGTTCATGTCAATAAAATCAATTACAATAATTCCACCCATATCACGCAATCTAAATTGGCGTGCTAGTTCGGTTGCAGAGATTAAGTTAACTTCTAACGCGGTGTCCTCTTGGTTTCTTTGTTTACTTGAACGATTTCCACTGTTTACATCAACAACGTGAAGGGCTTCTGTGTGCTCTATAATTAAATACGCACCTCTAGCCATTGATACTGTTTTTCCAAATGAAGTTTTGATCTGTCTTTCAATTCCAAATTTCTCAAAAATTGGTGTTTTTGGATTATGATAATTTACAATTGACTCCTTGTGAGGAGCAATTTCTTTTACATAATTTTTAACTTGGTTGAAAAGAATCTCATTATCAACTGTAATACCAGTAAAGGTATCGTTGAAGATATCTCTAAGAATAGAAGACGCTTTGTTCATTTCACCAAGAACTTTACTTGGTGTATGTGCACGAGGAATTGCTTTACATATAGACTCCCACTTAGAGTATAAATTTTGAAGATCTTTATCCAATTCTGCAACTTTCTTATCTGTGGCGACAGTTCGAATAATGACCCCAAATCCTTTTGGAGTTATGCTTTTCACTAAGCGCTTAAGCCGTTCTTTTTCTTTTCTACTTTCAATTTTCTGAGAAATTGAGATGCGGTCTGAAAAAGGAACTAGTACTAAATAGCGTCCAGCTAGAGATAACTCAGAACTTATTCTAGGTCCCTTTGTGGAAATTGGTTCTTTAACAATTTGAACTAAAATAGATTGATTTGACTTTATAATCTCGTCAATATTTCCATCTTTTTTAATATCTTCTTCAAAAGTGAAGTTTTTAAGAGAGTAATCTTTTAATTTACCTGTGCTTACACGTTTCATGAATTTCATAAGCGATGGATATTTTGGTCCAAGGTCGTGATAATGCAAAAATGCATCTTTTTCGTACCCTACATTCACAAATGCAGCGTTCAGACCCGGAACAGATTTTCTGACTTTGGCTAAAAACACATCGCCTACAGAAAACTTACTATTGTCTTCATCTTTTTGAAATTCAATTAATTTTCCATCTTTTAATAAGGCAAAATCAACATTATCTGAATTAGATCGAATTATTAATTCTTTATTCATATTTGTTAATTTTAATCTGAGCACGAGTGCGCAGATGGATTATAAAAATTTTTCTTTATTCATTCCTATAAACACATAGGAGTATAACCTTTAGTTTTTAAAACAACTAAAATGTTTAAAAACTAAGATTTCACAGGATTTAATCCAGTAAATTCGTGTATTCAGTAAGGTGTGACTGAATTTTGCACGAATTAGATATCAAAGAACGTTCTGGAAATAAATTGAAAAAGTAGCTTAGGCTACTTTTTCAATTTATTTCTTCTTGTGACGGTTAGCGCGACGTCTTTTTTTACGCTTATGCGTTGCTACCTTATGTCTTTTACGTTTTTTACCACTTGGCATAAATGTATTTTTTAAATATTAGTAATAAATTTATTTGTTCACTTTGACCTTCGACTTTACTCCCTCTACAAAAACTTTAGAAGGTTTAAACGACGGAATGTTGTGAGCTGGTATCTTGATTGATGTATTCTTAGAAATATTTCTACCTATTTTCTCAGCTCTTGTTTTAATAATGAAGCTTCCAAAGCCTCTTAGATAAACATTTTCACCTGTTTCTAGGGATCCTTTCACTTCGCTCATAAAAGATTCAACAGTTGCTAATACATCTCCTTTTTCAATTCCTAAATCGTTGGAAATCTTAGCTACAATTTCAGCTTTAGTCATTTTATATCTTATTTTAAAAATTAATGTTTTTTCAATTGGCTTGCAAATATATGTATTTTAAATTCAATATTTCAACCCTTAAGAATTAAAATAAAATATATTATTAGATTATTTTTGTAACTCAACCAATATCAACAATGAGCTTTAACTCAATCTTAACTATCTGGTATTCAGCAAACAAGAGGGATTTGCCTTGGCGAAAGACCAAGAACCCTTACAATATATGGTTGTCAGAGATTATATTACAACAAACCCAAGTCAAACAGGGATTGCCTTATTACGATGCATTTATATCTAATTTTCCAACAATAGAAGACCTCGCGAATGCGTCTGAAACAGAAGTGCTAAAGCTTTGGCAAGGGCTAGGATATTATTCACGAGCTAGAAATCTTCACTTTTCAGCTAAACACATCTCAGAAAATCTAAACAGCGTATTCCCAAAAAACTTTAAGGACCTTTTACAACTAAAAGGGGTTGGGGACTATACAGCAAGTGCGATTTCTTCAATTTGCTACGAAGAGTCAGTGGCGGTTGTAGACGGAAATGTTTATCGTGTTTTAGCACGCTATTTTGGCATAGACACTCCTATAAACACTACGGAGGGCGTCAAACAATTTAAAACACTGGCCACTTCCTTGCTTCCGTCTTCAAATTTGGGTGACTACAACCAGGCTATAATGGAGTTTGGATCTCGACAATGCAAGCCTCAATCGCCTGTATGTAGTAAATGCCCCTTAAATATTGGCTGCCAGGCCTACGCTACAGGGTCTATTAAATCGCTCCCCGTTAAACTTAAAAAAACAAAAATCACTAAAAAATATTTCAACTTTATAGTGACTTTATCCGGAGATAACAAAACGCAAATAGAACAGCGTACAAAAAAGGGTATTTGGCAACAACTATATCAGTTTCCACTAATCGAAACAGAAACATCCGTAGCACTTGAAGACCTATTAAAGCGACCTGATGTGCACTCGATTATTCCAAAATTGTATAAAGAGCTGTTTTTGTATAATGAAACAGAGATTATTCATAAACTCTCTCACCAAGAATTGCATATAAAATTTTGGATCTTAAAAATCTCAGCTCCTATAAAAAATGCTATTAAATGGTCGGAGATTAAGTCTTATCCTGTTCCTATTGTCATTGAACGGTTTATTAATAATTTTCAAAATTAGGCATGAGCATCTCTAATTTTTAGATATCTTTATATCCTAATTATAATTTACTTTATCAATTCAAATATCAATCTTTATGTCAGGGACCTTAAATAAAGTAATGCTTATTGGACATCTAGGGGATGTCGTCAAAATGCACTATTTTGATGATAAAAACTGCGTCGGGCGTTTCTCTTTAGCCACGAATGAAACTTACACAAATAAACAAACAAACGAGAAGGTAACAAATACAGAATGGCACAACATCGTGGTCCGAAACAAAGCTGCTGAAATATGTGAGAAATTCCTGAAAAAAGGAGATAAAGTCTATATTGAAGGTCGTTTAAAAACACGTAAATGGCAAGATGATAAAGGGAACGATCGCTACTCGACGGAGATTCAATGTGTTGATTTTACATTTTTAACTCCTAAAAATGAAAATACTGAAACTGCTAGTGAGATGGAAAACAAAGTCCGTGCAGATAACGTGCCAAAAACGGCTACTCAGCAAGAGCAGCCTAACGACCTCCCCTTTTAATTGATTTTATAAACTTTTACAATTGAATCCTGAACTCTCATTAATAACACCTCTTTTAAGTTCATCGTTTGTGGCTGAAATCTTAGTTCTTGTGATTCTTTTGATGGCTTCTGCTCTTATATCTGGAGCTGAAGTAGCATTATTTTCACTAACTCAAAAAGATATAGATGAAGCAAAAAAAACCAAGTCAAAGTCTTTTGAGATTATTATCGATCTTTTAACACAACCCAAAAAACTTCTTGCTTCCATATTAGTGGCTAACAATTTTATAAACATAGCAATCGTTATTTTATTTGCTTCTCTTGGTGACAGCTTGTTTGAAGGCCTTGATTCAGAACTAAATTTAAGTGGGTTCAAAATCGATCTCGTATTTTTTATTGAAGTTGTTTTAATTACGTTTTTAATCTTATTTATTGGGGAAATACTTCCCAAGGTGTATGCCAATAGAAATAACTTAAAGTTTTCAAAATTTATGGCATACCCACTAAAGGTTCTGGATATAATCATTTCACCTATTAGCATTCCTATGCAACGAATAACATTGGGAATTCATAAAAAACTAGGAAAACAAAAATCTACTCTTAATGTGGGATACTTATCACAGGCGCTTGAACTAGCCAGCAATGAGGATACTACGAAAGAAGAACAAAAAATACTCCAAGGAATTGTGTCATTTGGCAATACAGACACCAAACAAGTAATGCGCCCACGTATTGATATTTTTGCTTTAGACGAGTCGGCTAAATACAGTGAAATAATCTCGGAAATTATAAAAAATGGCTATTCTCGAATTCCTGTTTATAAAGACAGTATTGATAGCGTAACGGGTATTTTGTATGTGAAAGATTTATTACCCCACCTTCAAAAGAAAAAATTTGACTGGACTACTTTACTGAGAACCCCTTTTTTTGTGCCTGAAAACAAAAAACTGGATGATTTAATGGTCGAGTTTCAAGAAAAAAAAATACACTTGGCTGTAGTGGTTGATGAGTATGGCGGCACTTCAGGCGTGGTATCGCTGGAAGATATTATCGAAGAAATCGTAGGCGATATTAGTGATGAATTTGATGATGACGATTTGATTTATTCCAAATTAGATGCCTATAACTTTGTTTTCGAAGGTAAAACGACTCTAAAAGACTTCTACAGAATTACCAAGCTTAGTAATGAATCGATCTTTGAAGATGAAAAAGGAGAAGCAGAAACCTTAGCTGGATTTGTACTTGAAATTTCAAAAAGCTTTCCAAAATTAAATAGTAAAATTAATTTTAAGACGTATACGTTCACTGTGGAAGCGCTTAGCAATAAACGCATTAAACAATTAAAAGTAACTTTAAAAAAATAATGAAACCATACGTTGTTCTTTTGTTTGTATTAATTTGTTTCTCTTGCGACGAAGTTTTGGTTCCAAAACCAAAAGCGTTTTTGAGTTTGGACTATCCAAAAGCGTCCTACCACGAAAGCTTGATAAAGGAGCTGCCTTTTGAGTTCGAAAAAAATAGACTTTCGCGACTGTCTGTTTCTAAAAAAAACAACATATTGAAGGGGGTTATTATTAGCTACCCAACCCTAAAAGCTTCTATTTTTATTAACTATAAAAAAGTGAATAACAACTTAAAAAAACACATCGCTGACGCTAGAAAAATGACTCAAAAACATCTGCAGATAGCAGACGAGATTTCAGAGCGAAAGTATGATGATGACCGGCGGGAAATATATGGAATGTTTTATGACATTAAAGGAAATGTCGCCTCTCAATCTCAGTTTTATGTAACTGATAGTAGTAAACATTTTTTATCAGGAGCTCTTTATTTTGAAACAGAACCTAACTACGATTCTATATTTCCAGCCATTAAGTACATTCAAAAAGACATGATTCATCTGATTGAAAGTCTTCACTGGAACTAAGTTGTTATGATTCTGAATCCGAGTCCAAAGAATTCCAGCCTTGAGCAGTTAAAGGAATTTTAGCTTCACCACGAGTTACTAAGTTCATTCCATTTCTCGCATCGGTCATATATCCAATAACCGTTAAGTTTGGGTTGCCTTTAATTTTTGGGAAATCTTTTTGAGAAATTGTCATTAATAGTTCATAATCTTCACCTCCGTTTAGGGCAACTGTAGTGCTATCCATATTAAACTCTTCACATGTTGATATAACTTGAGGATCTAGGGGAATCTTTGTTTCATACAAATCACAACCTGCCTCGCTTTGTTTGCACAAGTGGATAATCTCTGACGACAAGCCATCGCTAATATCAATCATAGAAGTCGGCAAAACATCAAGATCCTTAAGAAGTTTTATAATATCCTTTCGAGCTTCTGGCTTTAACTGACGTTCAATGATATATGTATAATTGTCTAAATCAGGTTGACTATTTGGGTTCACTTTAAAAACCTGTTTTTCACGTTCCAAAACTTGAAGTCCCAAGTAAGCCCCGCCTAAATCCCCACTAACTACTAATAAATCATTTAACTGAGCACCACTTCGTTTTACTACAGATTCTAAATCTACTTCTCCAAGAGCCGTGATAGAAATCATAAGACCCGTTTTAGATGAAGTCGTATCGCCACCTACAACATCAACACCGTACACTTCTGCAGCTTTATGGATTCCATCGTAAAGAGCTTCTAAAGCCTCCAACGAGAATCGATTAGAAACAGCAATGGAAACTGTTATTTGGGTCGCATTAGCATTCATTGCGTAAACATCAGATAAATTGACCACAACCGCTTTATAACCCAAGTGTTTTAAGGGCATATAACTCAGGTCGAAATGAATTCCTTCCACCAATAAATCAGTTGTTAATACAACCGATTTATTTTTAAAATCTAACACGGCAGCATCATCCCCAATCCCTTTTAGAGTTGAAGCATTTTTAGTCTTAAATTTATTGGTTAAATGTTCTATTAGCCCAAATTCTCCTAGCGAGCCTAGAGATGTATGTTCTTGGTTTTTATCTTCTATCATTCTGTAAAAATAAGGCGCTTTTAGTAGATTTTATAGAGATTTCACAAGTAATTCCATTGTTTTTGGCTTGTCTTCAGTTTTTAATGTAGATTAGATGCTCCATTTAACTTTTAAATCACACTACATGAAAGCCCCTCTTTTAATTCTGTGCATTATTGTTGGACTATCAAGCTCTTGTGAAAATGAAACTTATGGACCATATATAGCCCCCCCAATCTTTACTGCTAGCTGGCCCTGCGAAAATGGAATCGCTGACATCTATCCCTGTGGAGGCTATGACCTTATGAGCTACTTGTCTTTACAGGATTTAACTCCCGAGGGTGTAAACAACGGAAGTATTTCAGGAAATGATTCATGGGGATGGACCGATCCAAATACTAACAAGGAATATGCTTTAGTTGGCCTATCCTCTCACGCTGCCTTTGTTGACATAAGCGACCCATCTCTGCCGTTTTTACTTGGCGTACTTCCCACAGCAACGGTAAACAGTTCTTGGAGAGATATAAAAGTATATCAAAATCATGCCTTTATTGTAAGTGAAGCTCCAGGACATGGGATGCAAGTTTTTGACCTTACCAGACTTAGAGATGTCACTGCCGCTCCAGAACTATTTACTGCTGACACCCATTTTACAGACTTTGGGAGCGCGCATAATATTGTAATCAATGAATCCTCTGGATATGCCTATGTAGTGGGTACAAATCGAAATGGGCCCTTCTCTGGAGGGGCCCTATTTATCAACATTCAAAACCCTACAGCGCCCATATCAGAAGGCGGATTTGGTGACGGAGGGTATTCTCACGATGCTCAAGTGATTAATTATGCGGGAGCGGATACCGATTACAATGGAAGAGAAATATTAGTAGGAAGTAATGAAAATGAGATTGTAATAGCCGATGTCACTGAGAAAGCTAACCCAGTCACGATTTCAACTATAGCCTATTCAAACACAGGTTATACCCACCAAGGCTGGTTTACTGAAGATTTAAACCACTTTATAGTAGGCGATGAAAAAGATGAATTAAATATTGGAACAAACACCCGTACCCTTGTCTTTGATTTCTCAGACTTAGATAATCCTGTTTATGATTTTGACTATTTAGGACCTACTCTAGCAATTGATCACAACGGATATCCAAATGGGGATAATTATTATTTAGCAAATTATACGGCAGGAATTCGTGTGTTAGATTTGTCTCAAATTGAAAACAATCTACTATCTGAAATTGGTTTTTTTGACACATATCCAGAGAATGACAATGCTGCATTTGACGGTGTATGGAATGTATACCCATTCTTCGCAAGTGAAAACATTATAATTAGCGATATTGATAGAGGTTTATTTATAATAAGAAGAAGTGATTTTTAAGCTATGTATCTTAATATTTACAACTATTATTCATTACTGATTTGTTTGCTTACAAGCATGCTTTTTTTTGAATGCTCTAGAGAAAATGATTCTCAAGACAACAGTCATTTTAATTTAGAAATTGACTCTATTTCAACTTTAGGGGGCACTAAAAACGAAAGTGGCCAATCTGTGACTCAGACACTAGATGGTGGCTATGCTATTATAGGTCATACCCAAAGTATAGATGGGGATTTAGAAGGAAAATCTAATGAATCCTATGATTACTGGCTTTTAAAATTTAACGCCTCTAATGAGTTGGAATGGCAAAGAACCTTTGGGGGCACTGCGGACGATCGGGGTACCGACCTAATCCAGACGAATGATGGTGGTTATGCGGTTATTGGGAAAAGTAAAAGTGGTGACGGAGATGTCTCACAAAATGAAGGTTATGATGACTTTTGGATGACTAAATTAGATGAAAATGGAGCCATTTCCTTTGAGTATGCCTTTGGATACGCAGGAAGTGACGTCCCCTACTCCATTATACAAACAAACGATAATGGTTACTTACTCTCTGGAGTTTTGGATGTGTCGGCATCAAACGGCCAAGGTGACAGAAGGTCTAATATATCACACAGGCATGCTGGTGGAGACTATTGGGTAATTAAATTAAATGCCAATGGCATTAAAGAATGGAGCAACTACTTTGGGGGAACCTTTACCGATACTGCTTATGATGCCATTCAAACAGATGATAACGGGTATATTGTCGTAGGCTCATCCGATAGTGGAGATGTTGATATCTCAAATAATAAAGGAACTTATGATTTCTGGGTGATTAATCTCTCTGAAACTGGAGATCTCATTTGGGAAAAATCATTTGGAGGGAACCAAGTTGATGAAGCACGCTCAATAAGTCAAACAGCAGATGGTAATTATTTAGTAGTTGGAGACACCAGAAGCGCTAATTTGGATGTTTCTCAAAATAATGGAGCAGCAGACCTATGGATGATTAAAATTAGCCCAGAAGGGGCTTTGTTATGGGAAAAAACTTTTGGGGGGAGCAGCTTTGACGTCGGTAGGTCAGTTTCAAAAACACAGGATGATGGGTTTTTAATTGCCGGAAGCTCAAGAAGTTTAGATGGCGATCTTACTAATAATAAAGGACAAAACGACGCTTTAATCATAAAAATAAATAGCAACGGTAACTTAGAGTGGCAGAAAACAATTGGAGGCAGTGAAGTTGACTTTTTCTATGAAGCTGTCGAATTAACAGATGGATCTATTGTGGCTATTGGTGACTCTAACAGCTCAAATGAAGATATTACAGAAAACAAGGGCTTTACAGATCTTTTAATACTCAAGATAAAATGAAACTGAATCCTCTTTTTTTAACCTTTGTAACTATAATACTATTTGGCTGTAATACTGATTTAAAAGACAATACGACTCAATCGACTCTAAGCATAAAGTTTGTTCATCACTGGGATGGTATCCAACTCACAAACTCAGACTTCAACTTATTCAACTACACAAACTCCTACGGAACGGTTTTGAGTATCGAGCGCTTGCGCTACCTTATTTCCGATGTTGTTTTGACAAAGAACAATGGACAAACTGTTGTATTGGAGGGTTATAGTTTAGTGGACCTTTCGAATGAAAACTCTCTAGAATACATGCCTACAGATCTAATAGACACGGGGGCTTACAGTAACATCTCATTTATATTTGGGTTCACAAACGAAAAAAACACTGATGGAGGTTACACAGATCTAAATTCGGAATCTTGGAACGTTCCTTCAATGCTTGGCGGTGGCTATCATTTCATGCAGATGGATGGGAAATTTTTAACTGGTGACAATGAAGAACAAGGCTATAATTACCACGCTATTAGAGCTGCAGACAACCATGGAGAAACCCCTAGTTTTCCTCAAGACACCTTTTTTAGAGTTGATTTAGGAGCTGTTACTGTTGGAGGGGATGCTGAAGTTAATATTGCCATGAATATTGCTGAATGGTTTAAAAACCCGAATACCTGGAACCTTAACGAGTATAATCAAATGCTAATGCCAAACTCTGAAGCTCAAATAAAGATGTATGAAAATGGACAAAATGTATTTACTTTGAATCTTAATGACTAAGACCTAATGAAGAACCTAAAATCATATGTAATCTTATTTTTATTAACTCTCTCAGCCTTATCTTGCAATAAAGAATCTGTCAGTTCTTATGTGAATACAACAACACCTAGTCCTTTGCAAGTACCTCAACTATTTGAATCTCTCATTCTTAATCCTATTGTGCCACCCGACAACCCGCAAACAGAAGAAGGGATTTTCCTTGGAAGAAAATTATTTTATGACCCCCTGCTCTCTGCAGATAATACCCAAGCATGTGCCAGCTGTCATAACCCTGAAAACGCCTTTACAAATAACAACCGATTTAGTGAAGGGATTGATGGTTTTTTTGGAGACAGAAATGTAATGCCTTTATTTAATTTGGCATGGAATTACGAAGATGCATTTTTCTGGGACGGGCGTGAATCGGGACTTGAAAATCAAGCTTTTGAGCCCATTACAAACCCTATTGAAATGCATACCTCTTGGCCCGAAGTAACAGAAAAACTTTCACAAAACTCAGAGTATCCACTACTTTTTGAGGCTGCTTTTGGAAGCATCTCTATTGATTCCGTTTTGGTTTCAAGAGCCATCGCTCAGTTTGAAAGAACTCTTATATCTGCAAACTCAAAATTTGATGCTTATTTACTGGGAAATAGCAACTTAACTATGCAAGAAATCAATGGATTTAATATTTTCATGGATGAATCAAAAGGCGATTGTTTTCATTGTCATGGCAGTGAAAATAACCCACTGTGGACGGATAATAAATTCCATAATAATGGATTAGACTCAAGCCTAACAGACCTTGGGCTTGGAAGAGTTACCGGGGACCCTTCTGATAACGGAAAATTCAAATCTCCGTCGTTGAGAAACTTAATCTTCACAGCGCCATATATGCACGACGGGCGATTCTCAACCATAGACGAGGTCATTAATCACTACAGCGAAGGCCTACAAAATTCACCCACTATAGATCCTTTAATGAAAAAAGTGGCTCAAGGAGGTGTTCAACTAAGCCCTCAAGAAAAAGCAAACCTTAAAGCCTTTCTTCTCTCCTTAACGGACGAGGAATTTATAAGCAACCCAAGCTTTTCAAATCCATAGGTAAAACCTATGGATTCATATATTAATATAATGTTGGGATTTATGGAAATCCCCTCCTTATGTTGTATATTTGTACACTATTTAAAAAGGAGTAACACAAGCACAATGATAAAAGTATCAGAAACAGCAAAAAGTAAAGTCTTGCAATTAATGCAAGAAGATGGTTTTGACCCCAACATAGACTATGTTAGAGTTGGCGTCAAAAGCGGGGGATGCTCAGGCTTATCTTACGACTTGAAATTTGATAAATCTCAGATTGACGGCGATAAGTTATTTGAAGACAATGGAGTAAAAATAGTCGTTGATACTAAAAGTTTCCTATACCTTATAGGCACTACCCTGGAGTATTCCGGTGGGTTAAATGGGGCAGGATTTGTGTTTAATAACCCCAATGCCAACCGTACGTGTGGGTGTGGAGAATCTTTTTCTTTATAATATAATTTATAAGCGGTATGAGTAAGTACACAGAAGATGATTTAAGAGAAGAATTAAAAACCAAAGAATATGAATATGGTTTTTATACAGATATAGATTCCGAAACGTTTCCGATTGGATTAGATGAATCCATTGTAAGAGCTATTTCAAATAAAAAAGAGGAGCCTGAATGGATGACTCAATGGCGCTTAGAAGCCTTTAAAGTTTGGAAAAGCATGGAAGGGCCTGATTGGGCGAACGTGAAGTATCAAAAACCAGATTTTCAAGCAATCGCTTATTATTCAGCACCAACCGCTGTCGATCCTAATAAAACATTAGATGATGTTGACCCTGATTTGTTAGCGATGTATAAAAAGTTAGGTATCTCTGTAGATGAACAGAAGAAAATGAACAATGTCGCTATGGATATTGTTGTTGACTCTGTGTCCGTAGCCACTACATTCAAAAAGACTTTGGGAGAAAAAGGAATTATTTTCATGAGTATTTCAGAGGCTATTAAAGAACACCCTGAACTGGTGAAAAAATATATTGGAACCGTTGTTCCAACAACTGATAATTACTATGCAGCACTTAATAGTGCCGTGTTTAGTGATGGTAGTTTTTGTTACATACCTAAAGGAGTAAGGTGTCCTATGGAGCTCTCAACTTATTTTAGAATAAATCAAGCCGGGACAGGGCAATTTGAGCGCACACTGTTGATTGCTGATGAAGGCAGTTACGTTAGCTATCTAGAGGGCTGTACAGCTCCAAGTAGAGACGAAAATCAATTACATGCAGCTGTCGTAGAGCTTATTGCTCTAGATGCTGCTGAAATCAAATACTCAACTGTTCAAAACTGGTATCCTGGAAATGCAAAAGGTGTTGGCGGGGTTTACAACTTTGTAACAAAGAGAGGGCTTTGTGAGAAAGATGCAAAAATTTCTTGGACTCAAGTTGAAACCGGTAGTGCCGTAACATGGAAATACCCCTCTTGTATACTCAAAGGAGATAATTCTGTTGGCGAGTTTTACTCGATTGCAGTTACAAATAACTACCAACAAGCGGATACTGGAACAAAAATGATTCACTTAGGTAAAAACACGAAATCAACAATTATTAGTAAAGGAATTTCAGCTGGTAAATCACAAAACAGTTACAGAGGCCTAGTGCAAATTAGTTCTAGGGCTGATAATGCAAGAAACTTTTCTCAGTGTGATAGTCTTTTAATGGGAAATGAATGTGGTGCACATACATTTCCATACATTGAAGTTAAAAATAAGACAGCACAGATTGAGCATGAAGCAACTACAAGTAAAATTGGAGAAGACCAGATATTTTACTGTAACCAGCGAGGTATTGAGACCGAAAAAGCAATTGCGCTAATTGTAAACGGCTTTAGTAAAGATGTTTTAAACAAACTACCTATGGAATTTGCTGTAGAAGCACAGAAACTATTAGAAATTAGCTTAGAAGGTTCTGTAGGATAAAAAATGAAAAATGAAAAAACTTTTAATATTTATTTTAATAGCTTCTGTTTTAAGTTGTAAAAACACAAATAAAGAGGGGCTCACCAGAATAAAAGGGAACTACATCTTTTTTGAAGATGCCGCAGTCTTGCAAAGTGAGAATGAAATTTATGGTGTGTTTTTGAATGCCAAAGCAAAAGAATTAAATGAAAAAGCTACTCCTTTAAAACTAAGTAAAACAGATATGATCAGCGTGGAAGTTACTGGAATTATATCTAATAAAAAAGATGCTAAGATTTTATGGGAGAATAAAATAGAAATTATTGAAATCATTGCTATTTCAGCAACAAAAGAAAAAGAGAACACACTTAAATTAGGCACAGAATAATTATGTTAAAAATAACTGATTTACATGCAGACATTGACGAAAAGTCAATTCTTAAAGGCATCAATCTAGAAATAAAACCAGGAGAAGTACATGCTATAATGGGACCTAATGGTTCTGGAAAGAGCACACTTGCATCAGTCATCGCTGGAAAAGAAGAATACGAAGTTGAAAAAGGAGAAATTACTTTTGAAGGTCAGAATATTGATGAGCTTTCTGTTGAAGAACGGGCACACAAAGGGATCTTTTTATCATTTCAATACCCAGTAGAAATACCTGGAGTAACAGTAACTAACTTCATGAAGACATCTCTAAACGAAATGCGTAAAGCAAAAGGCTTAAATGACATGCCTGCCAAGGAAATGCTAAAACTAATTCGTGAAAAATCTGAACTTCTAGAAATTGACAGAAAGTTTTTATCTAGATCCCTAAACCAAGGGTTTTCTGGAGGAGAAAAAAAACGAAATGAAATTTTTCAAATGGCGATGTTAGAGCCAAAACTATCAATACTAGATGAAACGGATTCTGGACTAGATATTGACGCCCTGCGAATTGTAGCAAATGGTGTTAACAAATTAAAATCAAAGGATAATGCCGTTGTAATTATTACGCATTACCAACGCCTACTAGATTATATAGTGCCCGACTTTGTACACGTACTCTACAATGGAAAAATCGTTAAATCAGGCACCAAAGAACTCGCATTTGAGTTAGAGGAAAAAGGCTACGACTGGATCAAACAAGAAGCTGGAAATTAAAAGAACTCAACCCTTTATGGAACTTAAAGAAAAACTAGTATCCTCTTTCATTGCTTTTGAAAATCAAATTTCATTAGACAATTCTTTTATACATTCCATGAGAACAGAATCGCTTAAGCATTTTGAAACTCAAGGATTTCCCGAAAAAAAGGATGAGGCATGGAAATACACAAGTTTAAAGAAAGTCCTTAAAGAAGATTTCAGTGTTTTTTCAAAAACAGAACAGGCGCTTGAATACAAAGACGTTCAACCCTATTTTATACATGACATAGACAGTTATAAAATTGTTTTTGTTGATGGAAAGTACGCTTCTCACCTATCACAAACCACACACGATGGCATTGACATTTGCCTTATGTCTTATGCGTTAGAAAAGCCAAAATACCGTTCTGTAATTGAAAACTATTTCAATAAAATCGCAGAACAAAACAGCTTAATATCCTTAAATACCGCTTTTGTAAATGAAGGCGCTTACATCCATATCACAAAAAATAAATTGGTTGAAAAACCAATTCAAATCATTCATTTTTCAACCGGAAACGAAGCTGCTCTGTTGTTGCAGCCAAGAAACTTAATTGTAGTAGATGAAAATGCGCAAGTACAAATTATAGAACGCCATCAAAGCCTTACAAACAACCATACACTAACAAACTGTGTGACTGAAATATTTGCAGCAAAAAGAGGGATTGTTGATTATTATAAGGTTCAAAACGACAGAGATAATGCTTCGCTAATAGATAGCACCTATATTGACCAAGGAAGAGAAAGCCATGTTTCAGTTCATACATTTAGTTTTGGAGGCAAATTAACTCGCAATAATTTAAATTTCTATCAAAACGGTGAATATATGGATTCTACTCTAAAAGGGGTAACTATCATTGGAAACAAACAACATGTAGACCACAATACACTAGTACATCATATTGAACCAAATTGTGAAAGTCATCAAGATTATAAGGGAATTTTTAGCGATAGCTCGGTAGGGGTGTTCAATGGAAAAGTACTTGTAAATAAAGAAGCCCAAAAAACAAATGCTTTTCAATCAAATAACAACCTACTTGTAAATGACAAAGCAACTATAAACACCAAGCCTCAGTTAGAGATTTTTGCTGATGACGTAAAATGCTCGCATGGTTGTACTATTGGTCAACTAGACGGAAATGCTATGTTTTATTTACGCGCAAGAGGAATTCCTGAAAAAGAAGCTAAAGCTCTTTTAATGTATGCGTTTGCAAATAATGTTCTAGAAAGTGTTAAAATTCCTCAATTAAAAAACAGAATTAATAAATTAATTGCAAAAAAACTAGGAGTTAATATCGGATTTGATTTATGAAGAAAAGCCAAGATTCAAATACACTTTTTAATGTAGAAAGTATCAGAAAAGATTTTCCAATACTTTCAAGAAGCGTCAATGGAAAGCCCTTAATTTACTTTGATAACGCAGCTACCTCCCAAACACCTCAGCAAGTTATTGATGTAATCGTAGATTATTACTCAAATTATAATTCAAATATCCACAGAGGAGTACACACACTAAGTCAAGAAGCAACTGATAAATATGAAGCTGCTCGCCAAATAATTCAAAAGCACTTTAACGCCTTGCATTCTCACGAGATTATACTTACTTCTGGGACTACACATAGTATTAATTTAGTAGCTAATGGATTTGCGAGCTTGCTAACGAAATCTGATACTGTTTTAGTTTCTGCATTAGAGCACCATAGCAATATTGTCCCTTGGCAAATGCTTTGCGAAAAAACAAAAGCAACTTTAAAAGTAATCCCCATGACACAAGATGGAGCATTAGACATGGATGCTTACGATACTTTGTTACTTTTAAATCCAAAACTAGTTTTTGTGAATCACATTTCTAACGCCTTAGGTACCATTAACCCTATCGAAGAAATGATTCAAAAAGCTCATAAAGTAGGGGCAGCCATATTAATTGATGGTGCACAGGCATGTCCTCACATTAAGCCCGATGTTCAAGCTTTGGATGTAGACTTTTATGTGACTTCAGGCCACAAAATGTGTGGACCAACAGGAGTTGGGATGCTCTATGCAAAGGAGTCATGGCTTCACAAACTGCCTCCATATCAAGGTGGAGGTGAAATGATTTCTGAGGTGACTTTTGAGGAGACAACCTATACTGGACTACCTCATAAATTTGAAGCTGGAACACCAAATATTTGTGGTGGAATCGCTTTTGGAGCAGCAATTAATTATATGAATTCTATCGGCTTTGATGCTATTGCTTCATACGAACATGAACTATTGGAATATGCCACTAGAAAAATGAATACTATTGAAGGCATGAAGATCTATGGCCCAAAAGAAAACAAGACGTCAGTGATCTCGTTTAACATCAAAGGTATCCATGCCTATGACCTTGGGACAATCATTGATAAGCTAGGAATTGCGATTCGTACAGGGCAACACTGTGCACAGCCAATTATGGATTTCTTTGGAATCTCAGGAACTGCTAGAGCTTCCTTTTCTTTTTACAATACCAAACAAGAAATAGATGTTTTTGTAGAAGGAGTTAAAAGAGCTGCAATGATGTTGCGTTAGTTTATATTTTATTACATTTATAAAACACTCCGTATTAATTACTTCATAAAATATCCATGAAACTACTAATCACTTGTCTTACTTTAATTGTTTTGGCCTGCAATTCTGCTAAAGTATCAAATGATTCTACGTTAGAAGAGTTTGGAAAAAATGAGCTCAAATTAATATACCAAGCGCATACACGTGGTTTTTTTGAAGAGGTTTCTATAACTGAAAAATCGATGGTTTTCCTTAACAATCGCAAGAGGATAAATCCTGTCAACGGCTTAATCACTTCTGAAGAATGGAAAGCTTGTATTGATTTAGTAGACACAATTGACCTCAAATCTATGAGTCAATTAACTGCCCCATCTAATTTAAGAAAAACAGATCGCGTACCTTTCGCATATTTAGCCATAATTAAAAAAGGAGATACTCTAAAATCTAGTGATTTCGACCACAAAAACCCACCGAAAGAACTAAAGGAATTAGTCGATCTTATATTATCTATAAAAGAAAATTAAAATTCCAATTTAAGAATTGTATTTTTACAGTATGAAAATTGAAACCATAAAAGAAGAGTTAATAGATGAGTTTTCCATGTTTGAAGATTGGATGGAGCGCTACGAATATATGATTGAACTTGGAAAGTCACTACCGATCATAAATGCAAGATTTAAAACTGATGACAACATCATTAAAGGATGCCAAAGTAAAGTGTGGCTTCATGCAGACTTAGAAAGTGATAAAATTATATTTACTGCTGACAGTGATGCTATTATAACTAAAGGCATTGTAGCAATTTTGATTAGAGTTTTTTCAAACCAAAGTCCTGAAGTTATCCTGAAGACAAATACTGACTTTATTGATGAAATTGGGCTTAAGGAACACCTATCTCCTACCCGAGCAAATGGATTAGTAAGTATGATAAAAAAAATAAAAATGTATGCACTAGCATATCAAACACAAATAGGATTATGAGTACCGAAGAAATTGATGTTAATGCGTTAGGTGAAAAAATAGTTCGTGTCATAAAAACAATTTTTGATCCAGAAATACCAGTAGATATATATGAACTAGGACTAATTTATGATGTCTTTGTAAATGAAGATTACGAGGTTAAAGTATTAATGACCCTAACCACTCCAAACTGCCCAGTCGCTGAAACGCTTCCTTTAGAAGTAGAAGAAAAAATAAAATCATTAGATGCTGTCAAAGACGCAGAGGTTGAAATAACTTTTGACCCCCCTTGGACGCAAGACTTAATGAGTGAAGAAGCTAAGCTTGAACTTGGAATGCTATAACAATGAATAAGCCTGAGATTATAAATCGTGTAGCTAATAGCGCTTTAATAACAATTGACTTAGAAGACTATTACCCAAATGGAACACGTGTAGTGTTTGACATTAAAGACTGGCTGTATGAAAGTTTAGTTCTTCGCGAAAAAGAATTCAGAGCTTTTGTTGAGATGCATGACTGGGGTGCCTATAAAGATAAATACATTGCCCTTTGTTGTACTACAGAAGCAATCATTCCAGGATGGGCCTATATGCTTGTAAGACTCCGGCTTTCAGAAATTGCTAAACAGGTTATTATTGGCGACCTAGAAGCTTTGGAAACTAACATTTATTATAAAATAATCAATGATTTAGATTTCAGTCACTGTGAAAATAAACCAGTAATTATTAAAGGATGTTCCAATAAGCCTGTTCCACAAAATGCCTATCTTTTTTTGATTGACAAATTGCAGCCTATTGCAAAATCAATTCTCTATGGAGAAGCATGCTCATCAGTACCTCTTTACAAAAAAAAACAACACTTTATATATTAATAACGTACTTGTTTATTAACAGATGAAAAACATAATTTTGTTAATTGCACTAACAATACAAATTCAAAGTATTTATTCACAAGAAGCAATGCAAGAGAGTCCCCCTGTATCTCCCTGGGCAAAAGTAGGCACCTTCTCGTTTTTAGTTAATCAATCTTCTTTTGATAACTGGATAGCTGGTGGTGTCAGTAATATTTCTGGTGCAATAGGGGTCAACTATGATTTTAACTATTCCAAAGCGAACTGGTCTTGGGACAACAAAATTATTGTTGCTTTTGGTATTACAAAAATTAAAGCACAAGACATACAAAAATCTAATGACCGCCTGGAATGGAATTCTGTTTTAGGGAAAAAAGCAAAAGGAAACTGGAATTACTCTCTATTTCTGAATTTTAAAACTCAATTTACAGACGATCTGAATAGTGAAACTAAAGGGCCGACAAGTATTTTATCTCCTGGATATTTACAAGTTGGTCCCGGAATGCTTTGGAAAAAAAGTGATGATTTAAAAGTGAATATAGCAGCTGCAACTTCAAAGTTAATTGTCGTAGACAAAGAACTTACGCTCCCAGATGATGCTTACTTTGGGGTAGAAGAGGGAAATAGTGTGCGTTATGAGTTAGGTGCCTCTATAGGTGCATATTATAAATTTACTTTGATGGAAAATATAACGATGGAGAATATTCTAAATATGTACTCAGACTACCTCGAAGATCCTCAAAATGTAGATTTTGATTACACGATTAATATTGTTATGGGTATTAATAAATACTTCTCAACAAACTTAGCATTTCAAGCTATTTATGATGATAACGCATTTCAAGGCTTACAAACGCGACAAATGATTGGACTCGGAATAAATTATCGTTTTTGAAACTATTGACTCCATAAAAAAAGCAGCTAATCGCTGCTTTTTTTATTCAATAATGTCTTCGTAATCAGGGTATAAAAAGTGATTATACGGAAATCTCTTTACGTGAATTTCTCGAACTGTATCATAAACACGTTTTTTAAAATCTTCTAAATTATCTTTATTCAGGGCTGAAATAAATAAGGAGTTTTTACCAGTTTTAGACATCCATGTTGCTTTCCATTCTTCTAATGAATAGTGCGCCTCAGTACGGACAGCTATTAAGTCGTTGTCATCAAATGGTTCGGCTTCATAAGCATCTATCTTATTAAAAACCATCAGTGTGGGTTTGTCTAACGCATTTATTTCACTTAAAATTAGATTTACAGATGCGATATGCTCTTCAAAACTTGGATGCGAAATATCCACTACATGCAAAAGCAAATCTGATTCTCTAACCTCATCTAAAGTGCTCTTAAACGAATCAACTAACTGTGTTGGAAGCTTTCGAATAAACCCGACTGTATCACTCATTAAAAAAGGAAGGTTTTTAACCACCACTTTTCGAACAGTAGTATCTAAAGTTGCAAATAATTTATTTTCAGCAAATACATCCGACTTGCTAATCACATTCATTAAAGTAGACTTACCAACATTAGTATATCCTACAAGGGCCACACGTACCATAGCCCCTCTGTTACTTCGTTGGATTGACATTTGTTTATCAATTTTCTTGATTTTAGCCTTTAATAATGCTATTTTTTCTCTAACAATTCGACGGTCAGTTTCAATTTCTGTTTCACCAGGCCCACGCATACCAATACCCCCTTTTTGACGCTCGAGGTGTGTCCACATTCCTTTTAGTCTGGGTAATAAATACTCACACTGTGCCAATTCAACTTGAGTTCTTGCGTAACTTGTTTGTGCCCGTTGGGCAAAAATATCTAGAATTAGGTTGGTTCGATCTAAAACCTTACAATTTAATATTTTACTAATATTTCTTTCTTGGGCTGAAGATAATTCGTCGTCAAAAATAGCGGTACCTATGTTCTTTTCTTCAATAAAAACACGTAGTTCTTCCATTTTTCCAGTTCCAATGAAAGTTTTAGGGTTGGGCATGTCGATCTTTTGGGTGAATCGCTTGATTACTTCTCCACCTGCAGTATAAGTTAAAAACTCAAGTTCCTCTAAATACTCTTTGGATTTGATTTCGTCCTGTGATTTGGTAATGACACCAATCAACACTGCTTTTTCTAAATTAATATCTTTTTTTTCTAACATAAAAAGGTTTGCTCAAAGGTAAAAATTAAAAACCAGATTAAAACGAGTAAAATTTAAATATTCTAATACAAATAGCTTAAAAACAGATGCACTTCATCGGTTAAAAATGCATTTAAACTATTAATACAATGTTAATTATTATTAAGTTTGTAAATTAATTACCTTCAATCTCTATAAAAATTAACTAACATAATTTTATGAAAAATATTACTACTATGATAGCGTTGTTTTGCTTCACGCTATTTTCTTACGGCCAATGCGAATACACTCTTGAAATGAATGACTCCTACGGAGATGGATGGAATGGAAATACCATGGACGTACTAGTTGATGGTACTGTTGTACTTGACGATGTAGGATTGGCTAGCGGATCAACTGAATCTATTACTTTTTCAGTTACTTCAGATGCTGATGTTACTGCAGTCTGGAATGCTGGTGGCTCATGGGGAGCTGAAACTAGTTACAATATATTAGATAACGACGGAGTTCTTGCTGGTTCAGGAGCACAAAATGATATAGTGACTGGAACAATTACTGCAGTATGCCCAATTATTGAATGTAATTATTCTTTGAAAATGATAGATTCCTATGGAGATGGATGGAATGGAAATACAATAGACGTGCTAGTTGATGGTACTGTTGTTCTTGACGACGTAACTTTAGCTACTGGTTCTGAAGAAATAGTTTCATTCAGCGTTATTGACGGATCGGATGTTACTGCGGTTTGGAATGCTGGGGGCTCATGGGGCGCTGAAACTAGTTATGAAATTCTTGATACGGCAGGCGCTGTTGCAGGCACTGGTGCTCAAAATAATATTGAAGCAGGAACAATTACGGCTACTTGCCCAAGTTGTGCCGCTCCAGCTGACTTAATAGTAAATAGTACAACTACAACAGGAGCTGTCATTTCATGGACAGCAGACGAAGGAGTTACAGCTTGGGAATATCAATTAGTTATTACTGGTGAAACTCCTGCAGAAACTGGCACCGCTACTTCTGATAATCCTTTAACAATTACAGGTTGCTATGCAAATACGTCATATGACTTATATATTAGGACTGATTGTGGAGGAACCTACAGCACCTGGGCAATGGTTAGTTTTACAACTTTGTGTGATGTTATAACTACGATCCCTTTTTATGAAGGCTTTAACTCTGACTCTACAACAGAAAACTGTTGGACTATTTTAAATGCAAATGGAGATGGAGACTCATGGAGTACTAGTTATACTTTTAATGAATTTGAAGGAGATGAAGTAGCAATGATGAATACCGATTTTAATGGTGGTGCCAATGATGATTATTTGATTTCTCCTGGATTTGCCTTAACCGGAAATGAGCGATTAAAATTCCACCAAAGAGTTCAGTCTAGCTTTGAACCAAATGACTTTGAGGTCTTACTTTCAAATTCAGGTGTTTCAGCTGCTAGCTTTTCAAATGTTTTATTAGCTAATGAATCATATGACAACACTACATACGTTGAATATATTATAGACCTATCTGATTATACTGGAGACTCATATATTGCATTCCACGTGCCAGACGGCGGATTGGATGGGTGGAGACTTTATATTGATAATTTCATTATAGAAACGATCCCAAGCTGTATCGCTCCTACTGATTTAACTGCTACTGCATCCTCTTTTAATGATGCTACTCTTACTTGGACAGGTGACGACGGTGCTAGTTCGTATGAAGTAGTCATACAAGCAGCTGGTACGGGCGCACCAACTACTGCAGGAATTGGAGTTACAGATACATCGTATGAAGCTACAGGGTTGACTGAAAACACAAATTACGAATTCTATGTCAGAGCTAATTGTGATGCAAATGGGTATAGTGTTTGGTCAGGGCCTTTTGAGTTCTACACTGGCTATTGTAATGACGCACCTTCTTCAAATGATGGACAAGGGATACTAAGTGTTGTGCTAGAATCAACAACATTTACTTCTGCTGGAGATGTTACTTATGAAGATTTTACGGACCCTATTGTAAATATTAGTCAAGCAATTACTGCAAATCTACAAATCACATTTGCAACTGGATATACATATGGGACAAACGTATGGATTGATTTTAACGGAGATTTAGTTTTTGACAATGATACTGAACTTGTTTATCAAGGAGAATCAACGAGCGCAAACCCAACTACATTGGATGCCTCTTTCCTAGTTCCTGCAGATGTTGCGCTTGGAACCTATTATATGAGAATAGGTACAGCTGATTCAGCTCAATTTACACCAAATCCATGTTACAGTGGTTCATGGGGTGTTACCGTAGACATGATTGTTAACATAACAGAACCACCAGCATGTATTCCTCCATCTGCGTTAACTGTAGAAAATATAACCGGAACTACAGCAGACTTTAGCTGGACCGGAGCTACTGGAAACGTTGCCTGGGAATATGTAATTTTACCTACAGGTTCAGCAGTACCAACATCTGGAACTTCTACTACTACAACATCAGTTCAGTTCACTGACCTTGATTTCCAAACAACTTATGATGTATATGTAGTTAGTGATTGCGGAGATGGCGAAATGAGTACTTGGTCCGGACCTTTAACGTTTACAACTACAATACAAACTGATTATACCTTAGAATGTGGAACTGAAAACATAAACATTAACTATTGCTATACAAATAACGAGACTACCTCATGGTTGTTTACAACCGATAGTGGTTTCCCAATTGAAATTACTTTTAACTCGGGAACAATCGAAAATTTCTGGGACAATCTTACTATTTACGATGGAACTGACAATACTGGAGCTGTCTTGTTTAATAACAATACAGCTGGCGTTGCAGATTTTACTGGCCTTGTAATCGAATCGACACTAACTTCAGTATTTATTGAAGTAACCTCTGACGGTTTTGGAAGTTGTGACTCTTCAACTTTTTATACCCCTTGGGATTTTGTTGTAGCATGTAAGACATGTGTCACACAGTCTGCAACCTATGAAGTTGTAGGTGTTTGCGAACCAAACCAAGAGTTTTATGTAGATGTTGATCTTACTGACCTAGGATCAGCAGTTAATATAAGCATGACGGATGGTGCATCTACACAAACGACTCAATCAACTGGGATGTTCACGTTTGGACCTTACGAAGCAAACTCAAATGTTGTAATTACATTAACTAACTCTGACGATGAGAGCTGTTCAATTAATAGTGGAGAGTTAACATTCTTGTGCCCTCCTGCTCCAAACGATTGTTCTATAGTATACGCTGGAGAAGACACTACAGTCTGTGAAGGAACAAGCACTATTCTGAGCGCAGCTTACCACCCATTAGGTCAAGACACTTCGTCTTATGATGTTACAACTCAACAAGCGTGTCCTACGCCTCCATTAGCTGGAGGGATTCCAACAAGTCTAGAGATTGATGATCGCTGGTCAGATGTTATTGACTTAGGTTTTGAATTCTGTTTCTTTGGAGGAGTTTACAGTCAAGTATTAATAGGATCAAATGGTGTACTATCTTTTGAATTAGATAATGCAGATGGTTATAATGGTTGGAGTATAGGCGCAGAAGACACCTTGCCTAACGCATCAAATACTACTTTATCTGATGCTAATATCTTTGGAGTTGCTCATGATATAGACCCTAGTGTTTGTGGAGAGATTAACTATATGGTTTTAGGTTCTTCACCATCAAGACAATTTGTGGTGAACTTTTCTGAAATATGTCATTTCTCATGTAACGACTTACAAACAAACTCACAAATTATTCTTTACGAGTCTTCAAATACCATTGACATAAACATTTATGACAAACCAACTTGTGAAACTTGGAATTCAGGTTTAGCAGTAGTAGGTGTTCAAAATATTGAGGACACTATAGCTTTCACGCCGCCAGAAAGAAATACTAGTGTTTGGGAAGCAACAGATGAGTTCTGGAGATTTACTCCTTCTCTTGGAACGAATGATTATGTGTTTGAATGGTTTGATGGATCTATTTTGGTAGGAACTGAAGATACTGTTACAGTATCTCCAACAGAAACAACAACCTACACCGCTTCCATTACTTACAATTTATGTACTGGAGGGACTGCAACAGTAACTGATACAGTAGTTGTTGAAATAAATCCTAATCCAGAGCCAGTTGCAACCAGTGACACAGTGTATCAATGTCCTGGAGACGAAAGCATTCTAGAAGTCAATGTTGATTCTGATGTGATTGATACTATGACTTACTATTGGACTTATGATGGAGTTGATGTTCAATCCGGGCCTGATAACACCTACTCAGTACCTGCTGGTCAATTTGGAAATTATTTAGTGACAGCATTAGATGAAAGAGGATGTTTCGGAGAAACAGTAATTTCTGTTAATGAAGCTACAGTTCCTGAACTTGAAGATGGCACTAGCTTTACAAAATGTATGAATGAGGATGTTGAGCTAGGGGTTAATGTTTTAAACTTAAGTCTTTTGGGTGATGATTTAGAGTATACATGGTATTTGAACGGCAATGAAGTTCAATCTGGATCTAGCGCGTATTACACACACACAGCTGGCCAAGAAAATGGATTGGTTACTGTAGTTGTAACAGATACGATATCATCATGTGAATCGGCAACAACTATTGATGTTGGGTATTACATGAACACTAACTGTGTAGATATGCCACAAGCGCTTTCTCCTAACGGGGACGGAATGAATGACTGTTTGGAATTAGATCACTTAGAAGATAAAGAAGACATTGTTAAAATTGAAATTTTCAATAGATACGGGGTCAAAATATTTGAGATGAATGACTATATGGATCAGTGGTGTGGTCAAGATGCAAGTGACGGAGATGGAAATTCTAATGAATTACTCCCAGTAGGAACTTACTTCTATGTGGTTCAGTTTGCATCTGGAAAAGAGCCAAACATCAGCTGGATATACCTTAATTACTAACCAAAATAACAACTAACTATAATGAAAAATTTAGTAATACTTTTATTAACAATACTGTTTTCAGCTCAAGTAAGCGGACAACAGGACCCTCAGTATACTCAGTATATGTACAACATGAACATTATTAATCCCGCTTACACAGGCTCTACCGAGGGTCTAGCTGTAGGTGCATTATACCGAAGTCAGTGGGTAGGACTTGATGGTGGGCCTGAGACTTTTACGTTTAATATTCACTCTCCGGTTGGAAAACAGGTTGGATTAGGTCTTTCTGTAATATCTGATCAAATTGGGCCTGTTAAGGAAACGAATGCTTATGTAGATTTCTCTTATACAGTACCTGTAGGAAATACGACCAAATTGGCGTTTGGAATCAAAGGTGGTTTTACATTCCATGATATTGGGATTGCTGAAAGTCAAATATCACTGATTGACATGGGAGATCCTTTTTTCGCTAATGCTATTAATGAGACAACTCCAAATATAGGAGCGGGGGCGTATTTTTATAAGCCTAACAAATATTATGTTTCAATATCGATGCCTAATATTTTAAACGGAGTTCATTTGGATGCAAATGGTAGAAATATCGGTTCTGAATCAGAGCACTTGTTTGCAGCAGCAGGATACGTTATTAATCTGTCAGAAAACTTCAAGCTTAAGCCACATGCGCTTTTGAAATATGCAATGGATGCACCCGTTAGTTATGATATAAATGCAAATGTATTTATGTATGATCTAGTGGAGGTTGGTGTTGGCTATCGTTTAGAAGATTCGTTTAGTGGGATGATTAATTTTCAAGTTAGTGATAACATGAGAATTGGTTATGCCTATGACGCCATACGTTCCGATTTGGACATTGTAACCAATTCGTCACATGAGATATTTATTAATTTTGATCTTAACTTCTCAACGAAAGTTTCACGATCTCCACGTTATTTCTAATCTAAGTTAAGTAATTATATTATGAGAAAAATTATATCAATTTTTATTATCACCTTACTAAGTAGTGCTATTCTGACTGCTCAAAGTAACGAAACAAAAAGAGCCGATAAACACTTCAATAAGTATGAATTTGTCGAAGCTGCTACTGATTATTTAAAGTTAGTGACCGACGGAAAAGCAGACACTTATGTGTATAGTCAACTTGCAGAAAGCTATTTTAACGTATTCAACACTGTTGAAGCTGAAAAATGGTATGCTAAAGCACTTGAAACTTCTTCAGAACCAGAAATGGTTTACAACTATTCACAAATGCTAAAAGCGAATGGTAAGTATGAAGAATCTAATACACAGCTTGACTTATTTGCGTCAATGCGTCCTGCAGATCATAGAGCCACGGCGTTTAGAGAAAACCCTAATTATTTACCAAAAATACTAGAAAAAGGAAAGAGATTTAACGTACAGAACTTAGCGATTAACTCTGAAGTTTCTGATTTTGGAGGAACGCTCAAAAATGGCAAGCTCTATATTACCTCTGCTAGAAACAGCAATCGTAAAACTTATGGATGGAATGAAGAGCCCTTTTTAGATATTTACACTGCCTATGTCAATGACGATGGTGAATTTCAAACACCTTCCATTATTGAACAGAATATAAATACAAAATATCATGAAGGAACTGTAAGTTTTTCTCCTGATGGAAATACAATGTATTTTTCTCGTGAGAGCTTCTACGAAAAGGTTTATGAGAGAGACTCTATAACTAAATATAAAATAAGTGTTTTAAACCTTTATAAAAGTATCAATCAAGAAGGCCAATGGTCAGAAGCAGAAGCATTGTCATTAAATGGCGATAGCTACTCTGTTAAAAACCCATCAGTTAGCGCAGATGGTAAAACTTTATACTTCGCTTCAGATAAAACTGGGGGTTATGGCAACTTTGATATATACAGCGCTCCGATTGACGAGAATGGTTCTGTTGGAGATGCTACAAACCTCGGGCAAAAATTAAATACCGAAGGACAAGAAATGTTCCCATTTATTAGTGCTAATAATACACTTTACTTTTCTTCAAATGGTCACCTAGGTCTTGGTGGATTAGATGTGTTTTTTGCTAAGATTGTAGATGGAAAAGTAGGACCAATAAGAAATGTTGGAATCCCTGTCAACGGAAATGCAGACGACTTTGCATTTAGCATTAATGAAGAAACAGAAGAAGGTTTTGTGTCGTCAAATAGAGAAGGTGGAGTTGGAAGTGATGATATTTATTCCATTAAAAAAATACAGCCAATTTGTGATGTACTCGTGAGTGTAACAGTAAAAGATCACAAAACAGGTTTAATTTTAGTAGGTGCTGCAGTAAGTATTCAAGATGCTGATGGCAACATCTTTGGAACAAAAACCTCAAATACTGAAGGAGTTGTCGAATACATTATTGAATGTAATATCGACACTAAATTAGTGGGGTCTAAAATTGATTACGAGAGTGGATTTACCTTAGTGGCTGGGACTAGCGAAGAAGAAGTTTCTGCTGATCTTCTACTAACTCCAATTGATGAAATAATACTAGCCAACAAAGTAATCCTAAATCCTATTTACTTTGATTTTGACAAATCAAATATCAATGCTCAAGCAGCTTTTGAATTAGACAAACTAGTGCAGCTAATGAACAAATATAAATCAATTGTTCTTAGTGCAGAGTCACATACAGATTCACGTGGATCGGCTTCATATAACTTATCACTTTCGGAGAGACGTGCAATGACCACGGCTCAGTATGTAATATCTAAGGGAATTGACGCTTCAAGAATCACAGGGGAAGGTAAAGGCGAAACAATGCCTAGCGTTGACTGTGGAGGACGTTGTACTGAAGAAGAGCACCAATTAAATAGACGTTCTGAATTCTTGATATTAGCAGGAAATCCAAACGATGAGTAGTAAATAAACCACTTAATAAAAAAAGCCTCAGTAAATACTGAGGCTTTTTTTATTGTTATAATGCTTTTAACATCAATAGTGATAGTCCAACAATACCGATTGGGAGCACAATGAGTAAAAAAGATGAATATTCTAAACCTTTTTTACTAGAAAGTTTGGCATTTAGTACCCGCCGCTTGCGACCGCTGTAATTGACCCAGTTTTTGAAGTGAATAAAAACCGCTGTCATTATAAAAAGGAGCCAGGCATCAGCCCCTGTCATGAAGACGACTTTCATTTGATCCAAGAACTTATTAAAGAATACGCCAATTAATAGGAGCAATGCTATTTCTACTACAGAAATATAGTACAATGCTATAGTGTTGGCTTTTTGCTTAAAACGGCCTTTAAAACGGCTAAAAACAGTAATATAAAGTTGGTTAAAATAGTTCATATACAATAGTATAAAAAAAACCTGTGATAGTGTACCAGCTTTTAAAAAACTATATGAGTTAAACAAAAATATGCTTCTTGTTTTAATTTCTTTATTTTTGTGAATAATTAAAAATAACTTTCATTAAATAATAAATATGACTCAAAAACTTATTTCAAATACAATCTTAACTTTCTTTCTATTGGGGGCTGTAATGAGCCAAGCACAAGAAAAAAGAAAATTTAAAATTCATACAGTTGCTTTTTATAATGTTGAAAACTTATTTGACACTATAAATGACCCCAATAAAAATGATGAAGCTAGCCCTATGATGAAGTTGAAAACTAATTTAAGCGGTGTTTATAAAAAGAAAATTCAAAATATGGCGATGGTAATTTCTCAAATAGGAGCTAAAGAATCTAAAAATTCGCCTGCAATAATTGGACTATCAGAAGTAGAGAATAGAGTTGTAGTAGAAGATCTAGCCAACGACCCTGAACTCTATTCAAAGGATTATGGTGTGATTCATTTTGATTCACCAGACGAGCGGGGAATTGATGTTGCTTTAATGTACCAAAAAGCATTATTTACACCATTAAGTTCAAGTACCCATGAGCTAAAACTTATAGATGACGCAAAAGGAACAAGAGATTACACAAGAGACCAACTGCTTGTCAGTGGTTATTTAGAAGGGGATTTGATTCATGTTATTGTAAACCACTGGCCTTCTAGAAGTGGAGGGGAAGAGAAAAGTCGTTCAAAACGGGAAGCAGCAGCAACACTAAATAAACATCTTATCGATTCGCTTCAATCAAATGACCCCTATGCCAAAATATTTTCGCTTGGAGACTTTAACGACAATCCTGGTAATGATAGTGTAAAGAAAATACTCAAAGCTGTAGAAGACAAAGAACTCGTAGGCCTCAAAGGAATTTACAACCCGATGGAATCGATATATAAGACAGGAGTAGGAACCAATGCGTATAAAGGGGTTTGGTTTTTATTCGATCAGATATTAATAAGTAAACCTCTGTTAGATGACGATTACAGTTCTTTTAAGTTTTACAAAGCTGGCATCTTTAATGCACCTTATTTAATTAATAAAAAAGGACCATATAAAGGGTTTCCTTTTAGAAGCTTTACATATAATGATGGGTTTATTGGAGGGTTTAGTGATCATCTTCCTGTTTATGTGCATTTAATCAAAGAAGTTAATTAAATACAGTGGGGAATAGTCATAAAAAAAACAGCCAATTGGCTGTTTTTTTTATGACTATTAATGTTAATTGGGCCAAACGCTCCATGGAATCCTAGATAAGATAAGGATTAAAGCAATAGTATAAAAAATAGCAATGGTTTTATATTTAGGCCTAGAGACCAATTTCTTTTTATGTTTAGAATAGCCTACGGTAATTAAAGCTACAGCCAAAATGTTAATTGTTGGATGCTCAACAAGGTATAATCGTATATCGGCATTCCTCATGACCTCTCCTACCCCTAAGTCGCTCCAAAGTCCAAAACGGGCAGAGGTGAAATAGAGAAGAAGACCTATAAGTAACTGAATGTGAGAAACAATTAGTGTGAATAAAGACAATCTAAAAGCATTAGCATCGTAATCTTTCTTGGCAAAATATCCATAAAAGGATTTTAATACGGCTAAAATTAGTACAACAAGGATCAAATAAGCCCAGTAAGAATGAATAGTTTGAATCATAATGGAGAATTTTAAAATATATGAGATATAGTTAATATAATATTAATCCCATTTATTCTCAGCAGCTTCACCACCCCAAATAATAGTTGCTAAATAAGGGTTGTCAATAAAAGGATTTCTATTTCCTTGAGCAGAGTATATAACAGTATTTCTCTGATTTTCAAATTCAGATACTGGATCTTCTAAGTTCCAAGTTAGAAAAAGGTCCAAGTTACCTACAGGGTCAAAACTCTCACCATATCTAATATTTAAATACAAGATCATTCGTGCTACATCACCACGCCATTCGTCTCCTGGAAACCATTTGTTAGATGATGTTAAAGAATAGGCTCCACTTCCTTCAGCAAAGGCTTTATTACTTCTTGTCGTATTAATGCTAGCATCACACACTCTTAGGTGATAAAGATCCGTTAAGGCTATAGAAGAATTTAATAATGACTGTGGATAGACGTGTTCAGTGTTAAATGTCTGAGGTGTATAGGAATTTGAGCCAGAGGTATATTCTTGCCAATAGCGTGTTTCTCCTGAATACATCAACACCACATTATCAGAAGTAGTTAAGTCTGCATCAGCATCATATAAGTATTGGTGTCTTTGTGTATATGTAAGTATCGTGGTATGGTTATCTGTAGTATGGGTAGACAACTCATCATACATTATTCCTGAGTCCTCAGAGAATTGAACTCCTGTATAATAATCTAGTAAATCCGCTGGAATATTAAATAAGACTGTATCTAAAACATTAATAGAAACTACAGCTGAAGAACAGGTGTTGTCAGGTGTGTCGTCATCACATAAATTATAACTGAAACTATCAGACCCAACGTAATTAGTTGGTGGTGTGTATAGAATAGAACCATCTGTGTTAAATACAACTTCACCCAAAGTACCAGAAGTATCAATCGAGGAAAGAATCGCTTCATCAATGACACTATCGTTATCTAATAAATTAGTGATAGTCTTTGTGGTGTTTTTCGTAACATTATGAGCATCATCTTCCGCTACTGGATCTCCTTGGTCTGCAACGATAATTGTAACTGTTGCTGTAGAGCAATCCGCTGGAGAGTCGTTATCACAAAGCGTATAAGTAAAAGAATCTTCTCCAACAAAATCATCGGCTGGAGTATACGTATAAGTGTCATCTCTATTGTCAACTATAATTCCATTTTCAATAGTTGTTTCATCAAAAGACTCAATATATGCATAGTCTTCAATAGTGTCATTTGACAATAAGTTTTCTATATCGTAATCCGTATCTTCTAATGTGTCAAAAAAGTCATCAACAGCAATAGGCTGGGTATTGTTATTATTGTTGTCATTGTTATTATCTGAGGTGGAGTCGTCTCCTGAACTACAATTAATAAATAAACTGATAAAAAGGAAAGCTGGTATAATTTTTTTCATAATCAAATATATTAAAATTAAAGCATAAAGCCATCTATAAATAGGTGGCTTTATGCTTTTAAAAATGTGTTGGGGTGTTAGTTAACAACCCACATTCCATCAGTTTTGATAAGACTCATAGTTTCGTTTCCTGTTGCACCAGTGTAAACAACAAATTTAAGAACATATTTTTGTCCTTCCTCAGCAGAAGAATCCATATCATCTAATAGCGCGTTAAAAGCTTCTAATAACATACTGTCTGACCAGTAATTAGAACTAGAAGTTCTTCTGTCAAAACTTCCAAAATATCCAACGTTATCTGCTGGACCAGGGTATAAACTCATAAACTCACTGGAGATAAAAGCTACATCAGTTGAAGTTAAATCATATTTGATAGTATTATCTGGAACCCAATTTTCTCCATCATGACCAAACTGAACTGTTACTTCAATTTCGTTTTCATATGGATGAAAGGCAACACCATCAAAAATAAATGCTGCTGTAAAACTTTTAGTAACTCCACCGCCCATATATAATTCATACATTGACAATACAATATCGCCAGCACTTCTTGGGTTAAATTGATATACATCTAATAAAGCTACAGGGATTTTTATATCCGCTTCGTCTGAACTTGAAAAGTTAGGATAGCTTTCTCCCATTGCAAAGTACTGATCTTCTGTAAATCCAGTAAACTTTAACCAATCTCCATTTTCATAAGCAAAACCATTTGTTAGCGTGCTTACGCTTCCAGAATAATAGTCATAACGTAAAGACACAAAATCACCTTCACTTGGGTTTGGGTATTCCGCTGCTAGGAAGCTGTATATATGTCCACTACTTGAAAAGTTTCCATAAGTTTGACCAGTAATGGCATTACATTCTGCAGCAGATATTTCTCTTATTTCAGATTCATATGTTGAAACTGGATTGTATACATTAAATGATACTAATGCACTTGAGCCAAGCCCCCATACAGGAAAAATATCAGACAATAAACTAGGAATCATTTCCTTGGCATCTTCAGTTGAATTGAAGTTGCCATAGTTTAAGTTTAAATCATCGTAATCGTCGTCTGTAAGTGTATAGACTACATCGCCAACAATTGGACTTGCTTGTGCATCTAAGTCATTATAGATGTCTTCATTAGGACTACAACTCATCATTGTAGTTCCTAAAATTGCTAAACAATAAATTATTTTTTTCATTATATTATTTTTTTAGAAGTTAAGTTTTGCACCAAGGCTGAATGTTCTTCCATAACCATAATACACTAAAGAAGTATTAGCTACAGATCCTGATCCGTCTCTAGCATCTGAAATATATTCAGTATCAAATACATTGTTCATACGAGCTGTCATAGTAGTTTCAAAAGGTCCTAAGTCAAAAGTGTGACTTATTAATGTGTCAAACAAACCATAGTCAGGCATATTCCATGCATCAGGAGCTCCTAGAGTACCTCTTCGGCTAGGGTCAAAATCAGCATAAAGATCAGCATAGTAGTTATAGTCAACAACAAAAGTTGTTTTTGGAGTTAATTTATAATTAAGGCCTAAAGCCATTGTTGTTTGAGCAGCATCTGCAACGTGTAAACCTTCAATATATAAGTTTACAGTATCCACAACTTCTTGATCTTCGTTTGTAATTTGAACATTTTCTACATTACTATCCCATCTCCAATCACCAAATGAAGCCATTCCTGTAATTTTTAGTTTTTCTGATGCTCTATATAAAAAATCTAATTCAAGCCCTTGGTGAACAGCGTCTACTCCTAAGATGTTTGCTACAGCATTTGTATTGTCTGGTTGACGGAAACTTTGAGTCTCTGTTCTGTCTCTCCATGCAGTGTGGTATATATTTACATTAGCAGATAATTTTCCTGATCTGTAACCGTACCCTAATTCAAAGCTAGTAATTTTTTGATTTTCTGCATCTGCATTTATCGTCTCGTTATTGAAATTCAAGAACACAGCATCAAAACCTGCAGCTTTTTCAAAATATCCAATATTTGCAAAAACATTGTGATTCTCATTAACTCTGTAATTAGCACCACCCTTAGCACTATACCCCAAAAAGTTGTAAGTGTCTGTAGTTTGTAATGGGTCCGAATCTAGATAGTTAAAGTAATCAACTCGTTGGTAAGATGTGTTTGATAATGCTAAAGAAATAAAAGTATTAAAGTTATCATTGACATCATACTCTAACTGACCAAAAGCTCCTAACCAACCAACATTTCCGTCATTGTTATAACTTCTTTTATCTCCGACTTGCAATGCAGCATTAGGATTGTTTTCGTTGCTGTTATCTAAGAAATATTGTCCTCCTAAAAGATCTGTTACAGTCTGGTAATGCTTACCAGTGTAGCTTCTAGCGTCCAATCCAGCTAATAACACCAGATCATCTGAAAGGTCTACTTTGTATGTAGACAAAGCACCATACCAGTTGTGATCATTGTGAGAAGCTCTTAAAATTGATTGAGACCCTAGAGCACCTCTTGAAATGTTTTCATCAACAATTTTATCAAAATCTAAAGTTCCATATAGTCCATCTCTATAATCGCTGTAACCTGATCCATCCATAATAAACTTATCCGCAGTATCACGTAACCTAGCAGTTCCACCGCCGCCGCCAGAACCAAAGGAAGCATACAATACAGTTGATAAACTAGATTTTTCATTAATTGTCCAGTAATGATTTAATGAAATTTGTGGTTTGTTATAGAAGTTGTCCTCTTGATGAGTAACTTGTCCCTTTTTGTAACCCCAATCTGAATTGAATTTTCTACCTCTTTCAGCGTTTCTAAAAGTCTCAATTAAATGTCTATTTTGTCTTTGTCCGTGACGCTGTTTAGCTCCGAATACAGAGAATGCTATTTTGTGATCCTCATTGATTTCTTTAGATAAATTTAAAAAATAAGAAACTCCGTTAAACTCAGTACCGTCAACGTAGCCATTTCCTCTTGTTCTTGCAAGAGAAACTGTAGCTGCAAGACCACTGTCCATAATTCCTGTAGAGTAGGTTGCGCCGAGCTTTTCATACCCATCATTGGCGATTGACGAAAATATGTTTCCACCAGTTTCAACATCAGTTGTTTTGGTGATAATATTAATTGTTCCTCCAATTGAAGGTACTGCAACCTTGGAAGCTCCAAGACCTCTTTGAACCTGCATAGAAGAAGTGACATCCCCTAATCCAGCCCAGTTTGACCAGTATACACGACCATTCTCCATGTCATTTACAGGAATACCGTTTATTAATACTGCAACATTTTCAGAATTAAACCCTCTAAGGTTAATTCTACCATCACCATATCCACCACCTGCTTTGGTAGCATATACTCCTGGAGTTGATTTTAAAATCTCAGGAAATTCTTGAGTTCCGAGTTTAAGTTCAATCTCAGCAGCCTTAATTGTAGATACTGCGACTGGCGTTTTTCTGTCAATCGCAACCGAAGCAAAAAGCTGAACTTCTTCTAAGCCTAATTCATTGGTTTCTAAAGAAATAGAACCTAAGTCGGCACTTTTAGAAAAAGCTAATGTAAAGGACCCATAACCAACATACGAGACAACAATCTCACCCGTAGGGTTTAATGTTTTTAATGTGAAGTTCCCATCAAAGTCAGTAGAGACTCCGTTGGCGGTTCCTTTCTCAATGATTGTAGCCCCAGGCAAAGGATCTTGCATGTTGGCGTCTTGAACAACCCCAGTAATCGTGCTTTGAGCGGTAACTGAAAGACCACAGATCATAAAACCTAAGGTTAAAATTTGTTTGATTTTTTTCATAATTTAAATTATGTTTAATTAATTGTTTGAATTAGTCATTGTAAATTTAAGCATAATAATTTTCAATTCATTATTATTAATATTGAAAAAACACTTAAAATAAGAATAAGAAAATTAGGCATAAAAAAACCCTCACTAAAAGTGAGGGTTTTAAAAGTTCTAATATTCTTAAATATTAGAATCTATATTGTAAACTTGCATTCCAGGTTGTCCCATTTCCGTAGAAATACCCGTAAGCATCTCCTTGGCCAATGTACTCTTCATCCAATAAGTTATAAACGTTAGCTCTAAACATTACTGCGTTAGAACCTACATAAAACTTGTAAGACATTCCTAAATCAACTAAACCATATGAGTTTAGTTTTTCTGAAGAATAATCAACTCCATCAACTCCTGCTTGTACAGCGTCTTCTACATCAACAAAGCCATAGAAGTTACCATATTGGTTGTAGTTCGTGTAGAATGTCATCCTTGGAGTCGCTTTCCAGTCGATTCCTAATCCAAAAGATGATTGTGGGGCTTGACCAACTTTTACATCTGAAAGGTTAATCTCACCACTATCGATTAATAAAGATGTTTCATCGTCAAATTGTTGATAAGGAGTTGAATCTTTATATTTCCAGTCACCAAGAGAACCATAAAGGCTATAAGTAAGTGCCGATGCTATTGGGTTGTATTGAACGTCAAATTCAAATCCTGAATGAATCTGTGTTACATCATTAAATCTATAAAATGTTACATCACCCGCAGCGTTTTCACCTCCAAAAGATAAGAATCGGTTACCCCATTCTGTACTATACAGATCTAAATTAACTTTTACTTCGTCACCTGTAAAACGATAACCAGCTTCAAATCCAATGATTTCTTCATTTTCAATATCCGTATCAACTAAATCATTACTATATCGTACATTATCGAAAATATTATCTAAGAAAGGTTGTCTAGAGTATAGACCTCCATTAGCAAAAACCGCATGTGCGCCGTCTTCACTAGAAAAAGAAACCCCCCCTTTAACATTGTATCCTGATTTATTAACTTTTTCTGAATCTCCTGAATCTCCAAAATCACGTCCACCATGTCTTTGGTAAGATTGTGTAGATAATGAACCTTGAAGGAAAGCAGAAAATTCATCTACTGAATATTCAACTTGTCCAAATCCACCAACATAATTAATGCTTTCAGAATAATCATATGCAATTCTTTGTCCTGAGTCTGCGGAGTTAAATAATGCAGACCATGGATCAGCCTCAAACGATTCAGTAACTACATATCCATCCGCTCTAGAAGAACCGTAAGTATCAGCATATCCGTTAAGACCAAAATAATCTACAACTTGCCTGTGATGTTGCCCGGTATATGTTCTTCCATCTACTCCAAAATTGTAAGTAAAATCTCCTCCATTATCAATGTTTAAATTAGAAACAACTCCATACCAGTTATGCATGTTCATAGACCCTCTTCTTAAATAAGAATCTCCGTAGTTACCGTTACCATTTGCATCCGCATTGGCAATGTTTTCTGTTTGAATGGCATCAAAATCAATTTCATGACCTGGTCTATTTCCGTTAGGCTGAGAATCTTCATAACGCACACGACCTCTTCCATATCCTCCTGTACCTCCACCACGGCCCCAAGAACCATATAAAACAGTGGATAGGTCCATAGAATCATTTATGTTAAAATCCCAGTTGATGTTAGCGATTGGTTTATGATAAAAGTTTCGTCTTTCTGTAAAACGTTCACCTTCAAAAAAACCAGTATTTGTATTTGCTTTGATCCCATTTTGGGCATAAAACTCTTTGCTTTTTGAAAAGTTTTGATCATGCCATTGTGGAGACCCTGTTAGCAAGAAGTTTAAACTATGCTTTTCATTGAATTTTTTTCCAACTGAGAAAAAATAAGTTTGTCCTTGGCCAGCAGTACCTACTGCATATTTTCTATGTGCTTGCCAGTGATCAATTAACACTGAGTAAGCCCATCCATTATCCTGCAAACCAGAATCATAAGAAGCAGTTGTTTTGACGTAGCTGTCATTACCTGACATGTAACGTACGTAACCACCTTGTTTTTTGTCTGTTGTCTTTGATACAATATTTACGGTACCACCAACAGAAGAAATTGCAAGTTTAGATGATCCTAATCCTCTTTGAACTTGAACCGCATTCGCAACGTCAGACATACCAGACCAGTTAGACCAGTACATTTTACCGTCTTCCATTCCATTAATTGGCTGTCCATTTAACAAGAATGCTGTGTTAGACTGTGAGAATCCACGAGTAAACACTTGACTGTCTCCAAAACCACCTGCTTGATTCGATACGTAGATCGATGGCGTGTTTTTGAAAGCTTCAGAAAACTCTACATTACCAACAGCTCTTTGTTGAATTGTAGATGCTTTAATTGTTGACACCGCTACTGGTGTTTTTCTATCAGATGCTAAATCAATAACTCCAGCTCCAACAAGTACAATTTCCTGTAACTCTACAGATGTAGAATCATTTGGAATTTCGGTTTGTGCAGTCGTAATTAATGATCCCATTAATAGGACTGCTGATAAAAATAATTTTGTAATTTTTTTCATAATTTAAATTATATTTAATTAATTGTTTTATTAGTTGCTGCAAAAATACTGATAATTTATTTCAAATCGTTAATTAAATGTTAAAAACCAAGTGAAAAAGTGACTGTCTGATTTTGTGGAACTCTCAAAATAGACGCAAACAAGAGTTAGAATATTACTGTATTAATAGCTTAAACCCTGTGGTTCTTATAATAACTCAAAAGGTTGGATGTAGAAGCATCATGATTAATTATTGTATTGGAATCAAATTCGTTCAAAATTTTGCTTGCTAATTGCTTACCTAATTCTACTCCAAATTGATCATAGCTGAACACATTCCAAACCACTCCTTGAACAAATATCTTATGTTCGTACATAGCAATTAATTTACCCAAGCTTTCAGGGGTTAACTGCTTAATAAAAATAGTGTTGGTTGGTTTATTCCCTTCAAATACTTTGAAAGGGACAATAGCTGCTTTAGTCCCTTCCGAAAGAACCTCCGCTTTTGATTTTCCATTTAAAAGCGCTTCCGTTTGTGCTAAAAAATTAGAGATTAACTTATCATGGTGATCTAAATTTCCGTGTAAAGACTTGGTAAAACCGATGAAGTCAGCTGGAATTAATTTTGTTCCTTGATGAATCAATTGAAAAAAGGCATGTTGAGAGTTGGTTCCTGGTTCTCCCCAGATTAAATTTCCTGTTTGATATGCAACTTTATCTCCTGAGCGATCAATACTTTTCCCATTACTTTCCATAATAGCTTGCTGGAGGTAAGTTGCAAATTGATTTAGATATTGAGTGTAAGGAATAATCGCTTCACTTTCAGCCTTAAAAAAGTTATTATACCATACGCTCAAAAATGCTAAAACGACTGGAATGTTAGTTTCAAATTTCTCCTCTTTAAAATGAGTGTCCATTTTATGAGCACCCTTTAGGAGTGAGTCAAAATTCTCATACCCCACCGCAAGACTAATACTTAAGCCTACAGCACTCCAAAGAGAAAAACGACCACCTACCCAGTCCCACATTGGGAATATATTTGAGGTTTCTATACCAAATGCTTCCACCTTAGCTGTATTGGTTGACACCGCTACAAAATGCTTAGCAACATCGGATTGTGTTCCATGTTTCAAAAACCAATCTTTAATAGTTGTAGCGTTAGACAGTGTTTCTTGAGTGGTAAATGTTTTAGAGACAATTACAAAAAGAGTAGTTTCGGGGTCAAGAAATTTTAATATTTCATTGACATGGTCGCCATCAACATTACTAACATAATGAGGCCTTAAGTGATTTCCATAAAAAGATAACGAGTCTACCACCATTGCAGGACCCAAATCAGAGCCTCCAATACCAATATTCACAACATCTGTAAAGGGTTTATTTGTATATCCTTTTTTTGTGCCATTAATAATCGCATCAGAAAACGTTTTAATCAAAGCCTTAACTTTATAGATTTCAGGCATCACATTCGCACCATCTAAAATAACTTCAACGTCAGCTGGAGATCGTAGAGCCGTATGTAAGACCGATCTACCTTCAGTTTGGTTAATAACATCCCCTCCAAAATATTTTGAAATAGCATCCTGAATATTTAGTTCCTGCGCCAGTTCCTTGAAAAGCTCTAAGGTTTCAGAGGTTATTCTGTTTTTAGAAAAGTCTACATAAAAATCCTCCCATTTTATAGTAAATTCTTCTGCACGGTTTGGATTTTCTTTAAACCAGGTTTTCATCTGAGACTCTTTGATAGTCTCAAAGTGTGCAGCTAGTTTTGACCATGCTTTAGTTTGCGTTGGGTTGATCGAATTTAATGCCATTGGTTAATTTTAAATATAATTAGTTTATTGAGTCTAGTTGCTGTTTTAAGGGAGCTATAAAAGCTTGAAAGTCTGGTTTCAAATGTGGTGACAAGGCTTTTGCATCCGGTAATTTTTGACGAAGTGGATCTACTTGCCTTCCGTTTTTCCAAAAGCGGTAACATACATGCGGCCCACCAGTGTTTCCAGTCATACCTACCTTTCCAATCACATCGCCCTGCTTGACGTAATCCCCTACTTTTACCAAACGCTTACTCATGTGTAAATACTGTGTGCTGTAGGTAGCGTTGTGGCGAATTTTAACATATTTTCCATTTCCACCTTTACGCGTCGACTCCGTAACTGTCCCGTTTGCAGTTGCCAAAATTGGTGTCCCTATATCCGCTGCAAAATCTGTTCCCTTGTGAGGCCGTACCTTATTGCCGTAGTAGGCGATTCTCCGTTTCAAGTTGAACCTGGAAGAAATTCGACTGAACTGAACCGGTGCTTTTAAGAATGCTTTACGCAAGCTCTTGGTGCTCTCGTCAAAATAATCAGTACTGTTTTTAGAATCCTTGTTTATGTAATTAAAGGCATAAAAAGACTCTCCTTTATGCTCGAAAAAGGCAGCCTCAATGGTTTCTATGCCTGCATAAATACTATCATCCACAAAACGCTCTTTATATATTACTTTAAAATTATCGCCCTTTTGCAGTCTAAAAAAATCAATTGTCCAAGCATAAATATCGTCAGACATATCATAAATTAGCTGGGTTGGAAGTCCTTGCGCCTCCATGGTTTCAGAAAGTGAACTTTCTATCACACCAAACGCTTCTTTTTCTATAACTTTTACAGGCTTTCGTTCTTTATACGCGATAATTGAATCACAGAACTCAACAACTAGATATTCTATTTTATTGAGCTCATATATAAATACAAGTGGAGTTTTGGTGTTGTCCTTAGAGTACAAAACAGTGTAAGGCTTTCCTATTCTTAGTTGGCGAACATCAAAAACAACCTTTGTTTTTTCGGCAATGTGATGAATCTGAGGATAAAATAAATGATTTCTTTCTAAAAGGACCCCAAAACTATCTCCGCTTCTAACGGTATCGTTGACCACCATATAGTTGTTAAGGTTGTATCCAAATTTAAAATAGTCGTTTTGGACTGTGACTACAGGTATATCTTCCTCAGAATCATAAATAGAACACCCCTTAACAACTAGGCTATAAAAAAAGAATATTACCATCCACGAGATGGAAACTGTTTTTAATAAATTGAAATACTTTTTATTAATCAATTTCATGCCCCCAATTATCTTTTTCATCTTGGCTCCAAAGTTCAGGAAAAAATATTCTTTTTTGGTATTTTGGATGCATATATTTTTGCCAATCGCTTCCTCCAGTAGCAGCGCCATCGCCATCTTTACCCAAAATATAATATTTAGCAGCATTATAATGAGCCATCACCCAAGTTACATTAACTGTATAGTCATAATGTCTCATGGCCGTGATTAAGCCAGTATCTTGTTGATCTTCATGAGATAGTTCATTAAATCGTGTCCATATATTTTTAATGTTATAGACTTTCATAAATGTAATAAACTCTTCTTTGTAACGATTTTCAAAATTAGATAACAATGGTGATTTTTGCCCAGTCTTGTAGTCCTTCCCAGCAGCTTGCCAATATAAATGCTCAAACGCATGTTCGAAAGGAGTGTTTCTGTCAATATTAGCTCGGAAACGAATATCTATTAAGTTAATTAGCTCTGTAGATGCAAATTCTATTTTACGATATTGGGCACTTTGAAATCCGCTTGCAGGCGTTAAGGTGTGTCTAAATTTATTGTATTGAGCCACATCCATTCCTTCTCTCATGACATTAAAAGAAGTCGTTAACATATCAAAATAACGGCTAATTCGCATGAGTTTATCTTGAAAGACATCTACAATTAAAGACTCCGCCTCGGCAACTTGTTTAATCTCCCAAAGAATCATTTTAAAAATCAACTCATTAATTTGATGGTAAGCAATAAAGACCATTTCATCAGGAAGATTCGTGCGTTGAATCTGTAATCCTAATAAAGCATCCGTATGGATATAATCCCAATACGTAATCGAGTTACTGTGTAATAACCCCTCAAGGTGTACGTCCCGATTTTGGTGAATCGCTTTATACTTATCGTCAAGGTCCTGTAATAATTTCTCTGTCGTTGGTTTTTTTGTCATCTATTTTAAAATTGGATTTCGAATGGATGCCTAAGTCCTTTTAATGCTACCAAATCAGCTCTCAACGATCCTACATCAAGGTCTGCTTTAATTTTAATTGGAACTTTATTTCCGTCTGCGGTAACCCATAACGTTAAACTTTCTTTTTCTTTAAAAACCCGGCCTGCCATTACAGAGGGCCTGAATTTTATACACTTAATTCTTCCGAAACTTGTATTAATTGTTTCGTGACCTAAATATCTTAATCCAAACAAGAAGGTTTCACTGTCAAAGAATACGTTAAGGTTGACAATTTCTCCTTTTTTAAGTGAATCTGTTTGATAATTATTTCTAAGATAATAATAGGCAGACAGGAGATCTTGGATATCTTTTTCAATTTTAATTGAAGCTGTTGATTTTTCCTTAATATCATTAACGAACGCTTTATTTTGTGTATGATCAAACTCTACAATTCGATTTTTAGTGTAGCCACCTTCGTTAATGTTTCGGACAAATTTATAGGGCAAACCCGTTTTCATATCAATGTGGCTTTCATAATGGTCTTCAACTTTAAAAATCCACTTTAAAGGCCCAGTTGTCCACCCTTTTGCAACAACTTTATATACAGGGGTGGTTTTGTAAACAGCATCAAACACTTCAAGAGTTGCGTTTCCTGCTTTCCACCAACCGCTATAGTTTAATTCGAACTTTAACCATTCACCAGGCTGAAACGAAGAGGTTTCTTGAGCTAATAAGAGCTGAGAACTAATTATAAAAATTAAATATAATTTCTTCATATTAAATGAAAGCTGTGACTTTTAAAACTATTGTTTACAAATTTGCAATTATTATTCCAAACAGTAAAGAGAATTTAACATAAGAGTATAATTAATTATATACAATGTCAACTTTATTTAAACTCATGCTAAAACCAATACCCTACATTTATGAGGTATGCCGAGTAATTTGTGTCAGGGCTCCAGTTATATTTTATTTCAACAGGACCAAAAATCGTCTCAATCCCGTATCCAACTGCGTATCCGCTATGATTTAGAACTTCTACCCATTCACTATTTAAAAAAATATTATCGCCAATATTTGCAAAATTTGCAGCAACGTTGATATGGTGATCCTTGAAAATTTCATAATCAAGAGTTGCATAAGCTTTAGTAAAGCTATCACCCGATAATGAGAAATAGTCATAACCAAAGAATGAAAAGTAATTATTTATGTTGTTATATCCGTAGCCTCCTAAACCAAAATCAAGAGATTTTACATCTGTACTTCCAATTTTAACTCCGCTCTGAGCTCCTAATACAAATGAGCCATTATCAAATATGCTAAATGCCTTTGCTATATTTAGCTTTAGAAATGAAAACTGAGAAAAGTAAGTATTTGAACCTGGAGATGACAGGAAAATCTGAGTATTCCCTTCGAATAGAATTCCGTTTTTTGGAAAAAATTTATCATCAAGAGTGTCTAGCTTTAGCACTCCAAACAGGCTGAAAAAATTGCTATCTTCAAACACATAAGAATCGGAGTTTAACAGCGAATTGAATAAATTATCTTTAGAAGATATTGTAAGGTTTTTGAGTTCTAGCCCAACTTTAATTGATAAGTCTTTTTTTATTAAAGTTTCAATAAAAAATTGATTAGAAAAGTCAGAAATAGAAATATCAACCTTATCCGTTGAAGAAAACTGTTGATTATCACTAAATAAAGAGGGATTTGCTTTATAATTAATAAAGTTTGATTTAGAATTGATTCCTATACTCCAGTAAAAACCTTTATCTATATAATAATCAAAATTATATCGGGGGGCATCTCCAAAAATAAAGTCTACTGAAACAACATCGTTTTTTAATAAAAGTTGTTTTTTTGTTAAGTTTAGCAAAGCAGCACTGTTATAGAGTTGGTCGTAATGCAATCCAAATCTTATAAACGCTGTGTTTTTAGCTTCAACAACCTGGGCATTAAAATCATAACTGTCTCCGTTTGGAATCAATTTATACAAAAAACTATCAAAATTATTTGTAGCGACTAAGTTGTTAACACCTTTCCCTAGATCATTATAGCTTATGGTTTCTCCATTCCTAAACCTCAACTTTCCTTTCACATAAGAGGATGTATATTTCCCGAGTCCGAAAACTTTAATTTTATTAATATTAATTTCATTGTATTTTGGAAACTTTAATGTTGTTTTTTTAAAGTTTTGGACTTTTGAAATTGACTGTAGCTCCTTTAAAAACTTTAATGCTTCTTTTTGACCTTTTTCAATGATTGGGGCCCCTTGACCGAACGAAATTATTGAAAAATCTGCAACATCTGGTTTAATATATATGTTTGATAATTTTGACTTTTCCTTTAATTCTTTTACAGCTCTGAAATTATTAATTTGAAGCATAATATTAGAAACTGTGTTAAGATCATCGTCTTGAAGAAGACCGTCTTGAACATCAACCCCAATTATAAAATCTAAATTTTTTGACAAAAGCCCCTCTATAGGAAAGTTATTGACAATCCCTCCATCCATCAATAACTTATTGTTTAATTTAACTGGCTGGAACAGGGTTGGCAAGGCGCTACTCGCAGCGATTGCTTGTGCTAAATTTCCGTGATCAAGAACAACCTCATCGCCGGTTTGAATATCTGTAGCTATGCAATAAAAAGGAATAGGAAGCTTACTAAAATCATCAATGCCACTAACATCCAGTGTTAATTTTGACAATAGATTAAAAACATTTTGTCCCCTAGATATAGAGGAAGGTAATTGAATTTTAAATTTATTAAACGGCAGTGTTAATATATACTTTTCAGCATTTTTTCTTTCGAAAAATGTCTTTGAATTTCTTGGCACCTTGTCACTTATAAGTAGATCGAAATTAGTAGATCTAATTATAGAATCTAGCTGTTGACCTGTATAGCCAGAAGCGTACAACGCGCCTACAACCGCTCCCATACTTGTACCAGCAATATAGTCGACACGCACCCCAAGACTGTCTAAGGTTTTTAACACCCCAACATGGGCCAATCCCTTAGCGCCACCCCCACTAAGAACTAGGCCTACTCTAGGATTTTTAAATTCTGTTTCTTGCGAATAACTCCAAGAAAAAACAAATATTAATATTAATACTACTAATTTACGCACGTGGATTATTTTGATAATAATTATAAACAATAAGAGCTTTTGACACACCAACAACCTGCTCTAATTCATCAAGGGCCGCAAATGAAACTCTTTGAGCCGATTTAAAATTTTTTAATAATTCTAAAATTGTTTTCTCACCAATACCAACAATAGACTCAAGCTCAGAATTCAAAGCTGTTTTACTTCGTTTGTTTCGGTGATGCTCAATTCCAAATCGATGGGCTTCATTCCTTAATTGTTGAATAATTTTAAGTGTTTCACTTTTTTTGTCTAAATATAGGGGAATTGGATCATCTGGATAGAATAATTCTTCTAAACGTTTTGCAATTCCGATAATGGCTATTTTGCCACGGAGATTTAAGACATCTAGACTTTTCAAAGATGCAGACAACTGCCCTTTGCCACCATCAATTATAATTAACTGTGGTAACGGCTGATCCTCGTCTAATAACCGCTTATATCTTCTATAGACAACTTCAGTCATTGAGGCGAAATCATCAGGGCCTTCTACGGTTTTGATGTTAAAGTGTCTATACTCCTTTTTGCTAGGTTTGCCATTTTTAAAAACCACACAGGCTGCTACAGGGTGTGTTCCTTGAATGTTTGAGTTGTCAAAACACTCAATATGGGTAGGGGCTTCTGAGAGTCTTAAATCAGACTTCATTTGTGCCATAATACGCCCCTCATGTCGTTCAGGATCTGTGATTTTAGTTTGCTTTAATTGATCCAGTCGATGGTATTTCGCATTGCGTATTGACAAGTCAATTAGCTGTTTCTTATCTCCTACCTTTGGAATTGTAATCTTAAAGTCCGGTCCTAAATTCACCTCAAATGGCAAATATAATTCTTTTGACTCTAAAGAGAATCGCTGGCGAATTTCTGTAATAGCGAGCTCCAACAAAGCCTGATCAGTTTCTTGAAGCTTCTTTTTCATTTCCATTGTGTGGGAACGAATAATAGCGCCATAAGAAAGTTGTAAAAAATTTACATAGGCAAAACTCTCGTCGCTAACTATCGTAAAGACATCTACATTACTAATCTTAGGATTGACAATCGTTGATTTGGCTTGATAGTTTTGAAGTATTTGTAGTTTTTCTTTTAAAGATTGAGCCGCTTCAAACTCTAAGTTTTCCGAATGTGATTTCATTTGTGTTTTAAAAACTGCTATAGAGTTTTTAAAATTTCCCTTAAGGATTTGGCGAATAGTTGTTATGTTTTGTTGGTATGAGGTCTCATGTTCTTTAGCTTCACAGGCGCCTTTGCAATTTCCTAAATGGTATTCTAAACAAACTTTATATTTATGACTTGCTATTTTTTCATGAGACAAATCGTACTTACAGTTCCTAAGTGGGAAAAGGCCTTTGATGAGGTCTAAAAGGGTATAGACCGTTTTAAGACTTGTATAAGGGCCAAAATATTCAGACCCATCTTTGACCATTCGGCGCGTTTGAAACACCCTTGGAAAACGTTCGTTTTTAATACAAATCCAGGGATACGATTTGTCATCTTTTAAAAGTACATTATAGCGCGGCTGATGCTTTTTAATTAAATTGTTCTCTAACAACAATGCATCCGTCTCTGTTTCGACAACAATATGTTTTATCTCAATAATTTTTTTAACCAGTACATTTGTTTTTCCATAATCATGAACTTTGTTGAAATATGAGCGAACCCGATTTTTTAGATTCTTAGCTTTGCCAACATAAATCACCACCCCTAAAGCATCATAAAACTGGTAAACACCTGGAGTATTTGGTAAGGTTTGTAGTTGGACTTCAATAGTAGGCTTGCTCATTAATCCAAAGGTATATTAAATCAAACGAATGTAAAAGTTGAATTTGCATTTTTACTATCTTGCACAAGTAAAATACATTAAATGTCATGAATATTGTAATATTATCACGCAATAAAGATCTTTATTCAACTAGAAGATTGGTTGAGGAAGCAGAAAAAAGAAACCACATTGTTGAAGTAATAGACCCTTTAAGTTGTGACTTAATTATTGAAAATGAAAAGCCTACCATTCTATATAAAGATAAATATCTGGATTATGTAGATGCGATTATCCCACGGATTGGGGCATCGGTTACATTCTATGGGTGTGCAGTGGTTAGACAATTTGAAATGATGAATGTATTTTCATCCGTTTCTTCAGATGCAATTATCCGCTCTAGGGACAAACTAAGAAGCTTTCAACATCTTTCCAAAGCAGGGGTTGACATGCCCAAAACTGTTTTTACTAATTACTCTCGGGATGTAGAAAAGGTCATTGCTCAAGTGGGTGGCACTCCTGTTGTCATAAAACTACTAGAGGGAACCCAAGGTATTGGAGTCGTCTTAGCAGAATCAAAAATTGCAGCAGAATCTGTACTCGAAGCTTTTAATGGGCTAGAAGCGAGAGCTTTAATTCAAGAGTATATCGCTGAAGCCAAAGGAGCTGACCTCAGAGCGTTAATTGTAGATGAACAAGTAGTGGGTGCTATGAAACGGCAAGGAAAAGAAGGAGAGTTTAGATCAAACCTGCACAGAGGAGGAACCTATGAACATTATAAATTAAGTGATGCTGAAATTAAAATTGCCATCAAGGCTGCTCGCAAACTAAAATTACCAATATGCGGAGTTGACCTATTACAATCTGACAGAGGCCCTTTGGTCATGGAAATCAATTCCACTCCAGGACTTGAAGGCATCGAGAGTGCTTCCAAAAAAAATATAGCACAAGCAATTATAACCTATATTGAAAGAAATAGATATTAATGATTACACCAACGGATAATAATATAAGGTGAATAAAAAACAACTAAGATTAGAGTTTAAAAACCGACGTAACAATTTAAGTTTGGAGCAGATCAATAATTACAGTCTTGAAATAGCAAACTTAATTATTACTCTTCCCATTTGGAAATACTCATATTATCATATTTTTTTAAGTATTAAATCGCTTAAGGAAATTAATACAGAGCCTCTTTTGGCAATACTTTTAGGGAAAGACAAAAACATTATAGTCTCTAAAACTAATTTTGAAACGCGGAAGATGACACATGTTTTGCTTCAAGACAATACCGTTCTAAAACTAAATTCCCGAAACATTCCAGAGCCAGAAAATGGCATTGAAATAAGCAGTAACAAAATTGAAGTCGTATTTGTTCCCTTAGTTGCCTTTGATAGAATAGGTAATCGAGTTGGATATGGAAAAGGCTTTTATGATGCGTTTCTGAAAAATTGCCCTAGGACTACTTTAAAGATTGGGCTTTCTTTTTTTGAAGCTCAAGGCTCACTCATTGAAAGTGAGACTCACGATATCCCTTTAGATTATTGTATAACCCCTAATAAATTTTATACCTTTTAAATGAGTTAGGGGTTTGGAAATGCTTTTTTATTAAAAAACAAAAGTAATCCAACCCCAGTACTTATCGCCATATCAGCAATATTAAATACAGGGTCAAAGAAAGAAAAATAGTGACCCCCAACAAATGGAAACCACTCTGGAAAAGAACCATTAAATAGAGGGAAATGTAGCATATCTACAACATTTCCATAGAACAATCCACTATAGCCCTTTGTGGGTAGAAACGTTGCTATCTGCCCTAAACTACTATCAAACAAAAGACCATAAAAAACAGAATCAATGATGTTTCCTAAAGCACCAGAAAAAACCAACGTGACTGAAATGATCAGCATTTTAGAAGCTTGCTTTTGAACGCTTTGAAATAACCAGTATCCAATACCACAAACAGCGAATACTCTGAATAAAGATAAAAACAATTTAGCAGCTGAATCAGTGATATAAGAAGAAACATCACTTAATTTGGCACCCCATGCCATGCCCTCATTTTCAATAAAAAAAACTCTAAACCAATCAAAAACTACAAATACATCCCCTAGCTTAAAGTGTGTTTTAATATATATTTTTGAGGCTTGATCAAAAAATAGAATGATCGCTATTAATAAGAGTGTCTGTTTCTTAGACATCTTATTTTTGCATATTCTTTGCCTCTATGCTCAATGTTGCATGCGGCACTAGTTCTAAACGTTTTTTGTTAATAAGCTTGCTTGTAACTCTACAAATTCCGTACGTTTTATTTTCGATTCTAATCAACGCATTTTTCAAGTCTCTGATAAACTTCTCTTGACGTATCGCTAACTGAGAGTTAGACTCCTTGCTCATAACCTGACTCCCTTCGTCAAATGCTTTGAATGTTGGAGAGGTATCTTCGGTGCCGTTATTATGGTCGTTCATATAAGCACTCTTAATCAATTCTAGATCATGTTTAGCTTTATCAATTTTTTGATGAATAATAGCTCTGAATTTTTCCAAATCATTATCAGAGTATCTGCTTGTATTTTCTATGGACATAATTATTTAAATTTTTGGATATGCAACTTACTGTTAACTGAATCAAAGGAAACCTCTATTCCTTTATCAAGTTGCGCTACCAAGTGTAGCTCATCCGTTAATGTTTCTAGTTTAATATATTCTAAATTTAATTTTATAGCGTTCTCAATATTTTCGTCTGCCTGTAAAAAGACCTCTATACGATCCGTTACTTCAAACCCAGAATCCTTTCTTAGGTTTTGAATCCTATTAACCAATTCTCTGGCAATGCCTTCTGATCTTAGTGGTTCCGAAATAGTTACGTCTAAAGCAACAGTCATCGCGCCTTGATTCGCAACCAACCAACCTTCAATGTCTTGAGATGTAATCTCTACATCATCAAGGTGTAATCTAATACTTTTCCCATTAATTTCAATATCCAAGACCCCTTTTTCTTCAATTTGTTTGATATCGTTTGCCTGAAGCTTTTGAATAGAGTTGGCTATTAACTTCATGTCTTTTCCAAAACGAGGGCCTAGAACTTTAAAGTTTGGTTTAATTTGTTTTACTAATATATCAGAAGCATCCTCTAGAAGCTCAACTTCTTTAACATTGACCTCATGCTTAACCAAGTCTGAGATTGCTAGAATCTCCTCTCTTTGAGCTGGAGAATTTACCGGAATCATTATCTTTTGTAAAGGCTGTCTAACCTTGATTTTCTCTTTAGCACGTAAAGAGAGTACAAGTGATGAAATTGTTTGTGCTTGACCCATTTTACGCTCTAAATCTTTATTTATAAGAGAACGGTCCGGTGAAGGAAAATTGGCCAAGTGCACGCTTTCAAAAGACTCTTTATTTGTGACTAAATTTAAATCTAGATACAAGCGATCCATAAAAAAAGGGGCTATAGGAGCTCCTAACTTTGCGATGGTTACCATACAAGTATATAAAGTCTGATAGGCTGATATTTTATCTTGCTGATATTCTCCTTTCCAAAAACGTCTTCTGCTAAGTCGAACATACCAGTTACTTAAGTATTCTTGAGTAAATTCAGAAATTGCTCGGGCTGCTTTTGTAGGCTCATATTCTGAATAAAAAGTATCGACCTTTTCAACTAATGAATTGAGTTCAGATAAAACCCAACGGTCTATTTCTGGACGGTCTTGGATTTCAACATTTGGTTCTGAATAAGAAAATTTATCGATGTTAGCATATAATGTAAAAAAAGCATAGGTGTTATAAAGTGTTCCAAAGAATTTGCGCTTTACTTCTTCTATGCCTTCTACATCAAATTTTAAATTATCCCATGGGTTCGCGTTACTAATCATGTACCAACGAGTAGCATCAGCTCCATATGTTGATAACGTTTCGAAAGGATCTGTTGCATTACCCAAGCGTTTAGACATTTTTTGTCCATTCTTATCTAATACAAGGCCATTTGAGACCACATTTTTATAAGCGACAGAGTCAAAAACCATCGTTCCAATGGCGTGAAGCGTATAAAACCACCCACGTGTTTGATCTACACCTTCTGCAATAAAATCAGCAGGAAATGCCTTGTTATGATCTATAAGATCTTTATTTTCAAATGGGTAATGCCACTGTGCATAAGGCATACTTCCGGAGTCAAACCATACATCAATTAAATCACTTTCTCGAAGCATTGGTTGTCCAGATTTTGACACCAAAGTAATAGCGTCTACAATGTTTTTATGCAAGTCAATTTTAGCATAATTTTCGTTTGATTGGTCGCCAACTACAAAGTCTTCAAAAATAGCTTTTTCTAATACACCTGCTTCTACTGCTTTTTGCATTTCAGTTTTTAGTTCTTCAACAGAACCTATGCAGATTTCTTCCTTTCCGTCTTCTGTTCTCCAGATTGGTAGCGGGATGCCCCAGTAGCGGGACCGGGAAAGGTTCCAGTCGTTTGCATTTGCTAACCAATTACCAAAACGGCCTTCGCCAGTACTTTTTGGCTTCCAATTAATTGTTTTGTTAAGCTCAAACATTCGCTCTTTTACATCCGTAACTTTTATAAACCATGAATCAAGAGGATAATACAAAATAGGCTTATCAGTTCGCCAACAGTTAGGGTAACTGTGTTTATATTTTTCAACTTTAAAGGCTTTATTTTCTGTCTTTAACTTAATTGCTAGTTCAACATCAACTGATTTTTCAGGTGCTTCACCTTCTGGATAGTATTCGTTTTTGACATAACGACCTGCAAATTCAGACACTTCAGGTCTAAATCGTCCTTGTAAATCTACAAGTGGCACTAAATTATCTTCGCTATCTTTTACCAACAATGGTGGTATTTCTGGCGTGGCTTGTTTAGCAACAATCGCGTCATCAGCTCCAAATGTTGGGGCTGTATGTACAATACCGGTACCGTCTTCAGTCGTTACAAAATCGCCTGAAATAATCCGAAATGCGTTTTCTGGATGGTCATTAGGTAAAGCATAATCCAATAATTGCTCGTAAGAGATACCTACTAGATCTTTTCCTAGAAAAGAGTTTACCACAAAAAATGGGATAGTTTTATCCGAAGGTTTATAGCTCTCTAAGTTTTCAGTTGAATCTACTTCATTAAACTTTCCGCTGAATTGCTTCCCAACTAGCGCTTTTGCAACCACAACGCTCGCGGCTTCAAAAGTGTACTGGTTATAAGTCTTTACAAGTACATATTCTATTTTTGGACCTACTGTCAAAGCGGTATTACTGGGTAATGTCCATGGAGTGGTCGTCCAGGCTAAAAACAAGATAGGCCCTTGATGATCTAAAAATCCTGGAAGTGAACTCTGTATGGCTCTAAATTGAGCCACAATGGTAGTATCTGTAACATCTTGGTATGTCCCAGGCTGATTTAACTCGTGTGAGCTTAACCCAGTCCCTGCTTTTGGAGAGTATGGTTGAATGGTATAACCTTTATAAATAAGATTTTTATTATAGATTTGCTTTAGTAGCCACCAAACACTTTCCATGTATTTAGGGTCATAGGTAACATAAGGGTCATCCATATTTACCCAATAGCCCATTTTTTGAGTTAGGTCATTCCAAACATCAGTATAGCGCATTACTGCAGTTCTACAAGCAGCATTATAATCTTCAACAGATATTGTTTTACCAATATCCTCTTTTGTAATTCCAAGTTCCTTTTCAACCCCAAGTTCAATTGGCAAACCATGTGTATCCCATCCCGCTTTTCGATTGACCTGAAATCCTTTCATGGTTTTGTAACGTGGAAAAATATCTTTTATGGCACGTGCTAAAACATGATGAACTCCTGGTAATCCATTAGCTGATGGTGGCCCTTCAAAGAATACAAAAGGTTTTTGGTCGCTTCTAGATGTAATACTTTTATTGAAGATGTCGTGTTCTTCCCAAAACTTTAGCATTTCTTGTGCTACGTTTGGCAAGTTAAGTCCTTTATAATCAGGAAATGTCGTGCTCATTATTAATTGCTATTAAGGTCGCAAAATTAAGAAATTTTAACAAAAAGGCACTGATTAAAGTGTGTCATTTTCCAATTGCTTAGAAATCTAAAAAGCATCTGATTAATATTAAGCAGTTTTTATGAGGTAAATAGTCTATTTTTATCAAGATAGCCATTTACAATTCTTAATATGTTAACTTATTTTTTAAGAAGTATTTCTTATTTATTACATCCTTTATTTATGACATTGACAGCTGCTGTTTACTTTTTTTCGGCAACACCTGTCCAATACCCTCCAACGAGAGTCGTGCATTGGTTGCTTTCAATTATTATTTGGAGTTTATTATTTCCGTTGCTCCTGAATGTGTTTTTAAAAAAACTAAATGCCATAAAAAGTATTCATTTAAAAACTGTTAAAGAGAGATTTTGGCCACTTCTTTTAAACAGCATAATAATGAGCTATATCGGATTTGTGGTGGTTACAAAGGCTGATTGTGTAGAGTTACATTATTTCGTTCTAGGGTCACTACTTACGATCATATTGGGATTGACTTTGTCCATTCTCAAAATCAAAGCTAGTATTCATATGATGGCTGTGAGCGGTACTTTTATGTTTATGATCCTAACAAACTTGCACTTTGGGGTAGCAATCGACAACCTTGTAATTTTTTTTATTTTAGTGATGGGTGCAATGGGGAGTTCAAGACTCCATTTAAATGCACACACTGTAAAGGAACTAACAATAGGTTTAATCATTGGCGTTTTTCCGCAGATTCTACTTTTGAAACAATGGCTATAACAGGTAAAAGATGAGTCCGATTTTGAGAGCTCTCATATCAATGGACTGAAGATCTACTGTAGAAACATCATTAAAAACAGGGTTTAATCCATAATAAATATAGCCGTTCCAAGTATTATAGCCAATACTCATTGTTAAGCCATATTGAAGCTTATTTAAGTCTGTTAGATTCTTCTGGTTGTCAGACCCAGAGCTATCATTAAAAATAGATTTTGAAGCTATAAGATATCCCAACTTTAGTCCTGTATAGACACGCCAAAACTTATAACTCTCCGCGTTGGAGGTTCGCCATCTAAACTGAAAAGGGACTTCTATGAAGTGTTGAGCGAAATTATTTTTAGAGTAGTTAGAACTTTCTAGGATCGAGTAATTATAAGGGTTGTGTCCGCTAATTCTAATGTTCTGATTAAAGCTATTGAAAGAATACCCTAAACCTAGTGCTAGGGCAATATTACGGCGTTTATTTAAAGGGAAGTCTCGAATAACCCCTAAATGAACACCTGTTGAAAAACTGTTTTGGGAAACATTGTTGGGCAAATCAATTAGCGCATTATAAGTTATACTAACATAAAACTGATCTTCCCTATACAAGCTGTCTTGCTCAATTGTTTGGTTTACTTGTGCCTTTACTGTAGACAAACAGTTTAAAAAAAACATTAAAAGCAAAGACAATCTCATAAGTAAACTCTTAAATTACATTACTAAATTAAACAAAAAAAGGCATTCTAAATAGAATGCCTTTTTAAATATAATGATTAGGTTTTATTTCATATTAGTCATTGCATCACCCACACCAGTAGTGTAATTGATTTTAAGCGCATTAACTTTTCTAAGCTCCTGCTTAACATCACCTACAATACCCATATTAGCATCTCTATCCACTTTAAGTGCAACGGTAAGAAAAGGAATTAATTCTTCTCTTAAAGCAGCTCTCTCTGCGCTTATGAAGGCACCAACTTCATTGAGGTTAGCAAACTGATCGTTTAGCTGAAGTCGTGCTTCTGTACCAAACTTTTCATAGCCAGAACTTGGCTTACCCATGTAAATATAACTAACAGGATTTTTCTTGTCAAGCTTTTCTACTTGATTAGCTACAGGAAGTGCATTTTGTATTTTAAGTGAATTTTCACGCATTACAGTAGCAACCATGAAAAAGAACAATAACATAAATACAATATCCGGAAGTGAAGCCGTAGAAATAGGGGGAGTGCCGCCGTCTTTTTTCTTTTTAAATTTTGACATTTTGTATACTTTTTAGTTTAATCTACTGAACTTCAGATAATTTTTGTGGAAACTCTAATTTTATCTGATCAATCACTGCTTTTAACTTTACTTTATTTCCGACAAAGCGCGCATCTTTATAATTCTTTTGCATTTCTACAAAATTCATGTCTTTAAAGCCTTCTTTAGACCCTAACTCATATCCACGTCTATTTCTAAGTACATTATAAGCCGCTACTAATTCGTTTTGAACCGATATATAAGCTGCATACGATGTTTCTCGCTCGTTTTTCAAAGATATAATAGCCTTGTCTGGATTGTCTGAAGATGCTGGGTCTTTAAGCCCTTTACAATAAGTACATGACTTGTCTCCATTGTTATCTAAAAACTCTACAGCTGCAGCTCTCAAATCTTTAAGCTCCATCAAATCATCTTCAACTAACAGTTGATCTTTGCCATTTAGAAGAACTGTAAAAATGTTCTTTTGTTTAATAACAACGTCTTCTTCAAGCTCTTCAATAGGGGGGAGTTTCCGGTTAATACCAGAGTCCTTTTCTATGGTTGTTGTCACCAAAAAGAATATTAGTAATAAAAAAGCGATGTCGGCCATTGAACCGGCATTCACTTCTGGTGCAGATCGCTTAGCCATATTATTTCACCATTTTTTTGATTCCAAATCCTAACATAATTCCTCCAGCAATAAGTGCTAAAAAATAGAACAAGTAAAGGCCCGCTCCAATGAGCCTAGAACCGTTTGCAGTTAGCATATTACCATCTTTAAGAGGCGTTTCTACTCCGTTTGCAAATCCAAAATAGCAAAGCAACGAAAGTACAACGAAAGCACCTATGCCGATTAGCGTATTTTTAAATCCTGATGTATTTGAAACTAAATTTAGTATAGTAAATGCTAGGACAATAAGCACTGCTATTGCTAACACGGTATAAGAAACGTACATAAATACATTCACAGTACCGCCGCTTTCACCTGCTTTTATAGCCTCATCTCCTGCAGAAAGAATGCTTGCGAGGAAGAAGATTGAAATCACACCGGTGACAATAGCTACAATCTTCAATAATTTTTGTAAATCCATAATTATCTGATTTAGTATTGAGGTGTTATTATTTTTTGTTTTTAACCAAGATGTCCATTAATGAAATAGAAGCATCTTCCATATCATTTACAATGCTATCAATTTTAGCAATGATATAATTATAAAACACTTGAAGTATAATTGCTACAACAAGACCAAATACCGTTGTTAAAAGGGCTACTTTAATTCCTCCAGCAACAAGAGATGGCTGCATATCTCCAGCAGCTTCAATCTTATCAAATGCTTGTATCATTCCAATTACTGTTCCCATAAATCCTAGCATAGGAGCAAGTGCAATAAATAAAGAAATCCAAGACACATTTTTCTCTAACTGTCCCATTTGAACACCACCATAAGCAACTACTGCTTTTTCGGCAGACTCTAAGTCTTGGTTAGCACGGTCTAAACCTTGATAAAAGATAGAGGCAATTGGTCCTTTTGTGTTTCTACAAACTTCTTTAGCAGCGTCTAAGCCTCCTGAAGCAAGAGCAGTCTCCACGTCTTCCGTTAGTTTTTTTGAATTTGTAGTTGAAAGGTTTAAGAAGATAATTCTTTCAATCGCAATTGCAAGTCCTAATATAAGACACAATAATACGATCCCCATAAAACCAGGGCCACCCTCAATAAATCGTTTTTTAAGTTCTTGATGAAACCCTAAAGACTCAGCGTCAGCTGAGGCGGCATCGTCTTGTATTGGGGTTGCAACTGTAGTTGCAATAGTGTTTAAAGCTGTGTTTGAAGTCGCACTAACTGACCCGAATGCCATCATGAAAGCGATAGCTAGAATTGGAAATAATCTTTTCATTGTTCTATTCTTAGTTTATTAAAATATTATTGTTTGTTAAGGTGTTAAAGATATAAAAAAAATGTAGTTACGGAAATAAAATTGAGAAAAGTCATTAAAATATTAACATATGAAGTTTATTCATACAAATACTTTTGTAATAATCTCCTGCATATGATATTTTATTTCGCGACTATCATCACAATTAAAATATGTAAGTAAATTTAAAACAGTATTCTACCAATTAAAATCTTCTCTGTAAGTTGCAGAGAGGAAGGGATTCGAACCCTCGATACGTTGCCGTATACACGCTTTCCAAGCGTGCGCCTTAAGCCACTCGGCCACCTCTCTAGTTTATTGCCTATTGGCAGGTCAAATAAAGAGAAAATTGTTTGATTTTTAAAATTTTTAAGTGCTAATTTTAAGATATTTCACCTCGAAGGTCGGTTTCAAAAACAGTTTTAAACATTTTTCTTGAAATTTTAAGCCCCAACATATACATTAGTTTTGTGAGAGCAGATTCTGTCGTCATATCTTTTCCAGATATAACACCTAACTGCTTAAGCAACTTCCCAGTATGGTATTGATCCATTTGAACACTTCCGCCGGCACACTGTGTAACATTAACTATATAGATTTCCTTAGCTAAGGCAGCTTCAATTGTCTTTAGAAACCAATCATCTGTAGTCGCATTTCCACTGCCATAGGTTTCAACTACAACCGCTTTAAGTTTTGGGATTTCTAAAATGGACTTCAATACTGTTTCTGAAATTCCCGGGAACAACTTCACTAACACCACGTTAGTGTCCAGTTCTTTGTGAACACACAAGGGTGCTTTTGAATAGTTTTTTAGTAATAATTCGTGCTTGACCTTCAAATGGACTCCAGAAGTGAGTAGCGCTGGAAAGTTTAATGAGGCGAAAGCTTCAAAGTAATCTGCATTGATTTTAGTGGTTCGGTTGCCCCTGTATAATTTGTATTCAAAATACAACCCAACTTCTGTAATGACCGCTTTATTATTGTTCTGCAATGCCGCAATTTGGATGGCGGTTATTAAATTTTCTTTAGCATCTGTTCGCAAATCACCAATAGGTAATTGGGATCCCGTAAAGATGACTGGTTTAGAAAGATTCTCTAGCATAAAGCTGAGCGCTGATGCCGAATAACTCATGGTATCACTCCCATGCAATACAACAAAACCATCGTGTGTAGCATAATTATTCTCAATAATAGTGGCAATTTCTACCCAATGAGATCGATTTATGTTAGATGAATCTATTGGTGGCTTAAAGGAAACGGTGTCTATAGAACAATCTAATAACTGGAGTTCTGGAATCTTTTCTAAAAGAGAGGCAAAATCAAATGCTTGTAAGGAGGCGGTTAATGGGTCTTTAATCATCCCAATCGTTCCCCCAGTATAAATTAATAAAATTTGAGGCTTCATTTTCTTATTTTTTAAAGATAGATTTAGAGTTTTTAGTCGTGATTGATGCAATTTCAAGGGATGACATTGAATAAATATCAGAAAGTTTTTCTAAAACATTCAATATGTAGCTACTTTCATTTCGCTGGCCTCTGCAGGGCACAGGGGCTAAGTAGGGAGCGTCTGTCTCCAAAACAATATGATCCAAACTGATCTGTTTTAAAAATTGATTTATTTTACCGTTTTTAAAGGTTACGACCCCTCCAATCCCTAACTTCATATTGAAGGATATCGCTTTTTGTGCTTGCTCCAAAGTCCCCGTAAAACAATGAAATATTCCAAACAATTCAGGCCCTTTTTCTTCTTCTAAAATCTGAAACACCTCTTCAAATGCATCCCTACAATGAATCACAATAGGTAACTTGTACTGCTTCGCCAACTGTATTTGTAACCTAAACATTTCTTGCTGTAGCTTGAGAGTACTTCGATCCCAATAGAGATCTATCCCAATTTCTCCAATAGCAACAAACTCACGTGAATTTAATTGCTCTTTGATGTGAGCTAATTCCTCTAAATAATTATCTTTAACATGAGTGGGGTGCACCCCTGTCATTAAAAACATGTTATTCGGATATCTCGATTCCAGGGCATACATCGACTTTGTATAGGAAGAATCAATAGCAGGAATAAAAAAACGTGTGACGCCTGCAGCCAAGGCACGCTCAATAACTTCAACTCTATCATCGTCAAATTGCTCACTATAGAGGTGCGTATGTGTATCTGTAATTATCATAGTACAAAAGTAAGATTTTGAATAGTATATTTGTAAAAATAATTTACTATGAGTTCAACGATGCACTCTTTATCTGATTTTCTAAAAAATAAATCTTATTTTAAGATAAAGATGCATACTATTGCGTCGAACCACTTTAAGATTATATCAAAAATAAATGGAGTTAGAGGCGATTTTGTTCTAGATACTGGCGCCTCGTCTACTTTTGTAGACTTAAATCTGGAAAGAAAATTTAAACTAAAATCAGAAACTTCATTGATTAAGGTGTCAGGAGCTGGACCAAACATGCTAACGACGCTAGTCTCAAAAGATAATTCTATAAAAATTGGAGGTTGGAGCTGTAAAACTTATAAGTTAGTATTAATAGATTTGAGTAATGTAAATGATGTGTTTGAATCCTTAAAAGCTTCTGCTATAGATGGAATTATTGGTGCTGATATTTTAAAAACTGGAAATGCGATTATCGACTACGAAAAAAAGTACTTATATCTTAAGTATTAAAATAAAAATCCCCGCAATTGCGGGGATTTTTATTTTAATAAGGTCATTAATCAATCTTGAACCTGAAACGTAATTGGCAGTGAATAAGGAACAATCACCGCTTTTCCTCGCTGACGACCGGGCTTCATTTTAGGAAGCATATTAATAACACGTGCTGCTTCTTTTTCTAAGCGTGGATGGGGAGCTCTTGAGCGAACACCAACTACATTTCCACTTTTATCAATTTTAAATATGACATTTATTCGTTGTCTTCCTGATAAACCCAAATCACCTGCTAAGTCCGTGTTAAACTTTCGTTGAACAAATTTGGCAATTTTGGCAGACATACATTTACGTTTTTCAGCATTAGAACCTTTCTCACATCCTGGATATTCAGGCACATTTTCAATTACTGAAAACGGAACTTCCACATCTTCATAAACCTCTTCAATAACAATGTCTTCAACCTCGATCTCTTCATCTTGATCTGTTTCTGTTGACTCTATGACAGTTTCTTCAATTTCCTCTTCATCCTCTACGATATCAATAACTTCTGGAGCTGCTGGAGGTGGTGGTGGTGGTGGTGGTGGTTTGATCTGATCAATCAAAGGAATTTCTTCGTCAAGATCTGCGTCTAAATCTAACTGTCCAATATCAATTAATGACTTGTCGTACGTTTTGTAGTTAATAGTCGAGTAAGTTAAAAACAACATTAACGCTAATCCAACTGCAAAATAAATTGAGCCATTTCTACTAACGTCTGCTTTTGGGTTTTTCTTTGATTCCATATCAGTGTTCTTTTATCGTGGGCTAAAATTAATTAAAAATATAACAAATACACAAAGGATTACAGGTTTTTAATTATAACTTCTTTTTTTAAGTAAATTAGCATGGTCATTGCTAGAGCTCCGATTGTATTTGCGAAGAAATCTAATACTTCTCCTGTTCTATAAACGGTGGCTTGGCTTTGAATTAATTCAATAATCAAGCCAAACAGAATTGAGAACGCAGAGGCAGCAAATAGACTTCGTTTAATTTTAAAAGAGTAAAAGCTCAAAAACCACATCAAACAAAATATAGCATAAATTAAAAAGTGTACTATTTTATCATCGAAGCCAGTGTTTAACTTTGGAATGTCCCTTAGTTGGACTAGGCTCAAAACAGTAATAACTAGTGTATAAAACAGACTGAAACTAAAAATAATGATTCTGTTAGGCACCTATCAAAGAATTATAATCATCCGCACTTAGAAGTGAATCTAAATCTGTAGAATCTGTTACTTTTATTTTAATCATCCAGCCATCTCCGTAAGGATCATCATTAACTTTTTCTGGCTCTTCTTCAAGAACCTCATTAAATTCTATAATCTCACCTGCTACTGGCATAAATAAGTCTGATACTGTTTTCACTGCTTCAACAGTCCCAAAAACAGCCTCTAAATCAAGAGCCTCGTCTAAGGAGTCTACTTCAACATAAACAATATCACCTAATTCTCCTTGTGCGAAATCAGTAATCCCTACGGTTAGAATGTCTCCTTCTATTTTGACCCATTCATGGTCTTTAGTGTATTTTAAATCTGATGGTGTATTCATAATTCTATAGTTATAATTTATTTGTTTAATTTCCAAAATTGTATCTCAAAGTAAATCCTGAACGGATTGTAGTTTGAGGAAAGGCGGTTGATATTGCATATTCTGAGAAAGCATAGTCAAAATAGAATATCGCAGTTAGGTTCTTGCTAAAGGCATAATCCGCGGCATAGCGCATACTCCAAATCGTTTGACCTGCACTAACCTGGTTGTTTTCAAGATCTAAGTATCTAATAATAGTCTTATTGTTTCGCATTGAAACGTCTGCCTTCATATTTAAATCACTTTTGATAATGTTTCGGGGGCCTGCCAATTTAGATCTAATTCTCAAGTCCTTGATTCGGTAACCTAAACCAAAAATATATTCGTCCCCTTGAATTTCCGTTAGTAGATTATTGTCAAAACTTAAAGATAAACTTCGATCTTTTTTAATCTCAGCGGTTAACTTAATTGAGTTTTTCATCTCCATGTCTACTTTAAGAAGTGGACTAAATTGCTCCACTAGATTCACATTACTATAGAGTGTTTCTGCTTTGAAATTCCCAGACTGATCTTTCGTGTCTAGAGTTTGCGAAGCGTAATCTAAATTGGGATCCGCACCCACATAATCTAAGTTAGTTCTAAATTGATTAATCGTGTAAGAGGCATTGTAACCATGGGTTAATGAGAATCTCTTGAAACGTTTTTTGAACCATTTATTTCTCATAAGTCCCGTATATTTTAAAGTCCAATTTGGAATTGGAATATCTCGGAATGCATCTAGGCTAATCTTGTTTGATTTTTCGCCAGAATAAGCAGCTAAAAAGGAAGGCAATAAAACAGCTTGGCTGTTTTTTCCAAAACCTTCTGGGTAGCCTTCTGCATCTACTGTATAGGGAGTCGATCCATAAAAGTTACGAGCCAATCTATTAGCAACCACCACACGGTTCGTTTTAAAGTCTTCAAATGGCACAGAGCTATTCTCGTTGCTTTGACTGAAAGCAGTTTTAATTAATGATATTGAAATATTATAGTTCCCAAATGTGTTTTGAATCAATGAATTATAACTATTACTCAGTCCATCTCCATTGGTATCTGTAGTATTAAAACTTTCAGCATAATTAGTCGCGTAGGTTTTACCCCCATTCAAATCAATTTTTAAATCTGTTATTGGCTCCATGTTAATTGCATAATCTATGTTTTGATTATGCGTTTCTGTGTACTGCTGGTTAAATTGTGAGTAAGTAGTTAGCCATCCATTTTCAGCAGCTATTCTTCTAATATCTCGCTGACTACCAAAAGTATATCCAGCGGTGGGCCTGAGCGTTCCTAAGAACCCTGGCTTAGGAAGGTATCCCGGCAAAAAGGAACTATTGCCTTCTGAGTAATTAAACTGAATCCTATCTATCCCTGTCAATAAACCAGTTGCAAAACCTTTCCATTTAAATTTTTTAGCTTTTTCGGAGGCATTGGGTTTTGTGCTTTCATCAAAACCTCTTGATGGACGTTTGGAACTTCTTGATTTCTTTATCCCCAGGTAACGGTATAGTTTGCGCATATCTAAAGACGTATTAAAATTATGCTGACTCGCATTGGATATTGAATTTCCAAGGTCATAATTCTGTCCGTCAATACTTATATCTCCAAATAAATCAGATCCTTTATTCCATTGGAAATCGCCTGAGTAAGAATAGTTAGAGCTTACAAAATTAAGTGTCGGGAATTTATTTAAAGGCAGTTCATAGTTGATTCCTAGCTGTTGTGTATGCCTGTTAGGATCGCCAAAGTCAAAGAAACGATCCCAGACACCCAAGGTAGGGTCTTGATCTCCATCTAACTGATCGTCAATAAAATAATTCCTGACAATATTGTTATTTGCAGCGGTAAAGTTTAAACGTAAACCATCTGTAAGTTCATAGTTGATCGTATATTGAAAATCAAAAGTATAGTTTCTTCTGATTAACTCATCTACTGAAATATTCCCCGCACCTAGTCCTGCATCTCTAAATTTTTGGCTATTGAATTGTCTTACGAAATCTGAATTCACAGCTAAGCTAGAAGGAAGTAAGTTGAAATTGAAATCTTTTATTAATTTCCAATATTTATTGGTGAAAATAGAATCATTTTTGTTGAATGGCTCAATTTTAAGAGGCTTAAAGCTAAAACTATAATTAGCTCCTACCCTCACATTTTGATCTAATGAGTTTTCGATTTCAAAATCTCGATGCTTCATTTCATTGTAAGAATAATTCATTGTCAGGTTTTCCACATCATAAAGTCTAGGCTCCGTAGCTCCTATTCGTTGCTTTCTAACGCCTATAAAATTAATACTCTTTCTTTTTGTATAATCTTCTGACTGGGATTTAACACGTTCTCGATCTAGGGAAGTTTCGGCAGCATCTAATCGGCTTTGAAGCTTTAAGTCTTTATACTGCTGGTCGTATTCTGGTGTAATTAACGCCTCACTTTGCCCATAATTAAAAGGAATCTCTAGACTCCATTTTTTTGGTAGTAGCTGACCAATATTCATGTTGGTTACAAAATCATATTGTTTTAAATCTTCTCGACTTCTTTGGTTTGGGCCTTGCTCTATAGTTCCAAACCCAGTAGTAGTTCGTTTTGCTGTTGCATTGATGTTCATGAAGTCAGCAATATTAGAATCCATGCTCATAATCGCAGCCCATCCCCCTTCGTTATCCATATCTGCAATACGAAGTTCATTGAACCACACTTCTGCGCAAAGTGGACCTGTCCCAATATTCTTAACACCAACCATTAAGGTGCGAACATCTCCAAAATTTGGATTTCCTTTTATCGCTATCCGTTGCTCAATTGGAGTCTCGTTTAAGGTAGAACTAAAGTTTAATGAAAAAGGAGTGAATTCTCCAACGGGAGTGTCCTGTAATTCTCCATCTATAATATTGTAAAAGCTAGGGTCTTCGTTGGTTAGAGTTCCTAGGCTTATTCCTAAAGATTTAATTTGTTCCAAAAACTCTAAAGGAATATTTATCTCGTTATATTCTGGCCATACTTCCGTGTCTGAAGCGCCAGTTGCGCCTGATGATTTTCTTAATGGAATTTCTATTTGATAATAGTTTTGAGTAAAGTCATTACCCATTCTTATGAACCCAACTAAATCTCCTTGCTCGAAACTATTGGCTTCTCCGTCTTCGGCATGAATGAACATTTTCAGTTTTTTATACTGACGCATATCTACGTTAATATTTTTAAAAACCCCTCTTGCATCCTCGCTTTCTAATTCACAAACATCTAACACTAGCGATTGTTCATTTTGACGCACAATGCTGTTATTGTTATTTAACTGCTCCCGTTCAACCCCAGGGGGAGACACATAACTTCCATCATTTTCTTGAACTCCAATAATACCAACGCTAAAGTCAGTGTCCTCTATTTCTGTTACCTGATTAGAATCATCGTCTAGAGACTGCTGATAGCGGCGCCAGTCACTACGAACTAAGTCTAAAGTTCCGAATCGAAGTACTGTTGTTTCTGTAAATTCTTTAAGGTAAAGACGAGCAAAACGAACCGATCTAAAATCAGAAATACCCCCAACAGCATTTGTAAATTCCGAAAGAGGTATTCTATACTGGTACCAATTTATAATTCCTGAAGGCGCACCGTTTGGCAACGTAATATTTGTAATTGACTTTCTGTCAACAATATAAGGGTTATTTAAATTATTGAAGTCTGCCGAGGAAATTCCTATTTCATACTCAAAATAACTGTCAATAGTGTTCATCGTATTGTCACGATTAATGTCCTCTACGTCGGGTTGCGTGGTTGAACCGCGGTTGGTTTCTGAAAATGTATCTGGAGAGTTGCCTTCCAGACCATTATATTTCTTGTAGCGCTCAAATATGTTTCCTTGCGTATTTAAATAATATTTATAATTGTCATTTGCTGGATCAACAAGCCCCGAAAATGATGAGAAACGTGGATCTGTAGAGGCTGTTTCTTCAGAATCATCATATCCGTCAAGCCCAACATCCTGATTGTTTCGATTGTCCCCCTGAGATGAAAAAGCATAAATTAGAGACTGATTTTGAGGACTTACAGAACCCCATACTGTTGTTGGTAAAAGACTAATATCTCCATCTTCAGGCAGTCCATTTTCATATTGTTTTCTCCCATCTTTTATGACATCTTCTGAAATGTTTCCTAAGTTTAAAACCAATTTGCCGCCTGGGTTAGATGGGTTGTTCAAGAAAGGATCCATTAGCCAAAATTCAATATACTCGACATTTGCTTGTTCAAAATCAGTTGATGTAAGCTGTCTTGATATTCCTGCCCAGCTATTTTGAGGCGCGTCTAAGATTCCGTCTTCAGCTCCTTGTTGGTAATTATAGGGGCCTCTTTCTTCTGGATTATAAACTAAATCTAGTGAGTTTATAACCGTGTATTGTCCCGTTACTAAATCGACTTGTGGAAAAAGCTCGTCGATAAATATTCGTCTCGTGTAAAGGTTTGAAATATCTTCCTCTGTGATTTCACCTGGCCGTTGACCGCTATAGAAAATCGGGTCGACCGTGTACCAGTTTAGATGCGCTCTATCAAATCCATTTTGATACCCATTATCATCTTCTGAACCCTGAGTATAAACGCGGCCAAGTCCTTTGGGGCGGCTTGATAAAAACCAAGATTGTGGTGTTAATAAACTAATTCCATTTTGGGAGCCTTCAAAGTCATCAACATATGAGGTGATTTCACTGTCAAAATCTGTACCTTTTGGGGCGCCTGGTTTTAAATAGGCAAACTCGCCTCTAAGTGATAAGTTAGATTCAACATCAGTGTCAATGTTTGGTAATTTATTTGCTAGGCGTGTTAAAAATGGTAATTCTGTTGAATAATTCCCATTAAAACCAAATATTGTATTATTTATCGGCTCTGTACCATAATTTGCTTTTTGTGTTATGGGACGCTCATTTAAGTTTAAAACGGTTGCTCCTAACACAAAGTTTTCGTTGAACTGATGCTCTACATTAACACCTGTAAATCGCTTTGTTTGTTGCCCGAAAACAGAATTATTTTCAACAGAGACTTGAATCGGTATGTTTGATGCTTGTAAAGAAGGGTCTAAAATTTGTACAGTCCCTAGTTGATAATTAACCGTATAATCAACTCCTTCAACGAGAACGCGCCCTCCTGCAGTTACATTAACAGACCCTCTCGGGACATTATAAGCCCCAATTGGAATTCCAGAGCTTCCAGATGATTTATAGCGACCACGCATCAGAAACTTATTTTTATCGTTGTCTTGTAGAGCGGCAGTTTTTGTATTTTTATAAAGAGATTTATAAACGTATTTTAATTGATTAGGGTTGTAGACTCCAGGAATTGATTCATCCCCACTATAATTTTCAGACACATTTAACCTTAACGTTTCAAACAAGAAACTGCCAAAAGGCTCAACTTTGGTGAAGACAATTTTTCCGTTTTGAGGAATGACCGTGATTCCAGGGACAAAGTCAAAAAATCCATCTCCTTTATTTTGAGGATCATTGTTAAAATTTAGCCTATCAAAATTAAATAATCTAATTAATGGGATTTCATTAATAGGATCTTCATTCGCTGTTGGACCAGGAAAAGGAGTCCCGCTAACAGGAGAAATAAAGTTAAGCGTAGAGGTTTCATTATAAAATATATTTAATTTAAAATCTTCTTGAGACAATTGATAAGCACCCGTATTGTATATATTTTTCATCATCAGGTCCCAAATAGGAAGGCTGACATTAGTTACTGCACTTTTTAACATTTTTAACACTAGACTTTGGCTGTTGACCGTTTGGTTACCTGAAGGGTCTACTCCTACTTCAGTAGCGTTGATTCCGTCGTTTCCAAATTCACCCACTTGAAAGACTTCACTGCCTACAGTGTACTGGTATGCAACGGCCAAAACCTCATCATTTTGTAAGCGCTGGTTTAGGCTAATGTACCCTAACTGAGTGTCTACAGTAAATCCACTACCTTGAATTAGTTTTCGGGCATTTTCTAACTTTCCATAATCAAATCCTTCATTGATGTCTGGGGTTAAAAAACCCGATTGAGCAGTGGCAATATCACGTATCGAATTTGTAAGTTGAGATCCAGGGCCTCCAATATTTGTGGGATCAAAGTCATTATTCTCATTGTCTGGAAATGCGTTAGGTCCAACATTTACAAACCCCGATGGAACAGCGTTTAAGCCAAGGATTGAGGACTCTCCTAAATCTTGTAAGGCGACTATATTTCGTACATTTTGAATTTGGTTTGTTCTATTGGTAACCCAAACCTCCACTCTTGTGATTTGGACCTGAGAATTAACAAAAGGATAATTTTCTAAAGCTTGATCGTATTTATCTCTAAAAAAATGACCTAAGAAAAAATGTCTGTTTTCATCGTATTCTAAACCAAAAAAATCAAAATCTTCAAGGGTCCCGCCTCCTTGCGAAACCACTGATTTTGTTTCTGATTGCTGTTCTGAAAAAACAGCTGTCACTCTAGTTTTACCAAACTGTAATTCTGTTTTAACTCCAAATAAACTTTGTGCACCCGTAATGAGAGAACTATTCAAAGGCATGCTTACATTACCAACTTCAAGTTTTTGAAGTATTGAGTCTTCTCCTCCGCTTATGCCATCTTGGCCTGGTAAAGAAGGGTCAAACTCTAACTTAATTAAGTTTTGAAAATCAAACGTTGATTGGGTGTCATAATTAGCATTAACCTGCAATCGCGTCCCCACTTTACCCATTAGACTTAGGCTGATTCTCTGATCAAAGTCAAAAGTAAAGTTACTTTGATTCCTAGGAGAGAAAGCAGGGTTTTCTTGCTTAGTGTACATGATTCCAAGATCCATTTCAACTGAGCCTTGCGGAACTACGGATATCGTATTACTTCCAAATATTGTTTCGAAGAACTTAGAATTAATATAAAGATCTGGGATTAAATTTTTCTTACCCTCTTCTGAACCTTCTTTTTTCCCATCTAATGCGTCTATTTTTTCTTTATAATATTCCTTTAAACTTTCTCTAAGAGCTAATTCCTGAAACTCCTTTGGGGTTAGTATTACAGGGTAGTTGATGTTAAAATCTCCAACCGTAGAAGTGTAGAAATATCGATTTGTTATTGAATCGTAAGTGTATTTATTAATAATACTGGTAGGATTAGGCATGTCTAGCGTTCCAAATGAAAAAGTAGTAGAGGTGGAGTCTCTAACTTTCGGAAGTTGCTGAGCAAACAAAACTGAAGTGCAAATCAATAAAAAAAACACTAAGAAGAGTCTTTTAAAATGGAGGCTATGATTTGATGTTTTCAAATGAACTAGAGGTTTTTAAGGGCTTCTTTGATAATAAACTCTACTGAGGCGTCTGGGTTAGATGAAATTACTTTTTCGATAACACGCTCGGATTGCTTTTTCATAAAACCTAAAACCTCTAATGCTGATAACGCTTCATCCTTATTTGTATTGTTTTGAGACAAAGAAGATTCATCAATATCATAGATTTTGAGAACCTTGTCTTTTAGTTCAATAATTACGCGTTGAGCTGTTTTAAGTCCAATTCCCTTTACAGACTGAATTAATGCAACGTCTCCAACTGCAATCCCTTCTTTCACTTGTTTGGGAGTTAGTGAAGAAAGCATTGTTCTGGCTGTACTTGCTCCAATTCCACTTACTGAAATTAAAAGCCTAAATATCCCACGTTCTGAGGAACTAATAAAACCATACAAGGTATGCGAATCCTCCTTTATCTGGAGGTGGGTAAAAACCTTAACCGCTTCTTGATTTGGTATTTGAGAAAATGTATGTAGTGAAATATTAATAAAATATCCCACCCCGTTACAATCTACTATAATGTGGGTCGGTGTTTTTTCAACTAACTTACCTTGAATGTGTGTTATCATATCTTTTCACTTCCTATAACATCAAATGTACTAAAATAATACAATATTTTAGGGGAAAAAGTAAAGGGGTTATGCTAGATATTTTACAGCTTTCCTTTCTGTTGTGCATCAACAACAGCTACGGCAGTCATATTCACAATTTCATCTACGCTAGCTCCTAATTGCAAAATATGAACTGGCTTTCGTAAACCCATCATGATAGGTCCAATTGACTCTGATTTATTTAATTCTTTAAGTAATTTATAAGTGATATTTGCAGATTCTAAATTTGGAAAAATAAGGGTATTTACTTTTTTATTGGCAAGTCTAGAAAAAGGGAAAATTGCTTTCAACATATCACTGTTTAAAGCAAAATCCGTTTGTAGTTCACCATCAACTAATAACTTAGGGTGTCTTCGGTGAAGGTAAGATACTGCTTCTTTTACTTTGGTTGCTGTCTTGTCCTTTGAAGACCCGAAATTAGAATATGATATCATTGCCATTACTGGTTCTAAGCCAAACATCTTAACTACACCAGATGTCATCTGAGCAATTTTTATTAAATCATCTGCGGATGGATTAATATTAATAGCTGTGTCACTCAAAAACATTGGACCTCGCTGGGTAATCATCACATTAGTTGTAGCTATACGAGTCGATCCTGGCGCCAAACCAATTAATTTTAACATTGGTTTCACGACAGATCCGTAATTGCTTGAATAACCTGAAATAAGGGCATCTGCATCTCCTTCATTAATCATCATAGCAGCAAAATAATTTCGTTCTCTCATTAATTTTTGAGAAGCTAAAAGAGTTGTTCCTTTTCGCTGTTGTTGTTTCCAATAAATTTCAGCATACTTATTCTTCTGAACAATACTTTCATCTCCTTTTGGATCAATTATTAGAACTTTCTCATCAAATTCTAACTCCTCCATAAGGCGCTCAATTTCGTCACGTCTTCCCAGCAAGATCGGCGTTGCAATTCCTTCTTCTAAAGCAATTTGGGCAGCTTTTAGAACATTTAACTGGTCTGCCTCAGCAAAGACAACTCGCTTTGGATTTAGCTTTGCTCTGTTAAATAAAAGCCTTGAAATCTTATTGTCTGACCCCATGCGTTCTAGTAGGGTGTCTTCATATTTTTCCCAATCAGATATTGGAGCCAAAGCAACTCCACTTTTAATAGCTGCTTTGGCCACTGCTGGAGGAATCGATGCAATCAATCGTGGATCAAATGGTTTAGGAATGATATAGTCTTTACCAAAAGTAAGGCGTGTCTCTCCGTAAGCTATATTGACCTGCTCTGGAACGGGTTCTTTTGCTAAGTCAGCCAAAGCGATGACGGCTGCTTTTTTCATTTCCTCGTTAATAGTTGTAGCCCTTACATCTAATGCACCTCTAAATATAAACGGAAAACCAAGTACATTATTTACTTGATTCGGGTTGTCACTTCTTCCAGTAGCCATAATAATATCATCTCTTGTTTTAATTGCAAGATTATATTTTATTTCAGGATCCGGATTTGCCATAGCAAATACGATTGGATTGCTAGCCATTGTTTTAAGCATTTCTGGACTTACAATGTCAGAAGTAGATAGTCCAATAAAAACATCCGCATTTACCATCGCTTCGTCTAAGCTATCTATTTCTCTGTGGGTAGCAAACTCTGCTTTCTGGGTGGTTAGGTTATCACGTTCTTTTCTAATAACTCCTTTACTATCTAGCATTACAATATTTTCACGCTTAGCACCAAAAGATCGATACAGGCGAGTACAGGAGATAGCTGCTGCGCCTGCGCCACTTACAACGATGCGAACGTCTTGAATGTGTTTTTCTGCAATTTCTAATGCGTTTAAGAGAGCAGCAGCTGATATAATAGCCGTTCCATGCTGATCATCGTGCATTACGGGAATGTCTAACTCTGCTTTGAGTCGAGTTTCAATTTCAAAAGCTTCGGGAGCTTTAATATCTTCTAGATTAATGCCCCCAAAAGTCGGTGCTATGTTCTTAACCGTTTGAATAAATTCTTCTATATTTTCAGTATTTACTTCAATATCGAACACGTCAATATCTGCAAATATTTTAAAAAGTAATCCTTTACCTTCCATGACTGGCTTGGATGCTTCAGCCCCTATATTCCCCAAACCTAAAACAGCCGTTCCATTGGTAATAACCGCCACTAAATTTCCTTTTGCAGTGTATTTATAAGAATCAGATGGGTTCTTTTCGATAGCTAAACAAGGAGCTGCCACTCCAGGAGAATAGGCTAAGGCCAGGTCTCTTTGTGATGCATACTTGGTGGTTGGAACCACTTGAATTTTTCCGGGGGATGGTTTTTCGTGATAAGCTAAAGCTTCTAAATCGTGTTTACTTAATCTTGGCATGTTAGTTAGTTTGACTTACAAAGTTAAACGCTAATAGTTAATATTAAAATTTAATAGGTGTTCTTTTTTAAAAACTTAAAATGCATTAGCTTCTAAGAATACTAAATACCCCCTAGAACCCCTCTGCTTTGTCATCACCTCTTGGGTCTGCTCCTCCTTCTAAGCGACCGTCCGGCAACACCAAGATAGCATCTGTTTTCCCGATTACTTTCGAGTTACTGTGGTCTATTTTGTAGCCTAATTTTTTAAGCGGCCCAAAAACAACTGAATCAAACGAGCGCTCAAATTTTATGTTATCGGGCAACCATTGATGATGAAAACGTGGCTTTGAAACCGATTCTTGCATTGTCATATCATAGTCCAATACATTCAAAATATTTTGCATTACTGTAGTGATAATTGTTGAGCCTCCAGGCGACCCTAAGACCATTTTAAGCTGACCGTTTTCCTCTACTATTGTAGGTGACATTGAGCTTAACATTCGTTTTTGAGCTGCAATTGAATTTGCTTCAGCTCCCACTAAACCAAACATATTTGGTGTACCCGGCTTAGCGCTAAAATCATCCATTTCATTATTTAAAAAAAACCCACCTTTATCTACATATACTTTAGAGCCAAAAGCACCATTTAATGTTGTGGTGACTGATACGCTATTGCCAAATGGATCCACGATTGAATAATGGGTTGTTTCATTGCTTTCAATTTCCGTAAATGACCCATGAGAAAGCGCCGTCGATTTGGTTGCTTTATTCCAATTAAAACTTTCCATTCTTTGGGAAAGATATTTTGAATCTGTAAGACTGTCCATAGGGATATTTATAAAATCGGGGTCTCCCAAAAAATGGGATCTATCTGCATAAGCACGACGCTCAGCTTCCACTATTAGTTGTATATATTTCTTTGAGTTATGCTTGTACTGACCTATATTAAATGGCGCTATGCTATTTAGAATTTGTGCTAGGCAGAGACCTCCACTAGAGGGCGGCGGCATAGATATAATTGTATGATCTTTATAAATAAAAGTTATAGGTTCTCTCCATTTTACTTTATACGCTTCCAAGTCTTCTTTTGTAATAATACCCCCTAGTTTTTGAGTCTGTTCGACGATAAGATCAGCTGTTTTACCTTTATAAAAACCATCTCTACCATGCAACTGAATTCTCTCTAATGTTTTTGCTAATAAGGGGTTTTTTATGGTATCACCCGTTCGCCACTCTTGGTCATAAAGTATTCGTTTTTGATTCACTTTTCTAAAACTAATCTTCTGGTGATTTAAGCGCTTTGCTTGTGCTTCTGTAGCAACAACTCCGTTCCTAGCTAATTGTATTGCAGGCTCTATGAGTTTTTCAAAAGGTATTGTTCCGAATTTCTTATGTATTTCAAATAACCCCGCAACGGTTCCTGGTACCGCAATAGCTAATGCGCCTAATTGACTTTTATCTGGGCTTACATCTCCATTAGCATCTAGATACATATCTTTTGTAGCTAGCTGAGGGGCTGTTTCTCTGTAGTCTAACGCTCCGATGTTCCCGTCATTCATACGAAACACCATAAATCCACCACCACCAATATTTCCAGCCACAGGATACGAAACCAAAAGCGCTAAATCGGTGGCAATCATCGCATCAAAAGCATTACCGCCTTGCTCCATGATCTCTACCCCTATTTTTGAAGCCTCTTCTCTTGCTGAAACCACCATAGCGTTTTCAGAAATAAGACCAAATGTTTTGTCTTCAGTAATTTTACTTGTTTTTTCACTACAACAAACAGGCAGAGTTGCTATGATTAAAAATAGCTTGATGTTTTTCATAACTCAAATAATATAAGGGTCTATATTTTAAAACAGTACTATTATGTTAATGAAATATTTTACGGACAAAACGCAACACCACGCCAAATTATTGTCTGATTTACTAAAATAACTCACACTATTAGAAGAAACTAAACGGAGGTTATTCAAGAAATTTAATATTTCTTTTTAATCCAGAAAACTTGGTTCGCTTCACAGCTGAGTGTTGAAATACTTTATTAAAAGTGTCATGAGTAATCTCTTCCCAGTCCTGCTTAGTCATAGAAAGAAGTTCCGGTTTGGGATTAAACAAAGGCTCACTGTGTGCTTTTGAAAATCGGTTCCATGGACACACATCTTGACACACATCACAGCCAAACATCCAGTTGTCAAATTGCCCTTTCATATCGGACGGAATTTGTTCTTTTAGCTCAATCGTAAAATAAGATATACATTTACTTCCATCTACGCCATACTCTGATGTAATCGCTTCAGTTGGACAAGCATCTACACAAGCTGTACAACTACCACAATGATCTGTAACAGCATGGTCATAATCCAATTCTAAATCGATAATAAGTTCAGCTATAAAATAAAAGGATCCTACCTTTTGAGTCAACAAATTACTGTGTTTTCCAATCCACCCGAGGCCCGACTTTTTAGCCCAAGCTTTTTCTAAAATTGGGGCGGAGTCAACAAATGCACGGCCATGAACATCGCCAATTTCTGCTTTGATAAACTCTAGTAATAGTTTAAGCTTGTCTTTTATAACAAAGTGGTAGTCCTTTCCATAGGCGTACTTGCTTATTTTTGGAGCTTCTGGATCCTGCTGTATGTCACCAGGGAAATAATTATAGATTAATGAAATAACACTTTTGGAGTCTTCCACTAGCAATGTAGGGTCAAGACGTTTGTCAAAGTGGTTTTCCATGTACTGCATTTTGCCATGGCTGTTTTTTTTAAGCCATGACTCTAAACGGGGTGCTTCTTCCTCTAAAAAACCCGCCCTACTCATGCCACAAGACAAAAAACCGAGGCGTTTAGCTTCGGCTTTGATTCGTTTTGAATATGTTTCCTTAGTGGTCAGAATTAGTAGTTAAAGTTCTATTAAAATAAACCGCCTTGAATATCCCCTTTTACACGGCCTAAATGTTTGTATGCAAGTTCGGTAACTTCACGACCTCTAGGGGTACGCATAATAAAGCCTTGTTGGATTAGAAAAGGTTCATAAACTTCTTCTATGGTTTCTGGGCTTTCACTCACTGCGGTAGCAATGGTGGTTACCCCAACTGGACCGCCTTTAAACTTATCTATAATAGTTGTTAATATTTTATTATCCATTTCATCAAGACCATGAGCGTCTACATTCAATGCTTTTAAGCCAAATTTCGCGATTTCAATATCAATTTTACCGTTACCCTTTATTTGTGCAAAATCTCTAACACGTCTCAATAATGCATTGGCAATACGAGGAGTCCCCCGACTACGGCCCGCAATTTCAATTGCAGCTTCCTCAGTGATAGGAACCTTTAGAATTTCCGAACTACGTTGGATAATCGTTGAAAGGAGTTCCGTTGAATAATATTGTAAACGACTGCTAATTCCAAATCGAGCACGCATCGGAGCCGTCAAAAGGCCAGACCTTGTTGTAGCTCCAACTAATGTGAAAGGATTTAGGTTAATTTGAACTGTCCTGGCGTTAGGGCCAGACTCAATCATAATATCAATTTTGTAGTCCTCCATAGCCGAGTATAAATACTCTTCAACTATAGGGCTAAGGCGATGAATTTCGTCAATGAAAAGGACATCCCTTTCATCTAGATTTGTAAGCAATCCGGCTAGATCCCCTGGTTTGTCTAAAACAGGGCCCGAGGTGACTTTTATACCCACGCCTAGTTCGTTTGCAAGAATATGTGCAAGGGTTGTCTTTCCAAGTCCTGGAGGGCCATGAAACAGCGTATGATCCAAAGCCTCATCACGTTCGACTGCAGCTTCAACAAAAATTTGTAAGTTCTCAAGCACTTGGTCTTGTCCTGCAAAATCATCAAATGAAAGTGGTCTTAATACCTTTTCAATATCTTGTTCCTCGGGTGAGAAATGGTCGTCGGTTGGATCCAAATTTTCATTCATATTAACAAATATAAAGAAAAAGCCTTTCTTGTTTTTAAGAAAGGCTTTTAAATATCTTATTAAGCATTAACAGTTTAGTGCTGTAATTCTTCTTCTCCATCTTTTAAAGGAGTGTTTTGTGTGACAAAATCATCGTCATACCCTGGCTTACTATAATCATAAGCCCAGCGGTGAGCGTGAGGAATTTCTCCTGGCCAGTTTCCATGCATATGCTCAACAGGGGCAGTCCATTCTAAAGTGTTAGATCTCCATGGATTTTGTTCTGCTTTCTTTCCATAAAACATACTATGGATAAAGTTCCATAAAAATACAAGCTGGAAAAGACCTCCAATAAGCGCGAATACAGTTATCAAAATTTGAACGTTTGAAGTGTCATCAAATAACGGAAAGTTACTGTTTGTATAATATCTTCTTGGTAGTCCTGCCATTCCAATAAAGTGCATTGGGAAAAAGACACCATAGGCACATATTGCTGTGACCCAAAAGTGGATGTATCCCAAGTTTTTATTAAGCATGCGACCAAACATTTTTGGGAACCAGTGATATACACCTGCAAAAAGTCCGTAGAGTGCTGAAATCCCCATAACTAGATGGAAGTGAGCCACTACAAAGTAAGTATCATGAACGTTAATATCTAAAGCGCTGTCACCAAGAATAATTCCTGTAAGACCACCTGTTATGAAAGTCGACACCAAACCAATTGAAAATAACATAGCCGGGTTTAACTGTAAATTACCTTTCCATAACGTAGTGATATAGTTAAAGGCTTTTACTGCCGATGGTATAGCTATTAGTAATGTTGTAAACGTAAATACGGATCCTAAAAATGGATTCATTCCAGAAATAAACATATGGTGACCCCATACAATCGTTGATAAAAATGCAATCGCTAAAATAGACGCGACCATGGCACGGTATCCAAAGATTGGTTTACGTGAATTGGTTGCAATAACTTCAGAAGTAATCCCTAAGGCTGGAAGTAATACAATATAGACTTCAGGGTGGCCTAAGAACCAAAATAAGTGTTCAAATAATACGGGAGACCCACCTTGGTAATGCAATACTTCTCCTTGGATAAAAATATCTGATAAAAAGAAAGAGGTCCCAAAACTACGGTCCATGATTAATAATAATGCAGCTGATAATAATACTGGAAAAGACACCACTCCAATAACAGCTGTAATGAAAAACGCCCATATAGTTAATGGAAGTCTTGTCATTGACATTCCTTTTGTTCTCAGGTTTATTACCGTTACAATGTAGTTTAGAGATCCTAATAATGACGAAACAATAAATATAGCCATGGAAACTAACCATAGAGTCATTCCTACTCCAGAGCCACCTTGTGCTAATGGCAATGCGCTTAATGGTGGATAAATAGTCCATCCTGCTGCTGCAGGTCCTGCTTCTACGAATAAAGAAATAATCATGATAACACTAGATAAAAAGAATAACCAATAGGAAATCATATTAAGAAATCCGGAAGCCATGTCTCTTGCGCCTATTTGCAATGGAATTAATAAGTTACTAAAGGTTCCACTCAAACCAGCGGTAAGAACGAAAAACACCATAATAGTACCATGAATAGTTACTAATGCCAAATAAATATCAGCATCCATCACGCCCCCTGGCGCCCATTTGCCTAATAGTGCTTCAAAAATTACATTAGGCTCAGAAGGCCATGCAATTTGCATACGCATTAAAAGAGACATTAAAATCCCAATAACACCCATGATAACTCCAGTAATCAAATACTGCTTGGCTATCATTTTGTGATCTTGACTAAAAATGTACTTCGTTACAAATGTTTCTTTGTGATGATGTTCATGATTGTCGTCGTGTGCATGAGTATCTACGTGTGCTGACATAAGCTTATAGTATTATTTCTTTAATTTTTTTAATTTTGAACTAGGGAATTCTTAAATAATTTTTGCTCTTTCAACCATTCTTTATAATCTTCTTCAGATTCTACAATGATTTTCATTTGCATATTGTAATGAGACTTTCCACATATTTTATTACAAAGTAATAAATAATCGAACTCGTAGCGGTCTAAAGGCTCTTCCCCTTTGGCTTGAAGTTTCTTGCTTTTGTTAACTCTGATTCTATTAATGTTTTTTACTTTTTCATAGATGTCAGGATTCAATCTCATTTCTTCTGTAGTCACTGTCGGTGTGAAAGAAAATTGAGTTATCATGCCAGGAACACAATTCATTTGCGCTCTAAAATGAGGCATATAAGCAGAGTGTAAAACATCTTGAGAACGCATTTTGAACAACACAGGACGCCCTACAGGTAAGTGTAATTCGGTAGTGATGACATCATCTTGAGCATTGGGATCCGACTCATCTAATCCTAAAATATTTGCATTGTAAAGGTTGATCAAACGAACGTTTGCTTTCCCTAATACATTATCTTCTCCTGCATATCTCGCTTTCCAGTTAAATTGTTGTGCATAAAGCTCTACCACCAATGGATCATCATCTTCATCAACATTCATGATGTCTGTCCAAGTAAACAACCCATACATAATAAGACCTGCTAAAACGATTACAGGGATTACAGTCCAAATGAACTCTAACTTGTCATTGTCTGCATAAAACAAGGCTTTACGACCTTTTTCTCCTTTGTACTTAAAAGCAAAGTAGTGTAATAAGAATTGTGTAATGGTTTGTACAATAAAAATAACCACCATAGAAATGATCATTAAACGATCAATTTCTGGACCATGTTCAGAAGCTGAATTCGAGGTTAACGGTAAATCCCCCCACAACGCAAAAGAGACGATTGTGATTCCATAAATAAAGCCTAGAAAGGCTAACATTAGGTACCCATTGACTCTATTGTCCTTGTCGTTTGCTACTTGTGAAACATCTTTGTTTACTTGCGCTAAATCAAAGATTTTGACCATTTGCCAAATTGCAATAGTGATCCCTAATAAAACTAATATTGTTAATAAGCCAGTCATCGTTATATCTTGTCTTTTTAAATTTTAATTAATAATGAAAATGTTCACTTTCCTTGATAAAAGGGTTTCCTTTTGCTAATAATGGTGCTTTTGAAAGCGCATAAAAAACAATGAACATAAACAATCCTAAAAATAATAATATGGCACTAATTTCAGGAACTCCGATAAACCATCGGTCTCCTACGGTTGCCGGCATGATCATATTAAATACATCAATATAATGACCAAACAAAATCACAACTCCAGCCATGACAATAAACCATGGCACTCGCTTGTAGTCGCTGTTCATTAATACTAAGAAAGGAAATATGAAGTTTAAAATTATCATTCCAAAGAATGGAAGGTTATAATCTTCTATTCTAGTTACAAAATACGTTACTTCCTCAGGGATGTTTGCGTACCAAATAAGCATGAATTGTGAAAACCATAAATACGTCCAGAAGACACTGATAGCAAACATAAATTTAGCTAAATCATGTAAATGACTGTCATTTACAAATTCCATCAAGCCTTTAGATTTTAAATAAATGGTAATCAATGCTATTACCGTAATTCCACTCACAAACATACTTGCAAACACATACCATCCAAAAAGCGTACTAAACCAGTGTGGATCAACACTCATGATCCAATCCCAAGACATCATAGATTCTGTATAGATGTAAAACACTAGGAATCCAGCTGAAATTTTAAAGTTCTTTTTAAAGTTACTGTTGTCATTTACCTCTGCTAAATCTTGTGCTAGCGAGAATTTACGTGAGAAGTAACGGTATAAACTCCATCCTGTGATAAAAATTAATCCTCTTATTGTAAACCATGTTTTATCTAACCATCCTGATTTTGCTTGAATCAATGCATCATGTGCAACGACTTCTGGATCCATCCAAATGAATATGTGATCGTCTGCCCAGAAAGCGATTCCTAACACAATTAACCCTCCAGGCAAAACGTAATACGTAATAGCTTCCATTACTCTAAAAAGTACTGGTGACCAGCCTGCTTGAGCAGCATATTGTATTGCATAAAATGCTAATACTCCTAAAGAAATCATGAAAAAGAAAAAAGCGGCAATATATAAAGCAGCATAAGGTCTGTTGTGCATTTGGTGCAAAACATGTTCTGCATGAGAAACGTCATGGTGTGCGTCGTCTGCATGAGAGTCTTCAGCATGAGCGTCTGAGTCAAGTGTGGAATGAGTCATTGCAGAATGTGCTTCCGCGTCTGTTTGAACATCATGATGAGCAGTTTCTGTCGTTTCTTCGCTATGAGAAGCCTTAGCTCCGTGGTGAGAGTTTTCTTCTGCTAGTAATGTTTTTACATCTTCAAGGGTCAGCCCATGAGATGCTACATAACTTGTTCCCCACCCTATAGCACCAACAACGAATAGAAGGATTGAAACAATTTTAAGTCTTTTTGAAAACGTGTACATGTATATAAATGTTTTACTTTTCTTATTTTTTTAATTCAGCTCTTAGGGTTTCAACATAAGCTGTTACTTGCCAACGTTCTTCCTCATTCAATAAATTTGCATAGGACCCCATGGAATTTTTACCAAAATAAATAACATGATAAATACTCCCTGTAGTAATATCTCTATCAGCATAACTTGGAACCCCAAGAATTTTTTCTCTCATTACAAGCTTTCCTTGGCCAGCTCCTTTAGTTCCGTGACAGATACCACAATAGATATCATACAATTCTTTTCCTCTTTTAGCGTCTAGTTCAGTAGAACCTAAAGGAGATTTTAGTTCCGAGAGAGCGGCTGCATAACCTTCGTTTGAGTTTTCATACTCGTATAATGAATGGCCTCTTGAGATCGTTCCTTTCACAGGCAATAATGCTTGTTGTGAATTTGGAAAAACATCATATTCGCCATAGGCTTCATAGCCAACAGACTTATACATATTTGGAAAGTATTGATAGTTTGGACTGTTATCATTTTGACATGAAAACGCCGTCCCTAAGACCACTACTAAAACAATTATTTTTGATACACTTTTCATAGGACTAATGTGCTTCTTTATCAACAATATGAACCTCTACTGCACCTGTTTTGGTAAGAAGGGTTTTTAATTCTTTTTCATTATTATGAACGGGGATTTCCATCAAAAAATGGTCATCTGTTGTTCTTGGGTCCGGATTCTCTGCGTTTTTAAACGGCCACATTCTACTTCTTAAGTAAAAGGTAATAACCATTAAGTGAGCGGCAAAAAACACGGTTAATTCAAACATAATCGGTACAAATGCTGGCATGTTTTCTAAATAACTAAAGCTTGGCTTACCTCCAATATCCTGAGGCCAATCTTCAATCATAATGTAATTCATCATTGTCGTTGCTACTATCAGTCCAACACAACCGTACATAAAAGCTGCTATAGCGATTCGCGTAGGCTCTAAGCCCATTGCTTTATCGAGTCCGTGCACTGGAAAAGGTGTAAATATCTCTTCGATGTGGTGCTTTTCGGCCTTAACTGTTTTAACAGCTGATAATAATACATCATCATCTGTATAAAGTGCGTGAATAACTTTTGAAGATCCCATAGGCTACTCTTTTTTCTTTTTAGGGGTTACTACTGGCTTTGACTTTGAGTCGGTACGATTATCTGAACCTGTACCCGCTAAGCTTCCACCCGCTTCTCTAATGTTTTTATAGCGTTGTCCAGACGATTTTAAAATGGTCTTGACTTCTGCTTGTGCAATTACTGGAAACGTTCTCGCGTATAATAAAAACAACACAAAGAAGAATCCAATAGTTCCAATGAAAATTCCGATATCAACAAATGTTGGTGAGAACATAGTCCATGATGATGGTAAGTAATCTCTGTGAAGTGAAGTCACAATAATTACAAAACGCTCAAACCACATTCCGATATTCACAACAATTGAGATAAAGAAGGAGAACATAATACTTGTTCTCAGTCTTTTAAACCACATAAATTGTGGTGAAAATACATTACATGACATCATAGCCCAATATGCCCATGCATAAGGTCCCGTTGCCCTATTCAAGAAGGCATATTGTTCGTATTCAACTCCTGAATACCAAGCAATAAATAATTCAGTTATATAAGCGACACCAACAATGGATCCCGTAATCATAATGACGATATTCATTAATTCGATATGCTGAACTGTAATATAATCTTCAAGATTACATACTTTACGCATGATAATTAGTAAGGTATTTACCATTGCAAACCCTGAGAAGATGGCCCCTGCAACAAAATAAGGAGGGAAGATCGTTGTATGCCATCCTGGAATTACCGAGGTAGCAAAATCAAAAGATACAATAGTGTGTACTGATAATACCAAAGGCGTTGCAAGACCTGCAAGAACCAAAGAAACTTCTTCAAATCGCTGCCAATCTTTTGCACGTCCACTCCAACCAAAGCTTAATAAAGAATAAATTTTCTTTTGGAACGGCCTTACAGCACGATCGCGAATCATTGCAAAATCAGGCAATAATCCAGTCCACCAAAATACGAGAGAAACCGATAGGTATGTAGATATCGCAAATACATCCCACAATAATGGAGAGTTAAAGTTAACCCATAACGATCCAAATTGATTTGGGATCGGAAGTACCCAGTAAGCTAACCAAGGCCGGCCCATGTGAATAATTGGAAATAAGCCTGCTTGAATTACAGAAAAAATTGTCATGGCTTCCGCAGAACGGTTAATTGCCATACGCCATTTTTGTCTGAATAATAACAGGACTGCTGAGATTAGGGTACCAGCGTGACCAATCCCAACCCACCAAACGAAATTTGTAATATCCCAAGCCCATCCAACAGTTTTGTTGAGGCCCCAAGTACCAATTCCGGTGGAGACGGTGTAAACCATACATCCTAACCCCCAGCCAAAAGCTGCAAGTGCAATAGAAAATACTACCCACCATAGTTTGTTTGCTTTTCCTTCAACGGGAGCAACCACATCCAAGGTCACGTCATGGTATGACTTGTCCCCGGTAACTAATGGTCTTCTAATAGGTGCTTCGTAATGAGACGCCATAATACTTTTATATTATTTCTTAATTATTTTATGCTTCGTTTGTGTTTCTTACTTTCACTTGGTATACCACGTTTGGTTTTGTTCCTACGTGATCTAATAAATGATAAGCGCGCTCATCATCCTTAAGTTCTGTAATCGCACTTTTCTTATTGTTGATATCTCCAAACGCAATAGCGCCAGAGTCACACGCAGATGAACACGCTGTTTTGAACTCATCAGGATTTACTTCTCTTCCGTCACGTTTTGCGTCAAGGATTGTTTTCTGTGTCATTTGAATACACATAGAACATTTTTCCATAACCCCTCTAGAACGAACCGTCACATCTGGATTAATTACCATACGTCCTAAGTCATTATTCATGTGGTAATCGAACTCATCGTTCTCATTATATAAGAACCAGTTAAATCGACGTACTTTATAAGGACAGTTATTTGCGCAATAACGGGTTCCTACACAACGGTTATAAGCCATGTGATTTTGCCCTTGTCGACCATGAGAAGAAGCTGCCACTGGACAAACAGTTTCACAAGGTGCATGGTTACAATGCTGACACATTATTGGCTGAAAAGCAACCTGTGGATTCTCAGATGGAATTTCCATCTCTCCAAAAGTACTTAACGAACTTCCAAGACCTTCAATATTATCTTTAGTTGTATTATCCCCTTCAAAAGTTTCATCTGAAGAGTAATATCTGTCGATTCGAAGCCAATGCATATCACGACTTCTACGGATTTCTTGTTTGCCTACAACTGGAACATTATTTTCTGCGTGACATGCGATGACACAAGCCCCACATCCAGTACATGAATTCAGGTCGATTGAAAGATTAAAATGGTGCCCAATAGAGCGATCAAATTCATCCCATAAATCAACATCTGGTGAATCAACTGGAGTTTCTTCATGGTTCAATGACACCATGGTCATTGGGTTCCAATCGGCAGCAGACTCAGTATTAAAGATCTCCAAAGTAGTTTCTTTAATAATATCTCCCCTACCCATTAATGTATTGTGTAGCTGGACGCAAGCAAATTCATGCTTTCCGTCTGTTAGCTCAACTGTTGCGTTTTGAACTGTATTAAAGTTCGTATAAAAAGGATACGCGTTCACACCTGTTTGCATTTCAGCTTTAAGGCCTTCGCTACGTCCATATCCAAATGACATTCCCATCGTGCCTCGTGCTTGTCCAGGTTGAATAATCACTGGAACTTTAACAGTCACACCGTTTACGGTAACATTGGCGTATTTTCCATTCAAACCACCATTTGCATCGTGGCTGTTTTGACTGAAAAAAGTACTTGTTTCAAGGTAAAACCCTAATTCTTTAGCATCAAACTCAGACACGGTTAGGTAATTATCCCAAGTCGTTCTTGTTAGTGGGTCTGGAAATTCTTGTAACCATGGGTTATTCGCCTGTTGACCATCACCCATCCCTGTTTTAGGGTAAAGCGTTAACTCAATCCCGCGAGTAGTCGCAGCGGCTAGTGCATTAGCTGCGTCTGATAGGCTTGAAATTTCACTCCCATCAAAAGCGTCAGCAGTCTCTACAGTTGCAGAGATTGTTGATGTATAAATACCATCGTGAAGCGCATCGTTCCACGAGGCACCTTTTAAGATATTACTTTTCCAGTAAGACTTTACAAAATCGTGGTAGGACCCTGAAGTCCCAATAATTTCTAATAAAACATCTTGAAATTGTTTTGTATCAAACAACGGACGAATTGTTGGTTGCATAAGTCCGTAGTATCCTTTTTTAGTTTCTATATCACCCCAAGATTCTAAGTAATGAGGCGCGGCAGCAACATACTGTGATACCGAAGCAGTCTCATCATTTTTCATTGAGAAGGCAACTGATAGTTCTGTTTGTTTTAACCCTTCTATAAATGCAGTTGCATTTGGAAGTGTATAGGCAGGATTAACACCAGCCATTATAACAGCTCCAACGGTACCCGCATTCATGTCTGATACTAAATTGGCAACCGCTTTGTCATTACCTAAACGGGTTTGAGTTGGATGAGCCGTATCAAACGCTTTACTGTCTAGCTTTTCATTGATCGCTAATACAATATTTTGTGCATTAACATCTTGAATTCCTGTAAGAACAACTGCGTTAGAACCCGCTTTCAATAATTCTGAAGCGGCTCTGTCAACGGCTGTTTGTAAATTTGCAGGTAAAACTCCACCCACACTAGTGCCAAACAATTTTCCGTAAAGCTTTGCAAGAACAACTTTTTGTTGTGAAGGCTTAAGCGCTACACGATTATCTGCGTTGGCTCCTGAAAGAGACATGTTTGATTCAAACTGAGTGTGACGTGACATTTTTCCATTTTTCGGAACACGTCCTTTGGCATAAGCAGCATCAAATCCACCACCTTGCCAGTCTCCTAAGAAATCAGCTCCGATAGACACGATTGTTTGTGCTTTAGAGAAATCGTAATTTACTAACCCTCTTTTGCCATACTTATTTTGGAATGCATCTGCTGCTGCTGATTCAGATATCGCATCATAAACCACGTGGCTTACGTTTGTATATTTTTGTTTAAATTCAGAAATTAATTTAGAAGTAGATGGACTTGCAAAGGTTTGTGTTAACAACACAATCGATTTGTCTGTACCTTTTAAAGCCTCTAGTTTTTGTGAAACTTCTGCAGTAAGTTCGCCCCAGCTAATCGATTGACCGTCTTTTTGTGGGCCTACAACTCTTTGGTTATCATATAAATCTAATACAGACGCTTGAACTCTTGCATTGATTCCGCCACACGTTTTAGCTAAACTATTAGACTCCACTTTAATTGGACGCCCTTCTCTTGTCTTAATTAAAACACTTGCAAAGTCGTATCCATTGGCAATAGCAGTCGCATAATAATTAGCAACACCAGGAATAATTTGTTCAGGCTGCACCACGTAAGGAATAGATTTAATAACAGGGCCCTCACAGGCTGCTAAAGAGGCGGCAGCTGTACTAAATCCAACGTATTTTAAAAAATCACGACGTGTTGTGCTTGAATCTTCTAGGGTTTCTTTATCGCCTAGAAAATCATCTACAGGAATCTCTTGTGTAAATTCCTTTTGTTTAAGTGTCTCAACAGTAGAACTATGGTTCGGATTTAACTCCTCAACACTTTTCCAATATTTCTTGTTTAATGACATATATATAATGTTACTTGTTGATCGTTTTAATTAAATTCTAGTAATGACATTTTCCACATTCTAACCCGCCCATTTGTGCGGCAGTTAGTTGCTCAACTCCGTATTTCTTGGAGAGGGCTTCGTGAATCTTTTCATAATAGCCGTTATCTTGAACTTTTACATTTGTTTCCCTATGACAGTTAATACACCAACCCATTGTGAGAGGTGAGAACTGATACATCACTTCCATTTCCTCAACAGGTCCGTGACAAGTTTGACATTCGAGTCCAGCTACTGTAACGTGTTGTGAGTGGTTGAAATATGCAAAATCAGGAAGGTTGTGGATTCGCACCCATTTCACTGGTTTTGTTTTTCCTGTGTATTTTTGATCCACATCATCCCAGCCTACAGCATCATATAGTTTTTGGATTTCTCCGTCGTAAAACTCTTTGCTATACTCATCATTTCCAGTGCTCTCAGAAACCTCATAAATAGATTTGTGACAGTTCATACATACGTTAAGCGCAGGAATTCCTGAGTGCTTACTCACACGTGCAGATGAATGACAATATTTACAGTCGATTCCGTTATCTCCCGCATGTATTTTGTGAGAATAATGGATTGGCTGAATTGGTTGGTAGCCTTGATCTACTCCAACCTGAGAAAGATAACCATATACAAAATAAGCACTTGAAAGTAAAAAGAAGATTGCTGTGACCAACATTAAAAATTGGTTTTGAATAAACGCTTTCCAAAGTGACTTTCTTTTGACTGCTTCTGCAATCTCTACATTGTTTGCAGATGCAAAACGACGTAGGGTTTTATTTACTAAAAATAAGCCCAAAGCTAGCAACCCAAAAAGAATCGCTAAAGCACCTAAGACAATCTCCTGAGAGATACCGCCTGAACTTTCCATAGTTGCTTGACTAGTGCCGGAAACCGCAACTGCAGGAGCTGCTTTTTCTTTTGCTGTGTAGGCTAAGATATTATCAATGTCTTCATCAGAAAACTGTGGGAAAGCAGTCATTGCTGAGCCGTTGTATTCCGCATATATCTTATTGGCATAGGCGTCACCTGATTTGATCAGCGCAGAACTATTTCTAATCCACGCGTTAAGCCATACTCGGTCTAAACCTTCTGTCTCACTCAACCGCGTCTCGACATTACGAAGAGCTGGACCAGTCATTTTCTTGTCTAGCTGATGGCATGCCGCACAGTTTGCATTAAATAAAGATTTTCCTTTAACAGGATCTCCTTCTTGAGCAAAAAGTGACGTGAATATAATCGTTAAAAACAAAAGCCCTGTTGATAGTAATTTCGAGGGCGCGTAAAAGTTAAATCCTTGTTTCATAGTGTTGATAGGGGTCATTTCTAAACTTTGATACGGTTTCATCTCGCAAACAGATAGTGTTTGGGTTTGAAAATCTTGCACAAAAGTAAGATATAATGTCCGTTTTTAAAATGTTAGATATGCGTAAATTTCTAATTTATAAACGTTCTAAATAAGTATAAGCTATATTCTTTAAATTTATTCGATTACATTTGTAAAAGCAATCAAATACTATGAATAAAAATTGTTATAAATATTTCATTATAAGTGCCTTATTTACAGCACCTGTTTTAGCACAAGAGAGTGTTGTTGTGATAAATAAAAGCGCAGAAATTGATCGTGTCTTAGCGCTCAAAAAAGAAATTAATGAAGCCAAGTCTTTTATTAAAATTCAAATATGTAGCGGAAGTAGATTAGAAGCTGAAAACGCTTTATTAAGTTACAAAACTGATTTTCCAGATCTATTTGTAGAGATGAAATATGAAACACCAAACTATAAAGTTTGGGTAGGCAAGTTTAGGACAAGAATTGAAGCAGACCGAGAGCTCGTTAAAGTGAAAAAGCTTTTTCCCAACGCTTTTTTGTTTACCCCCTAGTTTGACTAAACTATAAAAAAAATGCGATTATTTCTAACCGCATTTTTTAATTATAAACTTAAATTTATTTTAGTTTCTTTTTGACTTCCACTTCTTGAAAAGCTTCCAGAACGTCCCCAACATAAATGTCGTTGTAGTTCTTTACTTGCATACCGCAGTCGTAACCTTTAGATACTTCTTTGGCATCATCTTTAAATCGTTTTAAAGAGCTTAATTCCCCCGTATACACAACGACTCCTTCTCTAATTAAACGAATTCCAGAGTTTCTGTAAATTTTACCATTGGTAACCATACACCCAGCAATCGTTCCGATTTTGGAGATTTTAAACGTTTCCCTAATTTCAGCAGACCCCGTAATTTCTTCTTTAAAAACGGGAGATAACATACCTTCCATTGCGTCTTTAAGATCATTAATAGCATCGTAGATAATAGAGTACATTCGGATATCAATTTCTTCCTTATCAGCAATTTGTCTAGCACTACCCATTGGGCGGACATTAAATCCAATAATAATCGCATCCGATGCTGTTGCAAGCAATACATCACTTTCTGTAATAGCACCAACACCCTTATGAATAATATTCACCTGAATTTCTTCTGTCGATAGCTTCTGGAATGAATCTGTCAAGGCTTCCACAGAACCATCTACATCACCTTTAAGGATGATGTTAAGCTCTTTAAAGTCGCCTAATGCAATTCGTCGACCAATTTCGTCAAGGGTAATATGACGTTGCGTTCTAACAGATTGCTCACGTTGTAATTGCGTTCGTTTAGCTGCAATTTGCTTCGCCTCACGCTCATCTTTAAAGACGTTAAATTTATCTCCTGCTTGTGGCGCACCGTCCAATCCTAAAATAGATATTGGAGTTGAAGGTAAAGCTTCAAACACGTCATTTCCACGTTCATCATGCATGGCTCTTACCTTACCGCTATTTTTTCCTGCGAGAACATAATCACCAACTTTTAGGGTTCCTGCTTGAACTAATATTGTAGACACATAACCACGTCCTTTATCTAAAAAGGCTTCAACGACCGTTCCTAAGGCTGGTTTATTAGGATTTGCTTTCAGCTCTAACAACTCAGCTTCTAACAATACTTTTTCTAGTAATTCTTTTACACCATCCCCTTTAAGTGCAGAAACGTCATGGGATTGAATTTTTCCTCCCCAGTCTTCAACTAATAAATTCATATTAGCCAACGCTTCTTTAATTTTTTCAGGGTTTGCTGCTTGTCTATCTATTTTATTAATTGCAAAAACTATAGGGACCCCAGCTGCTTGCGCGTGGGCAATTGCTTCTTTTGTTTGAGGCATGATATCATCATCCGCTGCAATAACAATAATAGCGATATCTGTAACTTGAGCACCACGTGCACGCATCGCCGTAAAGGCTTCGTGACCAGGCGTGTCTAAAAATGCTATTTTTTGACCTGTAGATAGAGTAACGCCGTAAGCCCCAATGTGCTGGGTAATGCCTCCAGACTCTCCTGCAATTACATTTTCTTCTCGAATGTAATCAAGTAAAGATGTTTTACCGTGATCAACATGTCCCATTACGGTTACAATTGGAGCACGTGTTTCTAATTGCTCTTCTGTATCAACAACTATTTCAATAGACTCATCAATATCAGCAGTTACAAATTCAACCGTATATCCAAACTCTTCAGCTACAATGGTCAATGTTTCTGCATCTAGACGCTGATTCATTGTTACCATCATCCCCAGTGACATACATGCAGAAATAATTTGTGTTACCGAAACATCCATCATCGTAGCTACTTCACTTGAAGTAACGAACTCAGTAACTTTAAGCACCTTACTTTCAATTGCTTGTTGTTCTTGATCTTTTTCTGTTTGTTCACGGTGTTGATCTCTTTTCTCTTTTCGATATTTCGCACCTTTTTTGCCTTTATTAGATTTCCCTTGTAATTTTTCAAGGGTCTCTCTTACTTGCTTTTGAACTTCCTCAGCAGTAGGCTCCACTTTTGGAGTTTGTGTTCTACTTTGATTTGGTCGGCTTCTAAAGTTACTTTTATTTGGCGAAGTATTATTTCCTACTTTACTAATTCGACGACGCTTTTTCTTAGCATCAGCTGAATTTGCTCCTACTGCAGGTGTTACTGGTTTTGCTTTTTTAGGCTTATTAAATTGGGTTAAATCAATTGTTTGGCCTGTAGACCTAGGTCCGGAAAGTTTTTGGTAATTAGTTGTTTCAACTTTCTGGTCGTCAACTAGTGGAGCTTCATCTAGACTTTCCTCTGGCTTAATTGTTGTTGCTTTGGCTGTTGGAACCGCAGCGGATACTGCCTGTTTTTGTGCTTCTTCCAATTTGGTGGCTGGAGTCGGCTTTGTAACAGGGGACGGAACTGCCTTAACTACTGGCTTTACATCCGGATCTTGTTTTGTTTCTGGCGCCTCAACTGAAACCTCGGCTTGGATAGGGGCTTCAACCGTATCTTCTTTGACAGGACTAATTTCAGCCGTTTTAGGGGTTACCTTTTTAGGAGCATCTAAATCAATCTTTCCAACTTTTTTAGGACCTTCAAGCTTCATTTTTGCTTTTAAGACTTTTCTAGCTGCTTCTGCTTTTTGAAACTTCTCTTCAATTTCCTGTTCACGTTGGACACGTAGGGCTTCTTTTTCTTTCAGCTTTGCTTCGCCTACTTCTTTAGATGCTACTTTCTTATTTGCATCCGTTTGAAACTCTCCTGCAAGAAGATTGTAGACTTCTGAGGTGATTTTAGTTGTAGGGCGTTTTTCTATTTCAACGTTTTTTGTTTCCAAAAAATCGACTGCTCTATCGAGCGAAATATTCAATTCCCTTAACACTTTGTTTAATCTGATAATCTCAGCCATAAATTGCCTTTATTGTTTTTTTACAGAATTTCTGTATTTCCTTACGCGTACTTAAGGTGTCCAATGCCTATTTGGGCACCAATATAATAAAATTTATTCTTCAAACTCCTCTTTAAGGATACGAACAACATCTTCGATTGTTTCTAGTTCTAAATCTGTACGCTTTACCAAGTCTGCAACTTCTTGTTCAAGAATACTTTTTGCGGTATCCAAACCTGCTTTTGCAAACTCATCAATGATCCATGCTTCAATTTCATCGGAGAATTCAGAAAGCTCAACATCTTCTTCAACACCTTCCCTAAATACATCAATTTCATAGCCAGTCAAACGACCCGCTAAGCGGATGTTGTGACCCCCTCTACCGATTGCTTTACTAACCTCTTCTGGCTTTAAAATCACCTCTGCTCTTTTTGTCTCTTCGTTAATTTTTATCGAAGTTACTTTTGCAGGACTTAAAGCTCTAGTTATATAAAGTTGTAAATTTGTAGTGTAATTAATGACATCAATGTTCTCATTCCCAAGTTCACGAACAATTCCGTGAATCCTTGAACCTTTCATCCCCACACAAGCACCTACTGGATCTATTCGGTCATCGTATGAATCTACTGCAACTTTTGCTTTTTCACCTGGGATTCTTACCACATTCTTAACAGATATAAGTCCGTCAAAAACTTCTGGAATTTCTTGTTCAAATAATTTTTCTAAAAACACAGGGGCTGTTCTCGATAAAACAATAGATGGCTTGTTTCCTTTAAGGTCTACACTTTCAATAATCCCTCTTACATTATCTCCTTTTCTGAAAAAATCAGATGGGATTTGCTTATCTTTTGGAAGAACCAATTCATTCCCTTCATCATCTAGCAAAATAACTGCACGGTGACGAATGTGGTGTACCTCAGCGGTATATATTTCACCTACTAGTTCTTTAAATTGCTTGTATATGTTAGTATTGTCATGTTCCTGGATTTTTGAAATTAAATTTTGACGCAGAGCCAATATAGAACGGCGCCCTAAATCAATCAACTTAACTTCCTCAGACACATCCTCACCAACCTCGAAATCTGGTTCGATTTTGTGAGCATCTGTCAAAGAGATTTCTTGGTTGTCATCCTCTACTGCATCATCAGCAACAACAATTCTGTTTCTCCAAATTTCTAAATCCCCTTTGTCAGGATTAATAATGATGTCAAAGTTGTCATCATCACCAAATTTTTTCTTTAATGTATTTCTAAATACATCTTCTAAGATTGACATTAAGGTTACACGATCGATTAATTTTTCATCCTTAAACTCTGAAAACGAATCAATTAACGCTAAATTTTCCATAATTTATAGTCTTATTATTAAAATAATATTTTCACTTTTGCTTCATTTATTTCACCGTACAAAAGGGTTGCTTTTTTTTGAACCGTTACTTTACCCTTACCTATAGGTTTTGGTTCTCTTGCTTTCCATTCTAGTAAAATGTCACTGTCACTAGCGGCTGTTAGTACGGCTTCAAATTTTTGATTTTCTAAAGCTCTTACTTCTAAAGTTCTGCCAATGTGTTTTTGGTATTGTCTTGGGTGCGTTAGCGGGGTGGTTGCTCCCGACGAGGACACTTCCAAAGAAAAATCATGCTCTTCTCTATCTAGGTTGTGTTCTATGCCACGACTTACAAACATGCAGTCTTCAACTAAAACCCCCTTATCACCGTCTATTACAATCCTAATTTTATTTCCATCTAAGATTTCAAAATCTATTAAAAACAAATCAGGTCTTTGTTCAAGACAATCATCTAATAATTCTTTTACTTTATCTCTAAACATTTGGTATAAAAAGAGGGGACTTTATGTCCCCTCGCATTTTCATTTATCATTCTATGGCGCAAATATACGACATAAAAATTGAATTTAACAAGTGTTTATACTTGTTTAGTTGGCCCACTAGGGCTCGAACCTAGACTCTTCGGTACCAAAAACCAACGTGTTGCCAATTACACCATGGGCCAATCTAGTAATGAGGGTGCAAATTTATAATAAAGTTTTGTTTAGGCAAACATTTTTAAAATTATTTGTTGTTCATTTTTTGGTTTATAATATAAACTAGTTTATGTTTGCATTTCTAAAATAGAAAAAACATGGAAACTCAAGATCAAATTCAACTCATCAATGACACAATCAATAAAGCAAAAGAAAATTTAAAAGAGAGTTCTTTCTCTTTTATTTTTTGGGGATCACTAATCGCTATACTAAGCTTTTTTCATTATTCATTTCCTGAAATTGTTCAACAAACATACTACTCATCCCTACTGTATTGGGTCTTAATTCCTGTGATAGGGATGATTATTACTGTGGTCTATAATATTAAAAAACGCGTAAAAGTAGGCTATGAAACATATGCGGGGCGGACTTTAAAAATAATCTGGGGCGTGTTTAATATCTCTTGGATTCTTTTAATTTTTATCTCTTTTGAAAAAAAAATTAATCCAACGGAGTCTATATTATTTTTATTAGGAGTGATGATTCTTATAACGGGACTTTTAATTCGCTTCAAACCCTTTTCTTTTGGAGGCATATCTGTTATTATATGCAGCATCCTTTGCGGTTACACTCCAAATAATTCTTGGCTGTTGCTAAACAGTATTGCCGCTGTTTTAGGGCTACTTCTTCCTGGAATTTATCTTTATTACAGGAAATAAAATGTTTAAGCCACTAAATAAAATACTGGTAAATCCAATACGACTGATGATTGTGTCCGTCCTAATGAAAGTAGAAAATTGTGATTTTAATTTTCTAAAACAACTCACCCAAACTACGCAAGGCAATCTAAGTATACAGTTAAAGAAGCTCAAAGAGTGTGGTTATATTTCTATTGACAAAAGTTTTGAAAAGAACTATCCAAAAACCAATTGTAAAATTACAAAAGCCGGGATTAAAGCCTTTAATGATCATTTTGAAAAACTTAAAGAATACCAGAACCTCAATCTAAAACAAAAATCATGATAAAATTAACAGTATTATTAATGTTAACATTTAGTTCCCATTTTCTTTTTGCACAAGAACCAAATACCACTCATGCGTTGCAGATTACTGTAAATAATATAGAAAATATAAAAGGCAAATTGCAGGTATGTCTAACAGAAAAAAAGGAGGATTTTTTAAAACAGTGTGAATACTCGACAGCAGTTGCAGTAACAAATAATACTATTTCATTAGAAATAGCAAACATAAAAACAGGTGTTTACTCAATTTCGCTGTTCCATGACGAAAATAATAACGGAGTTTTAGACACTAAAGGTTTTTTCGGAATACCCAGCGAACCTTATGGGTTTTCTAATAATCCAAGCACAACATTCGGTCCTCCTAGTTTCGAAAAATGTACATTCCTTATAAATGAGGATAAACAAATCTCCATTAAATTATAACAATAGAAACTAAAAAATAACTAATATGACTTCAACAGAAGTTTTCTCAATAGCTAATATGATTGCAATGCCAATGTGGGTCTTAATGCTCTTTTTTTCGAAATGGAAAGTAACCCGGTTTTTGATTGATTTTAAAGTAATTCCATTAACATTAGCATTTATGTACGCTATTTATATTTTTCAAGCCGTTGGGGTAAGTGGAATGATGGACTTTGGAAGCCTTAAATCGGTTATGACATTATTTAAAGAAGAAAATGCAGTGCTTGCAGGGTGGATTCATTATCTAGCTTTTGATCTTTTAATTGGCATGTGGATTCTAGATCAAAATAAAGAATTAAAAATTAACCAATTATTAATGGCTCTATGTCTTTTTTTAACCTTCACGCTTGGTCCAATCGGTTTTCTGCTTTTCATGATTATTAAAACCATTAAACAAAAACAATCTTGATATCTTTAAAGCATGTCTTTAGCGCAGTAAAAAAACAGAGTCCAATATTGTATTGGATTGTGATAGTCCATTTTGTTTTTGCTATTGGATCTATAACAGGTAGTTTTATTGATGATAGAACTCTTATGGGGGTTAACGTTTGGATAAAACCATTGAAATTTTCAATTTCTACAGCTATTTATATTTTAACTGTAGGGTTTCTTATGACCTTATATCCTTTCTCTAAAAAAAAGAAGGATCTTATTAATAACATTGTTTCATGGACAATGCTCACAGAAATAGGGCTTATTATTTATCAAGCATCACGTGGTGTGCAATCACATTATAATGTATCAAATCCATTTAATGGTTTAATATTTGGTGCAATGGGAATATTAATAGCTGTTAATGTTTTAATTATGGCACTATTTATATTTGAAACTATCCGATTGAAATTAAAAACCGCTAAATTACTTCAATGGGCTATACTTCTAGGTTGGGTGATAGTGTTTTTTGGCAGTTGGGTTGGTGGTCAAATGATAAGTGAAATGTCTCATAATATTGGTATTGAAGATGGAGGCCCTGGTCTTCCATTAGTTAATTGGAGCACAATTGCTGGAGATTTAAGGGTAGCACATTTTTTTGGTCTACATGGCCTACAAATAATTCCAATTTTAGCATTATTAATTTCAAATAAATCGAAGACTAGCGCAAGGAATCAGATTATAATTGTCACTGTTTTTGGAATAGCATATGCATTGTGTATTGGGTATACATTCTATCAAGCTAAACAAGGGGTGCCATTTATATAATATTTAGAAAGTATAAAATTTATTAAGCTTTACTTAAAAGCTTTTTTCCGTTAAGTAATTATTGTTAAATTCGCTTCGAACTTCAATTTTGTAACATGGCCGATTTTAACTTCAAAAAGTGGAACCTTATCCTTGGATGGTTTGCTTTTTTAATTGCTTTTATTACTTACAGTCTCACGGTCGAACCAACCGTTAGTTTTTGGGATGCCGGCGAATACATATTAACCTCTTCCAAGTTGCAGGTTGGACATCCACCAGGAGCACCGTTTTTTCAAATGATGGGGGCCTTCTTTTCTATTTTTGCTACAGATCCTACACAAATTGGACTCATGATTAACATGATGAGTGCCACCGCAAGTGCCTTCACTATTTTATTTATGTTTTGGTCTATTGTACTACTTATTAAACAAGTAGTTAAGAATAATAACGAATCTTCAAAAGGGCAAAATGCCGCTATTTTAGGGGCTGCATTTGTTGGGAGTTTATCGTTTGCTTTCACGGACTCATTTTGGTTTAATGCCGTTGAAACAGAAGTCTATGCCATGGCCACATTAATCATGGCTGTTTTATTTTACTTAGGACTGCGCTGGGGAAATGACATGTTTACTCCTAGAGGCAACAAATGGTTGATTCTTATTTCATTTGTAGTAGGGCTTTCTTTTGGGGTTCACTTCATGGGGCTTTTAACCATTCCGGCAATTGGATTGATCTATTATTTTAAAAATCATAAAACAATTACTGTAAAAAACTTTGTTTTGGCAAACCTGGCCGGTATTGCTGTTTTACTATTTGTATTTAAACTTTTGGCACCTAACATTCTTAGGTACTTTAGCGCCTTAGAAATCTTTTTTGTAAACTCAGTAGGGCTGCCTTTTAATTCCGGGTCTATCATTGCATTTGTGCTGCTCGTTGGTTTTATCATTTTTGGCATCCGCTACACACGTAAAAAAAATTATGTAAATTTAAATACAGCTCTATTATGTATCACATTTGTCGTCGTTGGATTTTCATCTTGGCTAATGCTTCCTATTCGTGCAAATGCTAATGTGACGGTTAATGAAAATAATCCTTCAAGTGCTAGAGAGTTACTGGCCTATTATAACCTTGAGCAGTACCCAAAAACACACTTATTCTACGGTCCACAATTCACAGACCAGTACGCTGGCTTGGATGAGAATCAACCTTATGTTGATGACAAGCCAAAATATGAAAAAGACAAGACGATTGGTAAATATGTGGTTGTAAACGACTTTAAGAACGGCTCGCAAAACTACAATTCTAAGCATGCTTCTTTATTGCCAAGAATGTGGAGTTCAGAGCATGCTGAAAACTATATGATGTATTCTGGGTTTTTAGACTTTTCAATTAAGACCGACTATCAAATGCAAAACGATTTAAGGTCGGTTATTAACGACTTTAAGAATTCGGTTACTAATGGCGAGGTTGATTATGAAGACTATCATAGTTTTCTGAAAAAGTATGGACGTTATATCGACATTGAAAAACCGTCTCTAATTAAAAACATCTACTACCTTTTTGATTATCAAATTGGCTACATGTATTGGCGTTATTTTATGTGGAATTTTACAGGGCGTCAAGATGACATACAAGGAAAAATGGATCTTCATGGAAATTGGATCAGTGGATTTGACAGCCTTGACGAATACTTCTTAGGAATATCACAAGACAATCTTCCAGGAGACGTGATAAACAACAAGGCGAGAAACACCTATTATTTCTTGCCCTTGTTACTAGGGTTGATTGGTTTGTTTTTTCTATTCAACAGAGATAAAAAACTATTTTGGACCATGTTGGTGTTTTTCCTATTTACAGGAATTGCCATACAAGTATATACAAATGTACGGCCGTTTGAGCCTCGCGAGCGCGACTATTCACTAGTTGGATCCTTTTATGTATTTGCACTCTGGATTGGATTCGGAGTCTTTGCTATTTATGAAAAATTAAGCAGTTTTTCAAAAACAAGTCTTTTAGCGCCTATCGTTAGTCTCGTCTGCTTAATAGCAGTTCCAGGAATTTTAATAAGTCAAAACTGGGATGATCATGACCGATCTAAAAGAGAAACGGCGCATGCCATGGCCATACAATATTTGGAGTCCTGTGACCCTAACGCTATTATTTTTACCATTGGAGATAACGACACCTTTCCACTTTGGTATGCACAAGAGATTGAAGGCGTTCGTCGAGATGTTCGGGTGGTTTGTACCAGCTTGTTTAATGTTGATTGGTATATCGATCAAATGAAACGTAAAGCGTATGAAAGTGCGCCAATTCCATCTAGCCTGACACATGAACAATATAAATATGGCACCCGTGACTATATAATCAAAGAAGTGGTGACCGAAGACACTTTAAGTCTCAATCAGTTTCTAGGATTTATTACCAGTGATGATGCCCGCACAAAATACAAACATGTTCTCCAACAACAAGGATATGATACCAGCGGACAGAGAAACCAAGATTTGAATGCTAATTATTTGCCTACCGAAAATGTTAGAATTCCGGTAGACAAAGCAACGGTCTTAAGAAACGGCATTGTTAAAGCGAAGGATTCATCCTTAATTGTCCCTTATATTGATATTAAAATTAAAGGGGCCGCGCTTTACAAAAACCGTTTAATGATGCTGGACATTATCGCTAACAACAATTGGGAGCGTCCCATTTACTTTACAGGCGGTGCGTTTGGAGATGAAGATTATATTTGGATGAAAGACTACCTGCAGTTAGATGGATTAGTGTATAAATTAGTTCCTATTAAAACCCCAGTAGAAAAAAATAATCCATTTGATATGGGTCGTATTGATACGGATAAAATGTATGATATGGTTACGAGTTGGGATTGGGGAAATAACGGCGATCCAAAAATGTATCACGATGTTGAAACACGGAAAAACAGTTTAACCTACCGCGGAAACTTAGCGCGACTTATTGAAGCCCTAATTCAAGAGGATAAGCTAGAAAGAGCAGAAGAAGTTGCGGACTTAGCTATGGCAAAAATGCCTGTAGACATGTTTGGGTTTTACACGCTTCTTGAGCCTTACATTGGCGCCTATTATGAGCTAGAGGCTACAGACAAGGCACGAGATTTATATATGGACGTAAGTCGCAAGTATCAGGAAAGTCTGAGTTATTATAGTGACTTATCAGAGCAAAATCAATCTAAGTACATACAAGCGATATATAGTGATATTGAACGCTATAGAAGCTTAGTAGATGTTACTACGTTTTATGAAAGTGATGACTTTATTAAAACAGAAATGGGGAAATTTAATAATTATCTCAGATTGTTTACAGGTGAGCCTGAGGATCAAGGCTCGGAAGAGGAGGACTTTTTAGAATCCACAGATTCAAGTAATGAAGGGTCTTAAAAAGGGATCCTAAACGAATTCTTGAATACGACCAATAATAGTATTGGCGTCAAGCTCGCCACTTTGGCGCCATTTCATGTCGCCAGACTTGTAAATTATTAAAGTTGGTAGACCTTTAATTCGAAGTGCTTCTGCAAGATCTTGGTTTTTTTCAACATCAATTTTTATCACTCTAGCTTTGTCTCCCATCGCAGCTGCAACATCTCTAAGCACATCATGCATCGCTTCAGATTCATCACTCCACTCTGTAAAAAACTCAAATAAGACAGGAATTTCAACGTCTATTAAATCTCCAAATTTTGACATATCATGGCATTTTATTTATCATTTCTCAATGATAATTACAATTTTTACGACAGTATCTTTATAAAAATAAGTAATTTATTTGGGGTAAATATAAGACTTTCTTGCGTTTAAGTGTTATTAATCCTTTTTTTTAGCGTTATAACGGAAATTTCTGGCCATATCCCAACTCGACCCGGAAATGCTAAAAAGCCAAACCCACGGTTCACATTAATGTACTGACCCGCTTTTTCATAAATCCCAGCCCAGTACTTATAGCGCCACTTAATAGGGCTCCATTTCAGAACTCCAGGGATCTCAATCCCAAACTGCATCCCGTGAGTATGACCGCTTAGCGTGAGGTGATAGTGAAGAGGGTCTTTAACAGCCTCGTACTGCCAATGCGAAGGATCATGGCTGAGTAATATTTTGAAATCAGTAGGATTGACACTAGAAGATGCCAGAGACAAATCGCCTTTTTGCTTGAAGCCTTTGCCCCAGTTCTCAACGCCAATAATTGCTAAACGATCTCCTGATTTTTCAATAAATCGACTTTCATTCCTCAATAAATCAAAACCCATTTCTTTTTGGATATCTAATAACTCTTGGAAGTTCTCCGCCTTCTTTTCTTTTGTAGGCCATCGTGTATAATCGCCGTAATCGTGATTTCCTAAAATAGAGAAAACGCCGTCAATGGCTTTTAATTTAGAGAATGTTGACTTCCAAGGACGCATTTCTTCAGACCTACTATTTACTAGATCTCCCGTAAACATGATCACATCAGATGCTTGCTTGTTTACTAAATCAACTGCATATTCAATTTTATCTTTATTATCAAAGCTTCCGCTATGAATATCACTTATTTGAGTAATCTGATAGCCATCAAAAGCGTCTGGCAGGTCCTCAAAAAACAATGAGTACTTTAAAACTTTGAAGTTATATTTTCCTTTAGTAATTCCATACAATATGGATATAAAGGGGATGGCCGCTAATCCTAGTGCAAGTTGACCAATAAACTTACGTCGTGAACTAAAAAATGCAGATGGCTCGTCTGGTTTAGATATGAAATAATTATAGCCTGCTTCAAAAAGTCTGTAAACATCTTCCCCAAACATAAAAATCAATAACACTAGTTTAGGGACATAAACCAATACAAACAATGCAAATGCTAAATAAAAGCCTTGGTTGTTGCCTGAGCCTCTATCAAAGGTCATTCCATGATACACTATATTAAAAAATACTGCAAGAGAAATGATTATATATCCATAAGTAACAAAGGGAATTCTTACAACACTTCGGAAACTTTGAAGGGCATAAAAATCCAATGCTAGGACTAATATTATAAAAATTATAAGTCGGATCATATCACAGCTATTTTAATGTGCAAAAATAAAACAAATGCAAATGATAATTGAGTTAATATTATTATTTAACGATACTTTTAGTTTTGGATTTTTTTAGTATATTTCTGATTATAAAAAAACCAACAAACAACTAGACTAATAATTCGTTTTTAAAGCGATTATTTTGCCAAAAACAAACATACTAACTACAAAAAAATGAGTACTAAAAACAACAACTCTGCGCTAACCACATTGGTAACCGTTTTCTTTTTCTGGGGATTTATTGCCGCTTCCAATGGCGTATTTATACCCTTTTGCAAAACCTATTTTAATATTGATCAGTTTCAATCTCAACTTGTAGATTTCGCCTTTTATGGCGCCTACTATTTTGGAGCACTATTCTTGTTTGTGGTGTCAAGTACCGTAAAAAAAGATATTCTTAACAGCTGGGGTTATAAAAACGGTATTGTTTATGGCTTATTGATATCAGCTCTTGGCGCCTTATTAATGTACCCTTTAATTGATGGCGCAAAGCAAGGAGACAGCTCTGTATTTTACTTGGTACTATTAGCCTTGTTTATTGTAGGTCTTGGATTTTCACTTCAACAAACAGCAGCTAATCCATTTGCGATTGCGTTGGGCGAACCAGAAACAGGGTCCCAAAGATTGAACCTTGCTGGCGGAGTTAATTCATTTGGGGCGACCATTGGACCCACTGTTATTGCCTTAATTATTTTCGGATCTACTCCGCTTTCAGGAGATGATCTGAATCAAATGATTTTAAATAACGAAATAAAACTAACAACGATTCAATTCCTTTACATAGGGGTAGGCGCTTTGTTTTTAGCTGCTGCCGCTTTATTTCATTTTTCTAAAAAACTACCCAATACAAAAACAGAGGAAGTATTTGAACCGGCTAATAAGGCTAAAAATATATTAATTGCTTTAACTGTTGTTATCATTGTTTGTTTTGGATTGATTTTCAATACATATGCAGACGGAGCAGTAGCTACTGAAGCCATTGAAAATAAACGCCTTTATTTACTTTTAATCGCTTTGATTGCGGTGATTTTAAGTGTATTTTTTGCCAATACCCGAGCAACAAAATCTCCTGAAGGATGGGGCGCTATGAAATACCCACAGCTCGTTTTAGGGATGCTAGCTATATTTACTTATGTCGGAGTAGAAGTTACTATACAAAGTAATCTTGGTGAACTATTAAAGTTTGTTGCAGACAAGGTTAACAACCTAAACCCGTTAGGGCTAAAGGTTATGAATGACGCAGAAATTGCGCCGTTTATCTCTCTTTACTGGGGAGGTATGATGATCGGGCGTTGGGTCGGAGCTATTACTGTATTTAACCCTAGTAAAGGGCTTAAAAAATGGCTGCTTATAATCGTGCCTTATGTGGCTTTTGGTGTAATTCTTTTGGTTAATTTTGGAAAATATTCTTCTACGGAAATCTTGTTGTTTGGTGTTTGTGTTGCCATACAAATTGGAGGGTTTTTCCTCGCAAAAGACAACCCTATTACAACATTAAAAATATTTAGTACGTTAGGGGTTATTGGAGTAGTCATTGGTATTTTTGCATCAGGTCAATTGGCTTTATATGCGTTGCTTTCTGGTGGTCTATTTTGCTCTATCATGTGGCCTTGTATTTTTACATTAAGTATTTCTGGACTAGGAAAATACACATCACAAGGGTCTGCATTTTTGATCATGATGATATTAGGAGGTGCTATTATTCCACCGCTTCAAGGAAAGTTAGCTGATATCTTTAGCATACAGTCGTCTTATTGGATTGCAGTTGCATGTTTTATATATCTATTGTTTTATGCATACAAAACAAAGAGCGTCTTACAAAGACAAGGCATTACTTTTGACAAAAAAGATGAGGCATAAACTTTTTTAAATTAGTAGTTTCCAAAAGGAAATACCAATTAAATAGTTGAAATGAAAAAGAAAGATCCGATCTTTTTCATTTCAACTTTAGTTTTATTTAGCTAAGTCGCTAAACAAAAATTATGCAATAACTCATGATTTAATAAAGATATTTAACCCTTTCAATAATGGCTGAACAAAAACGCTTATTTCTGCTCGATGCTTATGCATTAATTTTTAGAGGCTACTATGCGTTTATAAAAAATCCTAGAATTAATTCTAAAGGGCTTGATACCTCGGCAATACTTGGGTTTACCAACTCATTGCTAGATGTCATAAAAAGAGAGAGACCCGACCACTTAGCTGTATGTTTTGACAAGGGTGGTAGTAAAGATCGTGTCGAAATATTTAAGGAATACAAAGCTAATAGGGATGCAACTCCTGAGGGTATAAAGCTTGCTGTGCCCTACATACATAAAATTCTAGAGGCAATGAATATTCCTGCAATTGTCAAGGAAGGCTTTGAGGCCGACGATATTATTGGAACTCTAGCAAAAAAAGCGGAAAAAGAAGGCTTCAAAACCTTTATGGTCACACCCGATAAAGATTTCGCACAATTGGTAAGTGAAAATATTTTCATGTACCGTCCCATGTTTGGCGGGGGGTATGAAACTTGGGGAGTGGAAGAAATAAAGGCAAAATTTGAAATTGAAGACCCTTTACAAGTGATTGATTTCCTGGGAATGAAAGGCGATGCTTCTGATAATATTCCAGGGCTTCCAGGTGTGGGTGATAAAACTGCAAAAAAATTACTTGCTCAGTATGGGAGTATGGAAAACCTTTTGGCAAATACGCATGAGCTCAAAGGTAAAATGAAAGAAAAAATAGAAGCCAATGCCGAGCTTGGACTTTTATCCAAAAAATTAGCCACCATATTACTGGATGTTCCTGTGGAATTTGATGCAAAAAGTTGTGAACTAGGAGCTCCGGATTCTGAAAAAGTTGAGGTGATTTTTCAAGACTTAGAGTTCAGGCGTTTAATTGATAATTTCAATAAAACATTTGCAGTCAAAAGTACAGAAGAAGTAACGCCCGAGTTTGATTCGCCTACTTCAACATCTAAAAAGACTGTGGTCGCGGCAACCCCACAAGCAGGGGCTGGACAGTTTTCTTTATTTGGCGACGACGAACCCGAAGCCCCTATGGCGCCTCAAAACTACGGAAGAGAAACGGCTGCTTCTACATCTCACTTTTATCAAAATGTGACTGGAGACTTGGGATTAAAACTGTTTATAAAACAGCTAATGCGGCAACCGTCTGTTTGTTTTGATACTGAAACAACAGGCCTAAATCCGCTTAATGCAGAACTCGTGGGTATTGCCTTTTCGTGGGAAGCACACAAAGGGTTTTATGTTCCTTTTCCAGAGCCTTTTGATGAGGCACAAGTATTAGTTGAATTATTTCGACCCTTTTTTGAGTCCTCTGCTATTGAAAAAATTGGACAGAATTTAAAATACGACCTGAAAGTATTACACAAATATAAAATAGAGGTTAAAGGCTCTTTATTTGACACTATGATTGCGCATTATCTAATCAATGCAGATATGCGTCATAACATGGAAGTATTGGCAGAAACTTACTTGAACTACTCCCCTATTTCTATCATCGAGTTAATTGGGAAAAAAGGGAAGAACCAGCTTTCAATGCGAGATGTTTCACTTGAAAAACTTACAGAATACGCTGTTGAAGATGCGGATATTACTTTTCAACTGGCTAGTCATTTCAAAAAAGAATTGACAGATGCAGAAACATTAAAGTTATTTAATGATATTGAAATTCCGTTAGTGAAAGTACTGGCTTCTATGGAATTAGAAGGCATCAAATTAGATACTTCATTTTTAAAATCACTGTCTATAGACCTTAATATTGATATTGCATATCTTGAAACTAAAATATATGAAGCTGCGGGGGAAACGTTTAATATTGCGTCGCCTAAGCAATTAGGAGTGATTTTATTTGAAAAATTAAAGCTAGTCGATAAACCTAAAAAAACCAAAACGGGCCAGTACAGTACGGCTGAAGATGTGTTGTCCTACTTAGCAAAAGAACACACAATAATTCAGCATATATTAGAATATAGAGGACTTGCCAAGCTTAAAAGCACCTATGTAGATGCGCTTCCAGAGCAGGTTTTAGAGAGCACAGGGCATATTCATACAGAGTATCTCCAAACTGTTGCCTCTACTGGTCGTTTGAGTAGCAATAACCCCAACTTACAAAACATTCCTATTCGAACTGAAAGAGGGCGTCAGGTACGAAAAGCCTTTGTGCCCAGAAATGAAGAGTACACGCTTTTAGCAGCTGATTATTCGCAAATAGAATTGCGTGTTATTGCCGCCATGAGCCAAGAAGAAACCATGATAGAGGCTTTTAAAAATGGGGAAGATATTCACGCCTCAACTGCTGCAAAGGTATTTAATGTGTCATTATCAGACGTGACTCGGGAACAGCGTGGAAATGCTAAAACCGTAAATTTTGGAATTATTTATGGAGTTTCTGCTTTTGGGCTGAGCAATCAAACCGATTTAAGTCGGACGGAAGCAAAAGAGTTAATTGAAACATATTACGAAACATACCCAAAACTTCGAAAATATATGAGCTCACAAGTGGACTTTGCTAGAGATCATGGCTATGTGACCACGCTATCGAACCGTCGCCGCTATTTAAAAGATATTAATTCTCGTAATGCAATAGTGAGAGGAGCCGCAGAAAGAAATGCTGTTAACGCGCCTATTCAAGGAAGTGCTGCTGATGTTATAAAAATAGCAATGATTAATATCTACAATAAACTACAGCAGGGGGGGTTTAAAACAAAAATGCTATTACAAGTTCATGATGAATTAGTCTTTGACGTTTACAAGCCTGAGCTAGAAACAATGAAAGTATTGATCAAAGAAGAAATGGAAAATGCTTACACACTAAGCGTTCCTTTAGACATTGAAATGGATGTAGGGTCTAATTGGCTAGAAGCTCATTAAACTACATTTCTAATGCCTTTTTCACATCATTATCCATCAAAAATTCTTCTGGGTTTTCAAGGGCTTCTTTAACTGCTACTAAAAACCCTACAGACTCTTTACCGTCAATTATCCTGTGATCATAGGATAATGCGACATACATAATGGGACGAATAACAACCTCGCCATTAATAGCAACTGGACGCTCAATTATGTTGTGCATTCCAAGAATTGCGCTTTGAGGAGGATTAATAATAGGTGTTGAAAGCATACTTCCAAATACACCTCCATTGGTAATTGTAAACGTACCTCCGGTCATTTCGTCCACTGTAATTTGACCATCACGCGCAAGAATTGCCAAGCGCTTTACTTCCGATTCTACGCCTCTAAATGATAAGTCTTCTGCATTTCTAATCACAGGAACCATTAAACCTTTTGGTCCTGATACAGCAATACTAATGTCACAGAATTCATAACTAATCATTTCTTTTCCATCAATCATCGAGTTAACAGCTGGAAATAATTCTAAGGCACGAACAACGGCTAGCGTAAAGAAACTCATAAACCCAAGACCAACGCCGTGTTTTTCTTTGAACGTTTCTTTATATTGTTTTCTTAATGCGAATATTGGAGACATGTCAACTTCGTTGAATGTCGTTAACATGGCTGTTTCATTTTTGGCTGTTACCAAACGTTCAGCAACTTTTCGGCGTAACATAGAAAGTTTAGATCGTGACACACCACGACCTTCAATATTAATCTGCTGTCCCATTGCTGGCACCGCTTTTACAGCGTCTTCTTTAGTAATTCGACCATCTTTACCAGTGCCTGAAATGGTGGTCGCTTCAATCCCTTTTTCGGATAGTATTTTTTTAGCTGCAGGACTTGCGGATCCAGTGGCATATGTCGTGTTTGTTGGCGTCTCAACTTTTGGAGTTGCGGAAACTTCTGTTTTTGTTGCTGCTGCTTTAGAAGACTCTCCTTCTTGAGGTTTTGAAGCACTTGTATCAATAAGACAAACAACTGCTCCAACTTCTACAGCATCTCCAACTTCTGCTTTAAAAGTCACGGTTCCACTGGCCTCAGCTGGCAACTCTAACGTTGCTTTATCACTATCTACTTCTGCAATAGCTTGGTCTTTTTCTACATAGTCTCCATCTTGAACTAACCATTCTGCAATCTCGACTTCTGTAATAGACTCTCCTGGTGAAGGCACTTTCATTTCTAAAATCATTGTGTGTTTATTTTAGTTTTTTTCTTTGATTGTCTTTTGTTTTATCAAAAACAAAGTTTATAACTTCTTGGTGTCTCTTTTTAAAACGCGTAGCACTTCCAGCGGCAGGTGCGCTATAACTTCTTCTTGAAGCGACTCTCCAATTTCTCACAGCATCTAAATGCATTAACATGTGAGCATAAGCACCCATGTTTCTAGGCTCTTCCTGTGCCCAAACAATATCTTCTGCATTTTTATATTTGGTTATGACTGCCTCAATCTCACTTTCAGGTAATGGAAATAGTTGTTCTACACGAACAAGAGCAATATCCTTTCTTTCTAATTTATCTTTTGCTTCTAATAAATCATAATAAAATTTACCTGTAACAAATACTAATGTTTTAACTGCACTTACTTTGGCCGCTTCATCATCAATTAGCATTTGAAAGCTTCCATTTGCAAATTCGTCAACTGATGATACTACTTTTGGATGGCGCAATAAACTTTTAGGGGTAAATACAATTAATGGTTTTCTATAACCTGCTTTTAATTGACGTCGCAATAAATGAAACATATTAGCTGGTGTGGTACAATCTGCTATAAACATATTGTCTTTTCCACAAAGCTGCAGATACCTTTCCATTCGACCTGAAGAATGCTCTGCTCCTTGCCCTTCATATCCGTGAGGCAACAACATGACAATTCCATTTGGTGTTTTCCACTTATCCTCACCACATGAGATATACTGATCAATCATGATTTGGGCTCCATTACTGAAATCCCCAAACTGAGCTTCCCATATCGTTAGTGTATTAGGACTAGCCATAGCATAGCCATAATCAAATCCTACAACGCCGTATTCAGACAACAACGAGTTATAAATGTTAAATTCGCCTTGGTCTGAACTTATATTATTAAGGAGAATTACTTCTTCTTCACTGTCTTCAACTTTAACAACTGCGTGACGGTGAGAAAACGTACCTCGCTCGACATCTTGCCCAGAGATACGAACATTGAACCCTTCTTCTAAAAGAGAGCCAAATGCTAAATGTTCTGCCATCGACCAATCAAGTTTATCTGTTTCAAACATTTGCCTACGAGCCTGTATCAAACGAGAAATCTTGCGGATAAATTTTTTATCTTCAGGAAGCGTAGATATGATTCTGCTAATATTCGCTAATTTTTCTTTAGAATAACGTGTGTCAACTGTCAACCTCATCTTGTTTACCTTGGCTCTTGGATAGCCTTCCCAAGCCTTTTGCATAAACGGCGTAATAACTGTTTTGTCATCTTTTCTAGATGTAACTAGTTCTGTTTCTAAGGACGCTTTATAGTCCTTCTCAAGTTTAGAAACGTAATTAGAATCTATTACTCCTTCATCTATTAATTTTTGGGCGTAAATATCACGAGGATTACTATGGCTTGCTATAGCTTTGTATAGCTTTGGCTGTGTAAATCGTGGCTCATCACCCTCATTATGGCCGTACTTTCTGTAGCCTAATAAATCTATAAATACATCTCGCTTAAACTGCATTCTAAAATCCAATGCAAATATAATAGCATGAACAACAGACTCGGCGTCATCGGCATTTACGTGGAGCACGGGTGAAAGCGTCACTTTAGCTACGTCTGTACAATAGGTTGAAGAACGCGCATCTAAATAATTTGTAGTAAACCCAATTTGATTATTTACGACAATATGAATAGTTCCGTTGGTCTTATAACCATCCAATTGAGCCATTTGAACTACTTCATAAACAAGTCCTTGCCCAGCAATTGCGGCGTCACCATGAACAACTATTGGTAAAACTTTACTTGCATTTTCTGGTTCGATAGCATCTTGCTTGGCACGTGTAATTCCCTCTACTACAGCCCCTACAGTCTCTAAATGTGATGGGTTTGGAGCAATACTTAAATTAATTCGATTTCCGTTATCTGTCAATCGGTCACTCGTCCAGCCAAGGTGGTATTTTACATCGCCATCGAAGACTTCTTCCTCGTAGTCCTTTCCGTCAAATTCACTAAAAATATCACTTGCAGATTTACCAAATATATTGGTTAATGTACTCAGGCGCCCTCGGTGAGCCATTCCCATTACAAACTCTTTTACTCCATAAGATGCTGCTTTTTCAATAAGCGCATCAACCGCTGGAATTAAGGATTCATTCCCTTCTAAAGAAAAGCGTTTTTGACCAACATATTTAGTGTGTAAAAAAGTTTCAAATGACACGGCGTCGTTAAGCTTTTTAAGAATATGTTTCTTTTCGTCTGAGCTAAAGCTCCCGTGATTATCATTTTTATTAAGCTTGTCTTGTATCCATTGACGCTCAAGGGGTTTTCGGATATACATGTATTCAACTCCAATAGCATCACAATAAATAGCCTCTAGATGCTCAATAATAACTCGTAGACTTTGAGGTCCTATTCCAATAACTTCTCCAGCATTAAAAATAGTGTCTAAATCAACTGACGACAATCCGAAATTCTCAAGCTCAAGTGAGGGCTGGTATTTTCTGCGATCCCTTACAGGATTCGTTTTAGTAAACAAGTGCCCACGTGTTCGATACCCATCAATTAATTTTATAACTTGAAATTCTTTCTGTACTTGCTCGGGGATTTGAGTACTTACGCCTTCGACTATTTCTCCTGTAGAGCCATAGCTTTCACTTCCAAAGTCATAGCCTTGAAAAAAAGCTTTCCAGCTTGGTTCTATACTATCAGGGTCTTGCTGATATTGTTCGTACATGTCTGCAAAGTGAGCAGTGTGAGCAGCGTTTAGAAAAGAATACTTATCCATGGATTAATAATTCTATTTTTTTTAGTAAAAAAATATATACAAAAATACGATTTTTCGCAAAACAGCTAAGTGAAAATAAGATAAATATGAATAATTTTTGGTGTAATTATATATTCTTAGAAATTATACGTCCCTCGTCATGAGTTCGGTCCCAAAGTCTTTGAGGATTTGCTTGTTAGGGCCTGAGATATTAATAGTTTCTAAAACATCAAATGCCGCTTTGGTATAAAAAGAAATAGCAGCTTTGGTTGCAATATTTGCTTCAGAGCGCACAAATAGCTCTAATGTTTTAGAAACTTTATTTTCTGGTTTTAAAGCATTATTTTGAAATAACTGAGTTAATTCAGTTCTTACTTCAGGGGATCCGTTTTCAATCGCTTTTAAAAATAAGTAAGTTTTTTTGTTTTCTAATATGTCCCCCCCTACTTGTTTACCAAAAATTTCAGGATTTCCAAAAGCATCTAAATAATCATCTTGCAGCTGAAATGCTATTCCAAGGTTTTTTCCAAAATCATAGCAACGAACCTGGTCTTCAATAGGAGCATTAGCAACAATTGCACCCATTTGCATCGCTGCACCAACCAATACAGCTGTTTTGCATTCAATCATTTTTAAATACTCAGGTATAGAAACTTGCAGGCGCGTTTCAAAATCAATATCGTATTGCTGGCCCTCACATACCTCTAAGGCTGTTTTGCTAAATAACTTCGCTAACTCTCTAAATGTTTCTGGTGGATAATTTTCAAAAAGCTGATACGCCCTAATAAGCATGGCGTCTCCTGATAAAATACCTGTGTTTAAATCCCATTTTTCATGCACAGTTTCTTGGCCTCGACGTAAAGGTGCAGCATCCATAATATCATCGTGAATTAAAGAAAAATTATGAAAAACCTCAACAGCTAAAGCAGCGTCCATTGCACGGTCAACATCTCCGTCAAAACACGCTGTGGTCATAAGTGTCAAAACAGGTCGTAAGCGCTTACCTCCAAGATTGAGAATATACTTTATAGGCTGATAGAGATTCTTAGGCTCTCTTTCAACGTTGTATGTATTAAGAAATTCTGAAAATTGATTTTGGTACTCTACGATCGCTTGCATGGAAACAAAAATAAGAGAATTCTAACAACTATTTTACAAAAGCGAAAACATTAAATGTTAAAAAACTACAAAACTTACGAAACTTTAACTGTTTTTAAAGTTTCCTGCCGTATGTTTGCACACTGTTATGAAAGAGAAAATTATAAAAAAAGCAGAAGAATTATTTTTAACCCTTGGGTTTAAGAGCATTACAATGGATGACATTGCCAATGCGATGGGAATTTCTAAAAAAACGATTTATGCTCACTTTGCCAACAAAACAGAACTTGTGGAAGTTGTAACTTTTGAAGCTTTGGATCAGATACACCAAGGGATTGATAGCATAAAAGAAACCTCAATAAATCCAATCGAAGAGCTTTATCAAATAAAGATGTTTGTAATGAATTACTTGAAAAATGAAAAAGTATCTCCGAAATTTCAGCTAAAGAAATACTACCCTAAAATTAATGATTTGCTAAATATTAAGCAATTTGAAAAAATGAATTCCTGTGTAATAGATAGCCTCAAAAAGGGGGTTGAAACTGGTTTATTTAGATCTGAAATTAATTTGGAGTTTATTTCTAGAATGTATTTTAGTGGCATGAACGGTATTCGTGATATTAATGTTTTCCCAGACGCTCTTTTTGATAAACACTATATTTTTGAAAGCTATCTAGAGTATCATTTACGTGCTATCGTCACAAGCAAAGGCCTCAACTTATTAAATAACTACCTAAACCCAAACCTACCTAACAATGTTACATAAATTTATTATTTTCTGGCTTTTTGCCGCTTCGCTGAATGCTCAAGAAAACAAATATAGCTTTACTTTGCAAGAGGCTATAGGCTTTGCAATTAAGAACAACAGGGCCATCCAAAATGCGGAACGTGATGTGAAAATTGCTGTACAAACAAAACGAGAAACAACTGCCACAGGGCTACCGCAGATCAATGCGAACATTGGCTATAACAACTGGCTTGAACAACAAGTTTCGCTTATTCCTGCTGAGTTTTTTGGCGGAGCACCTGGACAATTTGCAGAAGTTTTGTTTGGTACAAAGCAAACAATGAATAGCGCCGTGACAGTCAAACAAAAACTATTTGACGGCTCATATTTAGTAGCACTTCAAGCCGCAAAAGTATTTCTTGAAATCTCTAAAAATTCCAAAGAAAAAACAATAAATGAAATTAGTAAAATTGTAGCCTACTCATATGGTAATGTATTGTTAGTTGAAGAAAATTTGGAAATTGTAAATTCAAATATTGCACTATTAGAGAAAAACGTTTGGGAGGTTTCAAAAGTGTATGAGAGCGGTCTTATTGAAGAAGAAAGTCTACAACAACTGCAACTGACGCTATCGGGGTTAAAGAGCAACCAGCGCTATTCGAAGCGGTTAAAAGATCTCGCTTACCAAATGTTTAATAATTCTCTTGGTTTGGATCTCACCGCAGCAGTAGTATTGACAAACAGCTTAGATGAATTAGTTGTTTTCTATTCCACCCTAACCACTTCAAGGTCCGAAAATGAATTTGAAGAAGTTATAGACTTTAAAATTGCTGTTAACTCCGTGAAGTCAGACGAACTTTTGTTGAAATTAGAAAAAAGCAAAGCCTTACCAACCTTAAATGCTTTTGTAAACGGGAGCTACTCTGGAAATAGTCAGCGCTTTTCTTTTACTGAAAACTCCCAAAAATGGTTTGGTGCTTCCCTGTTTGGTGTGACCTTAGACATCCCTGTTTTTAGCTCATTTAAACGAAGTGCCTCGACTCAAAGAGCACGACTGAACTTAGAGAAATCAAAGTCAAATTTAGAAGACACCACAAATAAAATAAAACTAGAAATTAATACAGCAAGGAGTAATTATGAATTTGCATTTGAAGATTATGAGATTAAAAAAAAGGCCCTTAATCTTTCTAAAAATATAGCAACTAAAAATGAAATTAAATTTTTCGAAGGCCTAACAACTAGTTTTGATTTGTCTCAAGCACAAAGACAATTGTACATAGCGCAACAAGACTACCTCCAATCAATGCTAAATATTTTGTTAAAAGGAGTTGACTTAGAATCCCTTATAAATACGCCCCTTAAAAACTAAACAATGACATATAAACATAATACCCCCCCCATGAAATCCATTTTTTACATAGGCCTTTTATCCTTAGTTCTTGGCTGTAATACTGCCCCTAAGGAATCAAAGTCTCTTAACGATTTAAAAACACAAAAAACAGACCTTGTAAACCAACTAAATAATATCAGCGCCAAATTAAAATCCGTTGAAATCGCCATTTCAGACTTGGATACTCTCAAAAGACTGGTGACTGTCACATCATTTAAGGCAGAAGAAAAAATATTTAATCATTATATTGAAGTGCAGGGGGTTGTAAAAGCAGACAAGGCAATCGAACTCCGCGCTGAAATGGGGGGCACTGTAACTGCTGTCCTAATTAAACAAGGACAGAAAGTAACTAAAGGCCAGGTTTTAGCAACCTTAGAGAGTTCAGTTATTGATAATTCTGTTTTACAATTAAAAACACAGCTTGATTTGGCTACGACTACCTATGAGCGACAAGCACGGTTATGGGAGCAAAAGATTGGAAGTGAAATCCAATTTCTACAAATAAAATCCCAAAAAGAAGGGCTTGAAAATAGCTTAAATAGTTTAAAAGCTCAGGCTCGTAAAATGAAGATCATCGCGCCTTTTTCTGGAACTATAGATCAAGTCTTTGCGAAAACAGGAGAGCTGATATCTCCCCAAACGCCGTTTTTAAGGCTGGTTAATCTTGACAACGTTTATATAGAAAGTGAAATTACGGAGACTTATTTAAAATCGATTTCCAAGGGAACAATGGCATTGTTAAGCTTTTCATCCATTGACATCTCTTTTGAGGCTAACATAACGCAGGTTGGAAACTTCATTAACCCTAGCAATCGCAGTTTTAAAACACGAATAGACGTTAAGAACAATAACAATGAACTAAAAGCTAACTTACTTGCCGACATTAAAATCAACGATTTTAATGCTTCTGGAATTGTAATCCCTTCAAAAGTTATTCAAAAAGATCGTAATGGCAAAACATTTGTCTATACCCTTGAGGCAGAAGAAGCTAACTATAAAGTTATAAAGACCTTTGTTAAAGACTCGAATTCCTACAACAACTTCTCCTATATTTCTGAAGGGCTCAATAGTAAATCAACCTTGGTTGACAAAGGCGCTCGACTGGTTAAAAATGGTGATATTGTAAAACTTGTAGACTAATAAATTATGAACTCAAATAAAATAAAAGAATTTAAAATCTCTTCGTGGGCGATTTCTAACAGGATAACGGTGTCTGTGATCACCTTCATTATCATACTTGGAGGACTGCTTTCTTACACTGGAATGGCCAGAGAAAATTTCCCAGAAATTATTGTTCCACAAATTTACGTCGCAACTCCTTACCCTGGAAATTCAGCATTGGATGTGGAAAAACTTATCACTAAAAGATTAGAAAAAGAAATAAACTCAATAACAGGCGTTGATAAAATTACATCTAATTCCATACAGGGATACTCTAGCATTGTGGTTGAATTCAACTTTGATTATACCCCTGCCGAAGCACTTCAAAAGGTGAAAGACAAAGTTGATGTTGCCATGGCGGATACTGATTTTCCAAAAGACCTGCAGTCGAAGCCAAGCGTCACAGAAATGAATTTTAGTGAACGTATTCCTATAATGAATATTAATTTATCCGGAGAATTTTCTATGGACCAGTTAAAGGAATATGCTGAATACTTAGAGGATGAAATTGAAGAGCTTTCTGAAATTTCTAGTGTGGACATTAGAGGGGTTCAAGAAAAGGAACTTGAAATAGCAGTCGACTTATATAAAATGGAAGCATCGATGATAAGCTTCACTGACATAGAAAATGCTGTTAAATTTGAAAACATGAGTGTTACTGGGGGTGACATCCTAGAAAATGGCGTTCGAAAAACAGTTCGGGTAACAGGCGAATTCGAGGACCCCTTAAGCGTTAGGGACCTTATTGTGAAACAAGAAAAAGGGAACATTGTATACCTAAGAGACATAGCTGAGGTCTCGTTCAAAGAGCAAGAAAAAGAGAGTTTTGCAAGAGAATATATGCAACCTGTAGTGATGCTGGACGTTAAAAAAAGAGGTGGTCAAAACCTTTTAAAAGCATCTACTAAGATTGATGAGATTATTGAAACAGCTCAAAAAAGCATATTCCCTAAGAGTCTCATAATTTCTAAGACAAATGATCAATCAAACGAAACACGGACCATGGTTTCTGATCTAGAGAACAGCATTATTTTAGGAATCATATTAGTGGTCACAGTCCTGTATTTCTTCCTAGGGTTTCGCAATGCTTTATTTGTTGGAATTGCAATTCCATTATCTATGTTTTTATCCTTTACTATTTTAGGATTTATGGGGGTAACCCTTAACACAATGGTCTTGTTTTCTTTAGTTATCGCTTTAGGGATGCTGGTTGATAACGGGATTGTTGTAGTTGAAAATGTTTATCGATTAATGGATGAAGGCTACCCAAGAATTCAGGCTGCAAAGCTGGGTGTTGGGGAAGTGGCGATGCCAATAATTGCGTCAACAGCTACTACTTTAGCTGCTTTCTTCCCTTTAATTTTATGGGAAGGTATTATGGGAGAGTTTATGAGGTGGCTGCCAATCACGCTAATAATTGTATTGAGCTCCTCTCTTTTTGTAGCACTTATAATAAACCCGATGTTGATTTCAGTGTATATGAAAGTAATGCCTAAAGAGGAGTCTAAGGTTACTTTTATCACAAAACTAGAAAACCTATACGAGCGTTTTTTGAGCTATGCTTTAAAAGGGAAAAACCCTGTTGGTATCGTTACTGGAACGTTTGGGCTATTATTTCTAGCCGTATTACTAATGTTTACATTTCCTCCAAAAATATTATTCTTTCCAAACACTGATGCTAAACAAGTGTTTGTGTATGTGGAGTATCCCATTGGAACCGATATTGAAGAAACCAACACTATTTCAATGGAAATAGAAAAGGATATTGAAACTTACTTAAAAAAGTATGAAGTCAATGGGGAAAACTTCTTGATCACATCTGTGATCGGACAAGTTGGAGAAGGTACCGCGGATCCCAGCCGTGGGCAAGAAGGAGGTAAAACTCCGAATAAAGCGCGAATTACAATTGATTTTGTGAAGTTTCAAGATCGTGAAGGTGTTAGTTCTGAAACGGTGCTTAAAGAAGTTCGTGAATTATTACAAGGATACCCAGGAGTCAGTATTGTTGTTGACAAGCCCTCGGACGGACCCCCAACAGGACCGCCTATAAATATTGAAGTAAAAGGAGATGATTATGAGCTTATTTTAGAAACAGCTAATGCCTTGAAAGCCTTTATAAACACATCTAATGTGGCTGGAATTGAGGAGCTTAAATTAGATATTGACCAAGGCAAGCCTGAGATGATCGTGACAGTAGACCGTCAAAAAGCAAGACGTCTAGGAGTTTCCACAGGACAAATAGGGATGAATTTGAGAACGGCCCTTTACGGCAAGGAAATCTCAACTTACAAAGATGCAACCGATGATTACCCTATAAACCTGAGGCTGAAAGATGAGATGCGTTATAATAAATACGCCTTATTAAATCAAAAAATAACCTTTAGAAACCAAAGTGACGGACAAATAAAACAGGTTCCAATATCTGCTGTTGCTACCTCGGAAAACAAAACAGCCTTTAGTGCAATCAAACGAATTAATTTGGACAGAGTAGTCACTGTATACTCAAATGTCTTAAATGACTACAACCCAACAGAAGTTAATGATAAGATTCGAGAGATTACTGAAAAATTTGAAATCCCTAAAAACATAAAAGTTAATTTCACTGGAGAACAAGAAGAACAGGCCAAAGAAATGGCATTCCTAAGCAAAGCACTTTTAATTGCAGTTCTATTGATTTTCTTGATTTTGGTTGCACAATTTAATTCTGCAACAACCCCTATTATTATTTCCATATCTGTGTTTCTTAGTTTGATTGGGGTATTATTTGGGCTCTTGATTTTTAGAATGGATTTTGTCGTTCTTATGACAATGATAGGCATCATTTCACTTGCTGGTATAGTTGTTAATAATGCTATTGTTTTGATAGACTACATTAATCTTACCATTGTTCGTAAGCGACGTGAGTTAGGGCTTCCCGTAGATAGTAAACTAACCCCAGACCTGCTTGTTGCGTGCGTGGTTGAAGGAGGTAAAACGCGTTTAAGACCGGTTATACTAACAGCAATCACCACAATTTTAGGTTTACTTCCACTGGCACTTGGAATAAATATTAATTTTAGAACACTAATAACAGAGCTAAATCCTAATTTTTACATTGGAGGAGAAAATGTGGCGTTTTGGGGGCCAATGGGTTGGGCTATTGTCTTTGGACTTACCTTTGCTACCTTTTTAACGCTAGTGGTTGTTCCTATCTTGTTTTACTTAATCAACAAATTGAAAGCAAAAAAGCTTAAAGTCACTTCCTAAGGCTATTGGTTTTAATTTTTAAATGTTAAATTTGCTCAACTAATTTAGTCTTATGTACAGAAGTCATCATTGTGGCCAGTTAAGAGCCTTAAATATTAACGAAGAAGTGACGCTTTCAGGGTGGGTGCAAAAATCTCGTGACAAGGGGTTTGTAATTTGGGTCGATTTAAGAGACCGCTACGGAATAACACAACTTATCTTTGATGCAGAGCGTACACCAGAAGCAATGGTAAACATGGCTAAAAGCTTAGGACGTGAATTCGTTATTCAAGTGACAGGTACCGTCATTGAGCGTGCTTCAAAAAACCCTAACTTAGAAACTGGAGACATCGAAATTCTGGTGTCTAAACTAACGCTGTTAAATGAAGCGAAAGTGCCTCCTTTTACTATAGAGGACCAAACCGATGGTGGAGAAGAACTTCGTATGAAGTACCGCTATTTGGACATTCGACGAAACCCCGTTAAAAACAATTTGATTTTTAGACATAAAGTGACGCAAGAAGTTCGTTCATATTTATCGTCTCAAGAATTTATAGAGGTTGAAACGCCATACTTAATAAAATCAACCCCAGAAGGGGCCCGTGATTTTGTAGTGCCAAGTCGAATGAATGAAGGTCAGTTTTATGCCCTTCCTCAGTCGCCTCAAACCTTCAAGCAATTATTGATGGTTGGCGGCATGGATAGATACTTTCAGATTGTAAAATGTTTTAGAGATGAAGATTTAAGAGCCGATCGACAGCCTGAATTTACTCAGATTGATTGTGAAATGGCCTTTGTAAATCAAGAAGATATACTAAATATTTTTGAAGGCCTAACACGTCATCTTATAAAGTCTATACACGGTAAAGACATCTCCTCATTTCCAAGAATGACTTATGATGATGCTCTACAAACATATGGAAACGATAAGCCAGACATTCGTTTTGGAATGAAGTTTGGAGAACTGAATGCCATATCTCAACATAAAGATTTTGGGGTTTTCAATTCTGCTGAATTAGTGGTTGGTATTGCAGTTCCTGGTGGAAATAGCTTTACTCGAAAAGAAATTGATAGCATCATCAACTGGCTCAAACGCCCTCAAGTTGGTGCTTTAGGAATGATATACTCACGTTGTAATGACGACGGCACCTACAAGTCTTCGGTAGATAAGTTTTATGACCAAGAAGACTTGGCGCAGTGGGCTGAGGTAACTGGAGCGCAAGCCGGTGACTTAGTTTGTGTGCTTTCTGGCCCTACCGATAAAGTAAGAACACAATTAAGTGCCTTACGTATGGAACTAGCTGAACGCTTAGGCCTTCGAAATCCTAAGGAATTTGCACCGCTTTGGGTTACAGACTTTCCATTACTTGAATGGGATGAAGATAGCAAGCGCTTCCATGCAATGCACCATCCATTTACAGCCCCAAAACCTGATCAAATTAAATTATTAGATTCCGATCCAGGTGCTGTAAAAGCAAACGCCTATGACTTGGTTTTAAATGGAAATGAAATTGGAGGAGGATCTATTCGTATCCACGACAAGGCAACCCAAGCATTGATGTTTAACCATCTTGGCTTTACCCCTGAAGAAGCAAAAGAACAGTTTGGATTTCTTATGAATGCCTTTGAATATGGTGCTCCCCCACACGGAGGTTTGGCCTTTGGTCTAGACCGTTTAGTGGCAATATTAGGAGGTCAAGAAACTATTAGAGATTTTATAGCCTTTCCAAAAAACAACTCTGGACGCGATGTGATGATAGATGCACCTTCTGCGATAGATGCAGCGCAATTAAATGAGCTACACCTAAAAGTAGATATAAAATAACTTTATTCTAAAAAATGAAACACTTGATTTGGTTCTTATTTATTACGACACTGGTCAGTATGTTGATAGGCTTGATTGTTGAGTTACCCTACTCAGATAAATTAGTTGGATTTGGAGTAATTGGCTTATGCGCCGTAGTTTTTCCGTTGTTTTCTTATTACCGTTGGAAAGACAAAAAGATGGCAGACTATATGCTGACTGCTGAAAATTTAGAAAAAATGCGTGAATTTAATGACTCTAAGAAAACGTAAGATTAATTCAATTTACGTTTTTCACTAAAAAAACGCTTTAGTAGTTGAGAGGCTTCATCTGCTAAAACCCCCCCACGTATCATTGTTTTAGGATGCAACTTGGTTCCCATCACCCCACAGCCTCTTTGCTCGTCTTTGGCCCCGTAGATAATCGTTGAGATTTGACTCCAAAACAGTGCACCAGCACACATTTGACAGGGTTCTAGTGTCACATACAAACTACATTTGTGTAAATACTTCCCTCCTAAAAAGTTTGCGGCAGCAGTAATGGCTTGCATTTCTGCATGGGCCGTAACATCTGTAAGAAGCTCGGTAAGGTTATGAGCTCTTGCTATGATTCTATTATCAACAACAATCACAGCTCCAACAGGAACTTCGCCTTTATCAAAAGCAACCTCAGCTTCCTGAAGGGCCTTTCTCATAAAATAATGATCGTCAAAAATAGCATCCATAAGTCAAAAATACGATTTCAATCTTGTACTTTTGTTTTGTAATGAAAAATTTACTGAAACATATAAACTCCCCAAAAGATTTACGTCAGATTTCGGCCGAAGAACTGCCTCAGCTGGCAAAAGAGCTAAGACAATTTATCATTGAAGTCATAGCGAGTAAAGAAGGCCATTTGGGAGCTAGTCTTGGAGTTGTAGAGCTTACAATCGCTTTGCATTATGTTTATAACACACCCATAGATTTGTTAGTTTGGGATGTAGGCCACCAAGCTTATGGGCATAAAATTCTAACCGGACGAAAGTCTGAATTCCATACAAACCGACAGTTCAAGGGCTTGAGTGGATTTCCGAAACGGGACGAAAGTGAATACGATACTTTTGGGACTGGGCATTCATCTACCTCCATTTCAGCAGCCTTAGGAATGGCGATCGCTTCCCAGTTGAAGGGTGAAGACAGACAGCACATCTGCGTGATTGGCGATGCTTCTATAGCCAGTGGGATGGCCTTTGAAGGGCTCAATCATGCCGGCGTAACCACTGCAAATTTATTAGTAATTTTAAATGACAATGCAATTGGAATTGACCCAAGTGTTGGGGCGCTAAAACAGTATCTAACCAATGTAAAAAAAGGCACTCAAAAACAAGATAACATATTTGAAGCCCTCAATTTTGAATATTCCGGACCCGTTGACGGACATGATCTTAAAGCGCTTGTTTCTGAATTAAAACGACTGAAGTCGATTGATGGTCCTAAGTTTCTTCATGTTATCACCACCAAAGGCAAAGGATTAAGGCAGGCTGAAAAAGATCAAGTTAAATACCATGCGCCCGGAAAATTTGATGCTGAAACAGGAGATATATTTACTAAAAATAATGAGGATCTTCCTCCTAAGTACCAAGATGTTTTCGGTCATACTCTTTTGGAGTTAGCGAAATCTAATAAAAACATTATAGGTATTACACCTGCGATGCCCACAGGTAGTTCTCTCAAATATATGATGGAGGCACTTCCTGAGCGGGCATTTGATGTAGGAATTGCAGAGCAACATGCGGTAACCATGGCTGCGGGGATGGCAACTCAAGGGCTTATCCCTTTTTGCAATATCTACTCTACTTTTTTACAACGCGCTTATGATCAAATAATTCACGACGTTGCCTTGCAAAATTTACCTGTTATTTTCTGTATCGATCGCGCTGGATTGGTAGGGGAAGATGGCGCTACACATCATGGAGTTTTTGATTTAGCATACCTAAGGTGTGTTCCAAATCTCATTATCTTTGCGCCTCGAAATGAGATAGAGTTAAGAAATATTATGTACACCGCACAGATAGGATTAGAGCATCCGATCGCTATTAGATACCCAAGAGGCAGAGGCGTCACACCTTGTTGGAAATCGCCGTTTGAAGCTATTGAAATTGGAACCGGAGTTCAATTAGAGCAAGGAGAGGGTCTCGCTGTTTTGAGCATAGGGGCCATTTCTAATAAGGTAACAGAAGCTATCCGTGGACTCAATTGTGGACACTACGATATGCGTTTTATAAAACCTCTAGATGTATCATTATTGCATACTATTTTTAAAACCCATTCAACACTCATAACGATTGAAGATGGGGTTGAAAATGGAGGATTTGGAAGTGCTATATTGGAATTTGCAGCCACTCACCGCTACAAAAACGATGTGGTTGTTAAAGGAATCCCTGATGAATTTATTGAGCATGGAGCTATTGACAATCTTCAGCAACTTATAGGGGTTAGCGCTCATGAACTTCACAAATTAATCAAAAGTCTAAAAAGCTAAGCCTTTGATCTTCTTATAGGTTAAAACTGCTTTTTTATCAGAAAATAAGGAAACAAAATAACATACGTTCATCACTCTGGTGTAGAGGCTGTCGTTAAGAATATCTACTTCTTTTGGTAAAAGCCTTAGAAGGAGTTTATCATAACTAGAGGGGGTATTGTTGAAGTTGTTGTTAACTGATAAAATAAACCTGCCTAAGAGTTCATTTAAAATTTCAAAGCCAGAAATCTCTTTATCTATAACCTCATCAGCGTTGTATATTTTTTCAATACTAAGTTTAATAATGTCATTAATCTGTGCTTGGTATTTACTTTTATCAAGAATTGAAACATGAAATTCTCCTTCTAGAATTTCTTTTTCATTAGCCATAAATAAAGAAACAGCATCCTCTATCAAGGTGCTAATTGCCAAGGCTCTTAAATAACTCACACGTTCTTTTGTGGAAGACAGTGTGTTGTACTTTTCGGTATTAATGGTGTGTCTTACTAAGTTTATTAAATACTCTAATGCATAGTCTTCTTCAATAAGTCCTAGATTAATTCCATCTTCAAAATCAATGATTGTATAACAAATATCGTCAGCTGCTTCTACTAGGAATGCTAATGGGTGTCTTGAGTACTGAATATTTTGGTCCTGCTGTTTTTTCATTCCTAATTCGGAAGCAACGTCAAGGAAGCCACTTTTTTCGGTTTGAAAAAAACCATATTTCTTAGAGGCTATATTAGAATTTGGTTTAACAGGAAGTGATTCTTTAGGATATTTAGTGAAAGCACCTAGGGTGGCATAGCTTAACCTTAAGCCGCCTTTTGAACCCAGCTTATCTTGAGTCAAAACTTTAAAGCCATTGGCATTCCCCTCAAAGTTGCACAAATCTTGGTACTCTTTAGGAGTCATCTGCTCTTTAAACTGTTGACCCGCTCCAGTTTTAAAAAAGTGACCTATTGCTTTTTCTCCAGAATGTCCGAAAGGGGGATTCCCTATGTCATGGGCAAGCGCAGCTGCCGCAACAATAGCGCCAAAATCATTGGACTTATACCCATGAACTTCTTTTAAGTAGGGGTGTTTTTCTAAGACCTTAACACCTACCCTTCTTCCTAATGAACGAGCTACCACACTAACTTCTAGACTATGTGTTAGTCGGGTATGCACAAAATCTGTCGATGACAGCGGCACCACCTGTGTTTTGTCTTGAAGACTTCGAAACTCGGGTGAAAAAATAATGCGGTCGTAATCAACATCAAATCCTAAACGGGTTTCGTCCTGTTCATTTCTAAGCCGTTTATTCGTGTCGCCATGGCGTTTTAAGGAGAGTAATTGTTCCCAATTCATAGTATCTGATATTAACCTGCAAGATAATCATTTCAATGTTAATTAAATGTATCTAAAATTCGTGATTGTGCAGAGAACGCTAACGTTTTGTTAATGGTTTTGTAAAAGTGATGTAACCTTAATAAAGACCTTAAGCTGTTAATTTGTGCTAACAATAATTAACTAAAATATTAATAAAAATTAAAATGAAAAAAACAATTTTTACTTTATCAGCAATTTTAGGACTTGCGTTTACTGGATGTATGAACGATGAAGCACCGCCAATTCTTCAAGACACTGATAACCCGGTCAATCCAGCAGACAATATCGTGTCTGTTTCTGGAATGATTTCTGAAAGCACTACTTGGACTAGTAACAACATATACGTGCTTAACCAAAAAGTTGTGGTATCAAGCGGAGTTGTATTAACAATTCAAGCTGGAACTATTATTAAAGGGACAGAGGGAAATGGCTCCTTAGCATCTGCACTTATTGTTGCTCAAGGCGGAAAATTAAATGCTTCAGGTACAGCGACAGAGCCTATAATTTTTACATCAATAAATGACAATATTGAGGTTGGACAAACTGCTGGAACAAATTTAGACGAGACAAACTCTGGACTTTGGGGTGGTTTGATTGTGTTAGGAAACGCTCCTTGTTCATTTTCTGGAGACGTACAGGTCGTGCAAATTGAAGGAATTCCTGCCGATGATACTTTTGGTCTTTATGGTGGTGGTGACGCCACTGACAATTCTGGAGTGTACCAATATATTTCTATTCGTCATGGAGGCGCACTAATTGGAGAAGGAAATGAAATCAATGGTTTAACTCTTGGTGGCGTAGGTTCTGGAACACTAATCGATAATATCGAAGTGGTTGCAAATGTTGATGATGGTATTGAGTTTTTTGGAGGTACAGTTAATGCGTCTAACCTATTGGTTTGGTCACAAGGGGATGATGCAATAGATATTGATCAAGCCTATTCTGGAGTCATTGATAATGCCGTTGTAGTATTAGGAGTTAATTCTGATCATGCATTTGAAATTGACGGACCTGAAGGGTCTGCAACGGGTTCATTTACATTGAGAAATGCTACTATCGTAGGGAATTCAGTTACTGAAAACGGCGAATATGCCGATTACAGATCTGGAGCTATGGGTACCACAGAAAATATTTATGCTTACGGCTTTAAAGACTCATCAGATGTGGAATTAGACAACGATGGGGTTGCTACAAATTACAATGATGGTTTATTAATTTTTGGGGAATGGGAAATTGTATTGCCTGATGGTGTTTCTGAGGTAGCAGATTTATTTGTAAACAAAGCTGCTTCAGTTGAAGTTAGTGGATTTGGTTCTACAGCTAATGCTGTAGCGCAAGGCGAAGGTACTGTTGGAGCTACAACCTCATTACTCAGTTGGACTTATGCAAATACTAAAGCAGGGTTAGATTTCTAATTTAAAAATGAAAATTAGTCAACTTTACAATTGCTTGTGTTAATTCACGGGCAATTGTTTGTTGTTTAAATAAAAACTATGAAAACACACAAACTAATTACAATTTTACTCACAACTTTTTTTGCGGTTCAACTCACAGCTCAATCTGGAAAAATCGTTGGATCAATTACTGACGGAGATTATAATGAACCTATGGCATTTGCCAATGTGCTAGTCAAAAACACCACAACGGGAACTACTTCAGATTTTGATGGTAAGTACCAACTTGAAATTTCTGAAGGAATTTACACAATTATTTTCTCTTATATCGGCTATCAATCAATTGAAATATCTGATGTAAACATTGGTCCAGATTCTGAGGTGATTGTGGATGTAACACTTAAAACAAACTCATTAGATGCCATTGTTATTACAACTACTATAAGAAAAAATACAGAGTCTGCAGTATTAGACTTACAGAAAAAGTCGATCACATTATTAGACGGACTTTCGGCACAGAGTATTAAAAGTAGTGGCGCGAGTAATATAGCTAGTGCTGTTAAAAGTGTTCCTGGAGTTTCAATTCAGGGGGGTAAGTACGTGTATGTAAGAGGCTTGGGAGACCGCTATACTAAATCCATATTAAATGGGGTGGACATTCCCGGCTTAGACCCAGATAGAAACACCATTCAAATGGATGTTTTTCCTACAAATATTTTAGAAAATGTTATTGTAATTAAATCTGCTGCAGCCGAATATCCTGCAGATTTCACAGGGGGTGTTATTGATATTATTACCAAAGATTACCCAAGCAAAAAATCCTATACCCTTTCTATGGGGACTTCCTATAACCCAAACATGCATTTAAACTCAAACTACTTAAGCTACACTGGAAGTAATACCGATTGGCTTGGTTTTGATAACGGTATGAGAAAAAGACCTATAAACAGGTACCAGCCGATTCCTGGAACATTTGCAAATTCGTCTGTCTTAACAGCGCTCACAGGCGCCTTTAATAAAGAATTGACAGCTAAAAGGTCAGATAGTGGCGTTAATTATGATTTTGGATTTACTGCCGGAGATCAGTATGACATTGGAGACGATAAACTGGGATATCAATTGTCTTTTTCTTACAAAAATAAAACGGAGTTCTATGACAATAGAGTAGACGGGACCTATATGAGAGATCAAAATAACGCCTCTAATAATGACCTTTTGGCTACCCGTACAACTTTAGGAGAAGTTGGAGTTAATTCAGTAGTGTTAAATTTGCTTGCTGGACTTGTATATAAGCGTGAAGATTCAAAATACAAATTAAACTTTCTTCATATACAAAATGGGGAGAGTACAGCTGGAAGGTATGAACAACAGCTAGCGCAAGCAGGCGGTGGTAGCGGTTTTGAACCCATTACCAAAGACGCACTCCTTTACTCCGAAAGATCAATTACTAATGTTTTATTAGCAGGAAAACATTCCTTAAGAGACAGTGGTTGGCAAATAGACTGGAAACTATCGCCATCACTATCAAGAGTCTATGACAAAGACCATCGAATTACTCCCTTACAGGTAACTCAGGAAGGCAATTCTATCATTAGTCCAAGTGCCTCAAGCTATCCTATTAGAATCTGGAGGACTCTAGAAGAGATTAACCTAGTTGGAAAACTAGATGTCAATAAGAAATATACCTTTTTTAACAACCCTGCAAAAGTAAAATTTGGTGGAGGTTATACCTATAAATATAGAGACTTTAAAATTGACGATTATACGTTTACCATCACTAACCCGACAACAGGATTGTCTGTTGAAGATGGAGATGCAGACAACTTATTGGCTGAAAACAACATATGGACCCCGCAAACAGGCGTTGGGACACATCTAGTTAATGGCGATCTTTTTGAACAAGCAAATGCTTATGAGGGAGAGCAAAGAATAACGGCAATGTATGCCTCAAATGAATTTAGTTTAGCAGAGAAACTAAAAACAGTGTTGGGGATCCGTACGGAGTTATTTCAAACCTATTACACGGGTCAAAACCAGGCAGCAACGGAGGTATACAAGAACTCTAAAATCATAGATAAATTTGACGTATTCCCATCTGCAAATATCATTTATAGTCTTACAGATGAGCAAAATTTAAGGGGGTCTTATTCAAGAACAACGGCACGTCCATCATTTAAGGAAGCTTCAAAAAGTCAAATTTTTGACGCCATTACAAACCGGCTTTTTATTGGGAATATAGAGTTAACGCCCTCTTATATTAATAATTTTGATGTTCGTTTTGAAAAGTTCGGAGAGGGCAGTGAGATGTTTGCTTTTAGTGCTTTCTATAAAGACTTTACAGATCCTATTGAATTGACTTTTTATGAGTCTGCTCCAGACCAAATTACACCTAAAAATCTTGGGGCTGCGAAAGTTTACGGAGTAGAATTTGAGTTTAGAAAATCATTAGGTTTTGTGCTAGAAGATTTAAAAGACTTAAAGTTTAACGTCAATGCGTCGTATATTAACTCAGAGCTCACTATGAACATAGACGAATATAATAGACGTGTTTTAGCAGCTAGAGATGGGGAATCCATAAAAAACACAAGAGACTTACAAGGGCAGTCGCCATACCTTATTAATTCAGGACTAAACTACAGTAGTTCTAATATAGGACTTCAAACAGGCTTATTTTTTAATGTTCAAGGCAAAACGTTAGAAGTGGTGGGAACCGGAATTGTACCAGATGTATACACCAAGCCTTTTAGCAGTTTAAACTTTACATTTAATAAAAGTTTTGGTGAAGATAAAAAATCAAATATTGATGTTAAAGTCTCTAATATCCTAAACAGCAAAAGAGAGAGTGTTTATGAGTCCTATAAAACCACTTCTCAAACATTTTCTAGGTACCAGCCGGGAACAGAAATATCTATAGGCTATTCTTATAAGTTTTAATTAAATTAGTCAACTAGTTAAGAACAAAAAAGCATCCAAATGGATGCTTTTTTGTTATATATAACGTAGAATTATTTCATGCTTATGGCAAGTTCTGATTTACGATTCCATTCGTTTATACTAGTAATTTTTGAATCTACGAAATCAACCTCTTTTAAGGAATTTTCAGTCCAAAAAAACCATTTCCCTGTTTTAATTCCATTGCTATAATTACCTTGAGTTAATTTATCTCCTTTAAAATCATAACTCGTCCAAAGTCCTTCTAAGGCCCCGTTTTTGTTGAAAGTTCCTTCTTGTTGTACAGAACCATTGTCATAAAAATAAGTAGCAACAGTAAGTGTTCCTTTAGATTCTAATTTCGGTTGGTTTGTATTTTGAGCTGCTACGGTTGTTCCAATAAAAACAAGCGCAATTAGTATATATTTTTTCATAATGATTTGTATTATAATATAAAATTACAAAGAATTTACTTAAAATATACAATTTGTTTACATTAATTTAACATTGAGTTGCTTTCATCTGAAACCTAAATCAGTTTTGTTGGCATGTTACGTTTAAGTTAAAAATTAGGCTTTACTAGGTTATAAGTTGAAGTTATATTAATAATTACTTAATAGTAAGCTTACATTTGAATGACACTAATTTGCCATATTTGTAATGTCTTAGACAACAATTAGTGTCATTGTTATATATTAGTTTTTGTCGACTTCAAAAATGATGACATCTGATAAGCTGCCCTTGGCCAGGCAGCTTTTTTATTCAATCTTAACTTTAAAGAAACACTAAGTTAACATTTGTTTTAGTTATTTGTTCTCGACAAAAACTAATAAACTAATGAAAACTAAAATCTTATCTACTGCACTAATTTTATGTGCAATATCCTTCGTTCAATCTCAAGAAATAAATGCTCCAAAATTTGGAAAAGGACTCTTTAACCTTGTTGGTCAAGACAGTACCTGGACCATGAAAGTGGGTTTAAGAGCACAACTCCTTGGTAGTTCAAGTTGGGAAGAAAACAATGTAAATGAAACAAGTTTTCTAACAAGAAGAGCGCGTTTGAAATTTGATGGTTACGCCTATTCTCCTAAATTGAAATACAAAGTTGAATTGGGACTCTCTAATAGAGATCTTTCAGGAGCTTCACAATACACAAGTAACGCTCCTAGATATATTTTAGACGCCGTTCTTCAGTGGAATTTTTATCAAAATTTCGAACTTTGGTTTGGTCAAACAAAACTACCTGGAAACAGAGAGCGTGTAATTTCTTCTGGAAATTTGCAACAAGTAGACCGTTCGTTATTAAACAGTCGTTTTACAATCGATCGTGATTTTGGATTTCAACTTAGACACCATTTTAACATAACTGAGACCTTTATTGTCAAAGAAATTTTTTCTTTAGCACAAGGAGAGGGTAGGAATATCACAACAGGAAACTTAGGCGGGCATCAGTATACAGGTCGGATAGAGCTCCTTCCCTTTGGAAATTTTGCAAGTAAAGGAGATTATAAGGGGAGTGATTTGAAACGAGAGAAAAAGCCAAAATTAGCAATCGGTCTTAGTTATGACTATAATAATAATGCCGTTAAAACCCGAAGTAACCAAGGGTCATACATGACAATTGATGGTGCTGACGATGCTTATTTCGAAACCAATATAAATACCGTTTTTTTAGACGCTATGTTTAAATATAATGGCGTTTCGTTAATGGCTGAATATTCTGACAGAACTGCTTCTGATGCGTTTGCAAAAAATAGCGATGGCTCTTTAACTGGCGATGAGGTTCAAGTAGGAAAAGGGCTAAATTTACAAATGGGGTATCTTTTTAATAATGACATCGAGCTTTCTGGAAGGTATACGCACATTGAACTAGATAAGAACATAACAGGGAAAAACCCTGAGAGTCAATACACACTAGGACTTTCAAAGTATATCGTTGGACATAAGCTAAAAGTTCAAACTGACATTAGTCACTTAGAAATTGAAGGAAGTAACAACAAATTAATGTATCGCCTTCAAGTAGATTTTCATTTTTAAAACATAACAGTACCTTAACCTTACAAACAGAAAATCTTAAGAGATTTGCTTAATAACACAAACTGAATTATGGAAAATATTTATTTATATATGATTATTGCTTTAGCCTTCTTGGCTGTTGCCGACTTAGTTGTTGGGATTAGTAATGATGCCGTGAACTTTTTAAATTCTGCAATCGGATCTAAAGCAATTTCTTTTAGAACAATTATGATTGTCGCAAGTGTAGGGGTTGCTATTGGGGCGATTTTTTCCAGTGGGATGATGGAAGTAGCTCGAAAGGGAATTTTTAACCCTGGAGAATTTATGTTTAGTGAGATCATGATTATTTTCATGGCCGTAATGATTACTGACATTTTACTTCTAGACATCTTTAACTCCCTAGGGATGCCTACCTCAACAACCGTTTCTATTGTGTTTGAACTCTTGGGGGCAGCAGTGGCAATGGCCTTGATTAAAATTGCTGCAAATGGAGGAGATTTTAGTGAAGTTGTTAATTATATTAATACGTCCAAAGCCTCTCAAATTATTTTTGGAATTCTGCTTTCGGTCGTAGTCGCCTTTTCGATAGGGGCAATTGTACAGTGGGTGTCTAGGCTCTTACTTTCATATAACTTTCAAAAAAAAGCAAATTGGGTAGGCGCGTTATTTAGTGGAGTTGCATTGACGGCTATCACCTACTTTATCTTTATGAAAGGTTTAAAAGGAACCTCTTACGCTAAGCAATCTTTTGATATTCTTGGAGGAGGAACCATGAAAGATTTCTTAGAAAACCAAGTATTTTATATTGTAGTAGTCAGTTCAATACTGTGGTCATTATTATCCTACGTGCTAATTGTTTTTGCAAAAACAAACATCTATAAACTAATTATTATAGTAGGAACTTTTGCCTTGGCACTGGCCTTTGCTGGTAATGATTTAGTTAATTTTATAGGAGTACCAGTAGCAGCATTTAATGCCTACACAGAATGGTCCGCCTCTGGACTTTCTGCAATGGAATTTCCAATGGACGTATTAGCTTCTAAAGTTCCAACAAATAACTGGTTATTATTTGGAGCAGGAATGGTCATGGTTGCGACTTTATGGTTTTCAACAAAAGCCAAGAACGTGGTTAAAACCTCTTTGGATCTTTCAAGTCAAGGGGATACAAAAGAACGCTTTCAGCCAAATTTCTTATCACGTGGATTTGTGCGATTTGCAATGGGGGCTTCAAAAGTAAGTTCATTTATATTACCAACTTCATGGCAAGATAAAATTGAACAACAATTTGAACAGCCAGTTATAAAACTAACAAATAACAAAGTTCATGAGTTACCTGCTTTTGACTTGGTCAGAGCAGCTGTAAACCTTATGGTAGCTGCGGTTTTAATATCAATTGCAACCTCCTACAAACTGCCTCTGTCAACCACCTATGTCACGTTCATGGTGGCGATGGGAACTTCGTTAGCAGACAGGGCTTGGGGGGCAGAAAGTGCCGTATACCGTGTTGCGGGAGTTATTAATGTTATTGGTGGGTGGTTCCTAACAGCACTTAGTGCTTTTAGTGCTGCTGCTTTAGTTGCCTATTTATTAAACCTCAACGTAGAGGTTATGTTTCCAATCCTACTTTTAGCTGCAATTATTTTGCTTATTAGAAGTTCAATTGTTCACAGTAAAAAAACCAAAGAGATGGCTTCTGATGACCGCTTGACAAAAACAGAAAGTAGTTCTGTTCAAGGAGTGATTACTGAGAGCGCTGCAAATATCGCAAACGTGCTTAACCGAGGTAAAAAGATCTATGCGGCTGCTTTTACTGGGCTTTCACAACAAGATTTAGAAGCACTGAAAAAGAATAAAAAACAAATCGTTAAACTCTCTGATGAAGTAGATGAGTTAAGGGATAATATATTTTACTTTATAAAAAACTTAGATGAATCTAGTATTGGCGCAAGTAATTTCTATATTCTTATTTTAGGCTATTTACAAGACATGACACAATCACTTACGTACATCACTAAAGTAAGTCATAAGCACGTTAACAATAATCACAAGAAACTAAAGTTCAATCAAATTAAAGAGCTTAGTCAAATAAATGATTCAATAGAGACGTTATTTTCAGAAGCCATAGAAATGTTTAAATCTGAATCTTTTGAAAAGATAGATGCTATTATTAAGCAAAAGAATGATATTGCCGCCGTCCTTAAGTCTAATATAGAGATGCAAATTAATCGAACGCGTACAGAGGAATCTAGTCCAAAGAATACCACGCTTTACTTTAGTTTGTTGCTAGAGACTAAAGATTTGTTAAATGCTACAACAAGTTTGTTAGAGGAATATCACACGGCCTACGATAGCAGTGTAAAGCCAGCTACAATAAGTGACGGTGATTAAAAAAACCTACTTTACTGCATAAAAAAGCACCTAACTTAAATTAGGTGCTTTTTTGTTATTGAATGGTTTGAATCAAGAACCGCACATTAGACAGTCGTCTCCTTCTGCTTCTTTTGCTTGTTGAACCAAAGCCTTCATTTCTTCTGCACTCATAGGCTCTACGTCTACGGCAGTTTCTTGAGAAAATGTAGCAGCTGTGTTAGCCGCTTTTTCTTGTTGCTTTTCAAGAACAGCAGTATCTGTTTCAACAGCAGCTACTTCTACTGATGCAGGTTCGGGTGCTTCCTTCTTCTTGTTGTCTAAAGTGAATTTAATCGCATCAACAGCACTTTTTGTTCTTAGGTAGTACATGCCTGTTTTTAATCCACTCTTCCATGCATAGAAATGCATTGAGGTCAATTTGGCCATTGTCGCACCTTCCATAAACAAGTTTAAAGATTGTGATTGGTCAATAAAATAGCCTCGCTGACGCGACATGTCTATGATATCTTTCATGCTTAGTTCCCAAACTGTTTTGTAAAGTTCTTTAATATCTTGAGGAATTGCATCTACATGTTGGATAGACCCATTGGAACGCATGATATCTTGCTTCAAGCCCTCATTCCATAGTCCTAGCTCAACTAGATCTTCTAATAAGTGCTTATTGACAACAATGAATTCCCCTGATAATACACGACGGGTGTAGATGTTTGAGGTATACGGCTCAAAACACTCATTATTCCCAAGAATTTGAGAAGTACTTGCCGTAGGCATTGGTGCTACTAAAAGTGAATTTCTCACACCATTCTTAAGGACTTCTTTACGCAACTGTCCCCAATCCCAAAGACCGCTTAACTCTTCATCTTTAAGCCCCCATAAATTGTGTTGGAATTTACCTTCACTTATTGGAGACCCTTCATAGCTTTGATATGGGCCGTCTTCAGTTGCTTCCTCCATAGAAGAGGTTACTGCTGCAAAATAAATAGTTTCAAAGATATCCTGATTCAATTGCTTTGCTTCGTCACTAGTAAAAGGAAGTCTTAATGCAATAAATGCATCGGCTAAACCTTGGACTCCTATACCGATTGGGCGGTGTCTCATATTGGAGTTTTCAGCCTCAATTACTGGGTAGTAATTTCGATCAATCACTTTATTTAGATTTCGAGTCACCCGTTTTGTGATTTTATATAACTCTTGATGATCAAATGCACCATCTTTAATAAACATTGGAAGTGCAATAGATGCTAAATTACAAACAGCAACTTCATCAGGTGATGTGAACTCAATGATTTCTGTACATAAATTAGACGAACGAATGGTTCCTAAGTTTTGCTGATTAGATTTGCGGTTTGCTGCATCTTTATAGAGCATGTATGGAGTTCCGGTCTCAATTTGAGACTCCGTTATTTTTTCCCATAACTCTCTTGCTTTGATGGTTTTTCTTCCTTTCCCTCTTCCTTCATAATCTAGGTACAAGGCTTCAAACTCTTCACTGTGGGTATCTGGTAATCCAGGGCACTCATTTGGACACATTAGGGTCCATTCAGCATCTTCCTGAACTCGCTTCATAAACAAGTCTGGAATCCACATGGCATAAAATAAATCCCGTGCACGCATTTCTTCTTTTCCGTGATTTTTCTTTAAGTCAAGAAAATCAAAGATATCAGCATGCCATGGCTCTAAATAAATCGCAAAGCTCCCTTTACGCTTTCCCCCACCTTGGTCGACATAACGAGCCGTGTCATTAAATACACGAAGCATAGGAACAATCCCATTACTGGTACCGTTAGTTCCTGCAATATAGCTTCCTGTAGCTCTAATATTATGCATTGCTAATCCAATTCCTCCAGCGGATTGAGATATTTTAGCCGTTTGTTTCAAAGTGTCATAGATGCCATCAATACTGTCATCTTTTGCAGTCAATAAAAAGCAAGACGACATTTGAGGTTTTGGTGTACCAGCGTTAAATAACGTCGGAGTTGCATGCGTAAAATACTTTTTAGACATGAGTTCGTAAGTCTCAATAGCTGAGTCTAAATCATTTAAATGAATTCCAATAGAGACGCGCATCAACATATGCTGTGGACGTTCTGCGATAATTCCATTTAATTTTAAAAGATACGAACGCTCTAACGTTTTGAATCCGAAGTAGTCATAACCAAAATCTCGGTTATAAATAATCGTAGAGTCAAGTTTATCTTTGTTTTCTGAGATTACCTTATAAACCTCATCAGAAAGTAAAGGGGCATCCTTTCCTGTTCTTGGATTTACGTATGTATATAAATCGTGCATGACTTCGCTAAAAGTCTTCTTAGTGTTTTTGTGTAGATTTGAGACTGATATACGTGCAGCAAGGCGAGCATAATCAGGATGGGCTGTGGTCATGGTCGCTGCCACTTCTGCTGCCAAGTTATCTAATTCACTGGTAGTAACACCGTCATATAATCCTTCTATAACGCGCATGGCTACTTTTAAAGGATCTACCAATTCATTTAAACCATAGCAAAGTTTTTTAACCCTTGCCGTGATTTTATCGAACATGATTTCTTCTTTTCTGCCATCTCTTTTTAGTACGTACATTTTTTTAATCTTTTTTACTTTTTTGAGGCTACTTCAAAAAAGCGGTTAGTTAGTTAGCCTAGTGATATTTGGGTTCCCCCAAATGCTTGGTTGTTATATGTTTTAACCCGTTAGTTAGGAGGTTAAAAGTTTGGTTGTAAGCGATTTAATTTGTTTTGAGCTCGTGTTCTAGTGGGTAATTCCTAGAACTCAGAATCGAAACTATATTTATTGGTGTCTTCTTCTTTGTTTAGAACCCCAGCTTTCTGATATTCAGAAACTCTTTTTTCAAAGAAATTTGTCTTTCCTTGAAGTGATATCATATCCATAAAATCAAATGGATTTGCTGTATTGTATTCTTTTTCACAATCTAATTCTTGTAACAAGCGATCTGTTACAAACTCCAAGTACTGAGACATCAATACAGAGTTCATTCCAATCAAACTAGCTGGCAGTGACTCTGTAATAAATTCTCTTTCTATGTTTAACGCATCTAACAATATTTCTCGAATACGTTCTTTAGGGACTTTATTTATTAGGTGTTTGTTGTGTAGGTGAACTGCAAAGTCAGCGTGTACGCCTTCATCTCTTGATATCAACTCATTAGAGAATGTCAGTCCAGGCATTAGGCCACGTTTTTTAAGCCAGAATATAGAACAGAATGCTCCTGAAAAGAAAATACCTTCAACCGCTGCAAACGCGATTAGGCGTTCGGCAAAACTTGGAGAATCAATCCATTTCAATGCCCAGTCTGCTTTTTTCTTAATCGCAGGAAAGTTTTCGATAGCATTAAACAGCTTGTCTTTTTCTACTTCATCCTTTACATAGGTATCTATTAACAGTGAATATGTTTCACTATGGATATTTTCCATCATGATTTGGAATCCATAAAAGAATTTTGCTTCACTGTATTGAACTTCATTTACGAAATTTTCAGCTAAGTTTTCGTTTACAATTCCGTCACTCGCTGCAAAAAAGGCAAGGATGTGCTTAATAAAATAACGCTCATCGTCATTAAGTTTTGTGCTCCAATCTGTTAAATCTTGATGTAAGTCAATTTCTTCAGCAGTCCAAAAGCTTGCTTCTGATTTTTTGTACCATTCCCATATATCGTGATGTTGGATTGGAAAAATAACGAATCTGTCTTTGTTTGGTTGTAAAATTGGTTCTACTTGTGACATCTTTTTTTAAAATATTTACGATTTTGGAATAAACTACAACGCATTTGCGTGGTTAACAAAGGTTCAAATTTGTTCCTTCAAATGAAAGCCATTTTTATAAACATTGCCTATAAGTTTTTAACAACGAGTAGGTTTTTTCCTACAATAAAAAAAATGAATGAATCCTATAAAATACTAACAGTTAGTCTATTACGCAACAGCTCTCTCTTAGGAATAAAGGGTGTCGATTTATATCAAAAAGTAGATTTGGATATAAATGAAATTAATTAATTTTAATTTTTATAGAATTAATAAAATAAAAAATAAAAAAATAGTCATTAATTATATAAATAGTCTGGGAGGCTGTAAGTCTTGTACGGACTATTTGTGGGTTGCTGCCACTTTTTCTAACTCTGCATACCAATCTGCTCCAAACTTTCGAATGAGGGCTTCTTTTACAAATTTATAAACTGGAACCTGAAGTTCTTTTCCTAATGTACAGGCATCATCACAAATATGCCAGTGGTTATAATTAACAGCAGAAAACTCACTATAATCTTTAACCCGAACAGGGTATAAATGGCAAGAAACTGGTTTTTTCCAGCTTACATCTCCCTGATTATATGCTTCTTCAATAGCACATAAAGCGGTTTTCTTTTCATCAAAGATTACGTAGGCACAATCAGCGCCGTTAATTAAAGGTGTTTCTAGTTCTCCGTCTTGCGCTACAACATGCGTGCCTTGAGCTTCAATAGCAGCGATGCCTTCCTTACGCAAATAAGGCTTAATGATTGGGTAAATCTCTTTCAAAATATCGGCTTCAGAGGCCTCAAGAGGGGCGCCAGAGTCACCGTCTACACAGCAAGCTCCCTTGCATGCGCTAAGATTACAAATAAAATCCTTCTCAATGATATCTTCAGAGACTATCGTTTTTCCTAATTGAAACATGCCTCAAATATACTACTAATTGTAAACATTTATAATGAAAATAATGTCGTAAAATAAACTTGCAATTATAATTAATTATTAGACCTTTGTAGATATATAACACAACACAATGAGCTTCGATTTTAAAGAGATTTTAACAACTTTTATGGTCCTTTTTGCTGTGATTGATATTGTTGGAAATATTCCAATCATTATTGATCTTAGAAAAAAAGCTGGACATATCCAAAGTGGAAAAGCTTCAATTATTGCTGGAATTATTATGGTTGTTTTCTTGTTTTTAGGAGAAAGTATTTTAACGCTTATTGGAATTGACGTACACTCTTTTGCGGTCGCTGGTGCATTTATTTTGTTCTTTATCGCTCTTGAAATGATTTTAGGTATAACTCTTTACAAGCAAGAAGAGGGAACTGCAATGAACGCCTCTGTTTTCCCTCTAGCATTTCCGTTAATAGCTGGGCCAGGAAGCCTTACTACCTTGTTATCATTGAAGTCTGAGTTTCATACAGAAAACATCATTATTGCAGTAGTTATTAATGTCCTTGTTATTTTCCTAGTACTTAAAACTTCCTCGCGAATTGAGCGAATAATTGGGCAAAATGGAATAGATATTATTCGAAAAGTATTTGGAGTCGTTCTCTTGGCAATCGCTGTCAAGCTATTTACCTCTAATATTAAATTTTTATTATAAGTATGCGAGTCTTAACTTATTTATTATCTGCAGTAGCCGTTGTGATTATTGGGTTTAACATCACAAAAATTAATTTCTCTGCTCCCTTTGAAAACGATAGCTACACCGCAATTATCACGGCAATAGCCGGAGGGTGTGCAATTCTTTTACTTACCATTCTTCGTGTGGTTAAAAAAATAGACCGAACCGTAAAAGAAAAGTCTTAATTTACAGTTTTTGAAGCTTCTATTTCAATTACTTTTTGCAAGGCGGGATCAATCTCAAGTAGTACTTTCATTGCTGCAGTATCTCCAAAGAGTTGTTTTGTATAAGCAGACTTTAAAAGAACTTTTAAAGCGTATTTGTGAGCCCTGGTTTCCCCCACTGTTATATCAGTGAGATCCTTAAAATAAGAAATAAATTTTTGATAGAGCGAATCTGACAGTTCAAATTCTTTTAAAAACTGCGACTCAGACAGCTCTGTATACAGACTGCGTTGTGTGTCTAATTGTTCAAAAACAAAGAAATCTAAAACTCCTGTTCCTTTTAAAAACTCAAACTGATTGCTATTAAAAATCGAGTCATAGGGGGAGTAAATATCCGGTATTATCCCCCCGCCACCATAAACAACCTTTCCTTTTGGCGTTGTAAACTTTAGGCTGTCGACCCTAGATTCAGGCTGGACCTGATTGAGCTTACGATCTTCCAGTCGCTTGTAATAAGATTCATAATAAGCGTCTGTTCCACTGTCGTAAGAACGCTGTATGGAACGACCTGTAGGCGTATAGTATCTGGCTGTGGTGAGCCTAATTGCACTTCCATCCCCCAAGCCCATTTCTCGTTGAACCAATCCCTTTCCAAATGAGCGCTGTCCAATAATAGTGCCTTTGTCGTTATCTTGAAGTGCTCCTGCAATGATTTCACTTGCAGAGGCTGAATTTTCATTAATTAATACATAAACCTCCGCGTTTTTAAATCTCCCTTTTTCAGTTGCATAACTTTCGCTGACCTGGTTAGATTTGTTTTTAGTAAATAAAATGAGCTTACCTGCTTCTAGGAATTCATCTACAATTTTTTCGGCGATTTGCAAAAAACCTCCTGGATTATCGCGTAAGTCTAACACTAAATTTACAGCCCCTTTTGACAGTAAATCGTTAACTCCTTTTTCAAATTCTAAATAGGTACTTTCAGCAAAGCGATTGATTTTAATATACCCAAGAGTTGGGCTAATCATATAAAATGCATCTACACTTTTAATCGGAACTTCTGATCGTATGACATCAAAGGCTAACAGACTGTCAATATTCGCGCGCTTGATTTGTAGTCTAACTTTTGAGTTTTTTGTTCCTCTTAGCTTTTTAATCACTTTGTCTTGACTCCACAAAGGGCCATAGATTGTATCGCTGTCGGCCATTAAAATACGATCTCCAGCCTTAATGCCTGAGCGAAAACTTGGCCCACCCTGAATGGAACGAATAACAGAAATGGTGTCTTTATATATATAAAATTGGACCCCTATTCCAATGAAATCTCCCTTCATACTTTCGTTCACAGAAGTGATGTCGTCTTTAGAAATATACGTAGAATGTGGGTCTAGGTTTTGTAGAATATTATCAATTACGCCTTCCACTATACTGTCCGTGTTAACCGCGTCTACATAGTCATAGTTTAAGTAATCAATAAGACGATTTAATTTTAACTTACTACTGTTTTGTGAATTGGAATAAAGCCCCGTGGAGCTGGAGCTTAACTTACTACCAATATAAACCCCTAAAGCCAACAAAACGGCCATGAAAAATGGTCTATTTTTTTTATTTAAAGACGACATATTAAAGCGTGAGTAATTCAACCTGAATCCCTGCTTTTTCTAAGAAATCAACCCCTGAAAGGTCTTTGTAAGCTAAACTATAAACGACTCTAGTAATTCCAGCCTGGTGAATTAGTTTGCTACAGCTTTGACAAGGAGATAAGGTGATGTATAAAGTCGCGCCAGCGCAAGACTGTGTGGAGGCTGCAACCTTTAATATGGCATTGGCTTCTGCATGAAGTACATACCATTTAGTGTAACCTTCTTCATCTTCACAGAAATTCTCAAACCCAGTAGGTGTTCCGTTGTATCCGTCTGAAATAATCATTCGATCCTTAACAATAATAGCTCCTACCTGTTTTCGCTTACAGTGCGATAATTTACCCCATTCTGAAGCCATTCTTAGATAGGCTTGGTCATACTTAAGTTGCTTTTGTGTGGTCATAAATAATACTTGTACTAAGGTTTAATAACAGTAACGAATATAGAAGCTAGAGTTTTTGTGTGCAACTAATGATTAATAAAAAAGCGGACTGTCAACGATTAATGGTAGCATCAAGCCGATAACAACTGCTGAGAGAACCATGACCCAATCACGGCTAGAAAACCTAAAAATTGTTTGTCCTAAAAAGCCGAAAAATAACACACAAAAAACAATAACAAATTGCCCTAGCTCAATACCTAAAGCAAATTCTATAATGGAGAGAAGTGTGCTCTGATCTGAACCTACTACAGTTTCAAATGAATTGGCAAACCCTAAGCCGTGAATAAGTCCAAAAAACAAAACCAAACAAACTATAATTATTGGATTCGATTTTTTTGAGGCTTTGCCCGCTGTGAATATATTGTATAAAGCCATGATGATGATCGTAAATGGGATGAGCCATTCAACTACATTCACTTTTAGATTTATTATATCATATACTCCTAACAGCAAACTTAGCGTGTGTCCTAATGTAAAAAAAGAAACAAGCAATAAGAGTCGTGTCCAGTCTTTGAAGGCGTAAGGCGCTGTAAGAACCACCAAAAACAATATATGATCATAACTGCTGAAACTAACAATGTGGTAAAGTCCGAATTCTAAAAATTTCAAAAAGCCATCTATCATTTTGTGTATCCTATTTATTTCAAAGTTAATAAAATTCTATTGGCTTTTATTTAGACTCTGGTATATTGAATTTGTCAAAGGCTTCTAGTCCGCAATCTAAAAAGACTTTATAGTCTTCCTCATCAGGTGTATAACCAACGGGTGGATTTAATACAGTCTTGCCGTCTGGGCTTAATAACACATAATAAGGCTGTGAATTAGATTGGAAAAATTGAGTTTGAAAATGGGCCCATTTATGACCATAATTTTCTAAGACCCTGGCTCCTCCGCCAAGACGTTCAACTGTAAGTTTTTGAGTCTCTGGTAATTCTTTCTTATCGTCTACATATAGAGAAATTAATACATAGTCATTTTCAAAATATGATTTGATGGAGGCTTTTGGCCACACATGCTCTTCCATTTTTCTACAGTTAACACAAGCATATCCTGTGAAATCGAGTAATATCGGTTTATTTACTTTTTGGGCATAAGCAACCCCTTCCTTTAGGTCTTTAAAGCATTCGAAATTATTGGGACAATCATTTGGATAGATAAAACTATAACCTACTGGTGGGGCAAGCCCACTCAAAAGAGTTAACGGAGTGAATGTTTGGGTGTCTTTGTTAACCCTAAATCCTGAGGCTAAATAAATTACAAATGCAGAAACTAGAACCCCAGAACTTATTCTAAAAAATGATAATTTTTTTATCGGAGAGTCATGAGGGAACTTTAGCTTTCCAAAAATATAAATAGCAAGCCCTGCAAACACTATAATCCAAATCCCTAAGAAAACTTCAATTGTAAGAAAACCCCAGTGTTTTACTAAGTCTGCATTGGAAAGAAATTTAAAAGCGAGGGCGAGTTCAAAAAACCCTAGAACAACTTTAGTAGTATTAAGCCACCCTCCAGATTTTGGAAGTGCTTTAAGCATATTTGGGAACAAGGCAAACAAGGCAAAAGGCAAGCCTAAGGCTACTCCAAATCCACCCATTCCAGCCGTCAATTGCCAGGCACCGCCTTCAGCTGAAAGAGAGCCTGCTAGCAGTGATCCTAAAATTGGCCCTGTACATGAAAAGGAAACAATTGATAATGTGAGGGCCATAAAAAAGATCCCCAATATACCTCCAATGCCCTCACCTCTACTAGTGGAGTTAGTCCATTTAGATGGCAAAGTGAGTTCGTAATATCCGAAAAATGAGAAGGAAAAAAATATGAATATGATAAAGAAAAACACATTTAACCAGACATTGGTTGATATCTCATTTAATATATCTGGATTAACAGAATCTAGCAAATGAAAAGGAATGCTCAAAACTAGATAAACAAGTACAATGAAAAAGCCATAAAGAATTGCTTTTGAAACGCCCCCTTTTTGATTCGCTGCGCCGCCTTTTTTTGTGAAAAAGCTAACGGTCAAAGGAATCATTGGAAAAACACAGGGAGTAAGCAATGCTAAGAGTCCACCAAGAAAGCCCAACCCAAAGATTTGCCAAAGCGAGTTATTAGACGTTTTTATGTCTTGAGATAATGAACTTGTTTGGACACTGCAATTAGAGGTTGCCTTTTGAAGCGTATTTTGCGTCATCCCGTATAAAACTACATTAGCGTTTTCTGAAATTTCTGACTCTAACATTGGAGACCCTCCTACAATCGAGAATCCAGACTCAGCGGTATATTGAAACGTAAAGGGGTTATCGGGTTTATAGGTGCACTTGGTATCGTCACAGGTCATAAAATCAATATTCCCAATTAGTCTGAAGTCTGGTGACTTAACACGGACTCTTTGTTTAAAAATGGCTTTGTCATAATACTTAGAAACTACCATTTCGAATACCGGATCTAATTGTGTCACTTTATTAGTCTCTGATTCTACTACAGATTCAAATAACTCAAAATCTGTAGAAGGTTCAAATGAAAAAAGTGTTGGCAAGGGACCGCCTTCTTCAACAAACTGAGAATACAGTGACCAGTGTAAGTCAATTTTGGCAACAAAAATAAGCTCATATTCAGTATCTGAAAGCTTTTCAGCACCAAATTCCCATTTCACAGGGTTTAGAATCTGAGAGAAGCTTGTCAAGCTAACAAAAAACAATAAAAGTAATAAGAGTTTTTTCATGAACTATAATTGATTAGGAGCTGCAAATTAATGAAAAATTTAAGTTGTAAGGCTACTACGCCCAGTTAATGTTTTCAAGGAGGCTTTGCTCACTAAAAAAGAAACTAATAGAGTTGAAGTTTGATGGCTATTAAGAAAATTATACAGAGGAGATCCTACCGAATTAAACTGACAAAATATGATCTCTGTATTTAACGTAAGTAGACTGCGTGTTTTTAATAAATTGCTCCGAGCTAATTCCCTGAATATCTTTAAAGAACTCCTCTCCGATTGGTCCAAAACCTTTGTCTAGGTTTCGCTTGCTCCAACACATCATTTCGAACATGATTGGATACAAATCAATTCCTTTATTTGTGAGGTGATATATTTTCGTTTTATTGTCATTAGGCAATTTTGTAACTTCCAATAATCCATGATTAATTAAAAGTTCTAATCTATTAGTCAGGATATTTGAGGCTATTTTCTCAGAAGATTTCATGAATTCTGTGAATGTTTTTTTTTCTAAAAACAAATCTCTGACAATAATTAAAGACCATTTATCTCCAATAATATCCAAGATATTAGTCAAAGGGCAATGTGACCTGTTAGTTTTCATTTTAAATAGATTTTATTTTACGAAGTTATTGTCTTTATTTTAATTTACAAGTAAATTAACAAATATTTACACAAAAAAAAGGAGAGCAGAGCCCTCCTTTTTTTTGTGTAAATACCTAATTTCTAGAACGTAAGATCTAATATTCTATTCCAAGTATACTCCCCAATAACCGACCATTTGCTAGCCGAAAGCTCGTCTACTAGTGCTGTGAATTCGTCGCTTTTTTCTCTAGTATTTGTGCGTACTTCCCAGTTTCTGAAATATTCGAATTGTGATTTATCTATACACATCACCATGTAATCTGCATCCTTAGCGCCAAAGGACGATTTGAATACTGCGTAGTGGTAGCTAATCCCTAGTTTTTTATCGAGCGCATTCATTTTTTTTGTCCAATCTTCAAAGGCTCTGTCTTGGTTAAATTTAACACTCACGTATTGTATGCGTCTGTAAAATTGCTCGTCTTTTTCTGACTTAGATAATGGATTCCAAGTCTCTGGGGTAGTGCTTAATTCCGGCTTAAACTCCCAGACTGAGGACTCTCTAAAATTACTAGTTTCATTAAAAACATCTGCTGTTCCCTCTGGGAGTGGATCCATACTTTGAAAAGCTTTCCATATTTTCTCCTGACTTTCTTCTTGTTTGTTCATGTAATCAACCATGTCTGTCATAGAATCATGAAACTGTAAGAATTGAACTTTATTAGTTCCTGGTTCTTCAAACACGTATGATCTTAGATCCTTCACATCCATCGCTGTTTTTACAGCATTCATCCAATGAGTGACCATCATTGTAAAGTTGTCTTTGGAGTCTGTCTCGATTTCATTAACCACCATGATTTGGGAATTTACCAAAGTTGATGCTGAGATTAATAGTGTAAAAATTAATTTTTTCATTGTTTTTATTTTTAATAGTTGTATTTACCCTAGTTCATCATTCCTGAAGAAAGCTGCGGCATTAATTGAAGTGTTTCTGTTTTTTCACCATACATTTCTAAAGATGCATCGAAGTTATTAGCATCCTCATCCCATGATCCCCAGCCAAATAGTTCATTATAGTCATCTTCCCAGCTAGTTTCTCTTGATTTGAATACTTGTTCATAGCTAGAAAACCCTACAACTCTTACAAATTGGTTTTTACTCCCTCCGCTTACTAATCTAAACAAAGTAGCTTGAGCATCCATCTCTCTTAATTCCATCATTTTGGTAATTCTTGACATCAGCCTTCTAAAGTGTAACACTTTGTCTGCTTTGACCTCGTACACCGTTCTTGTGATGTATTTTGACGGAATGGTCGTAGTTGGATCAAAGTTATAAGATTCATTTTTTAGACGCACCCATCTTTTCTGCCCTTGCTCACTGGCAATATATTTACCGACATTATCATCCCAATAAGCCGCCTCAATAGAACGGTCTAAATCATAGTCTGCTGGTTTTTTGTTCGCCTCTATACGCTCATAGGCTCCACTAAATGGACCGGTGAGGACCTTGTAAGTTATAATCCCCGACTCAGGAGTTGAATTGAATGTTTTTGTTTTTAGTGCTACAGCGGCTTCAAATTTTTGAACTTTGTCTGCTTTTGGTGTGAAACGCCACGTATTCCAGTATTCACTCCTTGCGTTTCGTTGCCCAAAAACTACCGTTGAAAGACAAAGGGTTAAGATAATAATTAATTGTTTTTTCATTTTAAAATTATTTAAGGATTGATTATATTGGGTTGATTTAGAAATAATACTACTCACTAGCTTTAAAAACAACTCCGAAGATGTTGTCACAAATTTAAAGCAAACGGATTCGTTATTTCATCTTCAAATATAATTAATAGTTTTTAAATGCAACTGATTTTTTTCAATGAAAATTGTACTAAACACCTAATTAATCCCAATCAAATAGGCTTAAAGCTTAATTAAATGTAAAAAATGGGGTTTGAGCTCAATCCAATAAGCAACTAGGAGAAAGTTTTTTTTATTTTACTTAAATTCACTGTATGAAAAAGATTACTATCCTAATTCATTGTAAAGATCAGCCTGGAATTATTGCAGCTGTAACTAATTTCATAGCTTCTAAAAACGGTAATATCGTATACATTGATCAACATGTGGACCAGGAGCAGCAGGTATTTTTTATGCGATTAGAAGGGAAATTTGAGGAAGCTTCTTACAATAGTTCAGACTTTAAAGTTGAATTTGAAAAAACCCTAGCCACCAATTTTAAAATGAATTGGGAGCTATACACCTCCGCCTACAAGCCTAAAATGGCATTATTTGTCTCTAAATATGATCATTGTTTGTATGATATTTTAGGACGCTATAAGTCTGGAGAATTGGATTTAGATATTCCCTTAATTGTGAGTAACCATCTAGACCTAAAACCAATCGCTGATAGCTTTGAAATTCCTTTTTATCACGTCCCTGTTAGCAAAGCAACCCCAGCGGAGGCAGAAACAAAACACCTATCACTTTTGTCAGAGCACCAGATAGATTTCATTGTACTAGCACGCTATATGCAAATTGTGCCAGAAGGAATTATAAATAAATATTCTCATAAAATAATAAACATTCACCATTCCTTTCTTCCGGCGTTTGTAGGTGCAAAACCCTACCACTCAGCCTATAAAAGAGGGGTTAAGATTATTGGAGCCACTTCACATTACGTTACGGCTGAATTAGATGCCGGACCTATTATTGAGCAAGATGTCACTCGAGTATCACACACGCATTCAATTAATGACTTGGTTTCAAAAGGAAGAGATTTAGAAAAAATAGTTCTCTCAACTGGAATCAAATTACATGTGGAACGCAAAGTGATGGTTTACAATAATAAAACAGTGATTTTTTATTAACTAATTAATTTATAACTAAAATATCATGGAACAAAACTCCACCCCTACAATACAAGTCACAACTTCTGGGAAGGTCGTAGTCACAAATGCCAAAGACGTTCTTTTACTGGACGGAGAAGGAAATGCTATAGCAACACGAAACCGGTTTACGCTTTGCAATTGTGGTAAAACTCAAGACGGGCCTTTTTGTGACGGCTCACACAAGCAATAGCCTTAGTGAAAACTAATAAATAAGCCTTCACAATAAATTATGAAGGCTTATTTATAATTATCTTAAAGGAGTGTGTTACTGCCTGTACATCGTTGGGAACTCGTCATCTCCTTCTTCATCTTCGCTCACTAACATCGTATCTTGATCTATAACAAAGTAATAAAGGATTTCTGGTTCATCTGGCTCTGAGTCAAGGTTTAAATTAATTTGAGTATCGGTTGATGACCAAGAAAAGCTTGATGTCTCAGTATCCATCTCCCATATAACGATTAAAGTTCCTGTAGAATCCGAATTAAGTACGAGTTCAACTTGACCTTCAGTATCATATCCTGGCTCAGTAATGGTACCTTCCCAAGTCCCTACAAGAACAAAACTTGTCTCTTCATTATTATTATTGTCATCACTGGCACAGGCAAAAGCTAAAAAAGCAAAAACAAAAAATAGTTTTTTCATAATAAGTGAATTTTAAGTTTGGTTAATAAAAAATATGTGCGAATTAAAAAACAAACGCTTCGCAAAAAATTGTGAAACGTTTGTTAGATTCCTTTAATTACTTAATCTCATCAGCTGCAAGGACACGTTCAGTTACATAAAACATTTGAACTTTTCCGTTTGAGATAAGAGCATCGTGAACTTGACCCAATTTAACTTCTTTGCCTTCAACTGTTAATGTCAATTCATGTCCAGAAGTTACCCATTGGCGTAATTCACCTTTCTTGTTTGTAAACTCATTTTCAATAAGGTAACTAGTTTTCCATTTTGGTGATGCATCGGCAAACCAACTAGTTAAAAACTCGAGGTGAGCATCACTGCCCTCAATAACCTGGCCATTAGGCGCATATGCTTTGAAGCCTTCCTCAGCATTCAAACTTTTAATAGTTTCTAAATCCTGGTCGTTATGGGCTTTAATATAAGTTTCCCAAATCGCTAAGTTGGACATATCTCCACTATAAAGAGGGGATTTAGTACCATCATCTTCGATTTCATAGCCTATAGCCTTAGGAGTATTAACATCTATCTTAGTTGTTGTATTGCACGAAATCAATACGGCTGTCATTAGTAGAGTAAAAATTGATTTTTTCATAATGTTAAATTGATTTTATTTATAGATTAAATTATTGTTTTACTGGCTTAGAAAATTGATTCATGAAAATGATTTTATCTCCCTCAAACATGAAAGCCTCCATCCATGCAAAGGCAGACTTTTCTCCAGTTTCCGTGACTACAGTAGCGTTATCCCATAACAACACCCACTGGTCACCATTGTCACCAACTACAGAAAGGTTAACCCCTACTTGGTAATCCAATATATCCATTTTAGAGTAGACCTCTTTTAAAAAACTTAAAATAGTTTCTTTTCCCTGCATAGAAGAGCCGTCGTCAAGATTAAAAGTAATGTCATCATGTAAAAACTCAGCAACTTTCTCATAGTCTTTGCTTATAATATGCTGATGCATTTCTTGTACTAATAACACTTTGGATTCTGAGCCCATTTTAAACGTGTCAAGGTAGGTTGCTTCGTAGATGTAATCTGACTGTGCTGTAGAGGCTAATCCTAGAGTTAAAAAAAGTACTGTAATAAGATTTTTCATTGTGATTGTATTTTTAAGTTGTTTTTTACAATTTAATAAAAAAAGATAAATTATTTAATATCTGAAAATTTTATTTTTTGTTTAATGTCTTGAAAAGGTTGTTCTATAAATAAATACATCAAGGTGGAGGCGAAAATGATCGCTACAATTGAAATAAATGAATTTGACAAAACAATTTGTACATCCGATAGCTTGCCTAATGCAAATTCATTGAATTTTGGAAAAAACCAAAACATAAACATCTCATGAAAAAGATATGCAGAGTAAGAGATTTGCGAAATTGGATAGAAAAATTTCATTGACAAAAACCTATTGATGGGCCTCACAATTTTAGTATCTAAGTACAAGCAAGAAAAAATGATGAACATAACTGCATATGAAAATAGCTCACGATGAATGATTTCATAAAGTCTTGGAACATTGTTTGAGACACCGTCAAAAATGGAGCTTTTTAGTGGGGTCCACTGCCCTAATGAAACACTAGATATAATAATAAAAACAAGGAAACTAAAGCAAAAAATAACGTTTGCTAATGACTGTTTATTAGCGAAAAAAGCCTTTAATTTTTCTGGGTAATATATATTAATATATGCCCCAATAACCCCGCAAAGCAACCCGCCGTATCTCAAATGCGTAAGCATATAATAATCCCAGAACCAATTCATCCAGTCTTCATCCAAAAAAGAAGACTTAAAAGGAACCTGAAAATCATGAATATTTACAGAATAATGGTAGGTTAATACAATTGTTATAAAGGTTAAAACAGCAAAAGGAATGACCTTTTTTTTAAACAATGGTAAAACAAATGCGATCAAAAAAGGAATCACAATATAAAACTGTTCTTCAATAGCAAGTGACCAGGTCCATCCCATATAGGAACCTCTTACATAATTATTTATATACAACAAATTACTCCATGCAGATTTCCAGCTATCCCCTTCAATAAAATAAAGGCCAATAATCATTGCAAAAACATATACCGGAAGCAACCGCAAGACGCGACGAACATAGAACTTTTTAAAGTTAAGTCGATTTCTCTTTTTGAACTCTTTAAAAAGAATAGATCCTATCAAAAAACCACTTATGACAAAAAATAGATCTACCCCCAAATCGCCTTTAGAAATCCATATTAAAAATGGATTTTCAAAAATTCTATCCCCAACAGAAGTGAAGTCGTTATATTGAAACAACCAAGCATGAAAAATAATAACCCATAAAACAGCTATGGCTCTTATTCCATCTATAGGTTTATAATTCTGAGAAGGTCTTGAAAATAATCTTGAAAAATAACTAGTCATTAGTATATTGATATTTAAAAAAAGCAAATATACAAAAACTTTCAAAAGGCAATTGATTTTTAAATTTAGAAAAACAGCTAAATATTGGAGTTATAAAAAAAGCCCTTACATCTCTGTAAGGGATTTATAACTGACTCCTCCTCTTATTCAAAGTTACAGCAGAGCTAAAATTTTTTGTGAATTAAATCACACCACAATAAATAACCTAATTCTCAAAGAATTACAAAATATTTGCAGTAATTTAGATTTTTGAAAATTCTTTATATTTGAAAAAAGCAAGGTTTTATCTAGTTAGGCTTCCCATTATATCAATTACAATATTCTTTTTTTGTTGTGTTATTGCTGCTTTAATTCACCCAGGATCTCACAAAGAAATTATTGGCTATCAATCAGACTACTACTCTTTTACCCATAATTTTCTGAGTGAATTAGGAAGTTTAAAAACAAATACAGACGAGACAAATCCAGCTATTATTCAAAAAGATAATACCCCGTCCATGCTTTTATTTAATGGGAGTTTGATTTTAATTGGGGCAACATTAATGTTGTTTTACTTTAATTTTAAAAAAGTGTTTGGTCTAATTGAGGACTCTAGCAAGTCAATATTTTATTCTAAAATCTCCATGCCTGTAGGGTTACTCGCTGGATTCTTTTATGCTGGAGTTGGATTGGTACCTCACGATCTTCATTTTGAGGCGCATGTGTTTTTTGCAAATTCTGCCTTTCTAACTCTTTTCATCCTTTGTATTCTTCATAGTCTTGCGGTTTACCATTCTAACTCACTCAGCAACTCCTATGTGCTAGGATATGTAGCCTTTTGTGTCGTGCTATTTATTTATTTGAGAATTATATTTTATGGTCCTCAGATTGGTCCTGGGAAAATATATAGTGAAACAGATCTTATGCTACAAGTGATCGCTCAAAAGTCAATTGTATTGACATTTATGGCTGCCATTGTTCACCAAGTTTATGGATTTAATTTACTCTTGAATAAAAAAATAAAAACAAAACTTCTTCATACTACAAAAAAAGCCCTTACATCACTGTAAAGGCTTTATAACTGGCTCCTCCTATTATTCAAAGTTGCAGCACAATTTCTTCTTTTGACGATCCACTCGCCTTGAACGACATACATTTCTCCTTTCTCCATACCACTTAATTAACAAGTATAAACTTACTTTAATAGCGAAGGAAGTTAGTTTGATTATTCTTTTATAAAGTGTGAATGACAGTTGGGAAAAGAAAATTTGCAGGTTTACTTACTTGCAGGGATTTTG